>Ga0193716_1000567_pt1 | contig 22325 bp, 18 predicted proteins | sample U2c1metaG_FD_145901 | JGI IMG/M metagenome (GOLD analysis project Ga0193716, IMG submission 145901) | Soil microbial communities from a riparian zone of the East river system, Colorado, United States - U2c1 | ecosystem: Environmental > Terrestrial > Soil > Riparian zone | place: USA: East River...
CACCCCCACCCCCACCCCGAGAGCGTGGAGCACTCTGTCGCCTCAGCAACAGCAGTTGCTGCAAAGCCATCAGGGCGAGTGGAACAGCTTGCCCCCGGATCGGCAGCAGGCACTCGCGAGAGGCAGTGAGCGCTGGCTGTCGATGACGCCGCAGCAGCGCGCCGGTGCGCAACAGCGTTTTTCGCAGTGGCGCGCCATACCGCCTGATCAACGGCAGGTGCTGCGCCAACGCTGGCAGCAGTACAGGTCATTGCCGCCGGAGCGGCAGCAGCAGGTCCGCGAATCCTTCAATCGCTTCCGGCAAATGCCGCCGGAAAGACGCTTGCAGCTGCGCCAGCAGTGGCGTCAGATGACGCCCGAGCAGCGTCATCGCGCCACCCAGTCCATGCGCGGCGCGCCGCCGCCGATGCACGGTGCGCCGCCGCCGCGGCACGTTCCGCGGTAAGGCCTGGAGGGATTAGGAACCCCTCAATAAACGCTCGTGCGGTGGAAGGTTTGAGGATCGGCGGGGCCGACGCGCTCTCCGGCCAATGTCAGCTCGGAATTGTTCAAGCGCAGTGTGAGAGCGTTGTGGTCGTGCATGACAAATGTGACGGGCGCTTGCGGCGAGGAGCGTATCGCGAAGCTCCCGTTGCTTTGTTTCAGGAGGCGCTCGGGTGTTTCTCCCAGAGCTTCGAGCATCAGGCGTCCATTTTCGTCGAAGACGCGGTAGGTTCGGCGGTACTGCGCGAATGAGTCGTGATAGCCGCCCGTCACCACCTTCAGCACGTAGGTACCTGAGAATTTGCTGCGCTCGTCGGCAGAGACGGGCTCGTCGGTGAGAATCGGTTGCTGCGCTCGTGCAGGTGGGGTTGGGTTGGGAGGAAGCGCAAGGACTTTTCGGGCCAGTGCGCTGCCGATGGATTTGGCGTTCTGGTCCGCGGTGTTGGTGAGCACGATGACGGTCAGGTCATCCGCGGGGAAGTGGTACATGCTGCCGCTGTAGCCGAGGAGGGAACCGTTCTGGCCGACGTCGCGATGGCCGTCTTCATGGCCGAGCAGGAACGCCATGCCGTAGTGCTGATCCGGGTCACTGGCCGTCATCTTGATTCCTGGGCCTTCCGCGGTGGTCATGAGCTTGAGATTTTCAGGCTTCAGAAGCTTGCCTAGTTGTACGGCGCGCCAGATGTGGAAGAGATCGGAGACGGTGCTGCAGAAGCGGAGATCGTAGCTGACCGCGCTGCTGTTTTCGGTGGCTGCCTCGTAGTGGTCGCCGACGCTCTGATAGCTGTGGGAGAGTCCGTGAACGACCGAAGAATTGTCGCACGATGTAGTCGCAGTGGCGCCGGCGGGCGCGAACAGGTTCTTCTGCATGTAATCGGCGAAGGGCTGGCCGGTGACGCGCTCGAGAATTATGGTGAGAAGTTGAAAATTGGAGACAGACCAGTCCCACTGTGTTCCAGGTTCGTGGACCCATTGGCCGTTGGCGAATAACGCCATGACTTCATCCATGGCTTTGGGCTGGCGGTAGGTGGATTCGAGCGGGTCGCCGAGGTAGTGGTAGTCGACGATGCCGGAGGTGTTGCTGAGGAGCTGCCGGATGGTGACGTGACGTCCCTGAGCGGGAAACTCGGGGAGATACTTCGCGATGTCGTCGTCGAGGGAGAGCTTGCCGCGTTCGACCTGCTGCATGACGGCGACTCCGGTGAACGGGAGCATAGGGCCGACGATGTGATAGACGGAGTCTGCTTTAGAGGGTGCTTCGAGTCCTATGTCGGATACACCGTAACCCTTGAGCAGGAGGATGTGATCGCCTTTGGCAACCAGCACAGAGGCTCCTACTACGTGTGATTGTGCGACAGCCTGCCTGGCAATGGAGTCGAGATCGGACTGCGAGGTGTCGGCTAGAGACACGGCATAAACGCTTAGCGAGAGAATCGCGGTTGCGAGTAACGAGTAGGGGATGCGCATCGGCTGATTGTAGTCTAGGAACTTTTTCATATTCATGTAATTTCCTTGGCGTCCGAATAAGACGGTCCAATCGAATCTTTCCCTCCCATTATTTTCAAGTCTCCCGCTCCGGGCATCAAATGACCGCAAGCCGGTGGCTCGCGCGGCTGCAGACGATGTAATGTGTTGGTCATGGAGGAGACACTCGACAATTGGTTCAAGCGCGAGATCTTGACGCACGAGGGCATCCTCATGCGTTTTCTCGCTCGCGTCTGGTCACGGCGCGACGAGCTCCCTGACATCCGCCAGGAAGCCTACGCCCGCGTCTATGAGGCCGCCCAGAAGGCCCGCCCGCACGCCCCTAAGGCGTTTCTCTTTACCACCGCTCGACACCTGATGGCCGATCGAATCCGCCGCGAGCGCATCGTTTCCATACAAGCCGGTGGGGAAAACGAGTATCTGAACGTCTTAGTAGACGAGATCTCTCCCGAACAGAGGGTCAGTGCCAACCAGGAGTTGGTGCGCCTTGCGCGGGCCTTCGATCGCCTCTCGCCGAACTGTCGAGAAGTGATCTGGTTGCGCCGCGTAAAGGATCTCTCCCAGAAGGAGGTGGCCCATCGTATGGGGCTGGCGGAAAAGACCATCGAGAAGCACTTGCGACAAGGCGCTCGCCTGCTGGCGCATTACATGCGCGCGCATGTAATGCGCAACCGCCTGCACGCACCCGAAGTCGACGCACAAGATGACGATGAGATCGAACATGGGCACCGAACGCACCAACGAGATTGACGCCGCCGCGAGCGCCTGGCTCATCCGTCGTGACTCTGGGTCCTGGAGTGCGGCCGACCAAGCGTGCTTGGAGGAGTGGTTGAATGCCTCGACGCTGAACCACGTAGCGTTCCTGCGCCTGGAGCTCGCCTGGGAGGACGCCGCGCGCTTAAAAGCCTTAGGTGCGGGCGTCCCGGGCGACAGGCCCCCGCCGCCCGGACACTGGAACCTTACCCCGTTTTTTGACCCCACGACGCCCGACTCGAGTGAGATTTACGAAAACAGCTCGGCGCGGCCTGAAACCGGAAGCTCTCAAGCCGTCGAAGTCCGCGGTAGCGGGCGAAGGCTCCGCTTCGTCGCCGCAGCAATGCTGCTACTCGTCACCGGAGTCGGCGCCTACCTAGAGCTCGCCCCGAACAGAGAGCTCTACGCTACCCCTGTCGGCGGCCTCGCGTCCGTGCCGATGGCCGATGGCTCCCAAGTCATGCTCAACACGGACAGCCAGATCCGCATCGCGCTCACCGACACTGAGCGGCGCGTCGAATTAGGTCATGGAGAGGCTTTCTTCGAAGTCTCCAAAGACGCCGCCCGGCCCTTCGTTGTGCGCGCCGGCAACAAACGTGTCATCGCTGTCGGCACCAAATTCTCGGTCCGGCGTGAGGGCAATGACATCCAAGTCGTCGTCACTGAGGGCAAAGTGCGGGTCGAGGATCGCGCGGCGGCACACGGCTCTCGTGTCGACGGTTCCGCGGATGTGTTTCTAACGCCCGGCAGCATTGCGCGTGCCGGTGACGCGGGCGTCCTGGTGCAGCGAAAGACGTTGCCTGAAGCGGAGGAGCAGTTGAGTTGGCGCGCCGGTGTGCTCATGTTCCGCGACCAGGGTCTCGGCGAGGCTGCTGCGGAATTCAATCGATACAACGTGCGCAAGATTGTGATCCGGGACCCCAGCGTCGCAGCCTTGAAGATCGAAGGCAATTTTCGCGCGACGAACGTCGAAGCGTTCGTGCGGCTCCTGGAAAGCGGCTTCCCCGTGCGCGCCGAGACGCAAGCGGATCAAATTGTCCTCGCGGCGAAGTAGGTCTATGAAGTTGTCATGTCGACATAAGTTTTCGGAGGGATTTCGCAACGCCGATCGTCTTCCCTTTTAACAACGGACCACACCAGAGTCTGTAGGGAAGATCAAGCTTGCTGTACAAAGTGACCGTTCGCGCTACATCAATCGCACTGTGTACGATGTTGTCTGTCGGGGCGTATGCCATGGCCTACGTGCCCAAACAGGTGGACATTCCCGCAGGTGAACTCTCTGCCGCGCTCCTGAAGCTCTCCAAACAATACGGCACCGAGCTGGTCTACCGGCCCGAACAAGTCCGTGGGCTCAAGACGCGCGGCGCCCACGGGCAGTTCACCAGCGAGCAAGCGGTCACGCTGCTCCTGCAAGGCACCCCGCTCGAACTGCGTACCGATCCCAGCGGCGCAATGTTGATCGCGCCTCCCACGTCCAGAAGCGCGCAAGGGGCCGACATCGCCCTACAAGCATCAGGCGCTCCTTCGCAGGATGCGAGCGATGGCTCAAGGGAGGGGAAGAAAAGTTCTTCCGGCGACTTTCGTGTGGCTCAGCTGGATCAAATCGCTCCTGGGCCTTCCGCAGTAGACAAGGGCGAAGCGCTCGAAACGAATTCGCAGAACAAGTCCCAGCTCGATGAAATCATCGTCACCGCCCAGAGGCGCGCGGAATCGCTCGATAAGGTGGCGATCAGCGTCACCGCGTTCTCGCAGAAGACCATGGATGAGCTGCACATCACGTCATTCGAGGACCTCGCCAGCGTGGTGCCGGGTTTGGCCCTGTCCACCCCGGGAACGAGCCAGCAGCAATCCAATACGGACATTGCCATTCGCGGCATATTCAGCGGCGGCAATTCTCCGACAACCGGCATCTATATCGACGAGACGCCCATTGCCGTGAGACAGAATTTGGCGGCCGGCTTTTCCGGCAGCCCCCGTCCCGATATCTTCGACTTGGATCGCATCGAAGTGTTGCGCGGTCCGCAGGGTACGTTGTTCGGTTCCAGCGCGATGGGCGGCGTCATCCGCTTCATCACGCCGCAGCCCAACCTGGAAAACTCCAGCGGCTACGCCAAAGCGGAATTCGGCTACACCGAGCGCGGCAACCCGAGCTACGCGGTGGGAGTGGCCTATGGAGCGCCGATCGTCGAGGGAGTGGCTGGGTTCAGGCTGAGCGGATGGTTTCGCTCGGACGGCGGGTTTATCGACATTGAAAATCCCTACACCGGGGAGATTCTCAACCGCAATGCCAACCACGATCTTTCATACACGCTTCGACCCGCCTTCACCTTCGCGCCGACAGATAGTTTGACGATAACGCCGGCGGTCTTCATCCAGCACCAGCATACCGAGAACCCGGACGAGTACTGGCGTACCGATCTACCCAATCCGGAGCAGGGGGCCCACGCGTCGGGCTACGGCTTCAGGAGTCCGGGCCAGCCGGCGACTGACGATCTCACCCTCCCGAGCCTTGCCATCAAGTTCAATTTTGCCGGTTTGTCGCTGCAGTCGGATACGTCGTTCGTGGACCGTAGCTACACCGGCTATGACGATTATTCGCAACTATTGCCGGCGTTTCTCGGTGATACCTCCCTCGACCCCAGGTTGTCGACGTTCAATTCTTACGACCAGAACGTCGTATGGACCCGGGCGTGGCAGCAGGAGTTTCGTCTCTCGTCGCTGGACACCACCTCCCGTTTCAACTGGGTTGTCGGTGCTTACTATCGGCATGCCCTGGACGGCGTGCAGCAGTTCATCGCGCCTGACCTGAGCCCGTTGACTCAGGTGCTTTTCGGCGCAAACAGCCTGGACACCTTCGGCAGCCCGGATTTTGTCACCGGCGGGCTGCCGGTCGCTTCCTTTTCGCGCTTCACGACGGTGACCGAGCAGAAGGCCCTGTTTGGCGAGATCACCTACGAGATAGTCCCGCGCGTCAAGGTCAACGTCGGCTTGCGGGTCGAGCGTTCCTCCGTTCAAGATCAGATCGAACAATATGGCGGTCCGCTGCAGGGAACCGCCTTTGCGACCACTGTGCTGCCGGATCAAAAACAGACGCCTATTACGCCGCGTTTCGGCCTGACATACCAATACACTGATAGCGACATGGTGTACGCGACTGCGTCGAAAGGCTATCGGCCGGGCGGAAGCAATTCACCCAATGCCACGGTCAATCCTCTGTGCGAGCCCTCATTCCAGGCCCTGGGTCTAACCTCCGTGCCGAACACGTATGAATCCGATTCGCTCTGGAGCTACGAACTGGGCGCCAAGGATTCATTGTTCGACAATCGACTGTCGTTCCAGACCAGCGTCTATTACATCGATTGGAGCGGCATCCAAACCACGGTCAATCTCCCCTCCTGCGGTGCGTTCTACACAGCCAATCGCGGAAAAGCGATCAGCCAGGGGTTTGATTTTCAGGTGGCCGCCATACTCATGGAGGGGCTGAAGGTCAGCGCCAATGTCGGCTATACGGATGCGTACTATCCGCTCGCGCAGTTCGGCGCCACCGTGGACGGCGTCGCCCCGCTGTTGATTGGGGCGGGCGACAAGCTGCCGAATGTTGCGCCTTGGAGTGCGTCCGGGCACATGGATTACTCGCGAGACATCAGCCCGCTCTGGGACGGCGCGCGATCGTACTTTCGAATGGATTACCGCTGGATCGATGCGACGCCCAGAGGCAATCCGGCCATCGGGGGCTACGACCCCACCACCGGCGGCCCCATAGGCAACGCACCCAATCAGGCGTATGGAATGCTCAACTTGCGTCTCGGCGCAGTGCATGGAGGGGTGGACATATCTGCCTTCGTGAACAACGTGACCAACTCCGACCCGATTTTGGGGCTCACTCACGCCAGTGTCACCGACACACTTTACTCTGCGACGGCGATTCGCCCGCGGACGATGGGAGTAACGGGTTTGTACCGGTTTTAAGGTTGGTAGCTGCGCTCCGCGTGGGCACGCACATCTTCCGGATAAAACAGCACATCGCGAAAGCGGCCTTGGCTGAACATCAAGGCCTGATCGGCAAAATGGGGTGAGGCGGGGTCACCGCTTTCGCCGCCGCTCATGAGGGCTTTCGCATGAATGGTCGGACCGAAATCCACGGCCGCAATAAAACTATTGCCGACGGAACCGTAAATCTTTTTCGTCTTGCGCGGTTTCGACCAATCGAAGGACGCCAAGGCGCCCCATTGGGAGGGCGCAAAGCCCACGGGCAAACTGGGCTTCGCATCGTCAAAGGGCTGCACGATGTCGGCGGTCAGGCGTTGGAAGCGGTTGATCTCGCCCCAAGGAGTCTGCCAACGGCCGAAGTCGCGCTGTATTTTCTGAAGCGCGGCGTTTAAGGCCGCGAGGCGTTCGGCGTCGGTGAGTTTGTCGGCCAAGTAGTCGTACACCGGTTCGTCCGCATCGCGGGCCTCAGCGCCTTTGCGTTCGACCAGTTCCTGGCCCCAGAAAATCGCCACCGCAGTCGGCACGGAATCCGCGGACGTGCGCCGGTTCCAGCTTCGCAAGGCCGCGATGGCCTCGCCCAACGCCGCATGCTGCGGATCGGCGGCAGGCAGCGCGTCGTAGGCGGCGAACAGCGGCGGCAGCAATACATCGAATGCGGTCAAATGCCCGTCATAGCCTGCGGCGATCAAACTGTCCAAGGTCACATTGTGGATATCGCGCAGCACTTCGACGGCGTGCGGGCCGCGCGGATTCTCGCCCTTGGTCCACATGTACCGCGGATAGTTCTCCCGTTTGGGACTCTGGTCGCCCGCCGCGGAGAATGGCCAGTTGTTGCTGTTGAACAGCCAGCCATTGCTGGGATTGAGCAAGGTGATGGTGTCCTCGAGGGCGTGCGGGTCCTGCCATTCGGTGGCGGGATTGCTGCCGTCGACGGGATGGGTGAAATCAAATGCGGTATCGCGTTTCGGTATGAAGTTTCCATGAAAATAGGCGATGGCGCCGTTGGCGTCCGCATACACAGTATTGTTGGACGTATCGGTTCGCATGTCCTGGGTCTTGCGGAAGGAGGCGTAGTCGCGGGTCTTGGTGCGCAGGTACGATTGCGACAGCGCGGGCACTGGATCGACCAACAATTTGATGGCGATCCACTTGCCGTTCTCGGCGCGGATGATCGGGCCATGATGACTGTGATAGACCGTGAAGGTTCGTTTCCCCACGCCGTCGCCCTGTTTGAAAGGGATGGTGATCTGCGTGACTTTTAGTTTTCGCAGCCCGGCCCCATATTTGTAGTACAGGCCGTCCGATTTTTTTACGAGATCTTCCGCGTACTCATCGATGGCATCGCCGCCATTCGAGGTGTGCATCCAGCCGTTGCGGGAATTGAATCCCTGATAGACGAAGAATTGCCCCCAGGTAACCGCGCCGTACACGTTGAGTCCCTGTTCGCTGACCACCTGCAATTCCGAACGAAAATAATAAGAGGTATGCGGATTGATCCACAGCATCGCGTGGCCCGACGCGCTGCGGCTGGGAGCGATGGCAAATCCGTTCGACCCGCCGGGATTCTCCTCCGGGACGAACTGCTGCGAATTACTCGCTGTCGGCGGCGTTGGCTGCCCGTAGAATTTTTCGAGCTTGGCCAAATCGATGCTTTCGACATCCCCGCCGATGCTGCCCTCGGTGAAGGACAAGGCCATCCACGGTTCGAAATGATGGATGACCTTGGGCGCGACGTTTGAATGCTTGGAGAGGTAGTAGTTCAGGCCGTCGGACCAGGCAAGCATCAAGGTCCTGAGCCAGGCGGGGCTGCTGCGATACTGCTGCTGCAGCGACGCGACGTCGACCACCAATCTTTCGCGCAGATCGCTGTAAATGGCGGTTTCGCCTTCCGCCTGCGCCAGCCACCCCAGACCGTTGAGATAGTTGCGTTCGATCCGGCTGAAGTCATCCTCGGCCTGCGCGTACATCATGCCGAATACGGCATCGGCGTCGGATTTCCCGTAGATATGCGCAATACCCCAGTTGTCGCGGGTGATGTGGACATGCTCGGCGTGCTGCCGCCATCGCTCGGTCTCGCCGGTGGCTGCGCCGGCTGTGCCCATGGCGGCGGACATGCACAACAGCACAAGGAACAATATTTTCATCTTTACGGGGCCTCGCGGGGGAATGCTCGGAAAGGCTCCTTAGCGTAGCATCGCGCCATGCGCATTTCTTTGCCCGTGCTTTTGTTCCTGGCGATCGTTGCATGCGGGCAGGCGCGAGCCGCGACCACCTTCAGTGTGGCGGATTCGGATCTGCCGGATCCTCTGGTGTTCATCGCTTACGGCGATACCCGCTTCACCAACGTCAGCGAAACGGCAGCGAGCTCGCCGGCCGTGCGCCAAGCACTGATCGCCAAGATCGCCGCGGAGAACCCGGCGGCGATTTTCATCAACGGCGATCTGCCGTGGCACGGTATTGCCGCGGACTACGCGGTGTACCGTGCCGAGACTCGCGCCTGGCGCGATGCGCATCTGCGGGTCTATCCGGCGCTGGGAAACCATGAGTTCTCGGCCTGCAACGAATCGAGTTGCCTCGATCGTTGGTGGGATACCTTTCCCGAATTGCGCGGCCGCCGCTGGTATTCGGTTGCCATCGGCGCCAAGGTCGTCGGCGTGGCATTGGATAGCGATGCCTCGCTCTTGCCCGGCAGCGAACAGCGGGCATGGCTGGAGAGCCAAGTGAGCTCGCTCGACCCCGCAGTCCGCGTGGTCTTGATCGTCATGCATCACCCCCCTGCGGCGGACGTGCAAACGGTCAAACTGGTGGACCACAATGCGCGTCAGAACGAACTATCACTGGCCGCGTATTTACAGAAGGCGGCAGCCCGCTCGGCGGCGCGTTTTGTGGTGAGCGCGGGCCATATTCACAACTACGAGCGGCTCGAGCAGGACGGGGTGATGTACCTGGTATCGGGCGGCGGGGGAGCCACGCCATACGAGATCGACCGCACCGCTGCGGATCTCTATCAGAGTGTGGATTTCCCGAACTATCACTACGTGCGCTTCGAATTGCACGCCGCAACGTTGAAGGCCGATATGATTCGGCTGGAGGACTATACGAAGCCCAAACCTGCGCAGTGGAAATCCAGGGATCGCTTCGAGATCAGCCTGCGGCCTTGACCGCTTGGATCAATTGGCTCACGGCGGCCTGCGCGTCGCCATACAGCATGCGGGTTTGATCGAGCACGAACAGCGCATTGTCGATGCCTGAGAATCCCTGGCCCTGGCCGCGCTTGATCACGATGACGTTTTTCGCCTTGTCCGCATTCAAGATCGGCATGCCATAGATAGGACTGCTCTTGTTGCTGCGAGCGTCCGGATTCACCACGTCGTTGGCGCCGATGATGAGCGCCACATCGGCCGTTTCGAATTCTGCGTTGATTTCATCCAGATCGGAAATGAGATCGTAGGGCACTCCCGCCTCGGCGAGCAGCACATTCATGTGGCCCGGCATGCGGCCGGCGACCGGGTGGATGGCAAAACGCACCTTTACGCCATGATCGAGCAGCAATTGCGTGAGTTCCCACACCTTGTGCTGAGCCTGCGCCACCGCCAAGCCATATCCGGGCACGATGATGATCTTTTGCGAGTAGGCCATCATGACGCCGGCGTCCGACGCCTCGATGGCCTTTTGCGTGCCGGTGACGGCGCCGCCGCCCGGCGCAGAGCTTTCGCCGAAATTTGAGAACAGCACGTTGCCGAGCGAACGGTTCATGGCCTTTGCCATCAATTGCGTGAGCAAAGTGCCCGCGGCGCCGACCACGGTGCCGGCGATGATCATGGCAGCGTTGTCGAGCACGAAGCCTTCGAAGCCCACCGCCAATCCCGTGAGCGCGTTGTACAGGGAGATGACCACCGGCATGTCGGCGCCGCCGATGGGCAGCGTCATGGCAACGCCCAAAATCAGCGCGAACACGAAGAACAGTGAGACCAAGGGAAGTCCCGAATCTGCCCCTGTACCGCTCACCACCATGAAGCCGAAGCCCAAGGTGATCAGCAATATCGCCAAATTGACGAACTTTTGGCCGCCGAAGCGTACCGACTTGGTGATCAACCCCTGCAGCTTGGCGAAGGCGATCAGGCTGCCGCTGAAGGACACGGCGCCGATGAAGCCGCCGACGGCGGCCATGGTCAGATGCACCAGGTTGTGCTCGTTGCCGCCGTACAGTTTCACGGCCGCAATGGCCGCCGCGGCGCCGCCGCCCATGCCGTTGTACAGCGCGATCATTTGCGGCATGTCGGTCATCGCCACGCGCTTGCCGCTTATCCAGGCGAGGGCGCCGCCAATCACCATGGCCGCAATGACCAGCGTGAAGTTCAAGGAAGATGCGCCCCCCATGACCGTCAGCGTGACCGCGGTGGCGAGCAACATACCGACGCCTGCCCAACGCACGCCGCTGACCGCCGTCACCGGGGAGCTCATGCGTTTGAGGCCCAAAATGAACAGGGCAGCCGCTATCAGGTACGATAACTGCATCAAAGTTTCCAGCGTTCCAGCGGAAGGCATCCCTTAAGGTCCTTTCTTCTTGCCGGCCGAGACGAACATTTTCAGCATGCGTTCCGTGACGACGTAGCCGCCGACGGCGTTGCCGGCTGCCAGCACCACGCCGATGAAGCCGATGACACGCACCAATGGGGTATCGGCCGTGGCCAGCGCCACCATCGCACCCACCAAGACGATGCCATGAACGAAGTTCGATCCGGACATGAGCGGCGTGTGCAAAATGACCGGGACGCGCGATATGACCTCATAGCCCGTGAATGCGGCCAACATGAAAATATAGAGTGCAATGACGCCGTCGATCATGTCTTGGGACCCTCTACCGCAGTTCGTGTCGCTTCGTGCTTGATTTGGCCGTCATGAGTCAGCACGGCGCCGGCAAATACCTCGTCGCTCCAATCGATGACGAGCTCGCCCTTCGGCAGAGCCGGCTTCAAAAAATTGAACAGATTGCGCGAATACATTTCGCTGGCGTGATACGGCAAGGTGGCGGGCAGATTGACGGGACCGACGATTTTAACCCCGGCGTGAAGCACGGTTTCACCGGCCTTGGTCAGTTCGCAGTTGCCGCCTTGCTCGGCGGCGATATCGATGATGACCGAGCCCGCTTTCATGCGCTCGACCGCCGCCTGCAGAATGATCCGCGGCGCCGCCCGTCCGGGAACCGACGCCGTGCTGATGACCGCGTCGCTGGCCGCGATCCGCGCGTCCAGAACCTCTTGCTGCTTGGCCTTTTCCTCAGGGGTAAGCTCGCGCGCGTAGCCGCCGGCGCCTTCCGCGGAGACGCCTGTCTCGATGAATTTCGCGCCCAAAGACTTGATCTGATCCTTCGTTGCACTACGCACGTCATACGCTTCGACCACCGCTCCCAAGCGCTTGGCCGTCGCGATGGCCTGCAATCCGGCGACTCCCGCGCCGATCACCAATACCGAGGCCGGCCGGATCGTGCCCGCGGCCGTGGTGAGCATGGGCAGAAACCTTTCGAGCGTATTGGCCGCGATCAACGCCGCCTTATAGCCGGCCACCGAGGCCTGCGAAGACAGCGCATCCATCGACTGTGCGCGTGAAATGCGCGGCACCAATTCCATGGCAAAGCTGGTGATGCCGCGTTCCTTGAGCGCCTGGACCAGGTCGGGGCGCGCGTAGGCCTGCATGAAGCCAACGATGACGGCGCCTTTCTTGAGGGCGGCGACTTCTGCCAAAGCGGGCGGCTGAACTTTCAATATGACGTCGGCCGAGCCGAGAATCGTCGCGGCATCGCTGAATTCGGCGTCCGCGTCCAGCGTGTCCGGGAAGTGAGCTCGAGCCCCGGCGCCGCGTTCAATCAGGACGCGAACACCGACGGTCTTCAATTTCGTGGCGATTTCGGGAACAAGCGCAACGCGGGTCTCTTTGGCAGCGGTCTCCGTGAGGACACCGACGACGACGGACATGCAAAACTCTCCCAAGCCTTAAGTTAAGTGCCAAACGTTGAATTATGGCATAAGAGTCGACTATCTTAAGTATGTTATGGCTGTGAAGCAGGACAAGTATCAATTGCTGGATTGGCGGGACGACCTTGCGGTGGTTTCGCACGCCTATCCATTGTCGCAGCAAATACTGCGTACTGACGTGTCGGGCATGCCGTTGGAGTGGGTCGACTACCGCGAAGCGGCGCGGCTTTATCACACTGAACAAGTCGCCTACACGTGTGGAACGCTGCTGTACCGGCTGTATGGCGGAACTTGCGCGAGGACCGGCCTGCGGACCATCGTCGATGTAAATTCCATCATTGCGACCCTGGGCGTGACCGGCAACCCCGGCAACCTGCGGGGTGCCGGATACACGCCCCCGCTCAACAATCAAACGCTGTTCCGCCGAGATGCGTACCTGTGTTTGTATTGCGGCGCGCGGTTTACATACAGCCTGCTGTCGCGCGACCACGTGACGCCGTTCAGCCGCGGCGGCCGGGACCTGTGGAGCAATGTGGTCTCGGCCTGCCGCCGCTGCAACAATGCCAAGGCGTCGCGAACGCCGGAGCAGGCGGGCATGCAACTGTTGGCAGTACCGTTCACACCCACGTATGCGGAATACATTTTCTTGAAAGGCCGCCGCGTGCTTGCGGATCAGATGGAATATCTGGTCGCGCATTTCCCGCGTTCCAGTCCGCTGCACGAGCGTATGCAACGCTGGCCGATGTGAGCGCAATCGCGGGGATTCCCGTTCCGCGGTCCGGCGTGGTGTACTACATCGACGCCAGCTATTTCATTTTTCGCGCGTATCATTCGATGCCGCCCGATATGGTGGATGCGGACGGCAATGCCACGCATGCACTGTATGGATTCGCGCGCTTCCTGTCGGATCTTCTGGAGCAGGCGCGCCCGGAACGAATCTGCGTCGCCTTCGACCTGAGCCTGCGCAGCACCTCGTTCCGCAACGGCATCTACCCTGCATACAAGGCCAATCGCGAGTCGCCCCCCGCCGACTTGGAGCGCCAATTTGCGCTGTGCCGCGAGTTTTGCAGGCATATGGGTCTGGCGGAATACGCCAGCGCCGAATACGAGGCTGACGACATCATCGGAACATTGGCGGCCCGTTCACGCGCCGCCGGCCTGCGCAACGTGCTGGTGACGCGCGACAAGGATCTGTCGCAATTGATTCGCGATGGCGACGTGTTCTGGGATTACAGCGGCAACACCCGCTATCACTATCACGACATCGGCCCGCGCTTCGGGGCGATCCCGGAGCTCATCGCCGATTTTCTCGCCCTGACCGGCGACAGCGTGGACAACATCCCCGGCGTACCCGGCGTCGGCAAGAAGACGGCCGCCGAACTATTTGCCGTATTCGGCTCCCTCGATGAGTTGTATGCCAATCTTCATCGGATTCCATTGTTGAAGCTGCGCGGCGCGACCGCGGTCGCTGCTAAACTGCTGCTTCACAAGGAGGCCGCCTATCTGGCCCGACGCCTGACCGGCATTGTTTGCGACATGCCGATCGAGGCGACACTGGATGATTTGAAGCGGCGGCCGCAGGATCGCAGCAGGCTCGATTTCTTTTTTGACACCCATGGATTCGGGAACATTTTGAGGCAGCAGGTGCGTCGCATCGCCACCGCTGCATGAGACAGAGGAAGACCATGGCGCAGAAAGATATTCAATCCGTCCTGCAAGAGGACCGCGTATTTCCGCCGTCCGCGGCGTTTGCCAAGCACGCGATGCTCAAGGCTGCGGAACTCAAGCGCATGCATGCCAAGGCGGCCGATGACTATGTCGGTTTCTGGGCGGATTTGGCCGTGGCAGAGATTGACTGGCATCGGCCCTTTACGGTGCCCCTCGATGACTCGCGCGCGCCCAATTACCGCTGGTTTACCGACGGCCAACTGAACGTAGCGCACAATTGCCTGGATGTGCATTTGGCGGGCCGCGCGGACAAGGTTGCCATCATTTTCGAAGGCGAACCCGGGGACATACGCAAACTGACCTACGCGCAACTGCACCAAGAGGTGTGTCAGTTCGGCAATGCCTTGAAAGCTCAGGGCATCGGACGCGGCGATCGCGTCATCATCTACATGCCGCTGATTCCAGAAGCGGTGGTCGCCATGCTGGCATGCGCGCGCATCGGTGCCGTGCATTCGGTGGTGTTCGGCGGCTTTTCCGCCAATGCCGTCAAGGACCGAATCGAGGACGCCGGCGCCAAGATGGTGATTACCGCGGATGCCGGGTGGCGCGGGGGCCATGCGGTGGAATTGAAGCAGGCGGTCGATAAGGCCTTGGCCGAAGGCTGCGAATCGGTGCAAAAAGTGATCGTCTATCGGCGCACCGGTACCGCCTGCGACATGCGCTCTGGGCGCGATATATGGTGGCACGATGCCATATCGGGGCAGCGGGTGACTTGCGAACCTGAGTGGCTGGATGCGGAACATCCCCTGTTCCTGCTCTATACCTCAGGCTCCACGGGAAAGCCGAAGGGCATCCAGCATTCCACCGCCGGTTACTTGCTCAACGCGAAGCTGACCACCAAGTGGGTCTTCGACCTCAAGGACAACGATGTGTATTGGTGTACCGCCGATGTCGGCTGGGTCACCGGGCACACCTATGTCGTTTACGGGCCTCTGGCGGCGGGCGCTACGCTTTTCCTGTACGAGGGTGCGCCGACGTTTCCCGATGGCGGGCGCTTTTGGAAAATGTGCCAGGCTCATGCGATCAGTATTTTTTACACCGCACCCACGGCGATTCGCGCGCTCATGAAACTGGGCGACGCGGTGCCGGCCAAATACGATTTAGGCAAGTTGCGGGTGTTGGGCACGGTGGGCGAACCCATCAATCCCGAAGCATGGATGTGGTATCACCGCGTGATCGGCGGCGAGCGCTGTCCCATCGTCGATACCTGGTGGCAGACCGAGACCGGTTCCGCCATGATGGCGCCGCTTCCGGGCGTGACCGCTACCAAGCCCGGGTCTTGCACCCAGCCGCTTCCCGGCATATTCGCGGACATCGTCGACGAAGAGGGGCGGCCCGTGAACACGCCGAATGCCGGCGGCTATCTCGTGATCAAGCGGCCCTGGCCTTCCATGCTGCGCACCATCTGGGGCGACAACGAACGCTACATCAGCACGTACTACCAAAAATTCAATAATCACTACTATGTCGCCGGCGATTCGGCGCGCCGCGATGCGGACGGCTACTACTGGATCATGGGGCGTATCGACGATGTGATCAATGTCGCGGGACACCGCCTCGGCACGATGGAGATCGAGTCGGCCCTGGTCGCGCATGCCAAGGTTGCCGAGGCCGCCGTGGTCAGCAAGCCGCACGAGATCAAGGGCGAATCGGCATTTGCCTATGTGGTGCTCAACGTGCCGCGGCCGGAGGGCGCGGCCGCGAAATCGCTGATCGAAGAACTGCGCGGATGGGTTGGCGATCAGCTCAGCCCCATCGCCAAACCGGATGAGATTCGACTGACGGACAATTTGCCGAAAACCCGCTCCGGCAAAATCATGCGCCGCTTGCTGCGTGCCATCGCGCGCGGCGAGGAGATCACGCAGGATGTGTCGACCCTGGAAAATCCGGCGATCATCGAACAGCTACGCGGCGCAGCGCCGGTAGCGGCGGCGAAACAGGCTGCTGCGCCGAAGAAAAGCGCAAAGAAAAGCGTAAAGAAAAAGGCAGAGAAAGCGTCCGCAAGGATATTAAAAAGGGCGCCCAAGAAGACTGCCAAAGCCGCCAAGCGCAAAACACCGGTGAAGAGCAAGGCGGCAGCGAAGCGCAAGGCGCCTAAGGGCAAGCCAGCGGCTAAGCGGACGACGGCCGCGAAACGCAGGACGGCCGCGAAACGCAAGACATCACGGTCCCGCAAGCCTCGCGGCAAGAAATAGAAAATCCGGCCTTACTCGCGATTTGAGCCGGAGAGAACGGTGACAACCCGTTTCTCTCCGCTATTGATGTAGATATTTTCCCGATAGACGACGGTGTCGCCGAAGCGGACTTCCACTTTGTGCTGGCCCGGGGCCGTGTCCACCAACTGCGGTTTGACATTCGATTCAGCGGCCTGACCTCGCTGTACATCGTCGACGAACACGATTGAGCCCTTGGGGGCGCCGGTGACGATGAATTGCGAAGGATCAGGCGCGCGGGATTTCGAATGAAACCAGCTGCATGCCGACAGCATCGTCACCGCTAGAATGATGAAGATCTTCAAACGCCGCTCCCAGTTCGTCACGTAAAACTAGAGTACCACCGCACGCGGCTCGTCCGGCCTCGCAAGATAGCCATGGACACAGCTTACCGGGTCAACCGCTCGAGTGGCCACAGTCTGATATCGTGAACAGACGACCGGGAGGTCCCCCGATGCTAAAGTCTCTGCCTAACGTCTATCCCATTGTTTTTCTAATAGCCGCGACGACGCTTGAAGCCAGCGGCGATGCGATCGTCCGCCTGGCGATATACGACCATGTCGGCGCCTATCGAATTGCTTTGTTTGCGGCAGGCGCCGCGCTGCTGCTGGGCTACGGCACGCTGCTCAATTTGGCGCCATTTGAATTCGGCCAGGTGGTTGGTATTTATCTCGCGACGTTGTTCGTCGTTTGGCAGATTATCAACTTTGTCTTCTTTCGAACGATGCCCACCGTTCCAATCGTAGTCGGCGGCGCCCTGGTCGTGGCGGGCGGCGCGATCATCACCTACTGGAAGCCGTGAGGGGTCTCGCAAAATGGCGCGCCGCGTGGGATCCGCTCAACCGCCTGCGTACGGGGATGATGCACCGCAGGATTGGCCCGATAATCAGCAAGCCTCAAACCACAAGCATCGGGAAATCAGCATGAACCTCAATCAAGTGACGTTGCCCGCGAAGAATGTCGAGCAATCGGCTGCTTTCTATCGGCGCCTCGGATTCACGCAGATCGTCAGCGCGCTGCCGCGCTATGCCAGATTTGAATGCCAGGACGGCGCGACATTTTCCCTGCATGCATTTGATACCGTCATTCCCTCGCAAACAGTCGTTTACTTTGAGTGCGACGATCTCGATGCAACCTATCAGCGATTGCGCGGCTTGGGGATAGAGTTCAATCAGGCGCCTAAAGACCAAATTTGGCTCTGGAGAGAAGCTTACTTGCAGGATCCTGACGGCAATATCATTTGTCTTTATCACGCGGGCGGTACGCGCCGCTTTCCGCCCTGGCGCCTGTCAGAGGACTCGCCGCGGCTTTAAGGAAGAGCGACACACAGTCAAGGCGCTCAGGCTTGCGTTGCGTTAATCTTCGCTGATGGCGCAAGAGACCAGGGTGGGTTTAGGGCGGGGTTTGGGCGCGCTGCTGGGGGCGGCACCCACGGTGAGTGCGAGCCGGGGCGGCGGCACGCTGCCGCTTTCGCTGATGCAATCAGGCGCGCTTCAGCCGCGCCGCGAGATTCAACAAGAACCCCTGGAGGAACTCGCCGCCTCCATCAAGGCAAAGGGCGTGATTCAGCCGATCATCGTGCGCCCGCTGCCGGCGGGGGCGTCCGGGCCGGCCCGCTATGAAATTGTTGCCGGCGAGCGGCGTTGGCAGGCCGCCAAGCTGGCCGGCCTTGCCGATATCCCCGTCATTGTTCGTGACTTATCCGACCAGGAAGCCGTCGCGATTGCGCTCATCGAGAACATTCAACGCGAGGAATTGACCGCGACCGAGGAGGCGAGGTCGCTGAAGCGGCTGACGACGGAGTTTTCACTCACCCAACAGGAGGTGGCTGATTCTGTCGGGCGGTCGCGCGCCGCGGTCAGCAATCTCATTCGATTGCTGGATTTGCCGGAGCCGCTGGTCGCGTTGATTGATTCAAAAGCCTTAGGCATGGGACATGCGAGGGCTTTGTTGGGGATTCGCGGTGATGCCGAGCGGCAGCGTTTGGGACAGCTTGTGGCCCAGCGCGGCTTATCGGTGCGGGAAACCGAGAATCTGGTGCGCAAGTCGCTGAAGGGGGAGGGGACTGCGACCCGCAGACCGCCTGAATTGACTGTGGTGAGCGAGGTTTTGCGGACCGAAACCGTGCACGTACAGCTGCATCAGCACACCACCGGATCGGGGAAAATCATCATTGAATTCGCGGACAGCCACGCCCGCGATCAATTGCTCGATCTCATCAAGTCGATGAAGGATTGAAGCGCCCGGGCAGCCACCCCGGTGACGTGGGGGTGGGATTCGGAAAACATCAACTTGTTCCCCAAGGTCGGCTAGAATATATCGGCCGGAATGGGCGATTTGCAGCGTAGACGCCTTGCGTGCCATCACGCAGCGACACGGCACTCCATCGAGACGGGCTTTGTTAGGCAATCGCGGCCTCTGCAGCCGCATTCTTCAGTGTGATCGGACTATATGCTTTCCACATCCAACGTCGCCGTTCAATTCGGCGCCAAACCGCTCTTCGAGCAGGTGACGGTCAAGTTCTCCGATGGCAACCGCTATGGCCTCATCGGCGCGAACGGCTCGGGCAAATCCACGCTCATGAAAGTGCTGGGCGGCGACCTCGACGCGAGCGCCGGCGATGTGATGCTGCAAATGGGCATGCGCCTCGGCAAATTGAATCAGAACCAATTCGGCTACGAAGACGATCGCGTTCTCGACGTCGTCATGCGCGGCCACACCGAACTATGGGCGGCGATGCAGGAACGCGACCGAATTTACGCCGATCCCAAGGCCACGGACGAGGATTACATGAAGGCGGCGGAACTCGAGGGCGTGTTCGCCGAATATGGCGGCTACGATGCTGAAGCCCGGGCGGGCAGCATCCTCACCGATGCCGGCATTCATGAATCGCGGCACAACGGCCCCATGCGCGAGGTACCGCCGGGCTTGAAACTGCGCGTGCTGCTCGCGCAGGCGTTGTTTTCCAAGCCGGACGTTCTTCTGCTGGACGAACCGACCAACAATCTGGACATCAACTCGATTCGCTGGCTCGAGCGTGCGCTCAATGAATACGACGCCACCATGGTCATCATCAGCCATGATCGGCATTTCTTGAACCAGGTGTGCACCCACATCGCCGATTTGGATTTTCAGCAGCTGAGGATTTATCCCGGCAACTACGACGATTTCATGTTGGCCTCGGTGCAGGCGCGTGCACGCGTCGAAGCGGCCAACGCCAAGGCCAAGGACCGCATATCGGACCTGCAGGAGTTCGTGCGGCGCTTCTCAGCAAATGCGTCCAAGGCGCGCCAGGCAACCTCCCGCAAGAAGCAGCTCGAGAAAATCAAGATCGAAGAGATCAAGCCCTCGTCGCGGCAAAATCCCTACATCCGCTTCGAGCAGGGAAAAAAGCTGTACCGCTCGGCGGTGTCGGTGGAGCACCTCAGTTTCAGCTATCCGGGCTCGGCCGAAAAAGTGCTGGACGACGTGAGCATCAACGTCGAGGGCGGCGAGCGCATCGCCATCATCGGGCCGAACGGCGTCGGCAAGACCACCCTGATGCGCTGTCTCGCCGGAGAATTGCGCCCCACCAGCGGCCGCATCGTGTGGGTCGAGAACGCGCAGCCCGGCTATATGCCTCAGGATCCGCAGGCAGAGTTCGAAGACAAGATCGACTTGTTCGGTTGGATGTCGCAATACACCGGCAAGGCGGATGACGATCAAATCGTGCGCGCGACCTTGGGCCGTCTGCTGTTCTCCGGAGAGGAAACCAAGAAGCAAGTGAAGGTGTTGTCCGGCGGCGAGAAGGGCCGCATGATTTACGGCAAGTTGATCCTGACAAAACCCAATGTGCTGATCATGGACGAACCGACCAACCATATGGATATGGAAACCATTGAGTCCTTGCAAATAGGCCTCGAGCACTACGCCGGCACGCTCATCTTCGTGTCGCACGATCGCGAGTTCGTCGGCGGTCTCGCCACCCGCATCATCGAAATGCGTCCCGGCGGCAAGCTGGTTGATTTCAGAGGGACGTATGACGAGTATCTGAAGGCCCAAGGACTGGAAACATAGCGCGCGGCCGCATCTGCTGGCACTATTCGCGGAACGCTCAGACAGGCTCCTAGATGCGACTGGTCGCTGACCACCTCTTCAAGAAATTCGGAGCGATCACCGCCGTGGCGGGCGTCTCGTTCGCCGCGACGCCAGGCGAGGTGCTCGGGCTGTTGGGCCCGAACGGCGCCGGCAAATCCACCACCATCAGCATGCTTGCGGGCCTGACGACGCCCGACTCAGGATCGGTGACGATCGATGGGGTCACGCTGGGAACCGGGGCCGATCCGACCAAGCGCCGTCTGGGGCTGGTCACTCAGGAGATTGCGCTGCTCGAGGAACTGCCGGCACGCATGAATCTGGAATTCTTCGGCGGGCTGTACGGGCTGACGGGCCGCGCGCTATCGGCAAGAATCGCGGCAGTGCTCGAGCTGACCAGTCTCGCGGACCGCGCCCGCGACCCGCCGAGCGAATTCAGCGGCGGCATGCGCCGGCGCTTGAACATTGCCTGCGCCTTGCTCCATGAGCCGCAGATCCTGCTGCTCGATGAACCGACGGTGGGCGTCGATCCGCAAAGCCGCAACGCCATTTTTGACACCATCGAGGTGTTGGCCGGCGAAGGCCGAACCTTGATCTATACCACTCACTACATGGAAGAGGTGGAGCGGCTATGCGATCGCATCGTGATCATCGATCACGGCAAGGTTCTCGCCGACGACACGCTCGCGGGCCTGCTGGCGAGCGCACCGGTCGCGAACAAACTGACGCTGAAATATGATCTGCCTCCGGATGGCGAGGCGCTGGCCGAGATCACCGGTTTGGCCGGCGTCACCGGGGTCGAGCTCGCAGGAACGGCGTTATCCGTGTCCGCCACGGATCTCGGCACCGCGGCGCCGCGGGTGCTCGAACGGCTTGCCGCGCGGGGTTTCAGCTGCCAGGAGCTGACCAGCCGGCGCTCCAATCTCGAGGATGTTTTCCTCGCGCTGACCGGCCGCACGCTGCGCGACACTTGAGCCCCACCCTCACCGCATTCAAGGCTTTGGTGCGCAAGGACATCGCCCTGTTTCTTCGCGACCGGCGCGCGCTGGTGGTCAGCGTGCTCACGCCCATCGTGGTGGCGGCCTTTTTCGGCTTTCTGTTCGGCGGCACGGGGGCGGGCGGCAACTCGATTTCACGCATGTCGGTCGGCATCACCGATCTGGATGACACAGCGCTCACCAAAGCGGTCATCGAGAGTCTCACCCAGGATGAGTCGCTGGCCATGCAGGTGCTGCCCGAAGACCAGGCGCGGCAACTGGTCAAGAGCGGCAAGCTGCGGGCGGCCATCGTGTTTCCGGCCGGCTTCGAGACTGCGGCAACCGGAGCGTTGGTTGGCCTCGGGAAAATGCCGGACGTGAAACTGTTCTACGATCCGTCGCAATCCATGGTTCGGCCCATGGTTGCGGGTTTGCTCACTCAGCACATCATGCAGCGTATTTCCCGGCCGAACTTCATCGGCAGCAGCAAACCCGCGCCGTTCAACCTGGTCAATACTGCGGTGACCACCGGCCCGCGATACAATTCGTACGCCCATTCGTTCGCCGGCATGAGCATTCAATTCATTCTCTTCATGGGCATCGACGCCGGCGTGACCCTGCTGTTGATGCGCCAGGAAGGCATGTGG
>Ga0193716_1000568_pt1 | contig 22322 bp, 12 predicted proteins | sample U2c1metaG_FD_145901 | JGI IMG/M metagenome (GOLD analysis project Ga0193716, IMG submission 145901) | Soil microbial communities from a riparian zone of the East river system, Colorado, United States - U2c1 | ecosystem: Environmental > Terrestrial > Soil > Riparian zone | place: USA: East River...
GCCGTCGGCTATGTTGTAGGAGTACACCACCGTCAGGCGGATGAGAATTGACGGTGCCTGAACACCCAGGACTGGACCGGTCGCGGCGAAGGGTGCCATCAGGGCGTCAATGGCTGCGGAGAGCGAGGCCGCGTCCTGCCCGACCAGGATGGTGCTGCGATGGGTCGTGCGTGGAATGACTGGATCGGCCTGCTCGACCCATGGCGTGGTGTAGACGAAGTTGTTGTTGACGGTGGTTCCCGCGGGTGCCGAACTGGGCACGAGGTTGGCATTGCGTGTGACGCTTGCCATGACGTGCGCGCTTTGCGCCTTGACCGCGCTCAACCCGGGGAAGCTGAACTGTATGCGGCCGAGCGGGATATCCTGCGTGAGCGATAGAGACGACGGCGTGTAGGTGCCGGTGGGGCCGCTGTCTTCGGGCGTCTTGAAGCCCTGGAGATCGGGCCAGCGAGGCAGGTCCTGGGGATCGCCGCCGATGCCGCGGGTCATGACGATGTTAGGCAGTGAACTGAAGTTGAGTCGATAGCTCCATTGCGTGCGGCTTGGCTCGGCCTCGAGTGGACCACGGCCAAGCCGGGCCGCGAGACGTCTTACGCGCTGTGTCGAATGATTGGCGAGCCATGCGACGAGGGTTCCGGAGACGCCATCCACCAGGCTCTGGAAGCGGCGCAGGGCGGCGAGAGCGAGCGGTTGCTGCTTGGCGGTGGCATCAGGCAGCAGGGCCAGGTAGGGCTGTATCTGGGGATACTCGAAGGCGAACCGGGCCAGGGCTGCGAAGAGGTCCGTGGGCGGCGGACGGTAGGGATCGTCGCTGCCTGCGGCCGCGTTGTGCAGCAAGTTGCGGGGTCGGCCTGCGAGTCGGGATGCCGGCGCGTCGTTGAGCAGAACCAGCAGGCTCAGCTGATCCTGGTGGGCCATGGGAGAGACGACGTCGAAGGCATACGACCAAACCAGCGCGTCGCTTACCGAGGCGATCGGCTGAGGGCTTAGCGCAGCCTGCGATGGGATGGCGGGCAGGCCGGGATAGACGCGCAGCGGGACCGGAATGGTCAGCGGGCCCATGGCGACGCTAAGGGGCACGGTCCCGTTTGGTCCGGTGGGCAGCGGGAAGGCCGGGGCGATGAAGCCGAGCCAGGAGGACGGCTCGTATCCGTAGAGGGTGAGATCGGGCCGGAAGTCGTGTTCGAGGAAGGAGACGACATATTGGGGCGTGAGGTCGAGGAACGCCTGCGCCGCGGGGTTCTGTGCGGAGACGAGACAGGCGAGAGGCGATGTGCCCTGGGCGACGGAGAGCCTGACGGTGGAGAGGCGATAGGTCTGCGTAGCGACGGTTTGCTTACTGGGTTCGACGACGTTGCCGTAGAAGGAAGGCGGAGACGCGGGCTCGTCGGAGCCGGCGAGCGCGAGCGTGGCGGGGACCTGGAAGACGGCCGCGAGATCGTACCCTGAACTCAGTCGCGTTAGCAGGGACTGGCGGAAGCGCTCGATGGCAACGGTCGATGGTGCGGTCTGGCCCGGGACGTTGAGGATTTGCTCGAGCGCATCGCTGAGAGATCCTGCCAGGACCTGCTTGGAGTTCATCAGGGTGGCGAATGCGGAGGGAGCAAGACTGGCCGCGGCGGTCGCCATGGCGGGTGCGAACTGGGCATCGAGGGCGGCCGTGAACTGGCTGCCCCACTGATCCATATCGATATTGTGGAAGCTGTTGTCCTGGTCGCCGATGATGTCGCTTCCAGTGCCCGTCCAGGTCGTTGCGTACTGGCGAACCCTTTCCCCCTGGGAGATAAGCTGCGTTGAGAGCGGGCGCTGTGCGAGGTAGAGCGGCAGGTCGTTCGGTGCAGGTTTGCCAGCGGTATTGGCGAATTGGATGGCGATGCCTGATTTGGTGCCCATGCGAACGCACCATAAGGGCAGGGCGGCCTCGGAGGCCAGAGAGGTTCGGACACCTCGAGCGCTCATCCTGCCTTTGGCCGAGTGGGCGGTTGGGCCGGTCGCCAGCTTCAACTGCGCCGTTCCACCGTCGAAGCCATACCATGCGGTCTCGAAGGCCTGGGCGAAGGCGATGAGACTGACGTTCGAGGTGGTGCTCTCCAACATCTGTGTCTCGACCGAGACTGCGGCGCCGATGGCGGCGCGGATGCTGAGCACCGAGGGCATGGCGAGAGCGATCGCCGGCTGAACCGTCGAGGGGTCGCGGAAGCTGGTCAGGCTGATGGTCAGCTCGAAGAGATCCGACGGCAGCGAAACCACGTAGGTGGGATCGATGACGAAGGCGGGCATGAAGGGCGGCGGAACGGGCGGGGTGCCTCCGGCGACGGCCGCGGTCAGGTAGGCGGCGCAGGACTGCGCAAGGGAGGTCACGAGCGCCAGCAGATCCTGTCCGTCCTGAGTCTGGCGCAGCGGTGTGGCCGAGACGACGGTCTCCACGTGGATACCGGCTTTGGGGTTGTTGCTCTGCAGCGGATCGGTGAGCTGATCGAGGATCACGGCGTATGTGTCGAGCGCATTCTGGAGCGCTACCCTGTTGGTGGCGTCCAACTTACCCATATTCAAGCGCGTGGGATTGAAGTCGATCCGGAAGGTCAGCAGCAGGTTGTTGGAGTTGTCGCGGCTGAACGCATAGAGCGCGCGGATCCCCGGCCACTGATCGATGGGAATGAGTGCATCGTTGTAGACGAAGGGAACGGCGACTGAGGCGGGAGTGGGCAGGGCGTTGCCGTACAGATCGAGGACCTGTACCGAGAAGGAGACCTTGGAACCGATGCCTGCGTAACGATTCCGCAGACCGAGCAGGGGCGCGATGGGCAACGCCTTGGCATAGGTCCAGTTGCTCGACGGGTGGTCCTGATTTGGGCCCAGCGGGCGGCTCCAGTTGGTCGGCAGCGTCGGCCCATCGCCGACGATCGTGGCGACTCGCCGGTCCGAAGGCGCGACCGAGACGACGCGGTACTGCAGGATGCTGTAGAGGGCCTCGGCGTAGGTGGCCTTGTCCTGCGGCGTCGGGTTGGGCTGCATTCCCGGAGCGCTTGGCGGCTGCGCCCAGTCGATGGTGAAGCCGGCCATTCCGCCCGAGTAGCTCGAGGAGGCGGTGGTCCAGTCGGTGCCGCTCTCGCTGACGGTGACGGCGAGAGCGCCCTGCTGGGGATCGGGCGCGCTGTCGAGCACCAGGCAGTTGGACCATGGTGGCAGGGAAGGGGTAGCGCTCGATGAACCCAGGGTCGCTACCAGGGCGATCTGTGCTGTACCCCCGACGAACGCGGCCGCAGGCAGCTTGGTCGCGTAGAGATAGAAGCCGCTGGCATTGACAACCGAGACCTCCCACACCAGCGTGGTGAAGGCCTGCGGGTCGGCCAGGGTGGCGGTGACGGGCGGGGTTGTGGGGACGGCGCGCAGAAAGCGGGGAGGCTCGTTCAGGGTGGAGAGGTTGGCTTTGGCGAGCACCATCGTCGATTGGCTCGGAGCGAAGGTGTAGGCGCTGGCGCTCGTGGTGAGCAGGATGTTCAGTACGACGTTGGGTGCGTCCGCGCTGCGAACGAGTGTCTCGAGCAGGTCGCGGGTTGCGTTGTCGGTGCCGACCATCTCGTAGACGTTGGTCAACGGCGTGGCGGATCCCGACGGAGTCACCTGGTTGAGGCGGAGCGGGATGAACAATCCGGGCGTCCCCATGGGCGGTGCTGCAGTGAGATTGACGCTTTCGCCGGTGCGCGCCTGGCTGACGCCTGGCGCAACCTGCAGGATCGTGGCGACAGGTTGCAGAGCGTTGGCCGGCACCGTCGCCAGTTGATTGGCGAGTGCTTCGGACAGAGGGCGAATGTCGCGGATCGTCGAGTCTTGCTGGGTCCAGGCAAAGGTCTGGGTGAAGTAGTAGACGGTGGGGCGAATGGAGATGGGCGCGAGGGGCAAGAGGCCGCCCTGCGAACTGAGCCAGGTTGCGGTCACCGGCTGATCGAGGACGAGGCTTGGATCGAGCGTAGAGGTAATCGACTCGGCGGTTCCATCGGAGCCGAACACGATCCAATCGGCACTGACTCCTTTGCTCAACGCAAGGGCCGTTACCCAGGTGGAGTATTGCTGGAGCATCGCAACCTGTTGGCCGGTGAGGGAGAAGAGTCCGGTCATCTCCGCGCCGAAGGGCTGCGATGTGGGGCTCGGCAGGCGAACTCCGTAGAGGGCGAAGCGCGATAGGAAGCCTGCTACCTGGGCGAAGCCGGCGGATCCAAGTTGGGTAAGTGCCTGGGTGAGGTCGTAGGTCGGGAAGTCGGCGGCGACGTCGGAGAGCTTGCTGATGAGTTGCTTGGCCAGAAGCACGACCATATCCGACGCCACGACGGACGCGGCGGACTGGGTGTCGGTAGCCATCGCGAGCTGCGGAGCGCTTAGCTTGTTAAAGTACTCGGTCAGGGCCTGCACGTAGCCGGCCGGCAGCGCCGGCTGGGAGAACGAGATGGTGGTGCCGGCGTAGGCCATCTGCAACTGCGGCAGCATGGGGAAATAGGCGTACTGCGCGGCTGCCGTGAGAGTATCGGCCGACTGGATGTGGAACTTGAAGTTGTCGGAGAGGAAGCTGCCGGCCGCGCCGTCGAAGGCGCCGGCCTTCAGCTGCTGCTGCACAGCAGCGAGCTGAGCCGACAGGGTAGTTCCTTGTCCGTAGAGCGTGACCAGGATTTGCGCGAGGACGGAGGAGAACTTCGAGAAGTCGTCCGATCCGCTCCCATCCGGCACGAGGTTCACATAAAGGGTGGCGAGGATCTGGGGAGCGGCCGTGCCTTGTTGCGTGGTGACGGTCGCGGGCTGCGCCATGAAGTAGAGCGTGACGTCCACCCTGGTTGCCGCCGTGTTCTGGGCCGGGCTGAGACGCTGCAGGACCGAGTGAGCCATGTGTTTCGGCAGGCCATAGTGACGGCGCGGGAGCTCCAGCATGGGGTTCTGTCCACCCGGGTCGGGCCCGGTGATCGACGCGACGGGACCGGAGCCGATAGTGATCGTCGGAAAGACGTCGAGATCGGCGTCGAAACTGAACGATACGGTGATGAAGATGATGTGAAAGGAGACGCTGATGCTGAGATGAAACGCCAGTCGGATGAGGGTGGAGTGGGCGGTCTCGTACGCTACCTGAATGACCAGCGTTCCGGTGACGGAGAGGGAGATCGAGACGATCTTGAGATCGATCTCTCCGGAGAAGTAGGCTTCGACGCCCAGTTGTCCGGCAAACCACTTGTAGTCCACTCCATCTTCGGTGAGAGATCCATGCGTCGATGCGAGGAAGCCTTCGAAGGTCACGAAGGCGATGAGTCCCGCGTTCAGCGACATCGGACCCTTCTCAATATCTTTGTTGAGCCCGACCGACAGACCGAGCCCGAAGCGCCAGATCACGGCGAAGTTTGTTCCCAGCGCGCCGGGCGCGTCGGCCGAGCGCAGCTTCGCCAGATAGAGCCCGGCGCACGCGCGCACGGGGAACGCCCCGATGGTGAACTGGACCGCGATGGGCTGGGCACCGGTTCCGTCCGGCGCGAAGGGCCAGCCTATGTCCACGCGGAAGTCGGAGTTCGTGTAGATCACGATGCCTATGGTCGGCAGTAGGAGATAGTAGTCGTCGGTCCCGATCTGGCGCTGGCAGGTGAAGCTTGCGGACCATGCGCCGAGGTCGTCGCTGATCTTGCGGTAGGCGATCTCGATCGAGAGGCCGCGCAGGCTGTACAGTACACCCTTCTTCTTTTCGGGCTCCTTGGGATCCTGGTTGGCGATGCTGAGCACGGCGCCATAGACGGACGGATCGAGGAAGACGGCCTGGAAGGTGACGGTCGGAAACTGGAGGTCGATTCCGACGCCGACTCCCGCGCTGGGATCGTATTGCACAGCGCTCGTGTCGTTGCCGCTGATGATGTCGTCGAGCGCCTGCCTGGTAGAGAGCGGAACATTGGTCAGCGCGTTGATAACGTCCGAAATGATGGAACTTGCCTGCATGTCGAGGTCGTTGAGCGTTATGCCGGAGGTGACGAAGAACGCGGGTGTGACGGTCAGGCTGGACGTTGGGGCCCTGGGTGCAAGCGTGCGTTTGCGGAGACTGCCGGACAGGTCCGGCTCGCCGAGGAACCAGGCAAGCGTGATCTCCGAGTCGTCGTCATCGTCGTCCGCCGGGTTAAGGCTGGGAGGCTTGCCGAAGAAGGTCAGCGACCGCTCGGTGACAATCGGGATGAGGAACGGACCCAGGGAGAACTCCACATCGTGCAGCACCAGAACATGCACCAGCTTGCCGGCGAGAGTGGGGCGAGCCAGTTCGATCTCTCCATATTGCGTCGAGATGACGTCCTGGAGTTTGAAGCTGCCCTGGACCATTGCATCTGGAGGGACGAAGAGCATGCCGACCTTGTCGGCTGTTGCCTTGTCTCCGCCGGGCAGCCAACCGAGAAGCAACTGGCCGCCCAGCGGCGCCGCGCTCGACATGCCGCCCAAAGTTCCCATCACCAGTTGCAGCGTGATGGCAAAGCTCGGCGTTACGGAGTCGAGACCGATTCCGGAGACCGACGCGGCTTGCAGGGCTTCCACATCGGGGTTCTGGACGAAGGTGGTCAACTTGAGGGGAAGGGTTGCGATGAGGCTTTGCTGCCGCGGGTCGCTGACGGTGGGATCGAACAGAAGCGTGCCGAGATCGAGCGATATCACGGGAGGGTGCGTCAAACCCTCCCGTGGCACATGGCTGACGAGCGTAAAGGCATAACTTGTATATCCCAGGCCGCCCCCGCCGCCCGCGTCGACCCCAAACGAGAATAGATCGACCGGAGTGGAGGACGATTTGATCGTTTTGGGGTTAAAGCCGAGCGCGCCGTCGAGCGTGAAGGAAGCCGTAACCTTGATGGTTCCAGGGTCCTTCGCCTTTTTGTCCCCGCCGCCGTCGTCGGTGACCGGGGCCAGCCCTGCACGCGTTACAACCGTCTGGCCGATCGTGCGGTACTCGTTTGACTCAACCGGAAAGGTGAAAATGCGCGTCTCTTCGGTGACAAAAACGATCCGCGTCACGCCGTCGTTGACCTGAAGCGCACCGTCGATGACGATGGTCTTGAACTTGGGAATGTCGTTGTTTCCGGCTTTCGTCAGCGCCGTAATATTGCCCATCAGCTTCGTGCTGGAGTAGGCGATGCGGGACTCGAAGTGCTTGATGACACTGTTGTCGAAGAGCGCCTTCAAGGTCAGGGTCTGGAAGTCGGTATCCCAACCGGCGGATGGATTCTCGAAGGCATTGTCGTAATAGATCAGGCCGGAGATGGCGCTCTCGTGCAGTGGTTCAGACGCAGCCAGATCCGTGGCATTCAGCGTGATACCGATGTGATGGCACACCAGGGGATTCGGTGAGCGCATGCCGCAGAGCAGCATCTGGACATCGGGGGAGAGTTTTTGCAGGTCGACCGAAGCGTTGAAGGCGATGACGCCGGTCCAGTTCGGATCGCCGATCTGGGCCAGGAAGTTGGCGAAGTAGTCGTACGTGCCATTCTCCTGCGCGGCTTGGCTGGCGGCCTCGGCCTGGGCGATGAACTGGCCGATCTGGCCTGAGAGAATGGGTGGAGTCGCCGCTCCGGTGACGAAGTGCTCGGTGTCGACCCAGGCGAGCGGATTGGCGGCCATATCCTTGAGGCTGGTGCCGGACACCAGCTTGAAGATCAGGACGCAGTTCTTTGTGAGATCGCTGTCGGTGGAGGTTCCGTTGACGTTGATCTGGATCGGGAACTCTCCCAGCGTCAACTCGTTGTCGAAGACGCCAAGATTCGTCGGCATGCTGATGACGACGAAGGATGCGGGACGCAGCAGGGCCGTCGAAAGGAACGGACTGACGACGTTGAAGGGAGTCTTGCCCGACTTGCATCCACTCGGCGCGGTGCCGCTGCGGAAGCGCAGTATCTGACCCTCGACCTGGGGGCTCTTCGCGAGTTGCAGTTCCTTCCATGTGCCGGAGGGATTCGAAGAGTCGAGCGGGCCGTCGTTCATGCCCACGAGGAGGCCTTGCGGGGTTTGAACGAAGCCGCCCTGCAGCGCCTCGAGCTTGGTCAAATCGAAGAAGAGCGGCCCCATGCATTCGTCAACCGCGACCTGCTCGCAGCGTGTCGGCGAAAGCACCTGCATTTCAAAGTTGGAGAAGGTCGCGGAGGTGATGTCAGGATTGGGGTTCTGGATGGTCTGGTCGCTGTAGTAGACGAGACCATAAGGAGCCGTGGGAAAGATCTGCGCGGTCGTGGGATCGGAGAGATCGGCCAGGCGCGCGCCGATGGCTACAGGAAAGCTGTCCTGTAGCGAAGCGCGCGGCTGGTAGTACACCGCGCCCGGAGCCTGCGCGCAGAAGCTTTGCTTGATCAATCCGGAGAATACCTTCTCGCTGTTCGGTCCGGGTATGACCTGGACCCATGCGGTGCTGCAGGTCGAAACCAGCGTTGCTCCATCCCGGGATAGTGCGGGAAGGCCGCCCTGGAAGTCCAGGATGTCTCCCGGCGCCAGCAGCGCGAACTCATTGCCGAACAGACCGCACATGAGTTCGACCGCACCTTTCGCAATGGGAGGGCCTTCCATGCGGAGGTCGCGAACCGTGAGCTGGTAGGCGCCGGCCGGGACGAGATATGCGTCGTAGTCCGGGGCGCCATCCTGGGGAGGACGGCGAGCGATTGAAAAGCCGGCGCCCTCTGTCGGGGTCAGGGTGACGGTCGCTCCCGACGTGGTGCGGAAGGCCGTGCTGAGCGGCAGCACCGGGCCGCTGCCGCCATACTGCGAGAGATCGAAGGCAAACCTGGTGCGTGTGGACATCGTTGGATTCAGCGGATCGATGCCGACCAGCATCGGCATCGGCTTAGCACCCATGGCTTGGGGAATCGCTCCGAGGAGAGCGGGGAAACGCATCTCCATCGCGCCGTTAGGTCCGGAAAAATAGCGGATCTCGGCCGAGGCCGGAGGGCTCTCGCTATAGTCGGTGGGAGAGAACAGGAAATAGAACTGGCCGGGATCCGGCGTCATGCTGAAGGACAGAACACCTGCGCCTCTGCCGGTGAAGGGCACCCACAGCGACTGGTCCTTGGCCAGCGAAACACTCTGACCGCCCTTGTTGCGCTTGATGTTGATGCCAGCTGTAGCGGAGGAGTTCGCCTGCAAGGTCAATCCGGGCGCACCGCCGTTCATGCTGAAGGTGACCAGCCCCTCCGCGGGTACGATGAGGGCAAGATTGGCGAAGGGCAACGACGCCGTCGCAATCGTTCCATTGTCCGCGCCCGCCGCCTTCTTGAAGGCTACGAGAGCGGTCGCGGTGAGAACACCCTGGGTGGGTACCGCGGTGTTGAGCCAACCGATCCATTGCCGCGCGGGAGCCTGCGGCTGCAGCAGTTGATTCACCGCTGCAACGGTTGCCGCTGCGTCCTGGCAGGAGCCATCCGATGGAACGAACAAGAAGCCGCCAGAGTAGTTCGACCAGGCATCGTCGGCACCAAACGTTGCCGGATAGCCAACAGGACTGCCGACCAGCGCATAGTAGAGCAAAGGCTCATTGTCGCCGGCACCGGAGCCGGTCGCAAGATACAGCGGCACACCGGCCTCTACCAGATTGAACAGGGGAGCGTCTGACGGACTATCGATCGGCATCCTGCTGGTTCCTTTCTTCGGATGCTGGAGCATCCCCTGGGGACTTTAACGATCGTTGTGCTGTTCTACTGACCGTATTCAGTGGACCTTCGCCGATCTTCACCCCGGAATTTCTCAAGAAAATGAACTGGGTGAGGAGGAGGTAGAGGGCCAGACTTTCATTCATCGGGGTTACGCTGTTATCGATCTGGATGGTGCATGAGAAAACTCCTTGAATCGTGTTGACCAATACTGCATTGGATCCTGCGAAGAAGGTGCCCCTACCCTGCGAAGCGTTCAGCGTCCGTGGTACGGCTAGAACGGTAGAGACAAACGGATCGTTTCCCTGGGTGACCCACGCTGGCACTTTCCCCGCGGATCCTCCGTTGAGGCTGAGTGAATCGATATCCACGCCGGACAGGTTGAAGACGTAGACCTTCCCGGGCGCAGTGAATACGCCTTCGTCGAGTGTTTGTCCCCGCGCGGACGAAGCCGAAGCAGGCCGCGCGGGGAAATCGTTCTCTGAGTTAGTGCTTATGCGATGTTTTGGCGGCGGTGGCAAGTTGCTCCAAGGCCTTTGCGGGCAAGATGCTGCCTGACAACCCGTCTCCGCCGAACTGGTTCACAAGCCGCCAGCTATCTTTATCGATAAAGAGCAGCATGTCCTGGTTCAGTGGGCCACTCATCGGCACCGATGCACCGTACAAACCATCAAGCCACAAGATGGAGAGTATGTTCGAACCATTGAAGAATTTGCCTTGTGAGTCGCTAGCGTTCAGGGTCCGCGGAACGGCAGCGCCGAACGGCCGATAGGGTGTTTTATCGCTGTTGCTCGGCCACCCGCTGATGTCTCCGGCGGAAATTCCCAAGCCGTTCAGGCTCAGGCTCATGCTCTGGCTGTACACGTTAAAGACATAAATGTTTCCAGCTGCAGTATTGTCGCTCGACATTGGAGTATTTTCCTTAGAAAGATTTAGATACAGTATTGCCCAACGTGCCGGTCACCGCCTTTTGGATGGGACCGCTCGTTACTTGTGAAAAAAATTGATCGGCCAGATACCAATGGTCGGATAAGAGATATAGAAAAAGAGGCTGATTTAATGGGAACTGTGTTCCACTCACCGGCACAGTACAGTTCTGCAGCTGCTCATTCCCTGTGGAGATCATGATTTGATTGTCTCCATTAAAGATATTTCCCCTGCCCTGGCTGGAACTCGAGACGCGCAAAGCAGGTTGATTGTTTGGCTGGTAAGGCTGATTGGAAGATGCAGCGCCCCATGCGGGTATAGGCCCAATGGATCCGCCATTGGACGAGACACTGATGTCCTGGATGGAAAGGTTGTAAACGTAAACCAATGCGGCAGTATCGGCTGCTGCCCCATGTTTCTCGTGATGGTGGTGGCGGTCCGACGGAAATTCCACGTTTTCCAAGGGCAATAATACTTTGAGCAGCAGGCCATCCGCGCTGATCAACAACATACGGTCGTACAGGACGTAAAGCACCAGGTCGCCCGGAAATTGCGCCATGGGCATGGGAAGGATGTATGGCAGCGACTGATCGATCTGAACCTGGACCTGATTGTTATCGACAAAGCTATTTCCCGACGGAGTGCTTCCAGGAATACGCGGCGCCTGTGTACCTAGAGGGATATAACCCGTCTGCGGAAGAGTGTAGGGAAGCCCGTAGTTGTTGGGACTCGAGTTAACGGTGACTGAGAGTTGCGGACCCCAATGGTTCGACACTAACGGATTGAAGAGAAACACACTGGTCAACATAAAGATCTCTGTTAGTTTCCAGTCTCGAGTTTCAAGAGGCCGTTCTCGGATGACAGATCGTATCATAGGTTTGCGTGCTTCGTTGTTACGTAAAAAAGAACTTTATATACGCCATTTATTCAGGAAATTCGGGTTCTTTTGCGAAAGATAGTCCAGCAACTCATTGGAGATGTCCTCTGCAAGGTCGTACGAAAAGGCAGCGAGTTCATCGGAGGGCGCGATACGAAGCGCGAAATTCTTTGTGGGCAAGTCGTAAACATCCGAAACGATCGGGAAATCAAAGGCGAATGAAGTCGTGCGGAAGCCATTGCGTCCACGGGCCGTGTAGCGGCGCATGGCGGCGTCGGCCAAGGACCGGATTATTTCTGGCGTCATGCCTCTGTCGTCGTGCACTGTCAGGAACATTCCGTGGTGGTAATCGCGAACATAGAGTGGCGTGGCTTGCAACGCGCGCCGCAGGAGCGACGTCAGCAGCTCAGTATTTTCAGCGATGCGCTGCGCCCGCATGGCCGATAGAGCGTGGAACTCGGGGGACTCACCCACCGGCAGGAAACTCATGGGCATCGCCTGGATGCCGAGCACACGGATTGCATCGGGCATCAACCTGCGCAGCCGTGCGATCGTCCCGCCGCCGCTGCGCTGAGAGAGCGGAGGTTCCACCAGAGTGACCGACCCAAGCCGCCCATACTCGGTGCCTAGGCAATCGAGTTTGATATGGCTCCGCACCAGAGCTGTGGGGACTCCAAAGCGGGCAAGCTGGAGGATCGTGGCCCAGATGCGCGGCGAGTCGCGCGGGTAGGTGGTAGTGTCGAAGACGGCCAGCATGACCTGCGAGTCGAGCGCGCTGGGCAGATCCTCGAGCCAGTCCGTGGCGCAGATGGAATCGAGATGCAAAATCCGGGCGGCCGCGGGCGCAGGCGGTCCGATTGCTTCGACGATCTCACGAAAGCTTGATCCCCCTTTGACCTGCAGACGGCTGCCGGAGTGCTCCATCAGGTGACGCGTCTCAAAGTAAGAGTCGTCCAGCATGAGATAGTCCACATCCACGGCGAGGATCCGCTGCAGCGCCATCATGATGGCGGTGATTGCCGCCATGCCCGAGCAGGTGAACCAGCTCTCCGTGGTGAACCCTTTTCTCCCGCTCAGCCCGGGATAGACGGGCGGAGCTTTGATGGACATATCGAAGCGCTGGTACCAGTACGAGAAGTGGGTGTCCGCAATGGCAAACTCAGACTGCCCGGTCCAGTTGGTCTCCGGGGGCGCTCCCTGAGCGGCGAGGGATGCGCCAAGAAGCCTCTGCCGCGTGAGATATTTTTCGCGGGCTATCCCATGCAGCTGTTCCGCAAAGGATGACGGCGCGATCCGGGCCTCACGCAGAAGCCGCAGCTCGCGGGCCTTCCGTGCGTCGTATGCGTCAGGTGCCTCGCCTGCCGCTGCAGGCGCGTCTGGAGTGACGTAGTTCTCGGGGCTCAAATGAATTACATCAGCCATGGAGCACCGCTTCCTGGGCAGGGGCTTCGACCGCTGCACCGACCATGACAACCTTCGCGGGCGCTATCCCATTGAATTCCGTGTTAAAGGCCGCGGCGTAGCCGGACACGCCGCCGAACAGCAACCACGCCTCGGCGTGTTCGGCGCCCGTGACTGCGGCGGCATCGACGCGGAACGCTCCGAGATGATCGCTTTCGGCGCAGGTCGGGCCGAAGAGAAGGGCGGTTCCCTTGGATGGTGGCTTGCCCCACCAGCGGATCAGCTCAGGTGTGCACCAACGGAGATGAATCTCCCGCGAGAGGTCGAGCGTGACGACGGTTGCATCCAGACCGGGCATGTCGCGCTGCCAGAGAACCCGCGCGAGAGCAAAGCCGGCTGCACTGGTTAGCCACGCTCCGGGCTCCAGGACAATCTCGATCTCTTCGGGGATGATGCGGCGCAGATCGGCGCAGATGTGTTCGAGCTCTTGAAGTGTCTCGCCGCGGAGACCGCCGCCGAGATTGATCATCCGTGGCATGCGGCCCGCGGATGCGATCAGAGCCATCATCTCGTGTGCTGCCGTCACGAAGCTTCCCGTTGGACGCAGATCTCCCTCGAGATGACAGTGCAGCGCGGTGAAGTCCGGGTGCTGCATCAGCGCGATGGCGTCCGCCGAAGCCAGCCCGAAGCGGGTGAGAGGAGGTGGGTCTCCGGGATAGAGCCGCAGCGCGATGCGCACGCCGATCTCAATCCGGTGAGCCCACGGCGCCAGAGAATCGACCGCACCCATCTGCTCCTCGGTCTCCAGGTTGATTGCCAGGCGATCGATGAAGCGCGTCGGCCTCTGATCTGCGCTTACCAAACAAGGTCCGGTCAGCGAGACGTAGGGTAATGCGGCACCGGAATGCCAGTCCGCTAGCCGGCGCAACTCCCCGATATTCGACACGTCGAAACCGCCTCCACTGTCGGCCGCGCTGAGTAGATCCTGGGTGGGAAGAGCTTTCACGGCGCTGAGAAAGCGGACCCCGTGGGCATCGCCGATCTGTTGCAAGGCCCGCGCTCCAAGCCGCATGCGGTCGAGGTCGAAGAACAGGCAGGGCGTCTCGCGGGCGCGCTTCGCGCTCTCGATAGCGAGGCTCATCGCGCCGGTCATCAGGCGACACCGGTCTGCGGGCTAAAGGAGATACTCATAGTCAGCCGGCCCATCCTGGCGCTGGACCACGGTTCGACCCAGTGGGCATGACGGTCTGCCAGGGTCAGAAGCACGGCGCTGTTGAACCGGGGAGGGAAGGAGACGACGTTACCTTCGCTGTCTTTGATGGAAAGGGTGCCGCCTTCCTTCGGCTGGTACTCGGGATCGAAGTAGGTGACGAGGTTTGCGATACGCGGCCCTACGGCATCCGTATGCTCCACGATGAAGTCGCGTGGCCCGTAACGCGAGACCTCAACGCTGGTGGCCTGGAGGGGGCCGACGCCAAGTTGTTCGCTGACCCACAGGGCAAGCGCCGGGGTGAGGACGCAGAAGGCGAAGAACTGACGCAGAATGCGGCGGTCCTCTGCGGAGAGCAGCGAGTCAGCGCCAAGGTGTCTCTGCAGATGGCCCGCGCGATCATGCTGGCAAAAGCGCCGGGGCACAGGCACCGTGCTGTATTCCTCGCTATCCACGGCGCGGACTCGCTCGCCTTCGTCGCGCACGAGGAAGTGACGCTCCCAGGTGGGAAAGCGGCCGAGCAGCGCGGCCATCGCATGCGCCTTCTCGGGGCGCCAGAAGTCGACCACACGGCGCGCAGCGGCCATCTCCGTGGCGGAGGCCTCGAGGTTCAGGAAATTGCGCCATAGTGGGGCGGCGGGACTTTGCTGTAAGTTCACCATGCAGAGCGGCCTTTCGCTTCAGTGTATGACCGGCACGAAGACATCGCGCCGGGTAAGCTCTTCGACCAGAAACGAGATCTCCTGGGCGTGATTTGTTCCGGCCATCAAGTCGCTCGCCGTGAACTCTGACCCCACGCTCTCCGCCCGGTCGATGATCCGGCGCAGACCGGCCGGGCCCTGCCAACGAGCCTGGGTCCGCCAGTTGAAGACCTGAACCCCGGTGGGGGTGCGAAGAATATCGTTGTCCTCACGAGCCACGCGCAGACGCATCGTTTGTCCGGCAAGCCCGCGGCTCTCAGCCGCCAGCGCGGCCGCTTGAGCCCGGCGCCGGCGTCCGTTCACGCGATCCGCGTAGGCCTGGAACGCCGCGTGCACGGCGACACGCTGTTCGGCGGTCATCCCGTTGTCGAGGATGCGCAGGTGATTGCTGGCAAAGATGGCCTGGCCATGATCGTCCTCCGGATCGGCCAACTGGATGCCGTACTTCTCCGGCGTGCGGCCCAGCTGCGAGGAGCGGGTCGCTTCGAAGGGGAAGATCATGACCCCGGCCACAGTGTCGGCCAGCGTCTCCATGCGTTCCAGACTCGCCATCGCCTCGGCGTACGTGGTGGTCGGCAGGTCAGGGATCAGATTTACCAGCAGCCTGATTCCGGCGGCGTGGGCCATGCGCAGAAAGCGCTCGTTGTCGTTCCCTGTCGAATATTTGTGGACGAGAGCGAGCACGCGGTCCGTCATTGTCTCCAGGCCGATGACCAGATGATCACAACCCGACTTCACCATCGCTTCGAAGTGCTGCGGTGTGAAGTGCCGGTCGACCATGGCGAACGAACCCCAGATCATGTCGAGGCCGCGTTCGATGACGAGGTTGGAAAACTTCATTGAGAAGGCCGGCGGAATCGCCTCCGTGATAAGCGAGAAGCGGCGGACGTTGTACTTGGCCTGCAATGTGGCCACCTCGTCCACGAAGCTAGCCGGGGAGCGTGAGCGATAGCGCGGGCTGCCGTCGTATAGCTCCACAAAATCGCAGTACGCGCATTTCCCCCAGTAGCATCCGCGTGTCTGCACGACCCCAAGGTCGGCATCGGCCAGCACCGCGACCAGATCCGGGTCGTAGGCCGCGGGCGGAACCCGGTCGAGCACCGGTCCGGGGCCTGGCGCCTGATGCTTCACGACGTCATCTTCCAGGCATGAAATCCCCGGAACGCCAGCTGGATGCCATGTTCCCTCGGTAGCCTGCTCGCAGAGCGCAAACAGGGGCGCCTCCCCCTCGTAGCGCACGATCGCATCGATGGCGGGCAGTCGCCGCAGCATCAGCTCCAGCTCCCACTCGCGCATCAGGCTCATAGTCGGTCCGCCCAGAACGATCCGCGCGTTGGGACGGATCGTCTTCAGGAACTCGACCAGCACCATGGCGGGAAAGAGTTGCGGACCCATGGGCACGGAGAGGCCGATCAGGGTCACCTCTTCGGGAAGTAGCATGGCCAGGCCAACGCTCGCGTAAAAGCGGCGATACCAGGCGCAGTGCCGATCGTCCGTACTCAGAAGCTCGATCGCATCCGGAACGGCCACGTCGACCAGGAGCGGCTTCGCCATGACGGAGAGCAGATAGGCCGGAGTGTTGCCTGCCTCGGAAAAGCGGTGCCGACCTGCCTCATCGAACAGTTGCACGCGATTGCGTTCCAGGAGCCGTGCCGCAGAGCAGGCCATGTCCGCCGGATCGTGATCGGGCACATCGCCATCGAAGAAGATGCCGCGTCCCATGCTGGCAAGCGACCCGGGTTCGAGCAGGTGCTCGGCGAGGCGTTCGTTCAGGTCGATCTGCGCAACCTTGAAGCCGAAGTGCTGGAGATAGCCGGCCAGCACGGCGAGCGAGGGGTAGTAGGATCCGAATCCCGAGTTGACGATCGGCGGGAAGATCAGGGCGACACTCATGGCGATACATCTCCTAAGCCGGAACTGCCCCCAGCCAGAATTTCTGGGACAGGCATACGGTCGAACGTGGGCGACGGTGGACGCAGAATTCCATCGGAACCAAGACGGAGGTCCTCCGCCTTGGACGACGCCAGGAACTTCGACGAGACACGCAGAAGAGGTACGATCGGCATCTCTTCATCGAGGATGTGTTGCAAGCGAGCACAGGCAGCGAGGCGTTCCCGGGGCTCGAGCTCGGCTTCGGCTTCGGCCAGTGCGCGGTGATAGCTGGTTTGCGACAGATCTACCCAGCGCGACGCCGCGAGGTTCGCGAATAAACTCGTCGGGTCGGGATAGGCAGGCTGGATCAGGGCATAGAGGAGATCGACGCACGGCCGCGCCAGACAGGCGAGATATTGCTGGTAATCCAGCCTGTGCGAAACGACCGTGACTCCGAGCCGCTCCGTGAGCTGCACGGCCAGTCTTTCGGCGATGTGGCCGTTGGGCGAGAAGTCGGCATAGCCGAGCGTCAGGCTGCGGGTCCATCGCATCTTCGCGGCGAACTGCGCGTCGGGCTCCTCGGTTTCAGGCTCACGCCACAGATCGCAGAAGTCCACAAGAGGCCGCAGGCCACGCTCGGCCAGCGCCTTTCGGTCAATTGCTGCTGCGATGTTTTGCCTTCGTGCCCGGTGCTCTACACCCCGCAGATCCTCGGCCGCGAACATCAGGGTTCCACAAAGATTGAGGTCTCCCCGGCGCAGCTCAGCCGAACCCGCGTACCGTGCGAGTGCTCCGTCGGGTAAGCTTGGGTTGCAGGTGACATCCAGAAGTCCGCGCTCAAAGAGACGGACACCCTGCTCAGGAGACTGCGTCACAACGAAGATGACATCCTCGGGGCCATCGGGCCAGTGCATGTCCCCCGCAGCATTGCGCCGTAGCGCCAGGCTGCGACCCCCGCCCAGGTGGCCGACCAGCGAAAACGTTCCCGCCCCCTGACCGCGTGGAGATCGCGGCGCAAACAGTTCGGTGGTAAGAATCTCCGGGAAGCATCCCATCGGCCGCACGAGATCGACCTCGACCACATCGGCGGCCACGCGCCTCGCACTCTGGAGAAGACATCCAATCCAGCAGTTCACGCCGGTCGCCCGTCTCGCCGTCTCTAGAGTACCAAGAAGATCTTTCGCGGTGATTGGCCTCCCGTCCGACCAGACCGCGCTTTCGCCCAGCATGAGGCGCCATCGCCTGCCGTCTTCGTGACGGTCGAGGCCAGCCAAAATACTCGGCTCGGGAGCTCCGCCGTCTACCCGAGGGAGAAGCAGCGTTCGATCCGTAAACGCAGAGACCATACGGCCTGCGAAATCACACAGGCGTGCGGGATTCATTTCAGCAGGCATTACATCCAGTTCAAGCACAAGCGAAGAGCGCATAATTTTGCAGGTTCGATATATAACAGAAGTAACCTACCCCGCAGACCAATATTTGCATTAATTTTCTTAAAGATGCACGGATTTCGTGTCTCCCGACCGAAAGTAAGCTTTTTTATCGGTACCTCCGTTTCCTACATAAAATCCATTGATTGTGTGTGTTACATTGGGGCGTCCCGCGAAGGCGGGGTCAATCAAAACCCATTCAGGAGATGTTATGGCAATCGAAGGCAAGGTTCCAGGCACCAATTTGGAAGCACAATCGGTAACCAATGATGAGTACCCATCGATTACGCTTGATGGTTGGGACGAAGAAGATGTCGCGTCTTTGCTCGAAGATACCGCCAAGTTTCTTCGGACCCACGCGGACGCCGTGGATGACAAGCAGGTTCTGTTCAAGCAGGTCGATACTGGCGATCTCTTCACACTCGTGAATAGAAGCTAAGAACAAATAGAAGCTAACAAAAGGAGCTATGCTCCGGTCCTGGCGCGAGCTTCCTCAGAGTTTTCGCTGCGTCCGGAGCATTGTCTCCGATCCGAGTTACCTCCATGGAATTACTGCAATCCGGACTCTGGCTGCCGCGCGATGTGCATTGCGTGGAGCGTCGCGAGCACACGCTTCTTGTCGCGGAGAATGTGGTGCTTCAGGTAGATTCAAAAGCTGCCTCTGCGGTGGCGTCGGTGGTGTCTGCGCTGCATGCGGGATCCACACTGCGTAAAATTGTCGATCTCGTGGGCTTGGAACGGGCCAGGCAGATTCTCTCCACCTTGCAGGAGCATGGCTGGCTGGTCCTTGAGCAGGATTGCCGTGAACGTGGTGGCCAGTTCGAGCAGGTGATTGGCTGGCTTGCATCTTGCACAGCCCGTCCGTTCACGATTTGGAATCGCCTCCGCCGGTGTCAGGTAGCGATCGTCGGGGTCGGTGGCATCGGCGCTCTGCTGGCCGAACACCTCGTCGCAGCCGGTGTCGGTAATCTTGTCCTCATCGATGGGGATCGAGTTGCGCTCACCAATCTCAATCGCCAATACCTGTACGACCATCAGTCCGTCGACCGGTTGAAGGTGCAGGCCGCGCGGGAACGCCTGTCAGCACGTAATCCAGAGGTCAAAATAGTGGTTCATGCTCACTTCGCAACTCAGCCGAGCGACCTGGCTTGCCTGGATGACGAGCCGGTCGACATCCTGGTCAATTGCGCGGACCAGCCACACGATCTGCTGGCCGTCATTGAGGGGTACTGCAAGTCGCGAGCCCTCGCCTTTACTTCCGCGGGAGTCGGCCTGCATCGCGGGACGTGGGGACCGCTGATCGTTCCGGGCCAAACCATCTCACAAGCCAGCTTCGATTCCGCTCTGGGTGGGACGGCGCCCAGTGTAGCGGAGCTGCTCGGTGGTCCGCGTCCATGCCGATCCTCTTTCGGCCCCTACAATAGCATCATCGCGTCGTTTCTCGCTGCGGACGTTCTGCTCTACCTCGGTGGCCTCGCGGCGCCGGAGACGCTGGGCCGCCAGCGCATGCTGGACTTCCGCAGCCTGAAGATTACGACCTTTCCCGCCATGGCACCACACGTAAGACCGACCAGGAGCAAGCAATGACGAAGCGGTTGTTGACGGAGCGCGAGAGGGACTGGTGCCGCGCCATCGAGGGGAGCGAAGATCGCCTTCTCGCGACCATCGGACAGTTTGAAGACTATGGCGACTATGAGGTAATCCGCACCGATCGATTTCCCGCCTACTACGCGGGCAATGGCATCCTGATTCGCGATCTCGGGGCGGGCGATCTCGATTTCTGGATCGGAGTCTTTCACCGACATTTTCCCAACCCTCCCTATCGCCACGTCACGTTTACCTTTCCTGTGGATACGGAGGATCGCTTGTTGATCGACCAGGCGACCGCAGCGGGATTCGTCGTCTCCGAGGAGGTCTTGATGGCCACGGAGAGCTCCGTGGTCGCCAATCCGGCGCATCGCCGCGCTGAGCACACACCCCGCCTGCTGAACGGTGAGGCGGATCAGGAGGCGCTCTACCAGCTGCAACTCGCCGAAGCGCGCGAGGAGGACTGGTTTGTCGATGAAGGCGATTTCGACATGCTCTTCGGCAAGTCCAGAGTCGTGAGCGAAGGCGCGGGCATCCGGTGGCTTGGGGTGGATCGCAGCGTCGGCTCCGGGCTTGCGTCGGCTCTCGGGTTCTTCGATCACGAGGGCATCTGTCGTTTGCAGGAAGTAATTACCGCGCCTGATATGCGCGGCAAAGGGATGGCCACGAGCCTCATCGTCGAGGCGGCGCGCCTCGCCGCCGCACGAGGCACTCCGGCGATCGGCTTGATCGCCGACCGCGACGGGGATGCCATCCGGCTGTATCGGCGACTTGGCTTCACCGATTTGGCAGACGATACAAGCTTGATGTTGTACTAGAGCCGCTTCATCGTATGTATATCAATGGATTCTCCGAGGCTCCGCAACCGAGGCAGGGGCTGAAGAAGCTAAGCAGGAACTCGAAGCTGAAGCGAATGGCGCTCGCCCTTCATGGAGTGGTCCTTGCGACGGGCCTGTAGGAAAGTTGAAGTGTGAGCCCGGCATTCCGCTGTGGTCGCTCGATCGAAGCGAAGGGGAAGAGTTTGCAGGCGACAGCGTAGTTGACCGCCTGTCCTCAAGACACTTCAGGCTGCCCTTTGCCGGACGGTTCTGGTGCAAACTCTGAGATGGTTGGAATGGACGGTGATAATGGTCCAGGATGAGAGCATTGGATTTGTTCAAGGGACGACATTTCGACCGGGAAATTGTTGTGCTTTGCGTGCGCTGGTATCTCACATACAAACTGAGTTCTCGCGACTTGGTACAATAGGCATGGCGAGCAGTATCGACATCATCATAAGGAAGTGAGCGATGATTGCTTCGCTGGTTGACGGTGTGCCTGCTGAATGTATGGTGGGCACGTTCAACTCTCATGGATGGGTGGCCCTTCTTATCACCGTTGTAGGCCTGTGCGTTGCTGCTTACTCCTTATCCAAAGGGTTTGCATGGCTGGGTGAGGAAGCAGATTGCAAGCGCAACAAGAAAGAGCCCCCAGATAGGCGCACGGCGAAAAACTGGCTTCTCGGTTTATGGGTACTGCTGCCTCCTGCATGGCTTTATATCGAATACATCTCCTTGTACCGGCACTTCGGTAAAGCTGCCTGTTTCGAGTCGTTCAAGTACGCTCAGGAAATCGTCAGCAGAGGATGGTTAGGCGTGCTCGTGGTTCTCAGTGGCCTATATTTCGGCAAGGAAATCTTCGGCAAAGAATGATTCAAACAGAAGCCCCCGGATTTCAGAACATCGAGAATCCGGGGCTCTTTTGGATTTAATTGGAAATCATTCTAGTCGTCATAAACTTCACCACTTAAAATTTCGTCTAGCTTGTTTACTTCTTCACGAAGGCTAGGCCTTGAGACAGCCGAGTGGGTTAGAGATATTTGGTACAGTTCACAACACCTCAGTGAAAACGAAGCTCTGAGATTCGCTCTTGCAGCCATTTTTCACAGTCATCGATCTAGTAAGGAACTTGGCCTGGTAGCGCATCTGCGACTCCCGGCGCCGACTGAAAGGGCGACTTGGTAATCGGGATGCCGGAGTCGACGCTCGAATAGTGCCCCCTTCGACGCAGTGGATTGGGATGTGATTCGCAAGGGGGGTGGGCCAGACTTATTCGGTTGCCCACCGCGTTCAACTGTCCGCCTTAGACTGAGTTTCTAGACGACTTGGCGATGGGGAGGTGTTTTGCGATGGGAACTCCGCGGGCGCTAAGAGCGAGGTGGCTATAGGCCAGAGATCGCGCTGAGCTCCGCATTTTATAAACGTGCTGGTGAGATTGGACAGGCAGACGCAGGCGAGGAAAGCGGGACTTACGTTCACAAGACGCGAGGCCGTGGGCACACGGCGGATTCTGTTTGCAGCGAATAGAAATATGGCGATACGACAAAACACGCCTCCAATTCGATCGGAGTTTTTCCTAACTCATTCCGCACAAGATGCCCCATGTCCGGAGTGCTGAAACAAATGCTCTGCCTTATCGAGGTGAACATCGATGATGGGTAAGCGTTTCCATTCCTGACTGCGGAAGGCTGGAATCTACAAATCGAGGATTCTAAGGCATGAGGATATGTTGATTCTCGGGCGGTGAGAATATTTCTCGCATGCGCGAAATATTTCTTGACACTTTCGTTTCCACCTTCTATGTTGATTTTGCAGGGTACCCCGCAGACACATGGATATCTTCTGTGTTTAGGACAGAGACTCGGTG
>Ga0193716_1000569_pt1 | contig 22321 bp, 15 predicted proteins | sample U2c1metaG_FD_145901 | JGI IMG/M metagenome (GOLD analysis project Ga0193716, IMG submission 145901) | Soil microbial communities from a riparian zone of the East river system, Colorado, United States - U2c1 | ecosystem: Environmental > Terrestrial > Soil > Riparian zone | place: USA: East River...
CTCGATGCAACCCATCACTGGTTCAGCACCATTTTCGCCATGGCCGCAATGTTGGTGCTGATGCGGGGTCCACGGACTCGAAATATCGTTTACACCGGAGTTTTGTGCGGAGTGGCGGCAAGCTTCACTCAGACTAAGGGCGCATTCATAACAATTGGCTTTGTAATTTATCTCCTTCGGATCTCGATCAACCGGAAAGAACCGGCGCTCATTTTTTGGTGCAGATCGTCTCTGCTCAGCGCCGCCACCCTATCTACCTTTCTCGCCCTGAATCTTCGCTTCATTCTCCTTGTAGGCTGGACGAGTTGGGTTCAATCAATCATTGTTTTTCCGATGCGCTATTACCCCACCATTCCCAATCAGACCGGCTTCGCCTTCGGGAGTCAGATGCGCGGTCAAGGGATCCTGACTTGGATCTCGGTTGGGTTCATCTACAGTGTCGTAATCGTTGTCTATTCCATCTTTCTCCTAATAGTAGTGCGTCGAAACAAGACTGAAAGAAGAGAACCTTGGGACCAGCTTCTTCTACTCGCAATCACAGGCATCGCCATGTTTATGGCAGTTGCTCCTGGTATGACACCTCTGCGAGTCGCCCCAACCGGCCTTCCGGCCCTGGTTCTTCTCACATGGCTTTTGAGCCGTGTCAGAGGGCCAATCCTTCTGGTTGGGTGGGCGTTGGCTTTTGTCTCGCTTGCAATTGCCATCTACTTGCCGATCCACAGCCAGCGACAACCATGGAACTATCTCACTCTACCCGCAGGTCGAACCGCGATCCCGGACCGTGGTAGGTATGAGCTTTATCGTTGGGCGGCCGCGCACACGAACCCAGGAGAGTTATGTTTTGGAGTTCCATATATATATCTCCCCTTGTTGGTGCACTCGCCAGCGCCGATTGACTCGCCAGGACCGTGGAGCTATTACCGCCCGGAGCAGATCCAGGCATCGATTAAAGCGTTGGAAGAACACAGGGTTCGCATTCTGATTCTTAGCGCATATACGGATGATCAATTAATGTGGAGCTATAAAGCTGAAAGTCTGCGTCCTCTGCGAACCTACCTCGATGCCCACTATCGTCATGTGAAGACCTTCTCCAACGTTCTGAGAAATGAGGCATGGGTGAGGATAAGCGACACGGATACGCCGACGATTTTGGACGATCAGCCATCTCAAAAATAGAAGTACTTTAGGCGCTAGGTTGTTGCGCAAGTCCACCGTATGCGTAGACTATTGTTCTTAGGCTCTTCAGCACCTAAGGTTTTTCCGGCCATTCATGCCTCGGATAGCGGCGCATCAATTCTCGTCGAACTTGCGGATAGAGGCTCTTCCAAAATCCGGCAAGGTGTGTCGTCGTTTGTACCGCGCGATGATTTGGCGCCAAGAGATGAATGACGAGCGGTGTCTTGTTCGGACCGATCTTAGGCGTATCCTGCATCCCGAAGAAATCTTGGAGGCGTGATGAAATCCACGGTGGTCTGCCTTCCTCGTAGTGGACTTTGATTTGACGTCCATTTTTCAGGCGAACGCTGAGCGGGGCGATCTCATTGAGGAGTTTCGTGTTTGACTTCTGTTCTAGCAATGGTATGAAGTTTTTGGAAACATTTTTAAGATCCCCGAAGCTTTGAAGTCCTAGACACAGTTCACGCAGCGTATCTTGGAGATTTGGGGACTCGAATCCAGCGAAGGTCAATCGAGCCAGGAAGTATTCCAGAGACGCCTTCTCTACAAAGTGATCTATGCCTACCTCGAATGCCTTCTGCGCAAGCAGTTCAGCAGCTTGGTCCTCCGGCGCGGCGCCTCGCGATTCCTCAATGACGAGTTTGTCGTACAGCAATGCGCTTAATCTTTCGACACGCTCCGTCGTGCGATTCCATACCACACTTAACCTTTCTTCAATGTAATCAGGAAAGAGTTCGAGCAGCCACTCCGGCTCGATTCTCGCGGTCATGCGGATGAGTGGCAAGGGATTCTCCTTGCGATTCTCAGCATCGATGGCAAGCATGAATTCGTAGCGTGGCATCTCGCCGGTTACCTCAGCAAAGATACCCGTCGACAGCTGCACTTGATTGCCGATTCGCCGCCGGGCCACACGATCAGGAAAGCCAACTAACAGGGACAGAAGCAACGCCTCATCATCATGGCGAGCTTGTTTCGGTGGTCGGGCCATCCTGAGCAGTTGTTCCGTGTGCTGCCGCAAACGATGATCCTGAGGCAGGTCCATGGCCACAAGCAGATCATTCTTCTCACTGCGGGCGCCCAGTCCAAGCATTGCTGCAGCCAGACATCCATCCTCTCCAACGCCTCGATCCAACGCTTCGATTAAGATGCGGGACAAGCGGGGAGGCAAAGGAAACCGTGTAAGGCGTTGAACCATTCCTCCGCTTGTGTCGCCGTTTGCTCCAATGCGATCGAGCAACAATTCAGCGATTTCAACGTTCTCTATGGGGGGAGCATCCAGCCAATCAAGATCATTGAGATGCGCGATCTTCATAGCCCGAATGCTGAGCAAAAGCTGCGACAGATCTGCGCGTGCAATCTCAGGAGGATCGTGCTCCGGTCGCAGCAAATAATCTTCTTCAGAATAGAGTCGTATCACCTGGCCAGGTCCGGTGCGGCCTGCTCTTCCGGCTCTTTGCGTGGCGGACGCCTTACTGACCCGGCCGACCTGCAGCGTCGGCAGTCCAGTCCAAGGCGAATAGGTTGCGATGCGCGCCAGACCGGTATCGATGACTGCGGTCACTCCTTCGACCGTTACAGAACTTTCAGCAACATTCGTCGCGAGGATGAGTTTTCTTTCCGCAGACGGTAAAACGGCGCGGTCCTGCTCGGCGGGCGAAAGGTCTCCATGCAGTGGAAGAACAAGCAGATGGGCTTGCCGAGCGATCGTTTCGCACTCGCGCATCGTTCGCCGGATCTCGGCGATGCCAGGAAGGAAAACCAGAATATTGCCTGAGTGCTGCCAGATGCTCAGCAGCTCCACTGCTTTCCTCGTTTGAACATGAAGCGGCTCTGGGGAATAAGGTAGATGCCTAACCGACAACTCGAACAGCTGTCCCTCTGATCGAAGAATCGGACAATCTTCAAGATATCGAGCTATCGGCGCCGCATCGAGCGTGGCCGACATCACAATGATGCGTATCTCCGGCCGGGTGCGCTGGAGACGCTTCAACAGTGCCAGCGCAAGATCGCTGTCCAGATGGCGCTCGTGGAACTCATCGAGGACGATTGCGTCGATGCCCTTAAGCGTTGGATCAGTGAGCAAGCGTCGGGTCAGAATGCCCTCCGTGACAAAGCGCAGTCGCGTGCGCGGACTAACCCTTTCTTCGAAACGGACTTGATAGCCAACTGTTTCGCCAACCTCTTCCCCCAGCTCCCACGCTACCCTTCGTGCCGCCATCCTCGCAGCGATTCTGCGCGGTTCGAGCACGACGACTCCGCCGCTGACGAGACTGAGAAGGGTCGGCGGGACGCGGGTGGTCTTGCCAGTTCCCGGCGGCGCTTCGATAACGAGGTTGGGCGTATGCTGCAGGCACGCAAGAATCTCCGGCAGAATCGCATCCACCGGAAGTGCTGGTTTTCGGCTCACTGCATTGATCGGAACACAGCGTTCTAGCGCCGTCAATGCGGCGGTATAGGGTTAGTCGTGTCTACAACGGTGAGATCTGGACGAATATTTCGAGAGGCATTCGCTCAGCGACATCGTATCGGGCCGCCTGATCGAGCAAACAAGGGACAAGGCCATTGTGGAATTGAACCTGATTAGAGTCTGATTAATCTCCGACGCATCTGCTCTTTCTCTATCTGGCGCGAGAGTGAGCAAAAGAGTGTCAGCTATTTCACTCTTCACCTCTTTCATGACTACTCCCGACGGGAGACATCTGCACGATGTCGATCAGAAAATCATTGAACTATTTCTAATGACATTTATATGAACTTTTTCCGGTCTTGTAAGGCCCGCCAGTTATGTAATCGCGATGTCGTAATCGTTTTGCCCCGAGTCTCCACGCTCTGATGCTTACGAGATGAAATCCGGTTTCGTATTCGCGATCTGAGATTACTGGGGACCAAGAAAGGAAAGCAATGCTCATGTGGGATATTGGCATCATTTTCGCGATCATCATGTTCTTCGTCATCGCCGGAGCCTATGTCCGGGGATGCAGTTGGCTTAGCAGAAAGGGCCCTCGTGATTGAGATTTTCGCTTTGTCGACTATCGTTCTGGCTTTGTTTGTCTATCTCGTTTATGCGCTTCTGCAACCAGAAAAGTTTTAAAGGAAATTCAATCCATGACTGTCAATGGCTGGTTTCAAATTGTTTTTTTCTTCACGCTCGTGCTTGTCTGTGCGAAACCGCTGGGCGTTTATATGGCACGGGTCTTTGAACGGGAACGCACATTTGCGGATATCATCTTCAGACCCATTGAGCGTCTAATCTATAAACTCACGGGCATTGATGAAACGCACGAGATGCGATGGACCGAGTATGCCGCGTCAATGCTTGTCTTCAGCCTTGTGACGTTGCTCGTTACATACCTGCTTCAGCGAGTGCAACAGTATCTTCCCCTCAACCCGCAACACCTTGCCGGAGTCGCCCCTGATCTGGCCTTCAACACCACGGTTTCGTTTACTGCCAACACGAATTGGCAGTCCTATGTTCCAGAGACCACGGTCAGCTATCTAACCCAGATGATGGGGCTTGCCTACCACAACTTCCTTTCAGCGGCCGTCGGAATCGCTGTCGCCATCGCCTTTGTGCGTGGCATCTCTCGGAAAGAGTCGAAGACCCTGGGTAATTTCTGGGTTGACACGACCCGCGCCTCTCTTTGGGTCTTGCTCCCTACCACGTTCATTTGCGCTCTTCTTCTTGTCTCGCAGGGTGTCGTTCAGAACTTCCGCCCTTATGACCAAGCCAGGCTTCTGCAACCGCAGACAGTAACAACCACCGGCGCGGACAGTAAGACGTCGACGCAGATAATCACGACACAGACGATCGCTCAGGGACCGGCCGCTTCCCAGGAAGCCCCCAAGATGCTCGGCACTAACGGGGGCGGATTCTTCAATGCCAATAGTGCCCATCCATTCGAGAATCCAACGCCCTTCTCTAACTTGCTGGAGATGTTTGCGATCTTTCTAATCCCAGCCGGTTTGACAGTAACCCTCGGAAGAATGACTCGATCTCCAACTCACGGCTGGGCCGTATTCGCCGCGATGTCAATCCTGTTCTTTATCGGTGTATCCATTGCATATTACGCGGAGGCCCAGCCAAACCCGCTCCTTCACAGTAGCGCAATGCATATCGATCAGCGCTCCACGGCTCTACAGCCTGGCGGAAACATGGAAGGGAAAGAGGTCCGCTTCGGTATCGCTAATTCGGCACTCTTCGCTACCGTGACTACCGATGCAAGCTGTGGCGCTGTCAATGCGATGCACGACTCCTTCATGCCACTCGGCGGAATTGTGCCGCTGGTGAACATGATGCTGGGTGAGGTCATCTTCGGCGGGGTTGGCGCTGGTCTCTATGGAATGCTTAACTTTGTCGTTCTGGCTGTCTTCATCGCCGGTCTGATGGTGGGCCGAACCCCTGAGTACCTTGGTAAAAAGATCGAATCGTACGACATCAAGATGGTAATGCTCTACGTGTTGATCTTTCCGCTATCGATTCTGGGTTTTACTGCGGTCTCTCTGTTGATGCCCACTCTTGGTCTATCGTCGCTGGCGAACGCCGGGCCCCATGGTCTGACTGAGATTCTGTACGCCTATACGTCAACTACGGCCAATAACGGATCGGCGTTTGCAGGCTTGAGTGCCAACACTCATTGGTACAACCTGTCCCTAGGGACAGCTATGCTGGTCGGCCGTTTTCTGATGATTATCCCTATGCTTGCCATCGCTGGAAATCTTGCCCAGAAGAAGGTTGTCCCGCCCTCGCCAGGTACCTTCCCGGTGCATACCCCGTTGTTTACGGTGTTGCTCGTCGGAGTCGTCCTGATTGTGGGAGCCCTCACATTCTTTCCCGTGCTTTCGCTCGGTCCCATTCTCGAACATCTCCTGATGCAAGCCGGGAAAACCTTCTAAGAAAACAGAAAGAAGAGCAGACACGTATATGGCTAACACACGTAAACGGTCCCTGTGGGACACGAAGATCATTCGTCGCGCATCGGTCGATGCATTCGTCAAACTCAATCCTCGCACAATGATGAAGAATCCTGTCATGTTCGTGGTTGCGATTGGCAGTCTCATCACGAGTATCTATCTCTTTAGAGATCTTTTCACCCATCATGGCTCCTTCCGCTTCGATCTTCAGATCACTCTGTGGCTTTGGTTCACTGTTCTCTTTGCGAACTTCGCGGAAGCGATGGCGGAAGGGCGGGGCAAGGCGCAGGCCGACGCTCTTCGTCGGGCCAAGTCAGAGACGACTGCGCTTCGCTTCAAGGAAAATGGTCAGACGGAAGAAGTTCCCAGCTCTCAGCTTCGGTCAGGTGACATCGTATCCGTTGTTGCAGGCTGTATGATTCCCGGCGACGGCGAAGTCATCGAAGGAGTCGCATCCGTAGATGAGTCTGCAATTACCGGCGAGTCGGCACCAGTGATTCGAGAGGCCGGCGGTGACCGTTCTGCCGTAACAGGTGGGACACGGGTTCTCTCCGATCGTATCAAGGTGGAGATTACCTCTAATCCCGGCGAGACTTTCCTTGACCGTATGATCGCCTTAGTCGAAGGCGCAGAACGCCAAAAGACACCGAACGAGATAGCGCTCAATATTCTATTGGCGGGATTGACGATCATCTTCTTGCTGGCGGTAGTTACGTTGCAGCCCGTCGCCATCTATTCGACCGCTCCGCAATCTGTCTTCGTCCTGATCTCTCTTCTGGTTTGTCTGATCCCTACGACGATCGGCGGTTTGCTTTCTGCCATAGGGATTGCAGGTATGGACCGTCTTGTACAACACAACGTTCTTGCGATGTCTGGTCGCGCAGTTGAGGCTGCGGGCGATGTAAATACGTTATTGCTCGATAAGACGGGGACCATCACTCTGGGTAATCGTCAGGCTTCGGAATTTATATCGGCTCCCGGTGTTAGCAAGGATCGTCTAGCCGATGCGGCACAACTATCGTCCTTGCCGGACGAGACGCCGGAAGGCCGCAGCATCGTCGTCTTAGCGAAGGAACTGTATGGCCTTCGCGGTCGTGAACTCGCCGACTTAGAGGCTGAATTCGTTCCTTTCAGCGCAGTGACCCGAATGTCTGGTGTGAATCTCGACGGCCGTATCATCCGCAAAGGATCTACAGATGCGATAGCTGCGTTCCTCAAGGAGAATGGCGGAAGCCTTCCCGAAGAGGTTCGAGCCAATGTCGAGGCGGTAGCCCGCAGCGGAGGTACGCCCCTTGTGGTGGCCGAGAATCGTCAGGCACTCGGGGTCATTCATCTCAAAGACATCGTGAAGGGGGGCATGAAGGAACGATTCGCTCAACTACGGGCGATGGGTATTAAAACCATCATGATCACTGGTGACAACCCGCTCACCGCCGCAGCGATATCGCGCGAGGCAGGTGTAGACGACTTCCTTGCCGAAGCTAAGCCCAAAGACAAGATGGATCTGATCAAACGCGAGCAGGCTGGAGGCAAGCTGGTCGCGATGACGGGCGACGGAACAAACGATGCTCCGGCGCTGGCCCAGGCAGACGTAGGTGTCGCCATGAACACCGGAACCCAGGCTGCTAAGGAAGCGGGCAATATGGTCGACCTTGACTCCAATCCGACCAAGCTGATCGAGATCGTCGAAATTGGTAAACAGCTCCTGATGACCCGGGGCGCACTCACAACCTTTTCCATCGCCAATGATGTGGCGAAATATTTCGCAATTATTCCGGCTATGTTTGCAAGGGCGTTTCCGGTGCTGAACGCGCTCAACATAATGCATTTGAAAAACGCGGAATCGGCAGTGCTCTCGGCGGTGATCTTCAACGCGATCATCATCATCGGCCTCATACCGCTCGCCCTGCTGGGTGTGAAATACAAGGCCATGTCGGCAGAAGCTCTTCTTCGCCGCAATCTCATCATCTACGGAGGAGGGGGTATCATCGCTCCGTTTCTGGGTATCAAGCTCATTGACATGCTCATTACAGCCTTTCACCTGGCCTAAAAAAGGATCGTTTATGCGTCGTTATCTTATTACTGCAATCCTCTATACCGTCGTTACGACTATCATCTTTGGCATCGCTTACCCCTATCTAGTGACCGGAACTGCTCAACTGATCTTCAAAGACAAGGCCGATGGGCAACTAATAAAAAAAGATGGTCATGTCCTCGGTTCGCGAATCATCGGGCAGCCATTTTCAGATCCGAAATACTTCCATTCACGTCCGTCCGCTGCCGGCAACGGATACGATGCTGCGAGTTCCGGCGGCTCCAACTTTACACCGACAAATAAAAAGCTTACCGATCGCATCACAGGGGATGCGACTGTGGCACAGACGGATCACCCCGGCGTCGACGTTCCTGTCGATCTGGTGACAGCCTCTGCTTCCGGTTTAGATCCCGACATAACTCCAGCTGCTGCGGAGTTTCAGGTCGCTCGCATCGCCAACGTAAGACATCTGCCGGAGTCAGTTGTTCGTGAACTCGTCGCGAAGCATACGTTAGGACGGCAGTTTGGGTTTCTGGGCGAGCCGCGTGTTAACGTTCTTCAGCTCAATCTCGGCCTCGATGATGTAGCGTCTGCAAAATGATCAATTCAACACATAGGATGGTGCACAAGGTCACCAGAACCAGCTGGAATTCCCTGATGGTTCTGGAAGCAGCATGGACAGCCCTGATCGTCGGCTTCCTTCCGATTGCCGGTAGCATGGTGGAAAGGTTCGGGTACGAGCATTTGGTTCTCTTCAGCGCAGCCTACGCTGGGATTCTTCTCTTCCTTCAAGACAGAGCAAGCCGTTGGAAATGTCCGCGTTGTTCGAAGTGCTTCCTGCGTACAAACGGGTCTGGTAGGGCCTCGCCGTTCCGGTCACGATGCGGGACTTGCCGCCTGACGAGGGGCAGCGAAGATCTTTGACGAACGCGGGATCCTACTGATCGTTTTCTTCTGAAGAGTTTAACCTGTAGCCGACCCATGGGTCGGTAAGTAAATAGCGTGGGTGCAGTGGGTCAGGCTCAATCTTCTTTCGTAGCGCGGCAACCAGCACTCTTAGATATTCAGGTTGATGTGTACTGTGAGGCCCCCAGATCGACCGGATGACAACGGAGTGTGTCAGTACCCGATCCGCATTGCGCAGAAGAAAGAGCAGGAGATCATACTCTTTCGGGGTTAGTTTTATCTCACGCTCTTGAATGGTTACATGTCTCTTAAGTAGCTCAACCTTGAAGTCTCCAACATGAAGGAGAGATTCATTCTCCGCTGGCTGAGAGGCCAAGTTTCGGACCAGCTCCAATCTACGAAGTGCAGTGCGTACTCGTGCAAGGAGCTCTTCGATGCTGAAGGGTTTGGTGACATAATCATCGGCGCCGGCATCGAGAGCGCGAATCTTGGAATCCACGTCTTCACGTACGGATAGAAGAATGATAGGCAATGCCGAGGCAGTTCTTATCCTTTTGCAAAGTGCTACGCCATCCATTTCCGGCATCGCCAGATCGGTGATGATTAAGTCAGGCTTCCAGTCCTCCAGAACGTTCAATCCCGAGATACCGTCTTGCGCTGTCCGGACGTCATAGCCATTTGCAACGAAGCTTGCTCGGAGAGCCCGCGTGATCGTAGGCTCATCGTCTATGACGAGAATTCTGCTACGGTGCGATGGTACTTGAATATCTTGATTCATGATTCGCCGTCTTCTCTGATGGGTATTCGAAACGTGATTGTGGTTCCCTTTGAGGCAATGGTCTCGGCTATCCATATGGATCCGCTATGCGCTTCCACCAGTCCCTTCGCAATGGATAAACCTACCCCAAGCCCGCCTGGACTGTTGAGCCGCGAATTACTTCTATCTGCGCCCCGATAGAACTTGTCGAACACCTTGGACAAATCGTCTTTTTGTATTCCGCTGCCATGGTCCGAGACAGAAACCTCCACGTCACGCTCTATGCGTCGGGCGCTGATGCTAATTTCAGAGTTATCAGGAGAATACTTTCGGGCATTATCCAGAAGAGTATAGATAACTTCCGCCAACGCCCGGACGTCGATGTGCATCAGCGGAAGGGTCTCGGGAATGTTGACGAGAACACGGTGCTTGAGCAGCAAAGTCTGAGCCCGTTTAATAGCTGCCTGCGCTACGTCATTCAAGGAACCCCATGTCGTTTTGAGCATGAGATCTCCAGCCTCGATACGCGCCAATTCTACAAAGCTGCTGATGATCTGATCGAGATGAAGGCTCTCTTCGTCGACTAACTCGATCAATTCGCTGTTGACCTCAGGAGTAAGGGTTTCTCCCATCCGCTGGGCTTTTCGCAATGTGGTCGCCGCGGCTCGAATCGATGTCAGAGGAGTCCGAAGATCATGGGTTACGGCGTCGAGGAGCGCCGTCTTCATCAGATCACTCCTCTTGATCGCTTCCGCCTGACTGGCCTTCTCAAATGCGGCTTGCAACTCAGTATAAAGACGGTCAGTTTGTTGTTTCGCCAACAACGCCTCCACGGCTCTTTCCTTCGCGTTCGCCGAGAGTTGGCCAGCGACGAGAGCCGTGACAGAAAATGCCGCAAGCGCGACCCAGTTCTGCGGGTCCGCAATAGTCAGACGCAAAATGGGAGGAAGAAAGAAGAAGTTGTATCCAAGCATGGCCACGACGGATGCAGCAAGTGCTGGCCTGCTTCCCATGTGAACAGCGGAGAAGAGCACTCCGAGTAGCAAAGCGAACCCTATTGTGGTCGTGTTCACGATGCCTTGGAGTGGCGTCAGTGCGAACACCAGAAACGCAAGACAAACGGTCGATGTTAGTGTGCGTCTCATCACGTTCTTAGAGATGAAAGACTCAGCACTTCGGAACATTGTGGCCGGCCGCAGCATGCTGATCTTAGTGTAGTCGACATCGCCCACAGTCCCGCTCTTCTTCGTTGCACTTTTCGAACGTGTCGCGTGTTGCGCTCCTTATGACTTTTCTATGATCTTTTTACGAGCAGCTAATTCCCGTCCGCGGTGTAATCGCCTTGGAATAAGGCGGTGATTGGAATGGCAACAGGATCAACGGGCGTTACGATCTTAGCGATTGGAACAGGTGGAGGAGTCGTCTTCTTTCTTTGTGTGCTTTACCACTTCATAAAAGAGAGTAGACGCCGGACAAGAAAAAGCATCTGTGCTTTGATCTCTGACTCTATCCAGGAGGACAGTCGGCGCGATCATAGGACACTAACGATCGTCCTAATGTGTGCAGTCCTCTTCCTTGCATGCTCCGATGCGGATGCCCAGACGTCGCCTCAATCTAATCCCGAAGTGGAAACTCTCCAGCAAAAAGTGCTTTCGTTGCAGCATCAGCTTAAGGAGATTCAAGGTGAGCTCGATAATCTGAAGTTGCCTGTGACTCTACCGCCAGCTACCGCGGCGAACGTTCCATCCGAGCCAACGAAGGCCGCGGAGACGAAGACGGTCGATGTCGCTTCAGCCTCGACAAGGCAATCTATTTTTCCAGCGAATTCGACATTGAACGTTATCTTTGACGGCTACTATGGCTACAATTTCAACCACCCCATTGGGCGCGTCAATTCACTGAGGGCTTATGACGTTCTAAGCAACAGTTTCAGTCTTAATCAGGCTGCTGTCATTTTCGAACTGCCGACGGATGTAGCGGCAGGCCGGCGCTATGGTATGCGTCTTGACCTCCAATTTGGGCAGGCTACTTCGACCCTCCAGGGAAATCCCTCCAATGAGAATCGCCCAGACATCTACAGAAACATCTTCCAGGCCTACGGAAGATATGTGGTTCCTGTGGGGAAAGGTGTGACCGTAGATTTTGGAAAGTGGGCCAGTTCGCTTGGCTACGAAAGCAACTATACGAAAGATCAACTTAACTACAGCCGTTCGTTCTACTTTTATTACTTGCCGTTTTACCACACCGGTGTGCGCGTTAATTATCCGGTAAGTGACAAAATTGCAGTCAATTACTGGCTGACAAATGGAACACAGCAGACGGAACCATTCAACTCTTTCAAGGACCAGATGATTGGCCTCGCGATAACGCCACGAAAAACGATTACATGGAACTTTAACTACTACTATGGACAGGAACACCCGGATGTCACCCCATCCACCAACTGTGGTACTGCACCAATTCAGCCTGGATTGTGTTTTACTCCGATCAACCCCGCACCAGACGGCCGCACCCACTATATAGACAGCTATGTGAGTTGGCAGGTTCGGCCTAAACTGCTGTTCGGGCTCGAGGGCGACTATGCCATCCAACGGCAGTGGAGAACTGCCGGTCCAGGGCGCTCCTCCGCTCCTTCCCACGTAGATGGTGGTGCGGCCTACACGCAGTATCAGTTCAACTCGCGTGCCTCTTTCGCCGGTAGAGCAGAATATCTTTCGGACCGCGGCGGCCTTTTTAGCGGGACGACTCAAGCCCTGAAAGAGACTACCGGGACCTTTGAATACAAGTTTGGTTCTGGGTTCATAGGGATGGTGGAGTATCGGAGGGACTGGTCGAATAAGAATTTCTTTCCGACAAGTACGGAAGGGACGATGAAGGGGCACCAGGATACGGCAACGATAGGCCTGGTCTGGTGGTATGGGAACAAAGAAGGGGCGTGGTAATGCCCCGCAGGGATCGTAGGTTGTGGCCTGGTGGCTCAACTCATTATTTTATTTCTGATTTGTCCCGGAGTAGTCGAGGATCGTAACGGAATGGCTCCGCGTGGCCAAGCGTGATCTTCTGGAAGTCAGGATGGTTAGGGTTTAGAAGCCAATTGTTCTCAGCGGGAGCCACGACCGAAGGAATGATCAAGACAGCGGCTTGGTTCTCGCGAACGAACGTTTCACCGATGACCGCAAGGGACTGAGGAGCCGGATAATCCTGCCATCCTTTCGGCAGGTCATCGATCTGCAGGTGACGCCTGGGGATATCATCTGGAACTTCCGCCCTTGCGAGTACAAGGTCTCTTGGAGACTGGTCAGAGTCGAGATGCACAAGGTACTCAACCATGGCTAAGGAGAGATGCTCGGCTGTGTACACAATGCGGGTTCCTGATGCCCACCAGCGGCCACCGTAACCGAAACTTCCCTCTCCATCAAACGGTGTCGAAGCAAATGGCTGTCTCAGCAGGCGGTACACAAAGGTCAACTAACACCGCCATACCCAATGCGACCCAGGACGTTCTCCACCTCACGCGCCCCAAGTTCCGTGTCTACGATACTCAGAGGAGCTACGCCGCCTAATGCGTGATTCGGCCTCTTCATCCAGTCGATGGCGATCTTGTGATCGCCGAGAAAGTATGCGGCCAGCGAGACTAGGCGTGCCAAACGATAGAGACGGTCAGACTCATACCGAGCGAGACGTCCTTGACTCTTACGGCGTTGCAAGCTTCGAAGAGAGAGGTCGAGGCTGCTGGCTATTTCCTGCAGCGAGAGTCCCGTTGAAGTGAGAGCGCTCACAGCTGCTTGCGGAAAACCCTCCCGGATGGCCGCACTCAAGTCCTCCGAAGTGCGCACCATACGACCGACTCCAGCTTCGCCGCCCAGTTCATCAACGACTGCAGTGAGTTCATTTACCATAATGTCATCTATTATACCGCCAAATGGCGCAAGTAGAGGGTCGTCAATTGTGAGCCACGCTATGGACACTCATTCACCTGAAGCTTTTGAGGCATTTACATGTAAAGATCCCGTGATCAGCCAATGTCCCCGGCAACAGAACCGAGCCGTTCTTAAAGGCCCCAGTTTCCTACCGCTCAATGATTTCTACCGTCATATTGGTTCGGCGCGCCAGGAGTTGGAACGTTATCGGAGACCTGTGCTCCATTGGTATGAGTCCGTGATAGTGGAGTGGTGAGGCTAATGCCGCTACCCGAGATCTGCGCACCAGCTGCGTGAGCACGAGCGAGGGGTGCGGCGACTGTGATAGTGGCCGCGCCACGGGCTCTACTTGAAGAAACAACTGCCGTTTCAGAATTTGCTCCTTCGTCAATCGTGATTGTCTGACCTTTACCAAAGCCAGTCACGCTCACGACAGGCAGAAGAGTTGCTCCAGCATCAGTGGAGGTGCGGACCGTCGTGGCGCCTGCTGTTCCAACTGCGGCGATGACGGCGGATTCAGTATTTGCACCAGAATCAATATGGACTGTCTGCCCAGGCCGAAACCCTTCCGTACTGGCAACCTTGATGTTCGTTGTACCCGCGGCCGACGTAGCCGACAAAGAGGCAGCCGCCTGCGTTGAAAAGTCGGTACAGTTACTGTCGGTATCGGCACCGTCACGGAACCGTCCTGCGCTCGTATTGATGGCAACAGGCGCCACAACTGTCGACCAGGGATTGAACACTGAACCAGGTGCGGGGGCGTAGCAACCGCTTAACTCAGCTCCTGAGACAGCTTGATCTCCTTCGGCGGCCCATGGATCGACGAGGCCTCCATAGTTAAGGCTGTCGGCAACCACTCCCAAAGGGTCACGGAGCACGATGCTGCCTTCTTCGACGATGAGGGGACGGCCGAATTGCGGGGACGTCGTGGTTAATTCCGGTCCGCCAAACCACTGGTTGGGCGTTGGCATACCCTGGTATCCCGCGGTCTTGACTGCGGCATCGCGTACGGCCGCGTGGATCGCGTGATTGCTGGCCAGTGGTCTGTCGAGCGTTATGCCAGTCCCAAGCGCCTGGACTGGCTCATTGCTTGAATGGGCAAAGGCAGTCGCAGGCTGGAAGCTGATTCCTGTTCCACGATCGCTGAATGGAAGGTTGGCTGCATGCTGGAATCGTAAAGGATCGGCTAGGTCCAGTCCTGTGCCCGGGGATACAACCCACTCACTGACGACATGAGATTTGGCAAGAGTGGGCGTAAAGTCGATGGGGGTGCCATCCGGCCCTGGCGCGCCCACGGCGGTGACGGTGACGACCTGCCAACTTGCAGGCGTGCCGACCGTGATCTTGTCGCCTGCGGCGAAACCTTCAGCCCGGCGCACGCTGATTCGGGTTGCTCCGGCGCTCGCAGGAGCTGAGAGATTGGTTTGACTCGCTGCTGTGCCGACATGCGCCACCGTCACGGTTTCGATCCCATGGCCCACGCTGTCGATATCCAACCTGATCTTGTCACCGGTAGAGATATTTGCGAGGGATGTCACCTGGATGTTGGTGGCTCCCGCAGGCGCGTCCATCGCAAGATACGCTTGTGTGCCAGACTTGCCGACCGCGGTCACCGTAGCGATCTCATACTGCTCCATCGTATTTGCAACAACCGGATAGGTAGAGCCATAGCCAAGCGCAATCTTCTGACCAACAACAAAACCGGATGCGTCCTCAACCGGCACATTGGTTGAACCGGCAGGAATTGTGATCACTTGTTCTTCTGGCAGTGATTGCCACAACGTTGTATGGTTGCTGGCAGCCGTCCCGAGGCTGGCGATCTTGCGCGCTTCCATGCTGGACCCTGTGCCGATATTGATCGTATCGCCAACCGACACTCCCTCGGTGTTTCTAACATGGATGATGCTGTCGCCTGCACGAGCGGGGATCGCCAACCCGGAGTTGGAGAGGCCAAGCAGGTAGAAACCGCCCGCAGCAAGCTTCGTTCCAGGCAGGATCTTTACCGTCGAGGAGATGGCCTGATGGGCTGGATGCTCGGTCAACGTCCAGTTGGAGATATCGACGCCTTCGGAACCTGCATTGTAGAGCTCAATAAATGAATTCGTCAGGTTACCTGGAGCGCCGGAGGTGACTCGAAACTCGTTGATCTTGACTGGTATGGCATTACGAACCTTTGCAACTGCCGTCTCAACTTGCCTTCTGCCTCCGGTTGCATTTGTCCACGATGCATGAGCGACGAGATCGCCGTTGAAGGCTGCTGGCGCAGAAGTGACTTTGAAAGTCGCGCTCACGCTCGCACCCGACGCGACCTGTTGAGCGAACGTCTTCGACGTCTCGGTCGTGCCTGAAACTACAGCGGTCCACTGTTTGCTCGGTACAGAAATGCTCAACGAGACTTGTGCTGCCGGAGCTCCTGTTGTATTCGTGAATGTGACGGTGAAATCTCGCGAAGATCCCGGAGTGAAGGTCTGCGGGCCCGCATGTTTTTTTGATGTCGCAGCCGGAACCAAACGAAGTGGAGCTTCGTCGTACTTGGCAGCCACAATGTTCGCCTGGACAAGCTGGTCGGTAGCGTTCGATGGAAATGTACCAGCTGCGGTCATCGCTCCTTCGTAGAACGTTCCTTGCGAGCCGACGCTATTGTCACCGCCGTTGCCCAGGAGAATCGCCCCCTGCTTGCGCATCGGGTCATAGGTTGGATTCACACGGTGCCCATCGAACATGACCGACAGAGCGCCCTTTTGCGCGTCGCCACCCATGGATGTCCAATGGTGTGGCTCTCCTTTGCCGATTGCGGTTACAAAGCGCCAGGGGATACTGGGTAAATTGGGGCAACCTTTGGTCCCATCATCGTTGACGCAACCGACAAGGTTATTTTCCTGATCGGTCATAATCCACGGACCGTGACCAGCCCCGCTATACCACGGTGTGGCGTTACCGAAGTACAGGGTCTCCATGGTGCCGTTATCATCATCGCGACTATCGATCTCAGCATTGCCGTAGTCGAAACAGCAACCGGCGTTGAAATGCTTCCCGTTGACGACCCAGTATTGCCCCTCCGCTTGGTCGTCGACCGCGGTGCCTTTCACATCGTTCTGGCGAAGCCCCATGCCCGGTTCGATGAACACGCCATAGACCTTGTGCCCCATGATCGTGATCGGGGCCATGTCCGCTATCGGAAGGGTGTTGAAGCCTCCCAGGGCCGGACCACTGAATCCGCCACGGGGAGCCTGAATCAAGTCGTTGTGTTTGGGAGACTGGTCGTAGATGATACTGATCCAGCAATAAGTACCGGCGCAGAACTTATCCTGTGCGGCTGCGTCAGCGTATCCGCCTGGATCCGGAACTGGCGTGGCAGTCGCTCGGACAACGTCAATGTCAAGGGTCTTGCCGTCCGACTGGCGCAAAACCTGGTAGAGAGGACCGCTATAGGTCGCATATAACGCCCGGGTCGTACTATGTGCCGCGGCACATGGGTCCCCAGCAGCCGCGTAAATGTCGCACGGGCCCTGCAGCCTGTGTGAAGAAACGATGGCACCCGTAGGAGATTGTTGCGCTATCGTCGAGGTGACGCCAACAACCGTAAGTACAAGCGCGAGCCTAAGCACAAAATCGATTCTCGTTTTCATTCTTATCCTGATCTACTGGGACGAAATTGTCTTGGGCTCAGAAGAAACGAAGTCTCTCCGTTTTTGGGACCCAGTCTATTTTGAATTTTCTGTCGGGATACGTATACCACTTGGCAGTGATTCGTTCCATCTGCTTCTCCAACCCTGGCGTCCCGGTTGATGCGGACACGGTGTGCTTGTCCGGGTAGAAAGCAGCAGGGCACCCGTGAGCGTCGAGATATCCGCGCAGCCAGTCGAAGTAAGACAACGTGCTCTCGCTGGCACGAAGATTAGCGAACGCGCGTTTCCTCGACCTCATTGTCGAAATATTGCCGTGAACGCAACTCTCAAATTTCTGTTCGTAGCCTATGCAGCGACAGAGCTATATGATCAAAGCCTTGATCTCCGGCGAAGGTGGCTCATATCTCGAAATTCAGCGCAACTGATAAGGAGCTGCAGACGCAGCGACCAGTGCTGCCTCCGCAGGTGCCGCTGCCTTCGAGGCGTTCTCGATCCCTTTTCCTGAGACGTTCACAGTGCTCAGTAAAGGCCCGCTAAAGCCGGTGACCTGAATGCCACGCAGCCTCGCATTTCGTACGTTGGCGATCGTGATGCCTTTTTGACATGTGCCGGAGATACCCTCGAGAACAAGACCGTCGAGAGGCTTGCGTGCATCGATAGCCCTGGCATCTACAAGAACAGGAGCATCCTGCACACGAATATCTTCGAATCGGAAGTTTCGGTATAAGGGGAGTCCCTCCAGACCAGGCACAGGGTTCGCGTCCTGGATGCCTGCGCTGGTCTGGTTGATGCTGAGAAAGCCCATGCGCATCTTTGTTGCCTCCATATCGCGGACAGCAATGTTTTCAATGAAGGCGCCGCGGCCGATGCGACTCTTTATATAGATTCCAAATTTAAACACACTGGTGATCCGGCAGCGCTCGATGACCACATCGCGGATACCAGCTGACGTTTCGCTGCCGATGCCGATGCAGGCATAGCCCCGTCCTTCCAGCGTGCAGTTCACGATTCGCACGTCTTCAGTCGGGCGATTCATCTGACAGGCCTCTTCGCCCCGGCCGGATTTGAGCGAGATGCAGTCGTCGCCGGAGGCGATATCACACGAGTCGATAAGAACGTGCCGGCAGGAGTCGATATCGATGCCATCGCCATTGGTTTCGGTGCTCCGGACGGTCAGGTTGCGAAAGACAAGATTGTCGCAGCAGGTGGGATGAATCGACCACATATGCTCGTAGTTGGTGCTGAAGCCTTCCAGATGCACACCATCGCAGTAGATTGGTTCGATGAGCGCAGGACGACGCAGAGGGTTGTCTTTGGTGGGCCGTCCACTAACAGCTGGATTCCCTTCAATGCGCCCCTCACCAATAACAGCGATGTTTCGAGCGTCGAAGGCATGAAGAAGAGCTGTGTAACCCGGAATCCATTTTGCCCTCCCAGCGCACTTCGGAGACTTTGTAGTCGGAAAGATTCGGTGACCCTACAAGAGTAGCGTCCTTCTCCAGGCGAAGCGTCACGTTACTCCGCAAGGTGAGGCCACCGGTGAGGTAGCGGCCAGCAGGAACAATGATCTGACCTCCTCCCAAAACATGACAACGGTCGAGTATCCGTTGCAGCGTATCCGTTTCGAGCGTAATGCCGTCGCCCTTAGCCCCAAAATCACGAACGTTCAATTCAATCTTCGGCGCTGCAGGCGACTGAGAAGCGGACTTCGAGGCAAACGAGCGGGGCGCCAGTGAGGCGGTGGCCGTTAAGCTGAGAGCTCCTTTGAAGAGGTCTCTCCGGTTAACCTCGATCAGCGACTGCGGCATTTTCATGAATTCCTTTCATCGTTTCGCGAACGCGTGCCCTTTTTGAGCGCATGAACCATTCGCTCTCAAAGGGGGCATATCGATTGATTTTGCGGTGCAGAAGTGCTCTCTGTTCGGAGATGCCTAGGTGGGTCTCTTCCCTGCCCCAAAAGCCACAAAGAAAAAGGAGAGCGCGAAAGCATCGAAAAATTCCGTAAGTCCATTTATACCGTGACTTGACAGCTATTTCAAAAAGGGACTAGTTTCATAGGTGAATTTTAAATTCAATATCAAAATAGAGGCCTGCTTTGTCCCTATCAGTTATGAAGGCCGCGGTATCGCGTCAATTCGCCCAGTTCCTCGTTGTAGTTGTGCTGCTCGTGTTGCCCATTGGAACGCTTGCCCAAGAGTTTCGTGCAACGATCAGCGGCACGGTCACAGACAATACAGGCGCGGTGGTCCCCCATGCTTCTGTCGTCGTAACCAATATAGACACAGGCGGTCAGGCTCGGTTGCAGAGCAACGATGCCGGCGCATATGCTGCTCCCTCGCTTACTCCAGGCCCGTATTCGGTACGAGTGGAGGCACCTAACTTCCAGTCTGTTTTACGCAACGGCATTACGGTACAAGCGGGCGATCATCCTCAGATTGATATTCAGCTTCAGCTGGGCGAGGTTTCGCAGAGCGTTGTTGTCGATGCAGATGTTCCGTTGATCGATACCACGAACTCCGCGATTGGCCAGAGCATCGGCACCAAGGAGGTCGAAGATCTACCGCAGAATGGGCGCACACCAGTCGTGCTGGCCCAGCTTGCCCTTGGTGTTGCCAGTACGCAGCCGCCTGGGCAGGTTCGTCCCTTCGATAACGGCGGAGCGGCTTCTATCACGATCGCAGGCGCAAAGAATCAGACGACGGAGACACTGCTTGATGGCTCGCCCGATACCGACAGCCAGCTGAAGGTAGCCTACAGCCCGCCGCAGGATGTGGTGCAGGAGGTCAAGGTCTATGCCTTCCAGGCGGATGCGGCTTATGGTCACTCCGGCGGCGGTGTGGTAAATCAGGTCACGAAGGGCGGCACAAACAAGCTGCATGGTTCGCTCTATGAGTACAACCAGACTGCCGCTTTGACGGCGAATAACTATTTCAGCAATCGGAACGGTACGCCTCGCCCGAATACGCACTTCAATCAGTATGGCCTGTCGGTTGGTGGTCCCGTGTGGATTCCTAAGGTCTTCAACGGCCGTGACAAGGTGTTCTTTGAGTTTTCGTGGGAGGGGATCCGTGATTCGCAGCCGGCGGGTGGTTATCTGCACGTTCCCACCGCAGCGGAGAAGCAGGGTGACTTCAGCGACCTTTTGGCAGACGGTGGTTCCGCTTATACGATCTACGATCCAGGTTCGGCTGTGACGACGAATGGCGTAACCCGGCGCACTCCGTTTTCCAACAACAAGCTGTCGAACGTAAACCCGATCGCGGCAAAGCTGCTTTCCTACTACCCAGACCCGAACGTTCCGGGGGCGAATGCCCTCACGATGAACAATTACTTCAGCAACTTCAACAGCACGGATACCTACGACAACCAGTTTGGACGTATGGATATTAACATCGGTGCCAACAATAAGCTCTTCTTCGATGTTCGCCACAACCAGAGAGTCCAGACGACCTCAGACTACTTCCACAACAATGCGACCGGCGCTCTGCTGACGCGCACCAACTGGGGCGCTGTTGTGGATGACGTCCATACCTTCAACGCAACGACAGTCGCCAACGTGCGATTCAACTGGACACGCTATGCTTCGCTGACGGGCGGACCGTCGCAGGGCACGGATCCGGCTTCGGTCGGCTATTCCGATGGGCTGAGCCAGGGCGCAAATATTCAGCAGCTTCCAAGCGTTGCGCTCAGCAGCACGACCTCCTGCAACTCGCCTGGAAAGCAGACAACTTTTGCCTGCCTCTTCACGCCGAACAACACTCCAAATGCAAACTGGAACGATGTGTTCCATATCTTCGGCAGCGTCAATAAGCTGGCTGGAAATCACTCTCTCAAGTTTGGCGTAGACGCTCGTGAATACCGGATTGAAAACATCTCCTACGGGTATCCGACGGGACAATTTATCTACGGTTCGGATTTTACGCAGGCGGCCAGCAACTCCAGCGCTGCCCCGTTTGGTCAGGACCTTGCAGCGTTCGAATTAGGTCTGCCGACCTCTGGCGCGATCAACAGGAATGTCTTCACCGCGACGTGGAACCGCTATCTCAGCCTGTTCGCACAGGATGACTGGCGCATCTCCCGCACGCTGACGATTAATGCAGGTCTGCGTTTTGAGCATGACTTTCCGATGTACGAGCGCCACAACCGCGTGATCAGCAGCTTCGATCCAACGCTGACGACGGCGCTCTCCTCGGCAGCAACCGCGGCCTACAATGCGAACCTGATTCCGCAGATTCCTGCGGGACAGTTCGCTGTTCCGGGAGGTGTGGTCTACGCTTCGAGTGCGCGACCGCAGATCTACAACACGGATTCCTACACCTTCAGCCCGCGCGTCGGATTTGCCTGGAACCCGGAGCTCTACGGAGGCAAGACCACGATTACGGGTGGCTTCGGAATTTTTGTCTTCCCCGTCCAGAATCTCGCAACCATCAACAGCACCGGCTTTAGCCAGAACACTCCTTATGTTGCGACGAACGATAACTACGCAACGCCTGCCAGCACACTTGCAAATCCATTCCCCAACGGGCTTCTTGAGCCACAGGGCTCGGCGGGAGGAGCTGCAACCAACCAGGGACTAAGTACCGGTACGCTCAATCAGCATATGAAGAACGGGTATTCAGAGCGCTGGGCTCTGTCATTGCAGCAACAACTGGATGCCAATACCATCTTCCAGTTGGCCTATATCGGCGCCCAGTACATCAAACTGCAGGTCAGCAGCATACCTCTGAATCCAATTCCGGCGCAGTATCTGAGCTCCAGCGCTGTACGGGATCCGAATGTCGTGGCGTTACTCAACAACTCGGTCACGAACCCATTTCGCGGATTGCTTCCCGGAACCACACTGAATGGCAACACAATCGCACGAGGTCAGTTGCTTACAGCGTATCCGCAGTACCCGATCAACGGTCTGACCCTGCAGGACATCCAGAACGGAAAATCCAGCTACAACAGTCTGAATGCACGCGTGCAGCGCAGGCTTTCGCATGGC
>Ga0193716_1000572_pt1 | contig 22269 bp, 18 predicted proteins | sample U2c1metaG_FD_145901 | JGI IMG/M metagenome (GOLD analysis project Ga0193716, IMG submission 145901) | Soil microbial communities from a riparian zone of the East river system, Colorado, United States - U2c1 | ecosystem: Environmental > Terrestrial > Soil > Riparian zone | place: USA: East River...
TTGTTTGTCTTTCCCGGCCGCCACGGCTCCCAGAAAGACAAACAAGTGAATCTGTGAACTCCGCACCGATACATGAAATCTGTTGATGAGATAGAAGGTGTAGTAGCTCGTAATGCTGGCCAGATAAAAGTACTTCGAGAAAATAAGCGCAACCAGAACGAAGATCGCTGCGATCACCTGCCTCCGCGGCAGCGCGGTAGCATTCTCCCCATGCTTCGCGGACCGGCGCTGCAGATGCTCCAGGCGCCCCTTGTACCAACCTCCCACGCGCATCAGAACAACAATTCCGAGTAACGCCGCGAGAGAAAACCACGCCACCCCTCCCTGTCCCCGCGGAAGCACAATCAAAGCAGCCAACAACGGTCCAATGGCAGATCCCGTGTTCCCGCCTACCTGGAAGAACGACTGCGCCATTCCATGGCGCCCCCCAGAGGCCATATGCGCCACGCGCGAAGACTCTGGATGAAAGACGGCAGATCCGACTCCGATCAAGGACGCTGCAATCAACAGCAGAATAAAATTGTGCGCAACTGCTACCAGTACCAACCCTGTCAGGGTCACTGTCATCCCGATCGGCAACGAGTACGGCATGGGCCTGCGGTCCGTATAGTGGCCGATGAAGGGCTGCAGCAGAGATGCTGTGATCTGAGTCGTCAAGGTAATCAGCCCGATTTGTCCGAAATCCAGGCTGAACGAACTCTTCAGGATCGGATAGATGGATGGCAAGAGGGACTGCACCATATCGTTCAGCAGATGGCAGAAGCTTACGGCCGTCAGCACACGAAACAGCGTCCCCTCGTCCCGTCTCTGCGGTGCCTCTACTTCGGCACTTGTAATAATCTGTGTCGTCATCCCGCCTTCCAATCCACCATGTATCTCTAATGGTAGTGTCATTCGCCGTGGCGCGCGCTGACAAACAAGCGCATTGGAACAAAAAAGCCGCGCAGAAATCCGCGGCCTTGGCATGCTTCGGAGGCACAAGCTTTTTTACTTGAGGTAGTCCACGACACAGGATTCAACTGTCTGCATGCGTTTGAGAACCGCTCTCAGCAGCTACAGCCCCAGTTCGCTCAACCCGGGATGATCATCCGGCCGGCGTCCTATCGGCCAGTGAAATAGCCGCTCGGATTCTTGAATCGGCAGATCGTTAATACTGGCGTGCCGGTGCTTCATCAGGCCGCTTTCATCGAACTCCCAGTTCTCATTTCCGTAGGCGCGGTACCACTGTCCCGATGCATCGTGCGACTCATAGCAAAAGCGCACGGCGATCCTGTCTCCATCAAAGGCCCATAGCTCTTTGATGAGGCGATACTCCAACTCCTTGGCCCACTTGCGGGCAAGAAATTCGACGATCTGCTCCCGACCGGTAACGAACTCGGAGCGGTTGCGCCATATGCTATCGACTGTGTAAGCGAGAGCGACATGCCTCGGATCACGTGTGTTCCAGCCGTCCTCCGCGGCGCGAACTTTGAGAGCGGCAGTCTCCCGAGTAAATGGCGGAACAAGGGCGGCGCGCGAGGCTGGGGTCATTTGTTTCTCCTTTATAGAGTTTGCACGAGCCAGAGGCTGATCGAAAAGCATACAGATCCATCTATCTCATAAACTCAGCGTGATGGAGTCTGGTCGGCGTCGGCAATCACTTCGCAGCTGGACCTTCGCGACTGCACCTTCATCAATACCGTTGCGGAGACACTCGACAGTGATACCCGAAGAAACGCTTGTACGTGCTCCAGATGACCGGGTATCCAACATAGTTCTCACTTGCAGACAGCTGTTCAAAAAGATCGGGATTCGCCGCCTCCCTCTTGCGTTACCCTGAATCTTGAACTTTCACTCCGAGGCTTTTTATTTTGACCCATCTCCGCACCCTGGCCTGCCTGCTCCCCCTCGCCGCCCTCACCGCGCCCTCACAGACCTCTCCTCAGGTCTTCGGCTACCGCGACTTCACCCAGCAGGCCAAATGGGACGCCGCCTTCATCGCCGTCCCTGACCCCAAGCTCGCCGGCGAGCACCTCAAGACACTCACTGCCGCCCCCCACTGGGCCAGTTCGCCCGAGGACTACGCCACCGCCGTCTACGTCGCTGACAAGTTCAAAGCTGCGGGCCTCCAGACCGAGATCGTCCCCTACAAAGTCCTCCTCAACAAACCGATCAGCATCCTTGTCGAGGCCTTCGACGCCAGCGGCAACAAGATCATGTCCGGCCCCACCCCTGAGCACGTCGACCCCAAAAAGCATGGCGGCGATCCCTTTCAGGACGACCCTCGCATCCTCCCCGCCTTCAACGGCTCTTCACCCTCGGGCGATGTCACGGGCGAGGTCGTCTATGCCAACTACGGCGAACTTAGCGACTTCAAAACCCTCGCCAAACTCGGCGTCAGCGTCAAAGACAAGATCGTCCTCGTGCGCTACGGAGCCAACTTCCGTGGCGTCAAAGTCTATATCGCCCAGCAGTACGGAGCCAAAGGCGTCCTTATCTACTCCGACCCAGCCGATGACGGCTACTTCCGCGGCGAGGCCTACCCCAAGGGTCCCTACCGCCCCGAGTCCGCCGTCCAGCGCGGCTCCGTACAGTTCCTGCCCATCTATCCCGGCGACCCGGAGACCCCCGGCATAGCCTCCACCCTTGGTCTTCCCGACTCCAAACGCATCCCTGCCAACCAGCTCCAGGGCAACCAGCCCAGCATCCCCGTCAACCCGCTCTCCTACAAGGACGCTGCCCCCATCCTCAAGTGTCTCAGCGGCGCAGAATCACCACGCGGCTGGCAGGGAGCCCTGCCGTTCACGTATCACCTTGGGCCTGGCAAGGTCACCGTCCACATGCACCTCGAGCAGGACACTGCCCTCCGCACCATCTGGGACGTCATCGGTAAGATCCCGGGCACCGACCGCTCGGACGACTGGGTCGTTGCCGGCAACCATCGCGACGCCTGGGTCTACGGCGCCGTCGATCCCAACAGCGGCACCGCCGCCATGCTCGAAACCGTCCATGGCCTCGGCGACCTGCTCAAGCAGGGATGGAAGCCCCGCCGCACGATCGTCATCGCCAGCTGGGACGCCGAAGAAGAGGGACTGATGGGCTCTACCGAATGGGCCGAGCAGCACGCCAAAGAGCTCGCTCACGCCGTAGCCTACTTCAACACCGACGTGGGCGTTGCAGGCCCCAACTTCGGTGCCGCAGCAGTCCCATCTCTGAAGCAGTTCGTCCGCGAGGTCACAAAGGAAGTGCCCAGCCCCAAGGGTGGAACCGTCTACGACCAATGGAAGAAGTCCCAGGAGGCCGCCAACGAACGCAGCGGCGATGCCAGCACCGCCGGCGGACCCAGCCGCTTCAACGCTCACGTCGAGAGTGATGTGAGCGTCCGAGACCTCGGCTCCGGCTCCGACTACACCCCCTTCTTCCAGCATGTCGGCGTTCCGTCCACCGACATTGGCTCCGAGGGCCCCTACGGCGTCTATCACTCCGTCTTCGATAACTACAACTGGTTCATCAAATTCGCCGATCCAACCTTCGTCTATGAGCAGCAGCAGGCCCGTGTCTTTGGCCTCGAGATCCTCCACATGGCCGACACCGATATCTTGCCCTACGACTACCAGCTCTATGGCAAAGAGATTCTGAGCTACCTCGAAGCTGCGCAAAAGCGGGCCTCCAACCCGGACTTAAAGCTCGACTTCACCGCCACTCTCACCGCCGCCCAGCGCTTCGCCGAAGCCGGTACCGCCATCCGCGTCCACCAGTCTTCCCCGCCCGCCAATACCATTGCTCTCAACCAGGCCCTGAGATCCGCTGAAAACGCCCTCCTTGCTCCAGAAGGCCTACCCAAGCGCCCCTGGTTCAAGCACACCATCTACGCCCCGGGGGAGTTCACAGGCTACGCCGCCGTGGTCATCCCCGGCGTCAACGAGGCCATCGACGCCCCCGACGCAGTCCGTGCCCAGGCACAGTTGGCCAGCCTCGCCGAAGCACTCAACCGTTCAGCCGCCATCCTCGAATCCGCAGCAAAGTAGCCATATCAAGACAAAGGCCGTACCCGATTGGGTGCGGCCTTTGCTTTTCAACTAGCTGGCAAACTGAAACTGGACGAATCGCCCTTCTACCCCCGAAGCGCCATCTGCTCCGTAACAATCTGCGTCAGGTCCGGCTTCTTCAACCCATGCTCCTTCGCATTGAACTCATCGACCTTGCTCGACCAGTTCATGCTGCAGAACTTCGGCCCGCACATGCTGCAGAAAGCCGCTTCCTTGTAGTAGTCATCCGGCAGCGTCTCATCGTGCATTCCCCGAGCCGTATCCGGATCGAGTGACAGAGCAAACTGCTTGTCCCAATCAAACGTATACCGAGCATACGAGATGGCATCATCCCGATCCCGCGCCCCCGGCCTGTGTCGCGCAATATCCGCAGCATGAGCAGCAATCTTGTAAGCGATGATGCCGTCCTTCACATCCTTCTCATTCGGCAGCCCGAGATGTTCCTTAGGCGTCACATAGCAGAGCATAGCTGCCCCGTGCCACCCAATCATCGCCGCGCCAATCGCCGACGTAATGTGGTCATACCCCGGAGCAATATCCGTCACCAGCGGCCCCAGCACGTAGAACGGGGCACCATCGCAGAGCTCGACCTCCTTGTCGACCTGCTCCTTGATCTTGTCCATCGGCACATGCCCCGGCCCTTCGATCATCACCTGCACATCGCTCTTCCAGGCCTGCCGCGTCAGCTCACCCAGCGTCTTCAGCTCCGCGAACTGAGCCTCATCGCTCGCATCGGCCACAGATCCCGGCCGCAACCCATCGCCCAGCGAGTAGCTGACGTCATACTTCGCCATCACCTTCGTGATCCGGTCGAAGTTCTCATAAAGAAAGTTCTGCTTGTGGTGCGCGGTCATCCACTGCGCCAGAATCGCGCCGCCCCGGCTCACAATACCCGTAATGCGCTTGGCCACAAGCGGAACATATTGGATCAACACACCCGCATGGATCGTGAAGTAGTCCACACCTTGCTGCGCTTGCTCTTCGATCACTTCAAGATAAAGATCGATGTTCAGATCTTCGACCCGCTTCACTCGCGAAAGTGCCTCATACAATGGCACAGTCCCGATCGGCACAGGCGAATGCCGCAGAATCTGCTCGCGAATCATCGGGATATCCCCGCCCGTAGACAGATCCATTACGGTATCGGCACCAAAGTGAACAGCCGTATGCAGCTTGCGCAGCTCCTCATCTACATTCGAGACCAACGCCGAGTTCCCGATATTCGCATTGATCTTGCACAGCGACTCCACTCCAATCGCCATCGGCTCCAGCTCGGGGTGGTTGATATTCGCCGGGATAATCATCGTTCCCTTGGCGATCTCAGACCGCACCAACTCCGCCGAGATCTTTTCCTTTTGCGCGACAAAGGCCATCTCTTCGGTAATCAGACCCTTGCGGGCGAAGTGCATCTGCGACATATTCCAGTCGCCCGTCCGCTCTGCCTCAGCCTTACGCTTGACGACCCACTCCGCCCGCCCCGTCGGCACCTTGTACCCGTTGCCGTTCGTGCTATTCCCGTCCGTATGCTGTCCGTTGCCATTGCCGCTCATTCGTTTTCCCCGTCAAGATACGATGTGATCGAGTAAAGTATACGCCGCTCTGCGCCGCCTCACCTGTCGATCGTGTGTTCGTCTTTCAAGACGATTTTTGATTCCTCATCGTCTCGTTTCCAGCACAACCAAATGCAAAACCCTGCATCCAACCCACCAGAACGCAGCACGACCGTGAGTGCTCCGGCTGAAAGTCTGCCGACTCACCGCATATAGAAATTCGTTCGGTTGTCAAATCACCGCATTGGACGCCGTAGTCAACTGCGTTAAAAATTCCCAAAGGAGAACCATATGAAGCTCTTCTCGGCTAACATCGAAGACCTCCGCACCCTCTACGTCACCAACCTGCAGAAAGCCCTCGACATGGAGCAGAAGATCACCAAAGCTCTTCCCACCATGATCGAAAAATCTACCGACCCCGAACTCGCCAACGCCTTCAGCACCCACCTTCAAGAGACCCAGGGTCACGTCGCCAAGGTGGAAGCCCTACTCCGCAAGACCACCGGCGACGCCTCGACCAAAACCTGTAAGGTCATCAACGGCCTTACAACCGAAGCGGAGGACAGCATCAGGGATGCTACCGATCCGGCCATCCGTGACATCACTCTCATCGCCGCGGGCCAACAGGTTGAGCATCACGAGATCGCCATCTACGGGACCCTTCGCACCTGGGCCGGTATCCTCGGTGAGACTGAAGATGTCAAAATTCTCAACTCCATTCTTGATGAGGAGGAGAACGCCGACCAGATCCTCACAGATATATCCGATCACGTCAATCTTCAGGCCGCAGCCTGAACCTATGGCCGGCAGGCCCACCAAGCTTGCCGGCCATAACTTTAATGCCCATACCCATTCGAGTGAAGATTCATCGCAGCCGATTATCAGTTATTTCTGAGTGCGACCATCGGATTAATCCGCGAAGCCCGTCGCGCCGGAACATACCCAGCGAGCGCCGCCACACCTCCCAGCAACAAAATCATCACCACAAACGTCATTGGGTCAGTAGGAGTCGTTGCAAACAACATCGAAGCAATCAGTCTTGCAACCACCATCGAAGCCACCGCTCCCACTGCAATCCCCACTAAAGCCATCCGCAGCGTCGTCGAAATCACACCTATCTGCACTCTCCCCGGCGTAGCACCTAGCGCCATGCGGATGCCAATCTCCTGCGTCCGCCGTGTCACAGAGTAAGAGATCACCCCATAGATCCCCAGCGAAGCCAGCACCAGGCCCAGCCCCGCAAATATCGTCACCAGAAGCACAAAAAATCTCCGCGGTGAAACCGCATGGTCCACAATCCCCTGTATCGGCCTGAACTCAACCGCAGGCTGGTTCGGATTCAGCTCCCGCAGCGTCCGCAATACGCTTCCTGCCAACTGCGCCGGCGGCAGCTTCGTCCGCACCACCAACTCCGCTCCGTCGGGACCCCACTCATCACGCATGGTCGGCAGATACATCTGTTCGCCGGCCTTTCCCTCGACGTTCGTCTCATGAACATCCGCCACCACGCCGATCACACGCACTTCGCTCTTGCCGATCAGCGCGATCTTCCCCACAGCATCCTCCCCAGGCCAAAGGAAACGCGCCGCCGCCTCATTCAGGATCACTGTATTCTCGCCCTTCATTGAGTCCTGCCAGCCAAAGTCGCGCCCGCGCAGCCGCATCCCCATCGCATTCACGTATCCCGGCGAAACGATATAGACGAACGCGCCAGGAACCTCGCCACTTCGATAGACCTTTCCCTTCGCGCGAGGCCCACCCCATCCGCGATTCCGCTCAAGCGGCAGATTGTCTGTAATTCCAGCCGCCTCTACCCCCGGTATCGCACGAACACGTCGCAGGATCTCCTCCAGAATTGCGCTTCTCTTCTCAACGCTCCCGCCGTCGTTATAGTCCACCTTGATGGCAGCCGCAGTCGACGGTTGAAAGCCAAGATCCACATCCAGCACCCGCATAAAACTCCGCAACAGCAAGCCCGCGCCAATCAGCAGCACACCAGCCAGCGCCACCTCCGATATCACCAGTGCAGACCGCATCCTCTCATGGTTCCTGCCCTCGCTCATGCCCTGCCCCGAATCCTTCAACGCCTCCTGCAGATTGCTGCTCGACGTCTTCAACCCCGGCAGCAGCCCAAACAGAACCGAGGCGCCGACGCTGATCGCCAGCGTCCATAGAAGTGCCGCACCATCCACCTTCACGCTGCCCAGTAACGGCAACGCAATCGATCCCTGATGCCGGAGGTAAGAGATAATCCCATACGCCAACCCAAGCCCCAGCGCCGCGCCCATCCCGGCCAACACCATGCTCTCAGTCAAAAGCTGCCGCACAAGCCGACCGCGGCCCGCCCCCAGCGCACTGCGCAGCGCAAACTCTTTGCTTCGCGCCGCAGCTCGCGCCAGTAGCAGGTTCGATAAATTCACGCACACGATCAGCAGGATCAGTCCCACCGCGCACCACAGCACAATCAGTGATCGCCGCAGTCGTCCACTCACATGTTCCTTCAACTCGATCGGCTTGGCGCTATAGTGACCCGCCGAATCCGGATACTTCTTGCTCCAGAAAAATTTGGGGAATAGCACCGCAGCCTCGGCCTCTGCCTGTGCAACGCTCACCCCAGGCTTCAACCTACCAATAAGCGCCAGCGTATTTCCCTGATTGCGGATATCGTCCATCACCTGCGGCACAAAGATGTCTACCTTGGCCCCTGGCGAAAACACCGCGCCGAAGTCGAACGTATCCGGCAGCACACCAACCACCGTCACCGGCTTCCCGTCCAGCGTAATCGGCCTGCCTACGATCCCTCGATCGCCGCCAAACTGTCGCTCCCAAAAAGGATGCGCCAGCAACACCACGGCTCGACCGCCTTTGATCGACTCGTCTTTCGCAAACGAGCGCCCCAACGCAGGTTCCATGCCCAGCATGTGAAAGAAGTTCCCGGCAACACCAATACCCGTCACCGGAACCGGATCTCCATGCCCTGTCAGCTTGAAGTTGTCGCTCGTCGAAAACGCGTAGTAGCCCGTCACATCCTCATACGAGCGGTTCTGCGCCAGCAGATCGTCATACGCGTCCGCCGAATACGTCGAAGCGGAGAGTCCATTTGCATCAGCCGGTGCAATCCAAACCAGCCGCTGCGGATCCTGAAGCGGCAAAGGCCTCAACAAAATCGTATTCACCACACTGAACACAGCGATATTTGCTCCAATCCCAAGCGCCAGGATCAGCACCGCAATTACGGCAAACAACCGGTCTCGTCCAAGCGTCCGCACCGTGTAGCGCAGGTCCTGCAGTAGAACATCCAACCCCGGCACCCCGCGCTCCTGCCGCTGTCGCTCCTTCGCCTGCGGCACCCCACCGAAACGAATCACCGCCTGACGTCGCGCCTCCTGCAAAGAGAGCCCGCGTCTCAGATTCTCGGCAACAGCCATTCCCAGATGAGCCGCTATCTCCTCATCCAGTTCATGGTCAAGCGGATCCTTGCGAAACAAGGAACCAACCCGCTGCACCGCTCGCCGAAGCGAATCCATCATCGAGTTCTTCATCGCTCGCCTCCCTCATCGCCCATCGCCAGCACCCGCCCCATCACACTCGACAGCCGCTGCCAGTAAGCAGCGTCCTCCACCAGTTGCTTCCGCCCCCGCTTCGTAATCGAGTAGAACTTCGCCTTCCGGTTGTTCTCCGACGTCCCCCACTCCGCCTCGATCCACCCTCGCTGCTGCAACCTAACCAGCGACGCATAGATCGTCCCCTGGTTCAACAACACCTCATCGCCGCTAACCTGCTCAATCCGCCGGGCAATCCCATATCCATGCATCTCGCCCATGGCCGTCAACGTCTGCAGCACCATCAGATCCAGCGTTCCCTGCAACAGATCCAGCTTCGACTCTCCCATACACTCACTCCTGTGGTGTCTCCACATCTTCATCTGTGGATACGCCACAGGAATCAGAAAGTTCACCACCCACAAGATATTTCGGCGCAAGCCCCGGAGCACTTGGCCACGCCCCTCCTTCCCCCTTCACCCAAATAGTCGTAGACTTGAGAAGAGACAACTCAATGCCAAACTCAGCCCAGAAGAGCCCGCTCAAGATCCTCATCGCCACCGTCATCATCGTGGCAACCGTCGCCTACCTTGCCTTCACCGGCGTCCGCGACAACAAGAGCTACTACGTCACCATCGGCGAGCTCCATGGCATGGGCAACAAGGCCTACGTCCGCCACCTCCGCGTCGCCGGCAATGTAGCGCCTGGCAGCATTCATCGCGTCGGCACCAACGCCACCTTCCAGCTCGTCGAACAGGGCCGCACACTGCAGGTGAACTATCAGGGCACCGAGCCTCCGCCCGACACCTTCAAAGATGACGCCCAGGCCCTCGCCGTCGGCACCTACGGCCGCGATGGCGTCTTCCGTGCCACCCAGCTTCAGGCCAAGTGCGCCTCCAAGTACGCCCCTGCAAACAATCCAGCTGCCACGCCGACCACCACCGCCACCGCTCTACCCTCCACTCGTTAGCCCTGCGCGCACGATCGGAAATTCATGATGCAGACGGAAGCGACAACACGCAGCAGCGCACCCCACAACGCTGCCCAGCCGCCCTGCGTCTCGCTCGCCTCCGCCTCTAAGCTGTACGGAACCTTCGCGGCACTCCGGAACATCACCGCCACCATCGCCCCCGGCACCTGCACCGTCATCCTCGGCGAAAACGGAGCCGGCAAGTCCACGCTCCTCCGCCTGATCGCCGGCCTCATCACGCCCACCCGCGGCACCGTCAGCGTCTTCGGAGAGCGTCCGCACCTCCAACGAAACCGCATCGCCTACATGAGCCACGCACCCATGCTCTACGACGAGCTAACCGCCATGGAGAACCTCACCTACTTCTCCTCCCTCCACCGCGAAGGCGGCTGCGCCTGCGTCGGCAGCCCTGAGATGGCCCTCCGCGCCGTCGGCCTCGACCCCCACCTCGCCCGTCCCGTCGGCCAGTACTCCCAGGGCATGCGCCAGCGCACCTCCCTCGCCCGCGTCCTTCAGACCGACCCCGAGCTCCTCCTCCTCGACGAGCCCTTCTCCAACCTCGACGTAGCCTCTGCCCAGCACATGGTCGAGTTGCTCAGCGACTTTCGCACCTGGCCCGTCTCCCCGGCCAACGGCACCGCCGGAACCCGAACCATCATGCTCACCACCCATCAGGCCCACCTCGCAGCGCCCCTGGCCGACACCACCATCACCATGCGCCAGGGCCAGATCATCTCCCTCGACACCACCCAGGGAGCCGCTCGGTGAAGGCAGCTAAGACCGAAAAGACAAATGCAGCCCGCCTCCTCGACACGCTCAATATCCCCTACGAGCTCCGCGCCTACAAGGTCGACCCCGAAGACCTCACCGCCATCTCCGTAGCCCGCAAGATAGGCCTCCCCCCTGAGCAGGTCTTCAAGACCCTCCTCTCCCAAACCAACACCGGGGACCATCTCTTTGCCGTAATCCCAGGCGACACCGAGCTCGACCTCAAGAAGTTGGCCCACGCCGCCGGTGTGAAGAAAGTAGAGCTGGCCTCCCTCAAAGAAGTAGAGCCCATCACCGGATACATCCGCGGTGGAGTCACCGTCATGGGCGCACGCAAGCCCTTCCCCGCCTACGCCGACGAGACCATCGAGCTCTTCGACCTCATCTCCGTCTCCGCCGGCCAGCGCGGTCTGCAGCTTCTCCTCGCCCCCTCCGACTATCTCCGAGCGGCCAACGCTACCCTCGCTGACCTCACTAAATCTCCGGCCCGCATCGGAGCCGCCGGATGAACTACCTCGGCCACGTCCTCAACCATCTCCGCAAAGACCTCCGCCTCGAGTGGCGCTCCCGCGACTCCATCAACGGAATGCTCTTCTTCTCTCTCCTGGTCGTCGTCGTCTTCAGCATGGCCTTCGACCCCACCGCCTCCGCCTCACGCCAGATCGCCGGCGGCATCGTCTGGGTAGCCATCCTGTTCGCCGCCACCACCGCGCTCAATCAGTCCTGGACCCGCGAGCTTCGCAACGACGTCATGGACGCCCAGCGTCTTGCCCCCTCCCCGGCCAGCGCGCTCTTCCTCGGCAAAGCGCTCGCCAATATGATCTTCGTCCTCGCCGTCGAAGCCATCCTCGCGCCACTCTTCACCATCTTCTACAATCTGCACGCCGTGGGCCCTGGATGGCTCCTGGCCCTCATCATGCCCCTGGGAACGTGGGCGCTGGTCGTCAACGGGACCTTCTTCGCCGCGCTCGGCATCCGCACCCGCAACCGCGAGCTCCTGCTCCCACTCGTCCTCTTCCCCATCTCCATCCCCGCGCTCCTCGCCATGGTTCAGGCCACCACTGGCGTCCTCACCGCAGAGCTCGACAGCATCCAGCTTTACCTCTGGGTCAAGGTTCTCATTTCCTACGACATCATCTTCACCACCGTCTGCCTTTTGCTCTTCGAAACCGTGCTCCATGCCGAATAATGGCCAGAGTTGCCACAACCACCCCTCAAGCGCGATAAACTAGAGGCATCGTGTCCAGACCTACACCAACTAGGATCGTCACCGGACTCTGGTTCGCCGCCACGGTAATCATCCTCGTCCTCGGCTTCCACCAGGCCATCTTCGTCGCGCCGATGGAAGCCACCATGGGGAACGTTCAGCGCATCTTCTACTACCACGTCCCCAGCGCCACTGCCGGACTCATCTTTCCGTACGTCAATCTCATCGGTTCGCTCGCCTTCCTCTACTGGCGCCGCCGCGATCCCCTCAAGGCTCTGGCCGCCGACGCCCTCGCCCTCGCCGCCGCCGAGGTCACCATCGTCTTCACCAGCATCGGCCTCGTCACCGGAATGCTCTGGGGCAAGCCTGTCTGGGGCATCTGGTGGACATGGGATGAGCGCCTCACCACGTATCTCCTCCTCTGGCTCATCTACGTCAGCTACTTCGTCGTCCGTCGCCTCTCCAGCACCGGGCAGACCCAGACCCTAGCCGCCATCCTCTCCATCTTCGCCGGCATCGACGTCCCCATCGTCTACATGTCCATCCGCTGGTGGCGCACCCAGCATCCCTCACCCGTCTTCTTCGGAGGACCTGACTCCGGCCTTGACCCCTCCATGCGGCCTGCCTTCTTCCTCAACTTCGCCGGCTGGATCATGTGGGGCGTCTTCATCACCGCCTTCCGCTACGCCCTCGAACGCCGCCGCCAGGTGGCCGAGCAGAACGCCGCTCTACATGCCATCGAAGCCTCCCTGGAGATCCCTCACCAATGACCTGGCACTCCTTCTTCGACCTCAGCACCATGGAGCACCGTCACCTCCTCTTCGTCTACGTCGGCATCTGGGTCGTCCAACTCGGCTACCTAAGCTGGATTTCCTGGAACTGGCTGCACACTAAAAATCCCAACGACTAGCCTCTTCCCTCCACATCGAACCATGCAGTAGCCACTGCCGCGTCTTTGCAGTTGTCTTTGCAATGCCGTTGTTTGTTTCCGCCGTCATCCTGAGCGAAGCGAAGGATCCGAAGATCTTGATTTGCCACAACCGCTTGGCACTTTCCAACAACCAACTCCCCCGTCCTTGCTGTTGCCTGTTCTTGTCTTCGTGGGAGCGCAGACATTAACCTGCGAACAAGCCCCACATCCAAGAGGAGCTTCAACCCCGGGGCCGTAGCCTTGCCATCCCCTGTTCTTCCTTAGCTCAAGCTCACCGTCATTCTGAGCTGCGCATTTGACAGTTTTCGTCAAACGCGCAAGTCGAAGACCCCACCTACGGGAGAGCAGTGACCCGAGTGCCTTCTCCTAGCTACTCCCAACACATTCCCAAACCTGTAAAGCCCCTTAGCCGCCTAATCCTATAAAACAAAGACATCCGTGTCACACTAGTTTTAACCCACCCGCTATAGCTATAAAACTATAAACAGAGTCGGAAAAGCTCCAGCCGAAGTCTTGGGCTTTACATTGGTGCGCGTAACTTGAATTAGAAATAATTTTCACGAACGAATTTAGATTGAATAATCTAAACACGGCCGAATAGTGGCGTAGGTAATTAAAGATCATCAAAGAGAGTTAGGACGAAACTAAAAAGCAACGAAGCCACAAAAGATAGCGGCTTCGTTGTCCGAGAAGGAACTGCAACTGGCGCGTGAACTCCCCCATCTGAGCAGCTCTCAACGCCAATCACATAGACACGGGCTCTGAAAAAAGGTTTCGCGGGAGCACTCTGCTAATTTTTCAACTCAAGATTTCCTCCGCTTGTGATCCATCGATGGACTTCGAACAAGTAGACTCGCAATAGTGCCAGAAACGCGTCCATTCGTGTTCCATTCTCCTCTGCTCGCCGCCGTCGCCTCGGTTGTTCTCCTCGCCGGAGCCTCAGGTTGTCGCCGGAATCACTTTCCCGACGTTCCCGCCGGCTACCGCGAGTTCGCCTACATCAGCAACGGCGCATCCAACACCGTCTCCGTCCTCGACCTCGTAAACCTCCGCCAGGACCGCACCCTCCAGGTAGGCACCAACCCAACCGGCCTCGCTGTGAATCCACGCTTGAATGAGGTCTATGTCGTCAACACGCAGTCTGGCTCCGTCTCGGTGATCGACGCCAATGCGAACCGCGTCGTCGCCACCATTCCAGTCCATCGTCTTCCCTACTTCATCAGCGTCGATCCGTCCGGCCGCCGCGCCTATGTGGCCAACTCCGGCTCGAACACCGTCAGCGTCCTCGACCTGGACAAGCGTCGGGAGATAGCCGTAGCCGGAACCGGCGAGCAGCCCGGACTGGCGCGCATCTCGCCGGACATGCGCTCACTCGTCGTTACCAATCGCGGCAGCGGCAGTATCTCCATCTTCGACGTAGCTCCCTACGAAGCCTCACAACCCAACCGTCAACCCATCCTCCACCTCCGCGCTGCCTTCCCAGGCTGCCCCGGAGCCACCGACGTAGCCATCCTCCCCGACTCCTCCAAAGCGTTCATCGCCTGCTCCGCCGGCCATCAGGTCATGGCCGGCGACCTCGCCGCTGCTGCCGATTCATGGGCTGCAAAGCAGGACTCCTCGCTCACTACCGACCACGTCCTGACGCTTCTGGATGTCGGGCGTACGCCCGTTCATCTCGCTTTGAAGCCTGATGGCGGGGAGATCTTTGTCTCAAACTTTGGCTCCGACAGCATCTCCGAGATCTCTACCGGGACCAACGAAGTAGGGGGTACCTACTCCATCGGCAACAAGCCAGTTCACGGCATTGTCAGTGGAGACAACAGCACGCTGTGGGTCTCAAACTTCGGAGCGGATTCCATTAGCCTCTATAGCATTGATGATGGGAGACTTGTAAGTAGCATTCACACCGGCTCGGCACCCGACGCTCTTGCCTTCTCGGCTGATGAGCATCTTCTGCTGGCTACCGATGCACACTCCGGCGATGTGGCCGTCATCCGCACGCAGGGGCCAGCGCTCTTTACCATGCTTCCCGCAGGCAGTTCTCCTAATTCGATTGTTGTAAAAGCCATAAAAAATGCGCCGTAATTGCCAGTCCAGGATTGTTGTCTTTATGAATATTTTCGGAAAAAGTGATCGCAAGGGGATGGTGTTTCGCTGAGTCAATCGTGGGAAAAAGTGCGGCAAGCGTGGGCATTTAACGTCCAATATGTGGACGCTAAAAGTGCGCCAACGTATTTCAACTATCTTCGATCTGCCGGATCTGCCAAGGCGACGCGGGAAGGTGCATCCCTTGTTCCTGAATGATATAGTCGCCCCAATCGCTCCATGAATAGGGATCTTCCACCATGCGCTTCACTACTCTCAGCACACTGATACTCGCTATCTGCATGACCACGAATCTGAACGCACAGACAGCATCTATCCCTGGCAACCCGCACCCACCGATCGACAACACCTGGTGGAAACATGCCGTTGTCTATGAGATCTATCCACGCAGCTTTCAGGATTCGAACGGCGACGGCATTGGTGACCTGAACGGCATCACGCAGCGTCTTGACTACCTTCAGGAGCTCGGGGTTGATGCCATATGGATCGCACCGATGTTTCCCTCCCCCCAGGTTGACTTCGGTTACGACATCTCCAACTACGAGGCTGTCGACCCTCAGTACGGGACGCTTGCGGACTTAGACCGCCTGATCGCCGAGGCCCAGAAGCGCAATATTCGCGTGCTCCTGGATATGGTGCTGAACCACACGTCGGACAAGCATCCGTGGTTTGTGGAGTCTGCCAGCTCGCGCACCAACCCGAAGCGCAACTGGTACGTCTGGAAAGATGGCAAGCCTGGGCCGGACGGCAAGCCCCTGCCGCCCAACAACTGGGTTAGTCTCTTCGGAGGCTCGGCATGGGAGTACATGCCACAGACGAAACAGTTCTACTATCACAAGTTCTACAAACAGCAGCCGGACCTGAACTGGCGTAATCCCGCCGTCGAGAAGGCGGTCTTCGGGTCCATGCAGTTCTGGCTCGATCGTGGTGTCGCCGGATTCCGCCTGGACGCTATACCGACCCTCTTTGAAGATCTGCAGATGCGGGATGAACCGGCTAAGGGCGGCACGAATGCGCAGGGCGATCCGAACCTGAGCGATATCTACAAGAATAATCTGCCTGAGGTGCATGACGTCATCCGCCGGATGAGAGCGATGGTCACGAGATATCCGGGCGACCGTGTGCTGATCGGCGAGACCTACCTTCCGAACACGGCGGAGCTGGACAAGTGGTATGGCGGGGCGAAGCGAGACGAGCTGCAGCTGCCCATGGATATGATCATCGGCTTCTCCAACAAGCTGGACGCCAATACCTTCCGGGACCGCATCCTTGAGGTAGAGACGCAGGTGCATGGTTCTCAGCCTTTGATCGTCTTCGACAACCATGACAACGTCCGAAGCTGGGACCGCTACGGAGATGGCGTGCACAACGAGGCCATTGCGAAGCTGATCGCCGCGATGCTCTTCACCACCCGCTCCACGGCGCTGATGTACTACGGCGAAGAGCTGGGCATGCCGACCACCACCCCCACTCGCGTCGAGGACGTGAAAGACCCCATTGGCATCACCGGCTGGCCGAAGGAGAAGGGCCGTGACGGCGAGCGAACGCCGATGCAGTGGGACGCTTCGAATCCGCAGTCCGGCTTCAGCTCCAACTCCTCCACGTGGCTTCCCGTTCCACCGAACTACAAGACCGTCAATGTGAAGGCAGAGCTTGCCGATCCCAACTCCCTGCTCAACTGGCACAAGCAGTTGATCTCCATGCGACGCAAGCGGGACAGCGTCCGCGATGGCGGCATCGTGATGCTCGACACGACGAATCCGAACGTCCTCTCCTATGTCCGCACCGCGCCGCCCGGACACCATAACATCGTCATCGCTCTGAATATGACTGCTCAACCGCAGAGCATTGCGCTTGACCTGACCACAGCCGGGATCAAAGAGAAGTTGATGCGCACGCTACTCACTAACGAGCCGTCATTGCAGGGTGCGACATCAACCTCGATAACGCTGCCGCCTTTCGCTACCTGGATTGGAGAGGTCCAGCTGCCGTAGGAAAAAAGCTAAAGAGTGGTGAAAAATTTGGGATTAGCGTAGGGCTGAAACCCTACGCTAATCCCAAACTCTCGTTAGACCTGGCGAGCCAGTACCAGCGTGATGTCGTCGGGCTGCTCGTCAGCACCGATCCATGCGTCCAGAGCCTGCATGACCTGAGTCGAGATAACATGCAGGGGTTGATCGTGGTAGCGACGGACAACCTCGATCAGACGCTCTTCGCCAAACTCTCCGAAGTCATTCTCGGGCTCCGTCACGCCATCGGAGTAAGCGATCATGATGTCGCCAGTCTGCATCTGGAAGCGATCCTCGTCGTATTGCATTCCATCCATCAGGCCAACTACAGTTCCACCCTGGTCGAGCCGGCGAATCGCTCCATCACAACCTAACACCAGTGGCGGCAGCTGCCCCGCATTGGAGTACGTCAGCATGGCCGAGGCTACGTCGTAGTGCGCCAGGAACAACGTCGCGTACTTCTCCGGCTGCGTACTGCGATAGAGATGCCGATTGAGCAGTGAGAGGATTCGCCCCGGCGACTGGAACAGCTCGTCGCGGTCTCCACCTCGGTCATCCCGACTGGCCATGAGCCCCGCGATGTTGGACTCGCTGTAGACGAGTTCCTCGCTGGCAAACCGGTAGGCCCGTACCGCCGAGTGCAGCGTGGCCATCAGCAACGCAGCCGAGATTCCCTTTCCGCTGATATCGCCGAGGGCAATGCCGACCCCGGTCTCCCGGCGGCTGGGGTGCCCGTTATGCGCCTCTTCATGGAAGACGAGAAAATCGTAGTAGTCCCCGCTGACAGATCGCGCCGGTCGACAGACTCCGTGCAGCTCCAACGTCGCGAGCCCGCCGGTCTGGTGCGGAAAGAGATTCGCCTGAACCTCCTGCGCGATGGATATCTCGTTTTGTAGCCGTTCTTTTTCCTTCTGCTCTACCAGAAGCCGCTGCAGCGATCCTGTCATCGTGTTGAAGGATCGACTCAACTCCGCCAGCTGGTCGGTCCGCAGCACGCCGATCCTGTGATCCAACTCCCCCTTGTCGATGCGCTGGGTTGCGTCGTAGAGATCGGTGACCGATGCCGTAATGGTCCGGCTGAGCCGTATGGCCATCACCAGGGCCAGAAGCTCGATCAACGCGAAGACGATGCACAGCACGATAAGCCCTATCCGATACGCGCTGGTGACGATGCCGCCCAGTGATCCGCCGAAGAGCTGCCGGTACAGGAGAGAGGGCCGGGAGTCCATTTTAATGGGGATGCTGTCGTGTTCGCCGGTGGCCCAATCGGTCGTTGCCACGGTTGAGATGAAGTGGACCTGTATATCCGCCACATTGACACCCTGTGGCTCGCCGCCTCCGCCTACAGAGCTCCCATGTGTTTTTCTGGAGGTATCTTTCTCCCTTGCCGGAATCTTCGGCTGTGCCGTCGATCCAGCGCCGGACGTGGGCATCACCGCTCTCTTGTCTGCATCCGCAGTCTGGCTGCCCAACCTTTAATCGACAAACAGCTGCGCTCGTCCCAGACCAGCGGCGATGATGTCCATAAAGGTGCTGTCAACCGGCAGGCTGCTAACGATAGTCAGCCTCCGCCGGTCGTTCAACCGTTCCTGGTGCATGGCCACGAGGTAGAGATCTCCGCCATCGAGCACCAGACCCTGAAACTCCCCTCCCTGCAGCTCCGTCGCCCAGGCAGGCAGCCCCAGCGGAGTTTTGCCCTGGACCCCACCCAGCTGTAACGACGCTCCATTTACATAGACCGAGGTCTCCCGATCCAACTTCGTCCGTGGGATATTCAGGCCTGAGGTCCAGTCGATGCCCTGTACCGGGACTCCAGGCAACAACTGCTTCTTGTCCAGCAGCAGCGCTACATGCCCGGCACGATGACCGTTTTCCACGCTCATCTGGTTCAGCACTGCGTCCATACGGGAGTCCGCCAGATGGATGGCAAACTGCCCGGCGGCCACATAGGCAGAGATCAACACCAGGGTCACAAACAGTACTACGGGAGCCAGTCCGATCAGCAGGTAGGTCAGCACCAGCTTGTTGCGGAGACTCCACAACATACGCCGCCGTACCAACCGCCATGCCAGCGGAACGGCAACGATGACTAACGCCACTCCAACGAAGATCTGTACCACGCTGAAGAACGTCCCTAACCCGCCAGGGACCAGACGCAGGCCCAGGAGCAGGCAGAACCACAACGCAAGCCAGAACGCGGCACCAGCCAGACCCGTCGGCGGCCTGTACTTCAACCAGCCTAACGCCCGCGACTCACTTGCCTGCTGCATTGCTGCTCTCCTCTAGCTCCGACTGCCGTGCGAGCCGCAGGGTATAGCGCGTTGCGGAAAAATGAGCTCCCGCCAACAGCAGCAATCCCGACAAAAAAGCCCACATCATCAACCCAACAGAGATATAGAACGGGCCATAGACTGACTGGAAGTCCAGCCAGGGCAAGGCCCGTACATACAGATACTTTGCCACCTCCCATAGCAATCCAATCACAATCGCCGTAGGCAGCACCGCCCGCGCCGGAACCTTCCGGTAAGGCAGTATCCAATAGATCAGAAAGAACAGCAGAATGCTCGCCACAACCCCACAAAATTTCAAAAAGCCATACGCCGCAAAGCCAAAGAACCAGTTCTCCGTATGCCCAAAGAAGACCCACGTCAATACTGTCTTCTGCGCTGAGGTAAAGGCTACCGACGTCATCGCCAGCACACTCACAGCAAATGCCAAGCCCAATGACACCATTTGATTGTGGAGGTAGGTCCGGTCCTCCCTGACGCCCCAAACATTGTTCAGCGCTACCTCCAGCGGGAGAAATACACCGGTAGACGTAACCAGTAGCATTGCCAGCGACAAGATCTGAGTGCCCTTGTGCGGATGGGCCAGCAGCTGCATATTGCGCATGACGAAATCCTGCCCCACTGGCAGAAAGTTCTTCATCATATCGCCTACCACCGCCTCCATCGACCGCGAATGGAAGACCCGCCGAGAGAGCGTCAACAGCAGGACGATGAACGGAAACAACGAAAGAATCGCATTGGCCGCCACGCTGAACGCATAGGTATGTACCTCAGTTCGAGCCATATAGCGGGTCAGCGCTACAATCTGAGCCCATATGCCCTTGCGCGCGACAACCGGCTTCACATCCTCAATCGGCACATCCGCCGGCTCAGGCACTGCTGGTTCAGACGGCGCACTCTTGCTGGGAACGATAGAGAACATAGAAGATTTGGAAGATACGTTAAATCCAGCGAATAACCGAACTCCGCCGTATCTATCTCCGATGCTAGCAGAGCGCTGCCGAGCCTTCATCCTCTGTAGTGGCTTCATCGCCGCGCCCAATCCCATTCCGCGCTGCAAGCTGCCCGCGAATCTGTTCGATCGCCCACGCAGCGCTCTGTGCCAGAACTTCATCGTCGCCTGCACCCCAGGCCTCTAATTGGGGCAAAAACTGCTCTTCCCCACTGTTTCCCATGGCAATCGCAACGTTCCTATGCAGCCGCTTGCGTCGCGTCCGCTCGATGGGAGAGCCCTTGAACCATCGCTTGAACTCCGCAGCATCCATCCCGGCCAGCCACTCCAGTGCGGGATTCACTAGCTCCGGACGAGCCAGCATGCCCTCTTTTACGGCGACAGGAGCCCTCCGGTTCCACGGACAAACATCCTGACAGATATCGCAGCCAAAGACCTGCCGGCCCATGGGCTCACGCAGTTCCTCAGCAATAGCGCCCTTCTTCTCGATCGTCAGATAGGCGATGCAGCGAGATGCGTCCATCTGCCTCGGAGCTACCAGAGCCTCGGTGGGGCAGGCATCGATGCATCGCGTACAACTGCCGCAGCGGTCCGCAGCAGCCTGGAGTGACAGCCCCTTCGACACTGGAAGAGAGGTAATAATCACGCCCAGGAGTAACCACGAGCCCAGATGCTGATTCAGCACGCAGGTATTCTTTCCAATCCAGCCCACGCCAGCCTTGGCTGCGGCTGACCGCTCCACCAGCGGGCCGGTGTCGACATAGCACCTCGTCTCGCACTCCTGTCGCGTGTGCAGAGCGGCCTCCAGCCTGCGAAGCCGCCCGAGCAGTTCGTCGTGATAGTCGGTAGGAAGCAGCGCGTCAGACCCTGCGCCAGAGTCCTTTCCACTCCACGCATAGCGGCCAATCCACCCGGTGCCGCTCTCTGCCTTATCAATAGAAGATTGTGCAGCCGCGTTATAGTTCAAGGCGCAGACAATAATCGACCGCGCCCACGGCATGGCCACCTGCACACCACTCCGCAGCAGCACGCCCTGCTCATCCCGCCGCTTGAGATACTCCATCTCCCCAGCTCTTCCGGTGTCCACCCAGGCCGCAAACCGCTCAGCGTCGAGCTGCTCCACCTCGTTCGTCAAACCGGCCACGGCGGCCACTCCGGCAACATCGAATCCGGCGTCTACCGCCTGCTCCCGCATCCACGCCTCAAGCTCCGGAGTCCATTCCGCGTTCACCAAAAACCTCCACCCATGATGCTATGCCTAACTGAGCATCTCGGAGGTGGTCTCAGGAAATCAGAAACCTATAGGAAAGAATGCTAAGGCTGAGATTGAGGGCTGACTCGAAGCATCACTCACCAGTGTTCCTGGCTTGTATCAGCGTCCAGGATCGAAGGTACGCATGGCATTGCATCAGACATACTTTCGCCGGTAGACTGGTAATGGCCGGACTGGATATTCGTACCATCGGAAGCTACCGCGCCACCGTTCCTTTGCCTATGACCGATACGCTAGTCCCATCTAGTACCAGTTCATAAATGCAGCAGCGTCGACCGTTTAGTACCAGTTCTCGAAACTGCAACTGACAGACTGCCGCCGCAAACTTACGAACCTACCGAAGAGAGGACAGGCAGCATAAGTTATAGATTTAGAATGGTTACATAACGGAGAGGTGGCAGAGCCCGGTTGAATGCACCTGACTCGAAATCAGACATAGGCGCAAGTCTATCGGGGGTTCGAATCCCCCCCTCTCCGCCAGACATTTCCATTCAACAACTTACAAGGTTTGCACACTCTTAGTTACAGATTGTGTAAGCCATAATCGAGATCAGTCGCTCTTGACGGGTATCAACCCTCAGGAGATTTTTTGTTCAATAAGAAACATCAATAACGTCCGAAATATTTGTCCCCACCTTTGTACCC
>Ga0193716_1000573_pt1 | contig 22234 bp, 15 predicted proteins | sample U2c1metaG_FD_145901 | JGI IMG/M metagenome (GOLD analysis project Ga0193716, IMG submission 145901) | Soil microbial communities from a riparian zone of the East river system, Colorado, United States - U2c1 | ecosystem: Environmental > Terrestrial > Soil > Riparian zone | place: USA: East River...
ACGCATTGTGGGTCCCGATCGCATCGTAGGCGTGTCGGTGGGAAGCGATGCTGAGGCGTTGCAGGCGAGCGACGCGGACTACGTCGGCATCGGGTCGGTGTACGCGACGGCATCGAAGGACGATGCGGGGAGCGCGATCGGCATCGAGGAGCTCGCGCGATTGATCGCGGTGTGCTCGCGCCCCGCGGTGGGGATCGGCGGCATCGATGCGTCGAATGCCGCCGCGGTGGTGGCCGCGGGCGCGCGCGGAGTCGCGGTGATTCGTGCGCTCTTCAGCGCGAGCGATCCCGAGGCTTCGGCGCGATCGCTCCGTTCCGCCATCGGAAGGTGATGTCGGGGACGCCGACCTCGGCTTCGCCGCGGCGGCGATCCGGCTTGACGATCTGCGGAGCGTTGGCCGAGTGGAAGGTCTCGACGATTTCGTCGAACACTTTCTCGCTGAGAAAGAGATCTGTGAGCTCGGGGTCGAACTGCGTGCCGCGCCCCGCCTCGATCGAATTGCGCGCAGCGGCGACGGATTGTTCGCGTGCGTAGCGTCGTCCGTGCGTGATGACGTCGAAGCTGTCGGCGAAGGCGACGATGCGTGCCTGCAGCGGGATGTCGAGTCCCCGTAATCCGCGCGGGTAGCCGCTCCCGTCCCAGCGCTCGTGATGCGAGAGCACACCTTCGTAGAGCTCCGGATAGAAGGCGCTGAGCGGGCGAATCACATCGGCGCCCAGCTGCGGATGGGTGATGATGAGTGCGCGTTCCTCGTCCGAGAGCTGTTCGTTATCGTGGACGATGTCGAAGAGGGCGGCGTTGATCTTTCCGATGTCGTGATAGAGCGCGACGCGTTCGACGGAGCTCAGCTCGTGTTCATCGAGCCCGGCCGCGCGCGCGAGCACGAGAGCGTAGGCAGCGACGCGACGGACGTGTGCGCCCGTCTGTGCATCGTTGGCGTCGATGGCGTTGAGGAGTGCCTCGAGGGCGGCGGCGGCGACACGCTCGCCGATCTGTTGGTCGTGGCGTCGCCTGATCGTGAGGGCGGCCCAGGCGCCGAGGGCGCCGAATGTGATGAGTCGGGTACGGGACATCGGGTGCGGGTGTGGGGAAGATCTGTTGTTGGGGCTGGATGGACGAAGCCCCCGGATCCGTAGTGCAATCCGGGGGCCTCGAAGGGGTGCCGGCGACGGCCTACTCTCCCGCGCCCTCTCGGGCGGAGTACCATCGGCGCTGCAGGGCTTAACGACCGTGTTCGGGATGGGAACGGGTGTGGCCCCTGCGCTCTAGTCGCCAGCGTATGTGTCTGGTATTTCTGTTTTGATGAAGCGACAACGGTGTAGCGCTCCCGATCAAACGAGCGGAACAGGAGCAGTAAATCGAAAAATGAAAATGGATGAGTAGGTAATGGTGATATGCACGCCAATGACGGTGTCAGTGGCGAGATATCATGCAGTAATGCTCTGCCTGCGGTGACTTCCAAGATAGTAGTCAAGCCGCACGGGCGATTAGGACCACTGCGCTCGGAATGGATTACTCCATGTCCACGGGTGGCCTATCGACGTGATGGTCTCTCACGGCCCTTCAGGGGAGTCAAGCTCCCGGGAGTGTTCATCTTGGGGGGGGCTTCCCACTTAGATGCGTTCAGCGGTTATCCCCGCCTGCCATCGCTACCCGGCGTTGCAGCTGGCGCCACAGCCGGGACACGAGCGGGCAGTCCGACCCGGTCCTCTCGTACTAGGGTCCGCGCCCCTCAACACTCCACCGCCCACGACGGATACAGACCGAACTGTCTCACGACGTTCTGAACCCAGCTCATGTACCACTTTAACCGGCGAACAGCCGGACCCTTGGGACCTTCTCCAGCCCCAGGATGTGATAAGCCGACATCGAGGTGCCAAACCGCGCCGTCGATGTGAACTCTCGGGCGCGATAAGCCTGTTATCCCCAGCGTACCTTTTATCCGTTGCGCGATAGCCGCTCCACACCGGGCTACCGGATCACTACGGCCTACTTTCGTATCGGCTCGAGCTGTCGCTCTCACCGTCAGGCGCCCTTCTGCCGTTACGCTCGTCGTGCGATTACCGACCGCACTGAGGGCACCATGCGCGCGCCTCCGTTACTCTTTCGGAGGCGACCGCCCCAGTCAAACTGCCCACCTGCCACGGTCCTGGAGAGGGTTTGCCTCGTCGCAGTGAGGGCGGCACACAACACAGGGTGGTATTTCACGGGTGACTCCCCGAGAGCTAGCGCCCCCGGTTCCACGTCTCCCACCTATGCTACACAGTGAAGTGCGCCGTCCAATGGCAAGCTACAGTAAAGGTGCATGGGGTCTTTTTGTCCTGTCGCGGGGACTCGGAATCCTCACCGAGACTGCAATTTCGCCGAGCACGTGGTCGAGACAGTGCCCAAGTCGTTACGCCATTCGTGCAGGTCGGAACTTACCCGACAAGGAATTTCGCTACCTTAGGACCGTTATAGTTACGGCCGCCGTTTACCGGGGCTTCGGCTCGCGGCTTCTCCACCCGAAGGTGGATGACCACTCCCCTTAACCTTCCGGCACCGGGCAGGCGTCAGTGTGTATACGGCGCCTTGTGCGGCTTGGCACACACCTGTGTTTTTGCTAAACAGTCGCTTGGGCCGATTCACTGCGACCCGATTCTGCTAGGGGGGTAAACCCCCGTTCTCGCACGGAACCGGGCATCCCTTCTTCCGAAGTTACGGGATCAGTATGCCGAGTTCCTTGACCACGTTTCACTCGTTCACCTGAGGCTACTCGCCTCGCCCACCTGTGTCGGTTTACGGTACGGACGCTTCATGCACTGCCGTCCCAAGCTTTTCTCGACTGTCGACTCCAGAAGACTCGCCGTCGGGTTGCCCCTCAGGCTTGCGGTCCCGTCTCGACGCTCTTTTAAGGGAGCATCTACGCGGTTCGACGGCCAATCCACACAGCCGCTCCTCCTTTGTTCCAGTGTCCCTTGGGGGGTCATAACGTACACGAAGCGGGGCCGGAATCTTCGCCGGCTGTCCATCGGCTACGCCTCTGGGGCCTCGCCTTAGGGTCCGCCTCACCCTGCGCTGATCACCATGGCGCAGGAATCCTTGGGCTTTCGGTGCTAGAGATTTTCACTCTAGTTTGCGCGTACTCATTCCGGCATCCTCACTTCTGGTCACTCCAGGGCAACGTTTCCACGGCCCCTTCACTGTTCCCAGAACGCTCCCCTACCCCTGATCAGACGTTCGAAAACGCCTACCAAGGCCACGCTTCGGCGGGCCGCTTAATCCCGACCATTCTCGGCGCGTTCACGCTGGACTGGTGAGCTATTACGCACTCTTTCAAGGAATGGCTGCTTCTAAGCCAACCTCCCAGTTGTCACGGCACGAACACATCCTTCGCTATACTCAGCGGCCACTTTGGGGCCTTAGCGGTGGCTCTGGGTTCTTTCCCTCTCGCCGCTGGACATTATCGCTCAGCGACTGCCTCCCGGGCTTCCTGTAGACGGTATTCGGAGTTTGGTTGGGGTTGGTACGGCTTTTCGCCGCCCGCGCCCATCCAGTCGCTCTACCCCCGCTACATATATTCCCGAGGCTCTACCTCAATAGATTTCGGGGAGAACCAGCTATCTCCAGGCTTGATTGGCCTTTCACCCCTACCCACAAGTCATCCGAGCGGTTTTCAACCCACACCGGTTCGGGCCTCCACTGGGTGTTACCCCAGCTTCACCCTGCTCATGGGTAGATCGCCCTGGCTTCGGGTCTACGCCCACGTACTTTGGTCGCCCTCCTTTCAGGACTCGCTTTCGCTGCGGCTCCGCTGGCAACCAGCTTAGCCTTGCACGTGAGCAGTAACTCGCCGGATCATAATGCAAAAGGCACGCAGTCAGGCACGACTCCGTCCGAAGACTGAGTCCGCCCTCCTACCGCTTGTAGGCATGTGGTTTCAGGATCTCTTTCACTCCCCGCACAGGGGTGCTTTTCACCTGTCCCTCACGGTACTCGTTCACTATCGGTCACACGGGAGTCTTTAGCCTTGGAGGGTGGTCCCCCCAGCTTCACGCCCGGTTTCTCGTGTCGGGCGTTACTCAGGAACTCCACTACGATCGAATCCAATTGTCGCCTACCGGGCTCTCACCGTCTCTGGCGCCCCTTCCCAGGGGACTTCGGCTAACGCGCTCGATCGCGTCTGTGGGTCCTACAACCCCTCGGGTGCGAACACCCTCGGTTTGGGCTCGGGCCCCTTTCGCTCGCCGCTACTCAGGGCATCTCGGTTGATTTCTCTTCCTCTGGGTACTGAGATGTTTCAGTTCCCCAGGTTCGCTCTCGCCTGTAAAGACAAGTGACGAGTATCGCTACTCGCCGGGTTTCCCCATTCGGCCATCCAGGGATCAGTGCGTGTGTGCCGCTCCCCCTGGCTTATCGCAGCTTACCGCGGCCTTCCTCGCCTCCGTGTGCCCAGGCATCCTCCACATGCCTTCGCTCGCTTGACTACATAGTTCGTAGCAAGCAGAGCACTCCTACTGATCATTCTCTGATCATTGCAATCACTATCGATTTCATCCCTCCGCCGCGCAGAAGTCATCCGCACGACATCAGTCCGAACTCGATGAGAATTCATATCCCACGATCTACTCATCCATGATCATTTTTCAAATAGCGCCGCCGAACGATCCAAGAACGGAAACGTTCGCGGGATAGCCTCACATTTTAACCGCTCGCAGAGTCGCTGTCAACGCAGTCGCCAACTTTGTAACTCGTGACGCGCACGTGACATGACCCTGGAGGGACGAGAACTATAAACGGCGCCCCCTATCACTTCAAGGCCACTCACCACGCCTCACACGCCCGTCACCGCACTATCAATCAAAATCAAAGTTCGCGAGCACGATTCGCGGCACCGTTAGCTTTCGCACCATCATGATGACCGCGCCCACTCTCGCTTCACGCACCACGCTCCGCGCCACCGTTTCCGCTCGAGGCGCCGACCGCTGGGCCGCCGGTCACCCCTGGATCTATCGCAGCGATCTGATCGATCCGCCCTCCGCTCCCGCCGGCGCCATCATCGTCGCCGACCGCGCCGGTCGCGCACTCGGCGTCGCCCTCTATAGTCCACAATCCGAGATCGCGCTCCGCTTTCTCGATCGCGATCCAGCAGCCTCGCTCGACACCACATGGTGGCGCGACCGACTCGCGCACGCACTCGCGCGCCGCGCACCCTTGCAGTCGCTCACCAACGCGTTTCGCGTCGTGCACGGCGAAGCCGACGGACTCCCATCGCTCATCGTCGATCGCTACGATCGATGGCTCGTCGTGCAGCTCCTAAGCGCGGGGCTCGAAGCCTTTCGCGAGCCGATCGTCAGCGCGTTGAATGAGCTCCTCGCCCCCGAAGGCATTCTCGCGCGCAACGACACCGCCGTCCGCACCAAAGAAGGACTCGGCCGCGCCACCGAGCTGCTCTCGGGCGACGTGCCGCGCGAGATCGAGGTGGTCGAGCACGGCATTCGTTATCTCGCCGCACCGTGGGACGGACAGAAGACCGGCGCCTTCCTCGACCAGCGCGAGAATCGCGTGCTCGCCGGATCGGTAGCGCGCGGACGAGCGCTCGACTGCTTCGCGTATCACGGCTCATTCGCGCTGCACCTCGCGCGCAACGCGGACAACGTCACCGCGCTCGATTCCTCTGGTCCAGCGCTGTCACGCGCACGCGAGAATGCCGCACGCAACGGATTCACGAATATCCAGACGGTGCAGACGGACGCGTTTGAATTTCTTCGCGCCGAAGAGCACGCGGGCGCGCACTACGACACGATCGTGCTCGATCCGCCCGCCTTCGCGAAGACGCGCCACTCGCTCGACGCCGCAATCCGCGGCTACAAGGAGATCAACCTGCGCGCGATGCAGTTGCTCTCCCCCGGCGGGATGCTCTTCACCGCGAGCTGCAGCTTCCATCTCTCGGCCTCACTCTTCCGCGAGATGCTCCGCGATGCAGCATCGGACAGCGGGCGTCGCATCGCGCTTAGAGAGTTTCGCGGGCAGCCGCTCGATCATCCGGAAGTGCTGACGATTCCGGAGAGCGGCTACATCAAGGGCGCGTTGTTGGAGGCGCTCGACTAGAGTCGCGAGCTTCAGCTCGGGAAACCTGCCGTCGGAACGCAAGCATCAACAAGTTGGGATACGGATTCAACGGAGTGAACGGAGAACAAACGGAGACTGCGATTCACGCTCTTTCCGTTCGTTATCCGTTTTATCGGTTAAATCCGTATCTCTCTTGTTAGAGCCAGCCCGAGCGGCAGTTCACGCTCCGGACATCAACTCTTCTGATCAACCGGACAGTAGTACGTCGATCGCCCCGCCTGCACGATGCGCTTGATCGTCGCACCGCATCGCGGGCACTTCTCTCCCTCGCGATCGTACACGTTCCACTTCGAGTCCTCGTGCTTCGCCCAATAGCGGCCAGCGGGCGCATCCGAGAGCACGTCGCGGATCGATTGCACGAGCCTCTCGCGCCGATGCGCACTCAGCGAGGCGGCCTTCGCCTTGGGGCTGATCTTCGCCAACCACAGCGCCTCGGACGCATAAATGTTTCCGATCCCCGCCACCATCTTCTGATCGAGCAGCGCCGGCTTGATCTCACCGCTCCGTCGCGCGAGTGCGACGCCGAGCGTGTCCGCGTTGAAGGCGGGATCTGATGGCTCCGGGCCAAGCGCGAGCACGCCATCGCCCTCGCCCTTGTCGAACAGCTCCACCGTCGAGAGCGCGCGCATGTCCGTGAGCGCGACACGCGTCCCGTTCTCGAGCTCGAACGACGCGCGCGTGAAGCGCGGCTCCTCGTCGCTCACCTTCCCGATCTCCCAGTCGCCATTCATCCGGAAGTGAACCGCGATCGTGCGCCCGTCGTCGAGATGGAGCAGTTGATGCTTCCCGCGTCGCTCCACGCGCACGATGCGACGACCCTTGAGGCCGCGCAGCTTCCCCACCGTGATCCGCTTCGCCAGCGCCGGATGCAGCAGACGCAGTCGCGCGATCGTCTTTCCCTCCGCGGCCTTCGCGAGTCGCGTCCGCGCCTCTTCGACTTCGGGTAGCTCGGGCATGTGGGAATAATATCGTCATATCGCGCCGCTTCGCCACGCAACAGCGCCACGCGGCATTGCCCGCCGCCCGACGGCGGAGCCATCCTTCTGCTGTGAGCACACATCGCGAGTCAGCCGTCCGCAACACGCTCATCCTGATCCTGGTGCTCAACGCGCTCGTGGCGGCCGTCAAGGTCATCGTGGGCCTCCGCACCAACGCGCTCTCGGTGCTCGGCGCCGCGCTCGAATCGACGCTCGACGTGCTCAACAACGTCGTCGGCATCGCCCTCGTGCGCGTCGCGTCGCGGGAGCCCGACGAGGACCATCCCTACGGCCACCAGAAGTTCGAGACCCTTGGCGCGCTCGCGATCGTTGGCTTTCTGTCGATCTCATGCTTCGAGCTGCTGCGCGAGGGCGTGCGACATCTCATCGTGAGTGAGCATCCCCAATTTCCGTCGCTCACCGAGCTCTCGCTCATCGCGGCGACGATGTTCGTGAACGTGGGCGTGGTGTGGTACGAGCGGCGGCGTGCGCGTCAGCTGAACAGCGACTTCCTGCTCGCCGACGCCACGCACACGCGCAGCGACATCTACGTCACCGCTGCGGCGTTCGCGTCGCTCGTGCTCGCGCGCCGCGGATACGGCGCGGTGGATGCGCTGCTCGCGATCGGCGTGGCGCTCCTCATCGCCCGGAATGGCTACCAGATCGTTCGCCACACCGTGCCGGTGCTCGTCGATGAACGCGGCGTGGACGCCGGGCTGCTGCGCCGCGTCGTCGGCGCGATTCCCGAAGTCGTCGACGTACGCACCGTGCGCTCCCGATCGATCGCCACCGACGTGCTCTTCGCCGAGGTGACCATCGGCGTGAATGGGGCGACGACGGTGGAGGAGGCGCACCACATCGCGGACACCGTCGAGGAGAAAATCGCGAAAGAGCTCGGGGTGGCGGAGGTGCTGGTGCACGTCGAGCCGGCGTGATGGGGTTGCAACGCATCGCGAGTCATCTACCTTACTCCTGACTCCACCCAGCTGACCAATGGCCCATCGTCCACGCTCACTTCAGCACGAATACGAGCTGTTCGTCGAGCGGGAAATCGAGAACTACAAGGAATCGGTGCCGCGCCGCATCATCCTGGGTATCGGGGATGAGGCCGTGGCGTCGCTCGAAGCACAGCAACAGCTCGCACTGACGGAGCTGCTTTTGTGCGAAGAGGTGGACCGCATCATCCGCGCGCGTCTTCGCCTCGCGACGTTCGCCACCTGGCGCAAACGGCGCGTGAAGGCGCTCGCCGAGTTCAAGAAGCCGGAGCGCTGGGGGATGCGCGCGGACTGCGCGATCGCGCGCACGGCAGCGGCGGCGCACGAGGGGCACGTGCTCGTGGCGGGGGCGCTCGAAGAGGGACGCTCACTCTATCTCGCGGCGAACGGCTGCGATGTGACGACGCTCGATCCCACTGAAGATGTGATCGAGCGTGTGATCGACGCGGCGGCGGGCGTCGGACTCACGGGGCGGATTCGTGGCGTGGTGAGTGATCTCGCGGATTGGGAGCCGGACATTCCGATCAGCGCGGTGGTGTGCGCGGCGGCGGCGCTCATGCAGCTCACGCCGCAGCAACGGCACAAGGCGCTCGCGATTCTGCAGGCGGCGACGAAGGACGGCGGCGTTCACGTGGTGGAGACGAGCTCAGACGGCGTGCGGCTGGTACCGCTCGAAGAGCTCGAGGCTTCCTACTATGGATGGCAGATCACCGTGGAAGGGTCGTTGAGCAACGAGACCTTCCTGGCCCGCAAGGCGGTCGCGTAGCGAATTGACACGGGTGTCCGCCCTCTGGACGTGTCACTTCGATTCAAAATGCTGTCGGCCTGGGCAGCTCAAAATCCATAAAGTCAAGTAAGTCAACACCTTACACTTGCGGCGCAAAGTGGAACAGGTAGGGCATGGAGGGTGCTTTACAGGTGGGCGGCCCCCGACCGTTACGGGGGCTTTTTTCCATCTGGAACGAGGAATACCGCTATGCCGAACACCATCGACACCACAGAACAGACCGAGCCCGTGGGCATCGTGATTTCGCGCGGAAACCGCGACGAGCCGACGCCTGCGTTCTTCGCGTTCGTGTGGGGTGCAGCGCCCGAAGACAAATCCGCATCGGAGCGCGCGCAAACGCCGCGCGCTGCCTGATCGCAGGTTGCAGTGCCAGATGATTGACGCGCCGGCAGAGCTCTGCCGGCGCGTCGTGCATCGAGGCTGAAAAAATCGGCGAGCAATCCGAGACGACGTGAGACGAAGTGCAGAAATAGAAAAGGCCGGCGATATCCGCCGGCCTTTCGTTCTACTATGCACAACGTCGAAGCACTACTTCCGCTTCTTGGCCGCCTTCTTCGTCGCCTTCTTCTTCGAGGCGGACTTGCGGCCAGACTTCTTCGTCGCGGACTTCTTTTTCTTGGTAGCCATGATTCATTCTCCATTGAACCGGAGTGAAAACAGCCCGTCCGATCCCCCGGTGGATCGGTGGGGCGATACGACGTCGAAATAAATCCGTCGTATCTCTACACGGCCTCCGAGAGGCTCGTGAAGTTGAAGTCCTTCACCTTGATGGTCGGCATCACGATATCGCCACCCTGCTCCGTGCCGGCGAGTCGCACTGATGGTCCGAGCATCTCGAGGTTATTCAGCATGAACAACGGCGAATCATTGAAGCGAAAGTTGCGAATTGCCTTTGTGAGCTTCCCGTTCTCAATCAGGAACGTACCATCGCGCGTGAGTCCCGTATAGAGGATCGTACGAGGATCGACTTCCCTCAAGTACCAGAGCCTCGTCACCAACACGCCACGCGGCGTGCTTTTTATCATCTCTTCGATCGATGTCGAACCGCCCATCATCTTGATCGACGCCGGCTGACCGGTCGCGATCTTGTTCTGCTTCTTCGCCCAGAATCGTGTGTAGAATAACTGCTTCAGCACACCATTCTCAATGAAGACCTGTCGATTCAGTGCGAGTCCATCTCCATCGAACGGCTGCGACATCAGCTGCGGATCCTGCGGATCGGCCACGATGTTCACTCGCTCATCGACGATCTTCTCCCCGACTTTGTTACCACCGCCGGTCTTCACGAACGGGCTCCGTCCCTCATCCGCAGAGCGCGCATCGGAGTAATTCCCGATGAGCTGCACGAGATCTCCCACTGCCTGCGGCTCGAAAATCACCGTGTATCGTCCCGGCTCGATCGCCACCGGTGTACGCGAGAGCTTCGCTTTTTCGATCGCGCGATCGCTCACCGCTTTGAAATCCAGTTGCGCCCAATCCGGGTGATCCGCCGCGGCCCACCCTGATCCGGTGCCATCCGCGGTGCGCACCGTGAGCTGATAATTCGCGCTCGTCGCCCGGTGATATGCGAACAATCCTTTCGAATTGCCGAGTGCAACGGACGTCTCGCTGGTAATAATGAACCCGGCGGCCTGAAGATCGCCAGCGCCGCGCGCCGGCGCGAGTGCCGTGAGCGCTGCCTTCGCTCGGTCCGCGGCGGAGAGATTCGCCGTGGAATCGAAGTGCGAGTTCACCGGTACGTAGGTCTGCATGCCGAGTGCCGGCATCGCTTCCGGATCATCCGGCGCGAGCTTCGCGAGCGCTTCCGACTCCGCCACCGCGCGCGCGAGCGATTCATCCGTGAGATCGTTCGTCACGACGACCGCGTGCTTCGGACCAAAGTTGCTCTGCACCGCCAGCTGCATGTCGGTGACGCTCCCCGACGTCGACATCTGGTTCGCAGCAAAGCGCGTGTTGCCCGTGTGATTGCTGTTCAGCTGCATCTCGACCGTCTCGGCCTTCGACAACTTCCTGACGCGCTCGAAAACCGCCTGCGCATCGTCGGCCGAAACGATGGCGGACGCCGGCGCCCCATCGGGCGACAAAAGGCGATGTGGGCGGCTCATGCCTTTCTCCCGGTGTTGATGACGTTGATGTTGCGGAAGCGTGCGGGGACGGCGCCGTGACTCACCGCGTTGATCTGGCCTGGCTGACCCTTCCCGTCGAAGAAGCTTCCACCGAACTCATAGCTCTTCTTGCCGCCGATCATGTCCATCGCGTTCCAGAAGTCGGGCGTGCGCATCTGGTAGGCGACGTCCTTGAGCTGGCCGACGATCTTGCCGCCCTTGATCTCGTGGAAGACCTGACCGCCGAACTGCGCGTTGTAGCGCTGCTGGTCGATCGAGAACGAGCCGTCGCCGATGATCGCGATTCCCTTGTCGGTTGCCGCGATGAGATCCTCGAACGACTGCTCCTTGTCGCCGGGGAGCAGCGACACGTTCGGCATGCGCTGGAACTGGACGTTGTCCCAGTTCTGCGCGTACGAGCATCCGTGCGAGCGCGTCTCGCGTCCCTGCTTCTTGTACCACCAATCGAGCCACGCCGCCTGCTCGCGCGTGGTCTGGTAGTCGTTGACGATGCCCTTCTTGATGATGAGGAAGGGCTCGGGCTTCACGCCTTCGTCATCCCAGCCGACGGTGCCGAGGCAGCCTTCCTGGCTGCGATCGCCCTGGATGTTCATGAGCTCGGGACCGTACTTGAGCTGGCCGAGAATCTTTTCCGGCGGCGAGACGAAGCTCGTGCCGGCGTAGTTGGCCTCGTACCCCATCGCACGATCGAGCTCCGTGGGGTGTGCGATCGACTCGTGGATCGTGAGCCAGAGGTGCGACGGGTGGAGCACGAGATCGTAGCGGCCGACTTCCACCGGCTTCGCCGTGAGCTTCGCCACCGCCTCTTCGCCCCACTGCTGCGCGTGTCCAATCAGATCGCGATCGAGCACGTATTCCCAGCCGCGCCCCATCGGCGCCGCGATGTTCGTGCGATTCTGGAAGTCGCTCTGATCGGCGTTGATCGCGGTGATCTGCATGATCGGCCACGAGCGAACGGCGGTCTGCGTGGTGAGCGAGCCCTCGCTGTTCGCGTAGCTGCGCTCCTCCTTCACGAAGAACAGCCCGCTGAAGATGAACTTCACACCCTTCACCTTGAGTGCCTCGGCGTTCGCCTTGAGGAGCAGCGCCGCCTTCTCCTCCACGGAGACGTCCCACGGATCCTTCGTGAACGCGCTCTTCCACGTGCCGGTGGCGACCGGTGAGGGAGTGAGCACCACGGGCCTGTCGCGCGCGCTGCGATTCGCTTTGGCGATCGACACCGCTTCCCTCGCCGTGGCGGCGACGCCGTCCTTGGTGAGAATGCGCGTCGCGGCGAAGCCCCACGTGCCGTCCACGAGCGCGCGAATGCCGCATCCCATGGAATCCGTGTCGACGACGTTCTGGATCTGCTGTTCGCGCGTGAAGACGAAATTCTGTCGCTGGCGCCCGATGCGAACGTCGGCATAGCCGGCGCCCGCAGATTTCGCGGCGGTGAGCCCCGCCGCCATGAGCTCTTTGATCGTCGAGTCGGGAAGCTCTTCGATCGGTCTCGACGGAACGGATGCGAACGCGCTCGCCACGCCTCCCGTCGCCTTCCAGGCATTGGCGGCGGCCACCGCGGCGGCCACCTGCGCGCTCTTCTTGAGGAAATCTCTTCGGTCTGTCATCAGACGGCGTCGCTCAGGCTGGTGAAGTTGAAATCGTGCGCCTTGATCGGAGGCACCACGATCGCGAATCCCGGGCTACCGTCCTCACTCGCACTCACGCGAACAGACGGACCCATGGCGTCCAGATTGTTCAACATGAAAACGGGGGATTCGTTGTAGCGCAGATTCTTGACGGCCTTTGTGATCTTACCGTCTTCGATGAGGAACGTGCCATCGCGGGTGAGTCCTGTATAGAGGACGGTGCGTGGATCGACCGGGCGGATGTACCAGAATCTCGTGACGAGAATCCCCCGCGGCGTCGATGCAATCAACTCCTCCATACTGGTCGTGCCGCCCGACATCTTCAGCGATCCAATCAACGGAGTCGCCGTTTTCCCCTGTTTCTGCGCCCAATAGCGATCGTACGCGAGGTTGCGCACGACGCCGTTTTCGATCCACGTCGTTTTCTTTGTCGGCACTCCTTCTGGAGTGAACGGCAGTGCCGCTGCTTCCGGATCGAGTGGATCCGACGTCAGCGTCACGCGCTCATCTACGACCTTGAGTCCGATTTTGTTTCCGCCGCCCTGTTTCGTAAAGAAGCTTCGTCCCTCGTCCGCCGCGCGCGCGTTCAAGGCGAACCCTAACAGCTGGACCAGATTTCCGACGGCCGTAGGCTCGAGCACGACGGTGTAGCGCCCCGGCTCGATCGCCACCGGGTTCATCGATGCGCGTGCCTTCTCGATCGCGCGCGCGCCCAGTGCCTCTGGATCGATTCGCGACCAATCCGTGTGCGATGCGCCAGCCCATCCGCTCGAGCTGCCGTCCGGCGCGCGAACTGTGGTAGTCATCGACGCGCCGGTGAACCGTCCGTATGCGAACAGTCCCTTGTTGTTCGCGACCGCGTTCGCCTGCGCATCCGACTCGATGTACCCGGTTGCGGCGAACTTCGCTGCGCGCGACGGCTCCGTGACCGCACGAACCGCGGCGGCCCGCCCGGCCGGATCGAGGCTCGCCGTCACCGCGCTCCACCCTGGCGAGCTCTCGTACGTCTGCGGCTCGAGCTCCGGCATGAACTCAGGATCCTCGGGCGCCAATTTCGCGAGCCGCTCCGACAAGTCGACCGCCGCCTTCAGTGAGGTGTCGTCGAGCTTGTTCGTGGTCGTACTCGCGCTTCGCGTGCCGAAGGTGCTGCGAATCGAGACCATGACGTTCGCGTTGTCGCCGCCACTGGAGATCTGATTCACGGCGTAGCGCGTATTGCCGCGCATGCTGCCGACGACGGTCACGCGTGTCTGTTCCGCCTTCGCCATGCCGAGCACGCGCTTGGTCAGCGCCTCGGCATCCTGCTGCGAGAGAAAGCCGGTTGGGTCGAACAATGACCGGGGGCTCATGCCTTCCTCCCGGTGTTGATCACGTTGATGTTCCGAAAGCGGGACGGCACACAGCCATGACTCACCGCATTCGACTGGCTCGGCTGCCCCTTTCCATCATTAAAGGCTCCGCCGAGCTGATAGCTCTTCTTGCCGCCGATCATGTCCATCGAGTTCCAGAAATCCGGTGTTCGCATCTGGTACGCGACGTCCTTGAGCATGCCCACGATCTTGCCGCCCTTGATCTCATAGAAGAGCTGGCCGCCGAACTGGGCGTTGTAGCGCTGCTGGTCGATCGAGAACGACCCTTCACCGACGATCGCGATTCCGCGATCGGTGGCCGCAATGATGTCCTCGTACGACTGCTCCTTTTCACCAGGAAGGAGCGACACGTTGGGCATTCGCTGGAACTGAATGTCCTCCCACGACTGCGAATAGGAGCAGCCGTGCGATCGCGTGGGCTTCCCCTGCTTCTTGTACCACCAGTCGAGCCACGGCGCCTGCTCGCGCGTGGTCTGATAATCGTTGACGATCCCCTTCTTTATGATGAGGAAGGTGTCGGGGACGACGCCCTCATCATCCCAGCCGCAGGCCGAGAGTGAGCCGGGCTGCGTGCGATCGCCCTGGATGTTCATGAGCTCGGGGCCGTACTTGAATTGGCCGAGCATTTTCTGCGGCGGTGAGACGAAGCTCGTTCCGGCGTAGTTGGCCTCGTACCCCATCGCGCGATCGAGCTCGGTGGGATGTGCGATCGACTCGTGGATCGTGAGCCAGAGATGCGTGGGGTGCAGCACGAGGTCGTAGCGGCCGACGTCGACCGACTTGGCGCCGAGCTTCTGCACGGCCTCGGTGGCCCATCGCGTCGCGTTCTCGACGAGCTTCGCATCGCGCACATGCTCGTAGCCGCGACCCATCGGCTGAATGTCGTTCGACTGGCGCGACTGGAAATCGGAGAAGTCGGGCGCGACGGCGGTGACGGTCATCTGCGGCTGCGAACGGAAGATCGTCTGCACGACGTAGGTGCCGTCGCTCGTGGCGAGCGTCTTCTCCTCGCGGAGGAAGAACATCCCCGAGTTCACGAACTTCGCGCCGGCGACCTTGAGCGCCGCGGCGTTGGCATCGAGGAGCAGTGCGACCTTCTCCTCGATCGGCACGTCGAACGGATCGATCTCGGCCGGACCACGCCAGGTACCGTTCGCGGTGGGAGTCACGGGCGCGAGCACGACGGGGCGCTCGAGCGCCGCGCGATTCGCCACCGCCTGCGCGACGGCCTGCTTCGCGACGCGTACCATCTCATCTGCGGAGAGATCGCGGCTCGCGGCAAAACCCCACGAGCCCTTCACGAGCACGCGCACGCCAAAGCCAAAGGTTTCGGAATCGGTGAGCGACTGCACGCGATGCTCGCGCGCCTGAATGGCCTGATTGCGATTCTGGCTGATGCGGACATCCGAATACTCGGCGCCAGCTGACTTCGCGGCATCGAGCGCGCGCATCGCGAGCTCTTTGAAGGTGGGATCGGTGAGCGGCGGAGCAGTCGGCGCGGCGATGCGGTACTGCGGGGGGAGTCGATACGCTGCGAGGCCAAGCGCCGCGGCAGAAGACAGCTGCAAGAACTCTCGACGGGATTTTGCCACTCATCTCCTCGGCGCTGGGCGCCATCGTGCTGGCGCGAATATAGGAATGTAAAAAAACGCACGCAATAGTGCATACGTTGAAAGAATTTTTTCGCGAATTGTCTTTTGTCAGAAATCGATCAGAAAATTCGATGTCGGCATGACATTAAATGCTCCATTCGATCTAATTCGCGAATCACGCTCCAACGATGCGACACGACCTCCTCGCGTGGAGACGTGCAACGCGAGACGGAGCGCGCCACGCATCGCGGCGCTCTCGCGAAACGGTTATTATGGAGTCACCACGCGAAACGATATCAGCGAGCGTGCACTCGTCGCGGGAGAACGACTACGTGGATCTCGGCATCGATGGAAAGGTCGCGCTCGTCACCGGCGCGTCGAGCGGACTCGGTCGCGCGTGCGCGAGGGCGCTAGCGGCTGAGGGCGTCTCGGTCGCGCTGATCGCGCGCCGCAAGGAAGAGCTCGAGCGCGTGGCCGCGGAGATCTCTGCTGAGTCGAAGCGGAAGATTCTCCCGCTCGTGGCGGACGTCACCGACAGCGATGCGACGGCAGCGGCGGTGGCCGAGGCGACGGCGACGCTGGGGCCGATCGACATTCTCGTTGCGAATGCGGGCGGGCCGCCGGCCACGAACTTCGAGACGACGACGTTCAAGCAGTACGTGACGGCGATCGAGCTCAATCTGCTCTCGTCGATCCGACTGGCGCAGCTCGTGGTGCCCGGCATGCGGAAGCGGCAGTGGGGGCGCGTAGTCTTTCTGACGTCGACGGCGGCAAAGCAGCCGATCGCAACGCTCATCCTCTCGAACACGGCGCGCGCGGGGCTCGCGGGATTCGCGAAGACGCTCGCGACGGAGTGCGCGCACGACAACGTGCTCGTGAACACGATTCTCACCGGGCACTTCGACACCGATCGCGCGATGTCGCTCGCGGCGGTGGCGTCGCAGCGGGAGCACAGCACCGTCGAGCAGATGCTGCGCGACCGGCGCAAGCTCATCCCGCTCGGCCGCGCGGGCGATCCTGCGGAGCTGGCGGCGGTCGTCGCCTTTCTCTCATCGCAGCGCGCGAGCTTCGTGACGGGCGTCGCGATTCCGGTGGACGGCGGGCAGATCGCGACGACGTTTTAGTTGTAGCGATTGGAGGCGTGTAGTTCACTGCAACTGAGTGACAAAGCCACACAGACTGACAAAGACCGACGGTGACGGACAACTGCGGTAGGGGTCGTGCCGTTCGTGTCTGTCTTTGTCCGTCAGTGTGGCCTCACCCACGCCGTACTCAGCCCGCCCTGCAGTCTCGCACCTCCCTTCGATAGCGCCGCTACCGTTTCAACGGCTCCCGTGCGACCTTTCTCGCGGCAATTCGAGCGTCGCATCGCAACCGCAAGAGAGGAGCGTCGGTGAAAGCGCTGGTGAAGCAGGCGGCGGGACCCGGGTTTGTGCTCCGTGATGTTCCGGTGCCGACGATCCGAGACAATGAAGTGTTGATCAAGGTTCGGCGCGCGGGCGTGTGCGGCACGGACGTGCACATATATGAGTGGGACGACTGGGCGAAGGGGCGCTGCGTGCCCCCGTTCACCGTGGGCCACGAGTTCGCGGGCGATGTCGCACAGGTCGGGTCGATGGTCGCCGACGTGAAGGTCGGCGATCGGGTGACGGCCGAGGGGCACATTGTGGATGGGCGGTGCACGCTGTGCCGCACGGGAAATGCGCACGCGTGCCCGTACACGAAGGTGATCGGCGTCGATCGCGACGGCTGCTTCGCGGAGTTCATCGCGATGCCCGCGACGAACGTCTGGCATCTCGACGACAGCATCTCCTATGACGTGGGCGGGATCCACGATCCCATGGGCAATGCGTTTCACACGGCGCTGACGGCGGACATTCCGGGCGCGACGGTGCTCATCACCGGTTGCGGACCGATCGGAATCTTCGCCGCGGGGATCTGCAAGGCAGCGGGCGCGTCGCGCGTGATCTGCTCCGATGTGAACGACACCCGGCTCGAGCTCGCGCGGCAGATGGGCGCGACCGACGTCGTGCATCCGAAGGACGTCGAGGCGCTGGTGAAGCGCGTGACGGAGTTCGGCGTGGATGTGGTGCTCGAGATGTCAGGGGTGCCGAGCGCGATTCATCAGGCGTTCGCGCTCGTGCGTCCAGCGGGACGGGTGCAAATGCTGGGCGTGCCGGCCAAGCCGATGACCTTCGACTTCGCGACGGAGCTCGTGTTCAAGGGCGTGACCGTGTACGGAGTGACCGGGCGCCGCATGTACGACACGTGGCATCAGATGACGCGTTTTCTGCGCTCCGGCATCTTCGATCCGACGCCCGTCATCACTCATCGCTTTCCGCTCGAACAGGCGGATGACGCGATCGCCGCGATCAAGTCCGGCGCCGCGGGCAAAGTCATCTTCGACATCGCGTGATCCTCATGAACGACAAGTTTTCGCGGGAGCTTCAGGGGCAACTCGATGAGCTCAAGCGCGATAAGGTCTACAAGACGCTGAACTATCTCGACTCGCCGCAGGCCGCCCACGTGAAGATGGAAGGGCGCGGCGACGTGCTCATTCTTTCTTCGAACAACTACCTCGGCCTCTGTGCCGAGCCGAGTGTGGTGGAGGCGGGAAAGAAGGGGCTCGAGAAGTACGGGGCCGGAACGGGGAGTGTGCGCTTCATCTGCGGCACGTTCACCGTGCATCGCGAGCTGGAGGCTGCGCTCGCCCGGTTCAGCGGCACGGCGTCATCGCTGTCGTACGTGTCGGCGTGGAATGCGAACGAGGGGTTCACGGCGACGGTCGTGCAGGAGGGCGACTTCGTGATCTCGGACGCGCTCAACCACGCGTCGATCATCGACTCGGTCCGGCTCGCGAAGGCGATCACGAAGTGCACGACCGCCGTGTATAAGCACTCGGACATGGATGATTTGCGCGAGAAGCTCGCGGGTGCGAAGAGTGCACGGCGCCGGATCATCTGGACGGACGGGATCTTCTCGATGGAGGGGGACATCGCGAAGCTGCCGGAAATCCTCGAGCTCGCGCGCGCGCACGACGCGATCGTCGTGATGGACGACTCGCACGCGACCGGTGTGCTGGGCAAGGGCGGGCGCGGGACGGCCGAGCACTATGGCGTTTTAGGTGAAGTGGATGTCATAACTTCCACGCTCGGCAAGGCGCTCGGCGGTGCGGCGGGCGGTTACACGGCGGGACCCGCGTCGCTCACGGACTATCTCACGCAGCGCTCGCGCCCACAGCTGTTCTCGAACGCGCTGCCGCCAACGGTGGCGCCGAGCGCGCTCGCGGCGGTGGAGTTCATCGAACAGCACCCGGAGCGCGTTACCAAACTGCACGAGAACGCGAAGTACTTTCGCTCGGCGATCACCGAAGCGGGGTTCGCGCCGCTTGCGGGAGACACGCCGATCGTCCCGATCATCGTCGGCGAGACGTCACGCGCGCTCGAGATGAGCGAGCGGATGCTGCGCGAAGGTGTGTTCGTGACTGGCTTCGGATTTCCCGTCGTGCCGCAGGGGCACGCGCGCATCCGGTGCCAGGTGTCGGCGGCGCACTCGAAGAGCGATCTCGATTTCGCGGTCGAGACGTTCAAGAAGGTCGGGCGCGCGGTCGGGCTGCTCAAGTAATTCGTGACGACGGAACAATTCCAATGAGGAGATCACCCCATGCAGTCGAGCACTTGGCGTCGTAGACATCGGTCGTCCATCTCTCTCATTGCTGTGCTCACGCTCGCGTCGGGATCGATTCCCGCCGCGAGCGTTCTTGCACAAGGGAGCGCCGTGCCCACACCCGAATCGGTGCTCGGCTACCGAGTAGGCGCGGACCGGAAGCTCGCCGACTGGAACGAGGTCGTGGGTTACTTCGGCAAGCTCGCGGCGGCGACGCCGGCGGTGTCGATCGAGACGCTCGGGAAGACGACGATGGGGAAGCCGCTTATCGCCGCGATCATCTCGACGCCGGAGAACGTGAAGGCGCGCGAGGCGATCTTCGCGGGCCAGCGGAAGCTCGCGGATCCGCGCGTGCTGAAGACGGCGGAAGAATCGGAGATGTACGCGCACCAGCCGGCAGTGCTGGTGATCCAGTGCAACATCCACGCGGATGAGATCGCGAGCTCGCAGATGGCGATGGAGCTCGCGTACCGGCTGGCAACGAACGACACGCTTCAGGCGGAGCTCAAGAACGCGGTGGTGATTCTCATCCCGAGCGTGAATCCGGACGGTGAGGAGATGGTCGTGTCGTGGTATCGCTCGCAGCTCGGCACCAAGTGGGAAGGCGGCGAGATGCCGTGGATCTACAACAAGTACACGGGACACGACGACAACCGTGACTGGTTCATGATGACGCAGGTGGAGACGAAGCTCGTCACGCATGCGCTCTACAAGGAATGGCTGCCGGAGATTTTCTACGACGTGCACCAGCAGGGTTCCGAGGGCTCGCGGTTGTTCGTTCCGCCATTTCTCGATCCGGTGGATCCGAACATCGATCCGCTCATCGTGCGCGGCATCGGGCTGATAGGCGCGGAGATGTCGAGCGCGCTCGAGTCGCGCGGAAAAACCGGAGTGGTCGATCACGCCGTGTACGACATGTGGTGGCACGGCGGCGCGCGGTCGACGCCGGCGCGGCACAACATGATCGGGCTACTCACGGAGGCAGCGAGTGTGAAGATCGCGACGCCGATCGTGCAGGTGGACTCGGAGCTCACGGGGCACGAGCGTGGGCTTCCGAAGTACGAGCGCTCGGTGAACTTCCCGAATCCCTGGAAGGCGGGACGATGGACGCTGCGCGACATCGTGGACTACGAGCTGATCGCGAGCGAGGCGCTGGTGCATCTCGCAAGCACGGAGCGCGAGCGATATGTGCGCGACTTCGTGACGTTGGGGCGGAGGCAGATCGCTCTCGGCGAGAGCGATTCGGTGAAGGCGTGGGAGATACCGTTCAAGCAGCGGGACGCATCCGCAGTATGGACGATGCTTCGTGCCCTCGACCTTGGCGGCATCGAGTTGGCGATGACCGATTCGTCGTATGTCGTGTCGATGTCGCAGCCGTTTCGTGCTCACGCGAAGGACCTTCTCGAGATCCAACACTATCCGAAGCGTCTACTGTGGCCTGGCGGTCCGCCGGAGCAGCCGTACGACGTCACCGGATGGACGCTTCCGCTGCAAATGGGAGTGCGTGTGCGAGCACTCGCTTCGATGCCCGCTGCTAGGGCGCTTCCGGCCGGCAGTCCAATAGGAAGAGATGACTCAACAGGGTGGTCGATCGACTCGAAGACCACCGACGAATACTCAGCAATCGCCGGCTTCCTCGCGCGAAGGAAGAAGGTCACCGTCAACTCCGGCGCCAATCACTATACGCTCACCAAACTCCCCCGCATCGCCATCTACCGCCCCTGGACCGGCAACATGGACGAAGGCTGGTGCCGCTGGGTCCTCGAACAATTCCACCTACCCTACGTCTCTCTGACCGATTCGGTCGCGAAAGCGGGCAAGTTGCGTGACCACTTCGATGTATTGCTCGTCCCCGACATGAGCCTGCGGGAGATGCGAGACGGGAATTCCGCAAAGGAATCTCCACCTCCATACGCCGGTGGGCTCGGCACTTCCGGTATCGAAGCAATCCGGGAATTCGTCACGAATGGTGGAACGCTGGTGCTGCTCGATCACGCATCGGAGCTGGCGACGGAGTCGCTCGGCGTCCCGGTGAAGCGGATCGTGGTGCCTCGCCGCCTGACCGACGAGACGAGATTGCGCGCGCCCAACGCTGGAGAGAACACGGAGCCGCTCTACGCACCGGGCTCGATCCTGCGAGTGCTCGTCGATACGACCAATGCTATCAGCTACGGAATGCCCGATACGGCTGCTGTGTACTTCACGAACTCCGTGACGTTCGATGTCGGCGCCGCGTCGCAAGTACGAGTGATCGCACGATACCCCGAACGTGGGGAAGACATTCTGCTGAGTGGATATCTGCAGGGAGCATCACAGATCGCGGGGAAGGCTGCCGCGATTTCCGCGTCGGTTGGACGAGGACGCGTTGTGATGTTCGGCTTTCGTCCGCAGCACCGTGGTCAGTCGTATGGCACGTTCCGGATGCTGTTCAATGCCTTGCTCACCGGTGGCGTTTCTGCCACTCGCAATTAGACCCTCCTGCCCGCACAAAGAATGAGGAGTCACACCATGCGCACGGTCCGTTGGATGTCTTCCGTGCTCGCCCTCGTGGCACTGATGCCCGCTGTCAGCGCTGCCCAGTCCAATCGTCTGTTCGAGAACGCATGGTTCTGGGGCGCCAAGGCCGGCCTCATGAACTTCTCAACGGGCATCGAGAACAAGACCGCGCCGCTGGTTGGTGCCGAATGGCTGATCACGCGCAATCGCGCGGGACTCTACCTGAGTGCCGAGCAGGCGTTCTTCAACGCGACGGGCTACGTCGTCGATGGCAATGGCACGCCGGTCAACGTCGCGCTGAAGGATTCGCGACGCTACACCGCCGCGCTCCTCGCCTTCCCCGTGAACTGGGGCTCGCTTCGCCCGTACGGCGGCGTCGGACTCGGGCTGAACCTCATTCAGCATGCGACCGTCGATCAGTCGCAGATCACCGACCCCGATCAGGAAGACGTGATCGCGAACGCGGTGCACGAGGAGCGCGACCGT
>Ga0193716_1000575_pt1 | contig 22196 bp, 11 predicted proteins | sample U2c1metaG_FD_145901 | JGI IMG/M metagenome (GOLD analysis project Ga0193716, IMG submission 145901) | Soil microbial communities from a riparian zone of the East river system, Colorado, United States - U2c1 | ecosystem: Environmental > Terrestrial > Soil > Riparian zone | place: USA: East River...
GCGGTCCAGCCCCTCGCGCAGGTCAATGCGCCCGTTCTCGCCAAAGCCGGGGATCGGCCGGCCGGTGGCCGGGTCCAGGGCATAGAGATAGCTGCCCGCCGCCGCGAACAGGCGGCGCTCACGCCCCCCGCTCCACCAGGACAGGCCGCGCTGCGGCCCGCCGGCCTTCACACCGGAATGAAAGCGCCACAGCAGCCGCCCGGTGGCGCCGTCCAGCGCGATGGTGTCCAGGGTCGGGGTGTAGCCATAGATCACCCCGCCGATCGCCAGCGGATGGGTCTGGGGATCACCAGCTTCGGCCATGTCGAAGCGCCAGGCCTGCTCCAGGCGGCCGACATTGGCGCGGGTGATCTGGGTCAGGGGGGAAAAGCGCCGGCCGCCCTCGCCGCCATAGAGCGGCCAGTCGCGCCCAGCAGGCGCGGCAAGGCCTGCGAGCGGCAAGGCGGTCAGGAGAGCAAGGGCGGCGAAGACTCTGCGCATCGCGCCAGCCTATCGCGGCGTCGCTTTATCAAGAAATAGGCCCCGCCGGAATCCGGCGAGGCCTTTCAAGTCAGGAAACAACGACCGGCCTCGACCAGGGGAGATCGAGACCGGCCATACGCATCACAGGCTGGCGCGAAGGCCGACCGTGAAGTAGCGGCCCATCGGGCTTTGGCCGTTGTACCCGGACTGATAGCTCGAGTAGATCTGGCCGATGGTCCCGTTGGGAACGTAGGCGGGCTGCGCGTTGAGCATATTCTGGACCACGAAATAGGCGGCCATGTCGGTGCCGTCCATCGTGAAGTTGCGGGTGATATTTGCATCCACCTGGTTCCAGGAATTCACATGCGGACTGACCCATTGGTTGAGGCCCGCAGGCGCCAGAGCGGAGCCCAACGGCAGGACCGGACCTGTCACCTGGCTGAAGCCCGACACCCAGGTATCCTGCAGACCCACGCTCCAGTCGTTCAGGGTGTAGTTCAGCAACATGGTGACGCGGGTGCTCGGGTCCGCCGTGCGCGTGAACGGCGCGCCCGGGAACAGCACGGAGTTGTTGATGACCGGCTGGTAGGTGGCCAGCAGGCGCCCGTTCCAGGAACCCTGCCAGCCTTCGACGAAGTCCGACATCGCCCAGGCATAGTTGGTCTCGAAATCCCAGCCCTCGGTCTTTTGCGAGGCGGTGTTGAGGTTGAAAGTGAACAGCCGGTCCGCCTGGTTCGCCGCCGTATGATCGCTGAACGGCAGCGGACGATGGTAGTTGTTGCAATAGATCGAGGTACCGCCCGACTGCTCGCAGAGCGTCTGGATAGTGGTGGTGGGGGCGATCGAGCCGATGGCGTTGGCCAGGTGGAGGCGGAAATAATCCAGCGACACGGTCAGGCCCGGAATGAAGTCCGGGGTCCACACCGCGCCCACCGTGTAGGTGCGCGACACTTCCGGCACCAGGGCGGGATTGCCCTGGCTGCTGAAGGTGGTGGTGTAGTGGGCGGCCGCGCCTGAAAGATGCTGGTCGCCGTTGAAGACGTTCTGCAGCAAGGTCGCCGGACGGAACAGGTCGTCCAGTGTAGGTGCGCGAATGTCGATCGAGGTGGTGCCGCGGAAGCGCAAGCTGTCCACGACATTCCAGTTGAAGCCGACCTTCCAGGTCTGCACCGAGCCGGAAACCGAATAGGTGGTGTAGCGGCCTGCCAGGTTGAGGTCGAAGTGCTGGATCAGGGGCGCGTCCGCGATCAGCGGCACATTGGCTTCCGCCGCCAGTTCCCACACATTCTGGGTGGCATGGATGGGCTGGATGATCGACTGGGCGAAGCTGGGCAGCGCCGGGTTGCAGATGCGCAGGCCCGTGCAATCCACGAAGGTGCTGCTGGGCACGTTCGATTGGACATCATAGGCATTGAAGCGCATTTCGCCCGACAAGGCCGCGGTGATCGGACCCGCCCAGCCGTCCAGCGCCTTGCCGGAGACGGCGCCGCCGAAATCGTCCAGGGTGTTGGTCTGGTGGAACGTCGTCGTCTGGAACATGTACTTGAAGGCGGACTGGGACACGGCGTTGAGGCCGAAGGGATTGATCGGCACGCAGCTGGCGTAGCGGGCCGCGGTGGCCGCCTGGGTGGCGGCATAGCAGGCCACGGTTCCGTCAGCCTTCAGCACCGCATCTTCAGACGCATACATGTTCTGCAGGTTCTGATTGTTGACCAGGTCGACCGCCAGGCGGTTCTCGCCGTGGGTGTAGAACAGGTCCCAGTTGAAGCGGCCGTCCAGGAAGGTGCCCTCGAAGCCCGTCCGCACGCTCAGCACGCGGTTGACGCTGCCGGTGGCGTTGGTCTCGGTCTGACCGTTGCCGATCAGGAATTCGCCCAGCTGGAAGGTGTTGGAGGGCTGCACCGTGCCGGTGGTCTGCAACGGATTGGTGCCGTTGTTGCCCAGCTGAGTCTGCGTGGCCGCAGGCAGGAACGGGTTGTTCTTGTAGAAAATAGCCGCCTGGTTGGCGCCCGGCTGGATCTTCTGCGGGAAGTACCAGCCTAAGCTTTGGGCTTCCGAGCCCTGGCCCTGGACATACCAGGTGACATTGTCGGCCAAGTCATAGCTGAAGCGGCTGAACAGCGAGGCCTGGTGATAACCGTTGAACACCTGGCCATAGGGGCTATAGGCGCCATCGCCGCCCGAGTTCAGGTTGCCGGTGCCGGTCGTGGTGTTGCCGGCGGCGTCTTTCGCGCCGGGGACACCGGGATTGAACGGACCGAGCACGCCGGTTGCAACGAATTGCTGCATGTTCGCCGCCGGACAGGCGGGCACGCAAGCCTGGACCAGGCCGCCGAAGGTCGAGTTCGGGCGCTTGCCGTTGAGGATGGTGTTGAAGGGATTGGCGACCGTGCCGGTGCCCGCCAGCGCATTCGGCGCATAGCCGATGGACGCACCATAGGGACGGGCCGACTGGTTGACCGGATCGCGGTGACGATATTCCACCGCGGTTTCAAAATGGCCGCGGCCGCCGAACAGGTCGGTGCCGGCCGCCATTTCGAGCTTGTAGCTCATGGCGTCGGCATAGGTGGAAATGCCGCTGTTGATGTCGGCTTTGAAGCCGTCGAACTTCTTGTTGAGGACGAAGTTGACCACGCCGGTCACCGCATCCGAGCCATAGACGGCGGATGCGCCGCCAGTGACGATATCCACGCGGCTGATCAGCGCCTGCGGCAGGGTGTCGATATCGACCGTGCCGTCGGCGTTGGAGGGCGTGGCGCGGTGGCCGTCCAGCAGCACCAGGGTGCGCTGGGCGCCGAAATTGCGCAGGTTCAGCGTACTGCTGGCGAAATTCTGGCTGCCGTCGCCGGGACGGGTAATGGACTGCGAACCCTGGAAGATCGGCAGCTTGTTCAATCCGTCGGGAAGACTGGCAGGCGCCGTGGCCCTCAGGTCATCGGCGGAGACGATGGTCAGCGGCGTGGGCGAATTGGCGGCGTCGGAAATGACGCGGCTGCCGGTGACGACCACGGACTCGACGCCGGGGGAAGCGCCCGCGCTCTGAGCAGCTGCAACATTGGGCAGCGCCACCAAGGCAACGCCGCACGCGAGCAGGGTTTTGAACTTGAACATCGTGATTTTTCCCCTCTGGAACATTTTACCGGCCTCCCTGGAGGAGGCTCTTCAGCACCTAGACGGGGAAGGCGTCGCAAATCCGCCATCTCCGGCGATGCGTTTTGGGTATTGGTAACAACTGTTGCCGATATGGTTCAGGTGAGACGCGACCGGCGGCGCCTAGCGGCAGCGTCGCGGCGCGGGCAAATCGATCCAGCGGATCGATTTGAGCCTCAAACGCCGCGAGCTTGGGCGAGCGGCCAGGCCGGCGGCTCCGCGCCTGATCAGAGATCAGCCTTGAGACCGATCGTAAAATACCGGCCCATCGGGCTCTGGATGCTGTAGCCGGAGGTATAGACCGGATACCACTGACCGATGGTCCCGTTGGGAATATTGGCGGGCTGGGCGTTGAACAGGTTCTGGACCACGAAATAGGCGGCCAGGTTGGCGCCATCCATCGCGAAGTTGCGGGTGATGTTCACGTCCACCTGATTCCACGCGTTCACATGGGGATTGACCCAGTTGTTGATGGTCGGCGTGACAGGACCCGCCACCTGGCTGAAGCCCGACACCCAGGTATCCTGAAGACCAAGGCTCCAGTCGTTCAGGGTGTAGTTCAGGAAAGCGGCGATGCGAGTACTGGGATCGGGCGTGCGGGTAAAAGGCGCGCCCGGAAAGAGCACCGATTTGTTGATGACGGGCTGGTAGGTCGCCAGCAGGCGCCCGTTCCAGGAACCCTGCCAGCCTTCGACGATATCGGCCATCGCCCACGCATAGTTGGTCTCAAAGTCCCAGCCCTCGGTCTGGGTAGAGGCGGTGTTGAGGTTGAAGGTGAGGAGCTTGGTCGCGAAATTGGCGATCGAATGGTCGCTGAACGGCAGAGGCCGCTGATAGTTCGCGCAATAAATCGAAGTACCGCCCGATGCTTCGCAGATGGTCTGGATCGTGGTGCTGGGCGCGATCGACCCGATCGCGTTGGCCAGATGCATGCGATAATAGTCCAGCGACATGGTCAGGCCGGGAATGAAATCCGGGGTCCACACCGCGCCCACCGTATAGGTGCGCGACACTTCCGGCACCAGCCTGGAGTTGCCCTGGCTGCTGAAGGTGGTCGTGCCGGCAAAGTACTGGGCGTTGGGAGTTTGCGACTTGGTCGGGTCAGGAACGTGCAGATCGGTAAAGACGTTCTGGAGCAGCGTCGCCGGACGGAACAGGTCGTCCAGCGTGGGCGCACGGATGTCGATCGAGGTGGTGCCGCGGAAGCGCAAGCTGTCGACGACATTCCAGTTGAACCCGATCTTCCAGGTCTGAGCTGAGCCGGAAACCGAATAGTTGGTATAGCGGCCGGCCAGGTTGAGGTCGAAGTGCTGGATCAGGGGAGCGTCCTTGAGCACAGGCACTTCGGCTTCCGCCGCCACTTCCCACACATTCTGGCTGGCATTGATCGGCTGCAGAATCGTCTGGGAATAACTCGGCAGCAACGGGTTGCAGATCCGCAGGCCCGTGCAATCCACAAAAGTGCTGCTGGGCACGTTCGAGGTGACGTTGTAGCCGTTGTAGCGCATTTCCCCCGACAAGGCCGCGGTAATGGGACCGGCCCAGCCGTCCAGCACCTTGCCCGAGATGGCGCCGCCGAAGTCATCCAGGGTATTGGTCTGGTGGAAATCCGTCGTCTGGAACATGTATTTGAAAGCGCCCGCGGTCACGGCGGTGGGACCGAAGGGGTTGATCGGCACGCAACTGGCATAGCGCGCCGCGGTGGCCGGCTGGGTCGCGGCATAGCAGGCCACGGTTCCGTCGGCCTTCAGGACCGCATCCTGTGCCGCATACATGTTCTGCAGGTTCTGGTTGTTCACCAGATCGACCGCCAGTCGGTTCTCGGAATGGGTGTAGAAGAGGCCCCAGTTGAAGCGGCCGTTCAGGATGGTGCCGTCGAGCCCGGTCTGCACGCTCAGCACGCGGTTGACGCTGCCCGTGGCATTGGTCTCGGTCTGGCCATTGCCGATCAGGAATTCGCCCAGCTGGAAGGTGTTGGCAGGCTGCGTCACCGCGCCGTTGGCGAAGACCTGCAGCGGATTGGTGTTGTTGTTGCCCAGCGCCGTCTGCACGGCCGCAGGCAGGAACGGGTTGTTCTTGTAGAAAATATCCGCCTGGTTGGCGCCCGGCTGGATCTTCTGCGGGAAATACCAGCCAAAGCTGTAGGCTTCCGAGGCCTGGCCCTGAAGATAGAAAGTGACATTGTCGGCCAGGTCATAGCTGAAGCGGCTGAACAGCGAGGCCTGGTGATAGCCGTTGAACATCTGGCCATAGGGGCTGTAAGCGCCGTCGCCGCCCGAGTTCAGGTTGCTGGTGCCGGCGGTGACATTGCCGTTGGCATCCGTCGCGCCGGCGACGCCGGGAAAGAAGGGCGAGAGCACACCGTTGGTGGCAAACTGCTGCTGGTTGGCCAGCGGACACGCCGGAACGCAGCCCTGCACCAGACCGCCGAAGCTGGAATTGGGCCGGCGGCCATTGGCGATGGTGTTGAAGGGATTGGCGGCAGTGCCGGTGCCCACCAGCGCCCCGAAATTCGCTGCAGGCCCATAGGGCCTGGCGGACTGATTGACGGGATCGCGGCGGCGATATTCCACCGCGGTTTCGAAGTGACCGCGGCCGCCGAACAGGTCGGTGCCCGCCACCGCGCCGACATTATAGCTCATGGCGTCGGCATAGGTGGAGATGCCGGTATTGGCGTCGATCTTCAGGCCGTTGAACTTCTTGTCGAGGACGAAGTTGACCACGCCGGTCACCGCGTCGGAGCCATAGACGGCCGAGGCGCCGCCGGTGACGATATCCACTCGCGAAATCAGCATCTGCGGCAGGGTGTCGATATCCACCGTGCCGTCGGAATTGGAAGGTGGCGCACGATGGCCGTCGAACAACACCAGGGTGCGCTGGACCCCGAAATTGCGCAGGTTCAGAGTGTTGCTGGCGAAGTTCTGGCTGCCGTCGCCGGGACGGCCGATAATCTGGGACCCCTGGAAAATCGGAAGCTTGTTGAGCCCATCGGCAAGATTGGCTGGCGTGGTGTCGCGCAATTGCTTTGTCGAGATCACGGTCACCGGCGTCGGCGAAGTACTGGCGTCGGAAATGACGCGGCTGCCGGTGACAATGATGGATTCCGACGGCGGCGGCCCTATATCTTCCGGTTCGAGGGCTTCGATGACCGGCGCGGCAACCGCCCGCCGCAGCACGATGGTCGAGCCATCGTTGCTGGCCACTTCAAGGCCGGTGCCGACCAGCAGACTCTTAAGGGCCGCTTCCAGCTCCATGACGCCGGACACAGCCTGGGTCTTGATGCCGTGCAGCTGGCTGACCGGCGCGATAATCTGGATGTTTTCCTGCCGCGCGAATTCGGGAATGGACTTGGCGGCTTCTTCGGACGGGATGTTGATATTGCGCGGCTGGTCGGCGGCGGCGGCAACGGTGGGCAAGGTGGCGACCGCAACGCCACAGGCAAGCCAGACCTTGCGCTTCGAAGCCATAATCCCCCTGAAACATTTTATTGGCCTTCCTGCTGAAGGCTCTTGCCGACCTGGACGCGTAAGGAACGCCGTCCCGCCACGCAAGGTTATATTTCACTTTCGCGGGCCTGGCGTTCAACGCGTCAGGCGTACCTCCCCTTCCCCGATCCTGGCGTGGGCGTTCAGGCTGATGGCGATGGTCTGGGCAAACCCCACCGGGTCGGTGGCCTTGAACAGACCGGCAATTTCTTCCTTGGCCAGCGCCGGGTCGTCAATAACGATTCGGGTATCGCTGTAACGGGAAAATTCCGCCGCCGCCCGGGCCAGGGTCTCGCCCTCGAAGGCGATCTGGCCTTCCTGCCAGGCCATGGCGCGGTGCACCTGCGCCGTGGGAACGGCCCGCGCGGTGATATCGCCATTGTCCGGCATCGCCACTGCCATGGTGTTGGCGGAGATGCGGATCGGCGCGACATCACGGGCGGTGGGCTTGAACACCTCTACCGTGCCTTCGCGCACCAGCACCTGAATCGGGGCGGCGTCGAAGCGGCTGACGCTGAAGCTGGTGCCTACCACCCGCACGCTGGTATCGCCGGCGGCGACAACAAAGGGCCGGGCTTTGTTCTTGGCGACATCGAACAGGGCCTGGCCATGCACCAGCTCAACCGAGCGCAAATTTTCCGAATAATTCACCAGGATCTCGGAGGCGGTGTTGAGGGTGACGACCGAGCCATCCTTCAGCGCCACCACCTTGGTCTCGCCCTTGCCGGTCGAGAAACGGCCGCGGTGGCGCAGCATTTCCCATGTCCCGGCGACACCGACCAGCAGGGTGGCGGCAATGGCGCCGCCTGCCCTGAGCAGGGTGCGGCGCGACGGGATATAAAGAGAGGGCGCCGCAACAAAGGCAGCCGGGTCGAAATCGGGGCCCAGAGCGCGCGCCCGTTCCGTGGTCAGGGCCAGCGCCCGCATGCGGCCGTATGCGCCCATCGCGCGCGCGTCTCCCGCCAGCCAGGCCTGGAACAAATGTTCCTGCTCCGGCGACAGCGGTCCACGATCGATGCTGGCGGTCCAATCGGCCGCCTCGGCATCAATCTGGTGTGCGGTTTTTCGTGACATGCAGCCTGAAAGTCCCGAATTTTCCTGATCTAGGGCTAGACGGACGCGACGGCTCATTTCCGCCATGCCCCATGCGCTCCAGCATGATTAAAAAGCCCCGGCTCATGTGCTTTTCGACGGTGCTTTCAGAAAGGCCCATCTTTACAGCAACTTCGCGCTGGGACAGACCGTAAACACGCCGCAGGGTAAAGACGTCCCGCACCTTGGCCGGCAGGCCGGCAATGACCTGCGCCAAGCGGTGAAGCTCGTCACGGTCGATCACCTGGCGCTCGGGCGAGGGATCCTCGGAGACGACTTCCAGGTAATCCAGGTCCGGCACGGAGGAGATCGAGACCACCTTCATCCGGCGCAGGTGGTCGATGACCACCGAGCCCGCCGTCTGAAAGGCATAGTTCTTGGCGTCCAGGACATGCGCCACGCTCTCGGCGGCGATCAGGCGGGTATAGGTTTCCTGGATGACGTCATCGACTTCCAGCCCGCCGAGGCGGCGGCGCCTCAGCCATGTGCGAAGCGCAGGCTCATGGGGAAGCACATGCCGCCCCAGCCAGAGTGCCCGCTCGTCTGAAACCGATAACATGGCCCAATCTAAAGACCGGTTGCGGCGTTTTGGCAAGTTCTGGCGGGCGGCCCCGCCGGCGGCGAGGCCGGTCCGGCCGATTAATTATTAAGTCTCAATGCATGCCGCCCCGGGCCGAGACCGGCCACAGGCATTCCACGCGCCCGGCGCGCATCCCCACGAACCAGTCATAGCGATCGACCGTGGGATCACAGTGCCCCGGCACCAGCCGCAGCTTCTCGCCCAGCCTGGGCGCTGTGGTTTCCGGCGCGCATTCCAGCACGCCATGCTCGTCGGTCGCCTTGGTGTACCGGATGTCCGGCCGCTGCCACACAAGCGGCAAGCCGCTATCCACCGCCACCGCCTTGTGCCCGGCATCCAGCACCGCGAGATGCTTTTGCGGCCGACTCATCACGGTTGCCAGCACGAACAGGGAATTCCTGAAGGTGCTGACCGGCGCGCCCGTATCATCCAGGTTGCGGCCATAATCCGCATCCATGAAGACATAGCTGCCGGCCTGGATTTCGGTATAGACGCCGGATGCGGCCTCCAGTTCGAAGGTGCCGGTCCCTCCGCCGCCGACGATGGGACAATCCAGCCCCTGCTGGCGCAACTGCTCCACGGTGCGCCGCGCCGATTCCACGGCAGGACCGATCAAGGCTTTTCGCTCGGCAAGGGTACGGGCGTGCTGGGCGCTGCCGTGATAGGCCTGCAGTCCGCCAAAACGCAGATGGCGCGACTTGGCGATCTGCTGCGCCAGCGCCACGGCGTCGGGACCCGGCGCCACACCGCAGCGCCCTGCCCCGGCATCGATCTCCACCAGCACGGACAGGCGCACGCCGGCATCGGCGGCGGCGGCTTCGATGGCAGCGACTTGCGAGCCGTCATCGGCACAGACCGCAATCCTGGCGATATGTGTCAGCGCCGCCAGCCGCGCCAGTTTCGAGGCGCCGACGATCTCGTTGCTCACCAGGATGTCCGGCACCCCGCCCCAGACCAGGGCTTCAGCTTCCGCCACTTTCTGGACGCACTGGCCCACCGCGCCGCGCGCCATCTGCAGATGCGCGATGACGGCCGACTTGTGCGTCTTGGCATGGGCCCGCAGCCGCGTGCCGGTCGGCGCCAGCAAACCCGCCATGCGGTCCAGATTGGTTTCGAAGGCGTCCAGGTCGATCAGCAGCGCGGGCGTGTCGACCTCGTCCTCGCGCATGCCGGGACGGGCGGGCGGCGGCTGCAACATGCTCTTTCCTCTCACGAAACCGGCAGCCGCAGACGGCCCGGAAAATCGCGGGTTTTCAAGAGAAAAAGGACGCAGCCCACGCTTGTCGGACCTGCGAAAGGCTTTAATCTGCCCGCCGCACGCAACCGGGGGGATACAGCCGTGAAACTCTCACGCCGCAAGCTTCTGGCCGCTTCGGCGGCGGCGCCGGTCTTCATGGCAGTCGGTCCCGCAGCCGCCGCTTCCGCCAGCATCAAGATTCACAGCGCCCGGCATCGCGGCGCGATTGACGATAAGATATTCGGCAACTTCATCGAGCATCTGGGCCGCTGCATCGAAGGCGGCATCTTCGACGAAGGCTCGCCGCTCTCCGACCGGCACGGCTTCCGCCAGGATGTGCTGAAAGCCGCCAAGGCCATGAAGGTGCCCCTGCTGCGCTGGCCGGGCGGAAATTTCTCCTCCAACTACAATTGGCGCGACGGCATCGGGCCGCGCGACAAACGTCCCAAGCGGCTGGAGATGGCCTGGGGCACGGTCGAGAGCAACCGCTTCGGCACCCACGAATTCATGGATTATATCGAGCAGATCGGTTCCGAACCCTATATCTGCCTCAACCTGGGCACCGGCACCTGGACCGACGCGCAGCAGTGGGTGGAATATGTCAACGGCGACCAGGACACCGAGATCGTGTCGCTGCGCAAGAAGAACGGCCGCGAAAAGCCCTGGAAGGTGAAATACTGGGGCCTGGGCAACGAAATGGACGGCCCTTGGCAGATGGGCCATCGCTCCGCCGCCGACTATGGCGCCTTCGCACTGGAAACCGCCAAGCTGGTGCGCCTGACCGACAAGGACACCAAGCTGATCGCCGCCGGCGCTTCGAACTTTCGCCCAGGCTCCGACTGGATCGCCTGGAACCGCACGGTGCTGGACACTCTTAAGGACTATGCCGACTACATCTCGCTGCACATCTATGTCGGCAATGCCGCCAACGATTATGCCGATTTCGTCGCCAGCCCGGTCGAGATGGACCAGAAGATTGAAATCCTCTCCGGCCTGATTGAATCGGCCATGGCCAACCGGACCGACCGCACCGGCGCACCGGCGCGGGACGGCCGCAAAATGCATATCGCGCTGGACGAATGGAATGTCTGGTACCGCGCCCGCGGCGACGGCCAGCGTGGCCGCCGCATCCTGGAGGAACGTTACAATCTGGAAGACGCGCTGGTGGTGGCCGGCATGCTCAACTCGCTGGTCAACCACGCCGATGTGGTCAAGATCGCCAACCTGGCGCAGCTGGTCAATGTGATTGCGCCGATCTTCACCAACGACCAGGGCCTGTTCCTGCAGACGATCTATTACCCCCTGCAGCTGTTCGCCAACAACATGAAGGGCAACAGCCTGCAACTGCTGACCGACGGACCCACCTACAAGACCAAGCGCTTCGACAGCGTTCCCTACATCGATGCCTCGGGCGCGCTGGACGGCGACCAGCTGGTTCTCAACGTGGTCAACCGCCATCAGAGCCAGGGGATGGATGTGGCAATCGGGCTTGAGGACAAGAACTTTGCCGGACCGCTCAGCGTCTCGGAGGTCAACGGGCCCGACATCAAGGCGGAGAATGACTTCGGCAAGACCCTGGTCAGCACCCAGACTCGGAGCGTCAATGCCAGCGGAAACAGCCTGGTCTACAGCTTCCCGCCGCATTCCAGCACCATGATCAAGGCCAGGCTGGCCTAGGCTATTCAGCGGGTGTCGGCGCCGCGCCATGGGGTCCCGCACGCGATATCGTCTTGCGCGTCCCGCCCAGCCAGTGCCAGTGGCTGGCTTTCTCGCCCAGCCGGTCGAGATACACATAAATCACCGGTGTGATGTAGAGCGTCAGCAACTGGGACACCAAAAGCCCGCCCACCACCGCCAGGCCGAGCGGGCGGCGCGCCTCTGATCCCGCGCCAAAGCCGATGGCAACCGGAAGGGTGCCGAGCAGCGCCGCCATGGTGGTCATCATGATGGGCCGGAAGCGCACCAGCGCCGCCTCGAAGATCGCCTCGTCCGGCTTGACGTGTCCCTCGCGCTCGCGGTGCAGCGCGAAGTCGATCATCATGATGGCGTTTTTCTTGACGATGCCGATCAGCATGATCATGCCGACAAAGGCATAAAGGCTGAGCGGAATGCCGAACAGCTCCAGGGTTATCAAGGCGCCGACCGCCGCGCTCGGCAAGCCCGACAGGATCGTCAGCGGATGCACGAAGCTCTCATAAAGAATGCCCAGGATGATGTAGACGGTCATGATGGCGATGGTGAGCAGGATTCCGATATTGGACAGCGAGCTCTGAAAGGCCTGGGCGGTGCCCTGGAACTGGCCCTGCACCATGGCGGGAATGTCGGCCTGGACACGCGCCTGCTCAATGGCGGTCACCGCATCCGACAAAGCGAAGCCGGGCAGCAGGTTAAAGGAGATCGTCACCGAGGGCAGCTGGCCTAGGTGATTGATGCTCAGCGGCATGGTGCCCATGCGCAGGCTGGTGACCGCATTCAGCGGCACGATGGTGGGCACCACGGCGCCGGGCGCGGTGCTGCTGGTCACACCGCTGTTGCCGCCAACCGCGGCGGCCGTGCCACCAGACCCGGCGCTGTTGCTGGAAGACAGGTAGAGCAAGTTTATGGAAGAAGGATCCTTCTGATAGCGGGGCTCCAGCTCCAGCATCACCCAATATTCCGCATCGCTGGCATAGAGCGTTGAAATCTGCTCCCCGCCGAAGGACGCGCCCAGCGCGGTTTCAATGGCCTGCACCGACACGCCATGGGCGGCGGCCTGGTCGCGGTCGATATCGACATTGATCGCCGGGCTGTTGAGGTCCATGTCGGTGGTGACGTCAGCAAAGCCGCGGACATGCGACAGCAGGTTCATCAGCTTCAGCGCGCTGGCATCCAACTCGTCCTGGTTGGTATCCTGCAGCGTGTATTGATAGGTGGATTTCGAGGCCTGGCCGCCAACGCGGATGGACGGCGGATTCTGCATATAGGCGTTGATGCCCGGCACGGACTGCAGCTTGGGCCGCAGTTCCTGGATGATTTCATCGGCCGACAGATCGCGGTTGCCCGCGCTTTTCAGCTTGAGCAGCATATTGCCGGTGTTGGTGCCCGAGCTGCGCGGACCTCCGCCCGACCCTACCGAGGATACCACCGACTGCACATTGGGATCGCGCGCAGCGATATCGGCAAGCTGGCGCTGCATTCTTGTCATGGAGTCAAAGGACGCACGGTCGGCGGCTTCGGTGGCGACCTGGATCTGGCCGGTGTCCACGGACGGGATGAAGTCCTCTTTGGCCAGGGTGAACAGACCCACCGTGGCCAGCAGGCTGACCACGAACAGGCCCAGGATGATGGGCTTGTGGCCGATGCTCCATTTCAGCGACCGCTCGTAGCCGGACTGCACCCGGTCGAAACTGCGCTCGCTCCACTGGTAGAAGCGACCGTGCTCGGCGCCTTTGCCCGCCGTCAGGAAGCGGCTGCACAGCATTGGCGTCAGGGTCACGGAAATAAAGCCGGAAATCAGGATGGTCAGCACGATGGTGACGGCGAATTCGTGCAACAGACGACCGACGATGCCGCCCATGAAAATGATGGGAATGAACACCGCCGCCAGGCTGACGGTCATGCTCAGAATGGTGAATCCGATCTCGGCGGCGCCCTTTACCGCCGCATCGTGAGGCTCCTCGCCCTCTTCCACATGGCGGACGATATTCTCCAGCATCACAATGGCGTCATCCACCACGAAGCCGACCGAAAGCGTCAGCGCCATCAGTGAAAGATTGTCCAGGCTGTAGCCAAACAGGCTCATGCCCGCGAAGGAGCCCAGGATGGTGATGGGCAGGGCGATGGAGGGAATCAAGGTCGCGGACAGGGTGCGCAGGAAGACGAAGATCACCAGCACCACCAGCCCCGCCGCAATCAGCAAGGTCAGCTGCACATCGCTCACGGACGCGCGAATGGACTGGCTGCGGTCATAGATGGTGGAAAGCCTGACCGAACTGGGCAGGCTCTGCTGGAAGTGCGGGATGATCCGGTTGATCTCGTCGATGATCTGGATGGTGTTGGAGCCGGGCTGGCGCTGGATGCTGAGCACGATGGCGCGCTTGCCGTTCAGCCAGGTGGCGGTGCGGTTGTTTTCGACGCTGTCGATCGCGGTGCCGACGTCGGCAAAGCGCACCGGCGCACCGTTACGCCAGACGATGATCTGTTTCTTCCAGGCCTCGGCATTCATCAACTGGCCGTTGACATGCACCAGGGTCGCCTGGCTGGGACCGTTCAGCGTACCCGTCGCGACATTGACGTTGGCCGCCTGGGCGGCCGCCGCCACCTGGTCGATGCCAATGCTGCGCGCCGCCAGCTGGGCCGGATCCACCTGCAGCCGCACGGCGAAAATCTGCGAACCCTGGACATTGACCTGGGCCACGCCGGACAAGGTGGACAACTGCCGCGCCAAAAGATTCTCGGCATACTTGTCCAGGTCATACAGCGGCATGGAGTCCGACTGCATCGCCAGGAACAGGATCGGCGCGTCCGCCGGATTGACTTTGCGCAAGGTGGGAGGCGACGGCATGTTGACCGGCAACTGCCGCGCCGCCGCCTGGATCGCGGCCTGCACATCCTCCGCCGCGCCATCTATGTTGCGATCCAGGTCGAACTGGATGGTGACGGACGTGGTGCCCGACGAACTCTGTGACGTCATCGAAGCGACGCCCGCGATGGTGGAGAACTGCGATTCCAGCGGCGTCGCCACGGCGCTGGCCATGGTCTGGGGATCGGCGCCCGGCAGGCTGGCCGAAACCGTGATGGTGGGGAAATCCACCGCGGGCAGTTCGCTGACCGGCAGGGCGGAATAGCCAAAGGCGCCAAATGCCACCAATGCCGCCATCAGCAGCACCGTCATCACCGGCCGTTCAATGAAAGGTGCGGAAATGTTCATCGTGCGCGCTTGGCCTTGACGATGCGCACGGCCTGACCGGAGGCGACACGCAACTGGCCGTCGGTCACCACCCGGTCGCCGGGCCTGACATCGCCCTGGATGGCGTCATGGACGCCATCGTCATTCAGCACCTTGACGATTTTGGAACGGGCCTTGCCGTCCTTGCCCACCACCAGCACGAAACTGGACTCCGGCCCCAGATTGACCGCGTCCCGCGGCACCAGGGTGGCGCCGGCAATCTGGTTGAGCGATGCGGAGACCGCGACGGTCTGGCCCGGCACCAGGCGCAGGTCCGTATTGGGAAAATCGGCGCGCAATTCGATGGTGCCGGTTGTGGCGCTGACCACGTTGCTGACGAAATCCACCGGGGCTTTCTCGCTGCCGCCCGGCGCGTCCGCCATCGGGATCACCACCAGCAGCTTTCTCTTGCCGAACTGGTTCTGGATCTGGGGCAGGCTGTTCTGCGGCAGCGTGAAAGAAACTTTTACGGGCTGGATCTGGGTGATGGTGACCAGCGGCGGGGCGGTGGAACTGACCGCGGGCAGGATGTTGCCGGGCTGGATGAAGATGGGACCGGTCTTGCCGTCGATCGGCGAGACGATCCTGGTGTAACCGACATTGATGCGCGCGCTCTGCACAGCGGCCTGGTCGGAAATCACCACGCCCTGGTCGGACTGGACTTTGGCAACCTGGGTCTCGAGCTGCTGGTTGGAGATGGCGTTCTGCCGCGCCAGTGCCTGGTAGCGCTCCAGATCCACCTTGTCGTTGGCCAGGGTGGCGGTGTCACGCGCCAGTGCGCCCTGGGCCTGAGCCAGCACCGCCTCATAGGGCGCCGGATCGATCTGGAACAGCACATCGCCCTTGCGAACGATATCGCCTTCGCGGAAATTGGCCGTCAGCAGCTTGCCGGTGACCTGCGCGGTTATCTCCACCATGGCGGGCGACACCACCGTCCCGATCGTATTGGCCATCACCGAAACATCGCCGCGCTGCGCGGTCCCGACTCTCACCGGCGGCGGCGGCGGCCCCTTTTTGGGCGCAAATTGCGCGGCGATGAAATGCCAACCGATCCAAAGCAAAACGACAAGACCGAGGCCATAAAGAAACCAGCGGGTGCGGCGATCGAGGCGTCCGCCGACCCGTTGGGGGAAGCCTTCCGCGGTGCGAAGTGTTTCGTGCAATGCCATGAACTAAACTCAACAAATACGATTGAGACAGCCCCCGCCGTGCTTTTATAGAACAAATGCGCCCTGCGATTGTCCCGTCTTCATCACGGCGTCTCGGCAAGTCCGCGGTGCGAAGATTTCGTACAATTCATCCGCCAAAAGCAGCCGCCAGGCTCGCGCCCATGTCAGCGCACATGAAATTGAATTTAGAATGCCCGGCTGCTAGAAGGGCGAGCCCGACCTTGCCCCTTCGATTTTCCAAAATTCACGTTTTCATCGCACTATTGCAGCGCCGGTTGATGAGGTTGAACGCATGAATGCCATTGTCGGTAAACCACCCGTGAAGCTTGTTTTTTCCGGCTACCAGAAATTCGTCGTGGGCATTCTCGCTTTCCTGCAGTTCACCATCATCCTGGACTTCATGATCATTTCGCCTCTCGGCGCGATCGTCATACCGACGCTTCACATCAGCCCCCGCCAATTCGGCTGGGCCGTTTCCTCCTATGCCTTCAGCGCCGCCCTGTCCGGGATTTCGGCAGCCGGTTTCGCCGACCGGTTCGATCGCAAGCGGCTGCTGCTGTTTTTCTATGGCGGGTTCATTCTGGGCACCGCCCTGTGCGCCCTGGCGCCGAGTTACCATTTCCTGCTGCTGGCGCGCATCGTGACCGGGCTTTTCGGCGGGGTCATCGGCTCGGTCGTCCTGGCCATTGCCACGGACCTGTTTCCGCTGGAAATGCGCGGCCGTGTCATGGGGTTTGTCCAGACGGCCTTTGCCGCTGCCCAGGTGCTCGGGCTGCCGGCCGGAATTTATTTCGCCAATCTCTGGAGCTGGCACGCGCCGTTTGCGGCGATCATCGCCATCGCCCTGCCCGCCAGCCTTGTCATCATGCTCTATATGAAACCGGTTGCCGCGCATCTGGTACTCAAGCAGGAACACAGTCCCTGGCAGCACCTGGCAAAAACGCTTTTCGAGCCGAAATACACGCTGGCGTTCGCGGCAACGATGCTGCTGGCCACCGGCGGCTACATGCTGATGCCGTTCGGCAGCGCGTTCATCGTCAACAATATCGGACTCCCGCTGCACAGCCTGCCGACGATCTATCTCGTCACCGGGCTGTGCACGGTCTTTACCGGGCCCATGATCGGCAAGGCCGCCGACCGGTTCGGAAAATTCCAGACCTTCTTTTTCGGCACTATCGTCACCCTCATCATGGTGGCCATCTGGACCAACATGGGTCCCGCATCATTGACCGTCGTGATCATCATCAACGTCCTGCTGTTCGTCGGCATCTTTTCCCGCATGATCCCGTCACAGGCCCTGATTTCGGCGATACCGGAAATCACCAAGCGGGGATCGTTCAACGCCATCGGTGCGTCGCTGCAGCAGTTTTCCGGGGGAATCGCCTCGATGGCGGCCGGCATGATCATCGTTCAAGACAGCACCGGCCAGCTGGAGCGCTTCAATTGGCTGGGCTATATCGTCATGACAACGGCGTTGATCAGCCTGATCCTGATGTATTTCATCCACCGGGCCGTCCCGGAACGATTGGCCCGTTAGCGCTCATCTCCAGGGCGGTCGCTTCATTTTTCAGGCGCACGGAACGGCGCCGGATCGAGAAAGCGCATTACCGCGTTGGTCATCATTTTGGTCAGCACATTGTCGTAATTGTCGACCGGCAGCGCGCCGACAAAGCACATCGAGCCGACCGAAAGCACCGCGCCGCCCGCCGGCGTTTCAAAGAAGGTCAGGTCGGCGCGTATCAATTCTTCCGGCGTTCCCGGCCAATATTGGTTGAGGCGGTCCTCATTGACCGGCCCGTAATCGGGATGGCCAAGAACATGGCCTTCGGCAACCACCAGCGCGTTGCGGGGCGTGCCCAGCCGGTAGTCGATGCGGTCGAGTTCGTGACCGACGGCGCCGCCGCCCATGTGACCGCGTTCGCCAATCTGGATACCGGCGGTCAACTCCTTCTCGATGCCTTTGCGCAAAAAACCGACGCGCGGATCCATGATCCCGTCGGTCGTCCTGTAGGGATGGCCGTCATAGATTCCCTGGGACGTGAAACTGATGCCGACCAGCTTGTGCGAACTGCGCCCGATGCGCCGCCATAGCCCGCCATAACTGCCGTCAAAGGCGTGATAGGACTCGCCAACCTCGGTCGCCCAGATGCGCACGCCGCTCTCGGCGCGCCGCACCTCCATGGCCCAGGGCGCCTGCTTGTGGAACACGGCCTTCCAGTAAAAGCCGTTGCCGCCGAGATAGAACAGCCGGCCGCCCTGCTCCATATAGCTCTTGAGCCCGTCCAAGGTTTCGTCGGTGTGGTACTCCGGATGCTGGCCGGTGATGACCAGCTCATAGGGTTTCAGCAGGTCCACGCCCTCGGCATGAAGGTCGTGATCGGTGATGATGTCGTGTTCGAAGCCTTTGCGGTCCAGCCAGTCGACGATGTAGCTGTCGACGTTGAGCCAATAGGTGCCGGAGCCGATCTCGCTCTGATCCAGCATGATGAAATGGTTGAAGCGCTTGTCGACCATCGGCCGCGCCATGCTGGCATGGGTCACGCCGCTGCCGTCCGAATGGTAATTGTACGGCGAGAGGCCGACTTGCGGATTCTCGTCCGGCTGTTGAACAAGCGCCCCCCATTCCTCGGCGCGGGCGCGGTTTTGCGCCCCGAAACCCGGCCGCACGAAATTGCCATAGACGTGATAGGTGATGGTCGGCAGCAGGATGGCGATCTTCGCTTTTTTCGCGCCATCGGCCGGACGCACGAAGAACGGCACATTGTCGGTGCCCGCCGCGCTCTTGAGATGGACCGCGTACATCCCCGACGGCCAATCCCTGGGGATTTCAATGTCCAAGGCCTTTTCCCAGCCGACGTCACCGATATCGTCATCGTGGAAATGAATGGCGCCCCATTCTTCCGGCAGATGGGTCCAGCGATGCTCGCGGCCCGACCAGTTGGCGCCGATCATGGCGCGGTCGGGCATGTTCTCGACGATGCCGTTGAAGCCGCGTGGCCCGACGTCGGTGAGATCGAAGGTCGGGATGCCGATCGAGAAATCCCAGCAGGCGACAAGATGTGGTGCACTCTTCTTGGGGACCGGGCCCAGTTGGGCGGCCAAAGCCGCAGCGGCATCGATGCCGGCCCAGATCGTCGGGCGCTCGATCTTGCCGTTATAATGTGCCGAGGGCTCGCCGGCATCGCCCGGTAAGGCGGCGAACAGCATTTCGCCGGAACCGAACGTCACAGAGGCAAGAGCGATCGACGCCACGCCCGCATCGTCGAAGCCCGCATGCGCTTCGCGCGGACGCTGGCCGACCACGAGACACTTTGCGGTGACGTCTATGGAGAACCACAGGTCATACCAGGCGCGCTCCAACAGAGGCTTGCCGGTGGAGACGGTCACCGTGCGGCCACCGCAGACGACGGTCGCCACCGCGCCGTCCCGGTCGATCGCGAGGGTGACCTGCGTGCCGTCGGCGCCAGTCCAGGCGGCCACGCCTTGGCGGCCCTTGTCCGGGGTGGTCGGCCAGATCGTCACCGCCAGGATCAGGCCTTGGGCCGCCGGCGCCAGATCGACGGCCGGGATGCGGGCCCAGGATCCCAGATGCGTTTCCTGCTGCTTGCCGGGATGGGCGCCATCAGTCGGATGCGGCATGGCGATCTCGCGATAACCCGGCCCTTTTGGGTTGGGATCGCCGCAGAGGACGCGGGCGATCCGCGTCTCGAACGGCGCGTTCCCGGCGCTGCCGACACGCAAGGCGACGGTGCCGCCGGGTTTCACGCTCCAGCGATCGACATATCCCAGCAACGGATGCACGGCGCCCCCCGGGTGCGTTCAGAACCGGGGCAGCAGAACCTTTGGCGGCCGGAAGATCAAGGTCATGGGAGGGCGCCACGCAGCGGACCTGATCGCCGGGACGGCTTGCGACGGCTGCCCCGGTCTGATCTAGAATCCGCTCCTTGATCCGCGGCATCCGGGCTTTCGTCAGAATAACGGGAAATGCGAAAATGAAAAAGCGCGCGTTACTCGCGGCTGCCCTGGTTGCTTGCTGGCCCTGTGCCGACGCCCAGGCCCAGGATGCACCGTTGCCCGCGCCGAAATTTCATCACCTGCAGCTCAACAGTGCCGATCCCGAGGCAGCGATTGCCTTCTATGCGAAGGAATTCCCCTCGACCTCAAGGACGGTCTGGGAGGGCATGCCGGCCCTGGCGTCACCCAACAATGTCCTCATCGTGTTCAACACGGTGGCGTCGGCGCCGGATGCCGATCCGAATGCAACCGCATACTGGCATTTTGGATGGGCGGTGACGGATTCCCGCGAGAGCTTGGACACTTTCCGGGCGCAAAATTTGCTCGTACCGTTCTATACCGATGACCAGGGCAATTTCGTCGGCATCAGCAGCGATACCTATCCCTATCCGCCCGGGTGCCCGGCCGCACAACGGTGCAGTTGGCCGAGGCCAAGGCGCAAAACCTCCAGCCAACCCGCCTCGCGGGCAACGGCTATATTCTGGGGCCCGATCGCGCGATCATAGAATTCACTGGCAATGCGCCGGCCGAACGTTTTGACCATGTGCATATCTGGCAGGACGATCCCGTCTGCGCCCAACTCTGGTACCAGAAACACCTGAACGCCACGCCGCGCCGCGTGCGGGCCGAGGCGGGTCCGCCGGCGACGGACGCAAACTGCAAGCTTTCGCGCGGACTTGAACCGTCATGGCCATCGCTGGCCAGGCAAGGCACCTATCGCAGTCCCACCGGCGGCGTGAGCTTCGGCGACGTGGCGATGAACTGGTATCCGAACCAGGGCGACCGGCCGCTCTCTCCCTCGCGCCGCGGCCTGATAGATCATGTGGCGCTGAGCGTGACCGATCTCGACGCCTGGGTTGGCAAACTCAAGCGCGAAAAGGTCTCCGTCCTGCGGCAACCCTACAAGATCGGCAATACCCGCGCAGTGATGATCGAAGGTCCCAGCCATGAGGCCATCGAACTGGTCGAAGTGAAATAACGGTGCGCGATACTTCAGAGCCGTTTCGGTATGAGGTCATCGACCGCATCAAGCACCTTGTCGGGACCGTCGAGCATGCTCTGGCCCCTTCCGGCGCTGGGAAAGGGATAACGATATGCAAAAGGATGATCGCGGGCAAAAAAGCCGTCCACCATGTGAAAGCCCAGTGCCCGGTACATCTCGAATTGTTCTTCCGTGAAGAACTGGTCACCGGTCGTTTCATGCGGAAACTCCGGATTCCGGCGCCTGTAATCAAGGATGTAGTCCTTTTCGTCGCCCGAGACCGAAGACTTGAAATACAGCAGCACGCCTTCGCTGCCGTCGGCGTAAAAGATACGCCCCACGGCGCAATGCGGCGCCGGAAGCCCCGGCGGGCCGTTTTCAAATTTCCATTTGCGATGCGCAATCTCTTCCCAGGGCAGCTCTATGCGCACGCCCAGATCAATACGTGCGTACCGCTGAACCTTGAGAAATGACGGAAAAGCAAGATCGGGATCGGCCTCGGCATCCACGACGATAATGGCCTTGCACCCACGCTTCAGAAGCTCATAAAGGCCAAGGTTTTCGATATGGCCTCCATCCGTGAGATAAACAACCGACTTGGTCTCATCGAGCAGATTGAATATCTCCGCCGCAAGATAAATCTTGTCAAAGACCCGGTTGAGCCCTTTTCTGATCGTGAGCACGGGCGCGGAATGCGCCGCCCAGAAGCGGGGATTGCGCAGCCAATAGCCCAATCGCACATTCAAAAGCGCCAGCGTGGGCGAAAGCGCCCGGACCGTATTGGAGCCCATGTTGGCGGAAACGGCCGCGCCGGAAATCGCCATAACGGTGGCTACATTGAGCCGCGGCTCGATCGCTTCCATGCCCGTCGTCGGCGCATACCGTTCTTTGTCGTTGGTTGAGGAATACATGGTCAAGTCGCTGCCGATATAGTCGGTCGTAAAAGTGAAAAAATCGGCGTTACGGCCACGCCGGTTTGCGTCGGGCGAACCTTGCACGTTCAACGCTGCGTTGAAGATATGATAGGGCGCCTTGCCGTCCTTGAGCTGAGACAGCTTCAAATCGTCCAGGGCGGAGGGCTCGATCTGAAGCTGTCTC
>Ga0193716_1000576_pt1 | contig 22189 bp, 24 predicted proteins | sample U2c1metaG_FD_145901 | JGI IMG/M metagenome (GOLD analysis project Ga0193716, IMG submission 145901) | Soil microbial communities from a riparian zone of the East river system, Colorado, United States - U2c1 | ecosystem: Environmental > Terrestrial > Soil > Riparian zone | place: USA: East River...
GGAATGCCGTGCTTGCCGCGTAAGAGCCAGAAGCCCCGCTTCACCTCCCACCATCTGGCCCATTCTGGCTATTTGCACCACAGCCGTCTGGACCCCCTTCTTCAAAGCCCTACTCCTTGGTCTTCAGCTTGGAGTCGTTTTCGCGGATGAACGCCTCGATCTCTGGCGCACTCGCCAGGATGCGGAGCCACTGTTCTTTGTATAGCGTGACAGGAAACCGGCCCATGCCGTACAGAGAGACCCCGCCTTTCTCGCTCACCTTCAAAGTGAGGCCGCCCTTGTCTTTGCTCTTGAGCTGGGCATTCTCAGCCCGTAGGCGCTCCAACTCCGCTTGCATCTCCGATTCACTCATCGTTTCCCTCCTCCGATTCCCTGCATACAATTCATTTTGCAAACTTCCCAGCCCGGCGTTTTTTGACCGAACATACCGATATAGCGTATCCCGGCTAATGCCGAACTCACGAGCAAGCGCAGCCTTCGAGTCGCCATCGGCAACTCGTCGCCGCAACTCGGTCGCCCGAGCGGGTGTCAGAGACGGCTTTCTGCCGCGGTACTTACCTTCCCGCTTTGCGATCGCAATTCCCTCACGCTGACGCTCACGGATCAGCTCTCTCTCGAACTGAGCAAACGCGCCCATGACACTCAGCAACAGATTCGACATGGGCGAATCCTCACCGGTGAAGGTCAAGTTCTCCTTCACAAAGACGATATGGACGCCCCGCTCCGTCAGGCCCAGCACTATTCTTATGCCCAGGTCCTCAGGTCCGGCCTTGGCGTATTCAACAAATACGTCGAAGTAACGATCCTGGTCGAAGACACCGGTGTCGAGCAATTCATACTCAAGCGCCTGGCGGCCGCGATGGCGGTTGGTCTCGATGAGATCCGCATACGGATATGCGGCCTGCGGGTACTTATAGAGGTACTTCATATAGGAGTGAGTAGGTGTGCTATCCAGATAGAAGTAGTACTCCTTGACGTCTTCGCCGTGATTGCCTTGGCTGTTCGTCAGCCCGAAGAGCCGTTCCTTAACGATCGGGTCCTTGCCGTTCCACAGAGCCAGCGCGAAACAGAGAATCTGGTGATCGTCGGAGATACCCGCCAGACCATCCTCACCCCAGCGATACGCCCGCGATCTTGCCTGATCGTGCGTGAAGTAATCCCAGGCGTTTCCGTCCTCGCTATAGTCTTCACGTACTGTTCCCCATTGCCGCTCACTCAGATAGGGCCCCCACTTCTTCCATGCGGTCTCCTTCGTGCGGGCTTCGTCCAGTCTGCGCTGTTCCTTCGTCATCGATCCCTCCATGGCGTTCGTCCAATACAAGACAGCCTGTTCGGGCCCGGCAAGCAGGAGCCATTATTCGGGTATGGCAACGGTTTTCGGGCGAGATTGAGGGTGTAATCGCCGAAGCGGTTGATGTGCTCGGTGGGGTAGGGACTGATGGCGGCGATGGAATAATTTGGGATGATCTCGGAAAGATATTAGAAGTTGCTTGGATGAAATCATCCAAGATAGGTGCAAGACTGTTCTCCTAAGCCCGTGATTCCTGAAGATTTGTCATACACTGTATGTACGAGGTGAAGCCGCGATGGCAACTACAGCGCGTGAACCCAAGTCACAGCGAATAAATTTTAGAATTTCCGATGCCCAGGAGTCATTGCTCAGAAGGGGTGCAACATCCAAGGGACAATCGATGACGGAATTCATTGTGGAGAGCGCCTGCACTGTCGCTGATTGCGAACTGGCCCAGGAGCGAGATTTCAGACTCCCCCCGGACAAATGGAAGGAATTTCTCGCTATTCTCGACCGTCCCGCGGTCGCAAACCCTGCACTGCGGCGTCTCTTGACTGAGCCGAGTGTCATAGAGAAGGCGAATCAGAAATGAAGCGTGGGATCTAATCCCTCACTAACCCTTTTCATGCTGATTCAACACCAAGGATCAAAGCTGTCATGCATTGCAGCCTTGCGCGGCCACGGCATCACCATTGATGACGAGTCCTTAGGCGGGGCTCCTGCCACCGCGCTCCAGACGTCGCCGGCAGATGAAACGCGGCCACGTCTTCCACTTCCCCCTCTAGCGGGCCTTCCATGAGAAGGCCCGCCCATGTCAAGTAGATTCGATCGCAGATTTGTCTCCTTTGCGGGCGAGCACGATCGGTTGATAGAACGTTGTCGCTTCTGGCATCAGCCATTCGATTTCTTTGAAGCCGTGTGATTCAAGACCCTGCGTAAGCTCGGCGCGCGTTATGGCGCGATATCGAGACGCATAATGCTTGCTTGTCCAGAGTGAGGCTGAGTTCCAGGTTAGGTATAGATGAACTTCGTATTGGCTCCCATCCCAGTCCCACACCTGCGTCGAAATCTGACTTGGGCAGAGCCGAAAGATCTCGCATGTCGGCCACATGGAATTTGATATCCAAGCCCAATTTGTGCGCTTCACGGGCAGCTCGCCTTACTGCCGCCTTGCTCAGATCAGTGGCAACGACCGTATGACCGCGTTGGGCAATCCCGATTGCTTGTGTTCCGATCCCACAGGCACAGTCGAGTATCTTTAGAGGGCCTCGAACCAGCTTATTTTCGAGCAACGGCCCGAGCGCACCTGCCTGTCGTTCAATCGAACGACCCCAATCCTCAAAGATCAAATGATAGTGTTCTGCCAAATCATCGTAGAATCCCGCGGTGTCCGTACTCATCGTCCTCCTCGACTGTGGGGTGACTATGGGGTTTGAGTGCAGTGGAACGGAAAACCGAGTTAGCAGGGCGCTCGATCGCCGATGTACCTGACCTTGTTTTCGGCGGAAACGTCATCTTTCGATTCCACCAGCTGTTGCTTGTCGCGGAGGTTTGGGCTATAATTCCAGGCGGATGAATCGATGAATGGCCCACGCGATGCCGGCCCGCCTGACCTAGGCCCCTCCTCAGAATACAGACCAGTCGAGGGCGGCTATCTCGTGTACCGGCCGGGCGGACCCGATGAGATATTTGTTCCGGAAAGCGAATTTAAGACCTCGGAAAATTTCATTGACGGCGTGGATGCCGTGGTATCGGTGATCCCGGTCATTGGGGAGGTGAAGGACGTCATCGAATTTGTTACCGGCCGTCGCCTGATCGATGGCCAAGAACTTTCGGCAATGGACAGAGGGTTCGCTTTGATCGGCGCCCTTGGGGTGGTTGGCCACATCGCGGCTGGAGTTCGAGGGCTTTCTGCGGGCGCAAAGATTGCGGACCGTTTTGAAGAACAAGCGAGTGACGCTTTGAAAATGATAAACGAGGCACGCGAGGCGAGCGCCGGGACTGATGCCATTCATTACCATACGTATCGGCTTTTCGACGCATGGGAGGATCTTGCAGCGTCGAAAGTGATACGCGATCAGTACGGTGCTACGGGGCGCTTCATCGCGGACACCAGTGACAAGATCGGGTGGGCCCACGACTCTAGTGAAATCGCGGTGTTTGTCGCTTCGGCTGTGTTTGGCGAAAGCGAACCGGACGTCACGGCCACTAGCGGTCTCGACCAGGCCGACGCCGAAGACGATAGCCTGCCCGACGATGCCGAGCAGGGAGCGCTTGTCGACGGCGAAGACGTTTGCCTGCCTGACGATGCCGAGCAGGGAGCGGTGGACGACATTGGGGAGGTTTACCTGCCTCCCCGGTAAGGCAGGGCACGCCGCGTAGTAGACTGCGAGGTCAAAAGTGGCGAGATCTGACGGAGCACCGAACGAAATCGAGACCCTCTACCAACGCGGGACTGCGTTCTACCAAGCGGGGAATCACATGTCCGCGGAATCGGACTTCCGACAAATGGTCGCGTTGGTTTCGGTTGATGATCAAGCAACGTACAGTCGGGCGGCATATAGCCTGGCACTCCCACTCATCGGCTTGGGTCAGACTACCGAAGCACGAAAATGGCTGGAGGCAGCGCTGGCAGCAAACCCGAAATTTGAGCGTGCGCGGAAAACGCCTCGATGATCGGACCCGCTCTATCGAGGCCGCGCCGCCGCGATGCCCACCGCCAACGTCCCCCGGGAATATAGTGGGCCAAGCGCGGAAAATAAACCGGCGGTCGGAGCGTAACCCATGGTTAAACAACTCGCAGATAGTGATATGGAATCTGCGAATCGAGCGCATAGATGAATCTGGCCATCCGCTGCCGCCAGTGCCTGTTGAGCTCCGAGGCGTGAACATTGTCGGGGATCTCACGGACGGCGACTGTGTTGAGATCCCAGGATCTTGGCGTCCAGGGAACTCATCGCGACTATCCACGCTGCAGAATCGCAGCACCGGTGATGTCATTAGTGTGAAAAGCGAAAACCCGATGTGGATTGTCATCTTCGGATCCTTGCTGGCAATCGCAATTCTCATCATTTCACTCTTGCTGAATCACTGACAACGCATCCGCCCGGCAGGTTTGGCACCGTTCAGTCTCCCGGCTCCTTCGGGGGAACCCTCGAGTCGGTCAAATTTATCCAGTCGTCCAAAGTTAGACACTTTTCCGGGGTAGAGCGAGCGGCTCGCCGTTCTCCAGCCCGTATCACGCCGATGGTCTTCCCTCACCGCGACAGGAATCCTTCTTAAGTTAGCGCGTAGTTGCGTCGGCTATGGGGCGACGAAACCGAGTCGAGCATCATCTTCCGGAGCAAAGCCTGGGCCGGGGTCAGGGCTAGAGGCTCCCCTTCCCTGCTTTCCGGTGCCGAAGCGGCCAAAACGTGTTGCTTTTAGAATTATCTGGCGTAGTTTTTCAGAGCTATTTGGCGTTGTTTCTGGTGATTCGTTGTGACGCTGGCCTGAGGGCCATCAAGCCCTGTGACTGCAGTTCGCAAGCAGAATCAAGCACTTAGTAGGCACCAAGTGTGTCTGGCCTTCGCTGGGGACGTTCGTCCCTGCCCCCATGTTGTTAGTCGAGCCCAGCAGACACGCCATATAACGCTCAAACATTACGTCAAATAGCGATCAAAGCTACACCCCTTGGGCTACGCTAAACTGGTAGGAAGAATTCCTACCAAAGGAGATCCACCTTTATGGCATCCGTCGAGAAGATTAGCATCGCCCTTCCTCCGGAGATGGTGGCCCTCCTGCGTCAGGCTGTCGACACGGGAGAGTATGCATCAAGCAGCGAAGTCGTGCGGGACGCTCTCAGGGACTGGACGCAAAAACGAAACTTGCGGCAACAGGGAGTCGAGGAGCTGCGCCAGGTGTGGCAGCAGGCAATCGAGAACAGAAAGCCGGGTGTTCCCGTTGAAGATGTTCTCGATCGGCTCGAGCGAAAATACCAGGCAATGGCAGACGGAGCGGATGCGGTCAAATAATGCGCGTTGAGCTTTCAAGTTTCATCGAGAGCGATCTCGAGGCCATTGGGGACTATATTGCGCAGGATAATCCGATGCGCGCCGTCAGTTTCATTCGTGAGATCCGTGAGGAACTCCGTCTTGTCGGCCAGGATCCTTTGCTCTATCAACTTCGGCCAGAGATAGGTGAAGACGCACGCCTGGCCGTCGTCGGTCGTTACGTGATCTTGTTCCATATCGTCGGTGAGGTGGTCAGGATAGAGCGAGTGATCTTTGGAGGACGCGATCTTCCTACCCTTTTTCAGTAAATAGGAGTATCCCGTCAGCGCAACTCTCACAGTCCCAAATTATCGTTCACGGCGATCTCGATATCCTGCTCGGAGCCCAGATAGCGCTCGGTGGTCTGGATGGAGTAATGGCCCAGCAGGAATTTGATCTGCTCGAGATCCCCACCGTTCTTCCGGCACAGCTTGGCGCAGGTGCGGCGGAGGTCATGGGCCCCGAAGCGCTCGATCCCGATTTGCTTCGATGACTGTTCAACTATTGACCAGATCGCCCAGTCGCTCAACGTGTCGCGATTGACCTTACCGCTCTTCGAAACTGACCGGAGCAGCCGACCATCTTTAATCTCAGCCGCGGTCATCCAGATGTCTATTTCCTTTTTCACCCAGATCGGGATGGCCACCGTCCTAACACGCCGGCCCTTTCCCTCGAGGTCGGCCAGGACCCACCGCCCCTCCCTTTGCTGGATGGTCTCGACCTCGAGCTCGGCCAGTTCGTTTCGCCTGAGGGCGCAGCCGACCAAAAGGGCCACAATCACTGTGGTTTGTGGAATTATTTGTCGTAGATTTTGAGGCGATATTTGTCGTAGGCTGTGGCCGTGCAGACGTTGGCAGCGCTGTCCGAGATCGAACGCAAGCTGGCTCTCGAGCGATTTCGGCTCTTAGAGCCTCACTTGCAGAACGGACGGGAACTCCGTTCCGTATCTGAGGGCTCGGGTGTTTCTTTCCGCACACTGCAGCGATGGGTTGCGAATTACAAGCGCGGGGGATTGGCTGGGCTCGTCCGAAAGGAGCGCACCGATGTCGGCGAACGACGGACCACTTCGCATCGATTGCGCGAGGCGATCGAGGGTCTTGCACTGGAGAAGCCGCCGCTTCCGCTCAGCTCGGTGCACCGCCAGGCGAAGCAGTTTGCCCAGACGATTGGCGAACCCGCTCCAAGTTACTGGATCGTGCGCGACATCGTGCGCAGTCTGCCAAATGACCTCCGAATTCTTGCACAGCATGGTTCCCGCAGGTTCGGAGAGCTATATGAACTGGTTCATCGTCGCGAGGCATCCAGGCCCAACGTGCTTTGGCAAGCGGACCACACGCAGCTGGACATCGTCTTGCTTCGCGAGGATGGCACGTCGAGTCGGCCTTGGCTGACCGCGGTAATTGACGACTACAGCCGCTCGATTGCGGGCTATTTCCTCGGTTTCGACCCGCCTTCGTCCCTTAGGACCTCACTTGCGATGAGACAGGCAATCTGGAGAAAAGCCGACTCGCACTGGCAGGTGTGCGGCATTCCCGATGTTCTCTACGTCGACAACGGCGCGGATTTTGTGTCCAAACACCTGGAGCAGGTCGCCGTCGATTTGAAGATGAGACTGGTCTTCTCGACACCAGGCAAGCCGCAGGGCCGCGGCAAGATCGAGCGCTTCTTTCGCACCGTGAACGAGATGTTCCTCTGCGATCTGGAAGGCTACACACGCAGAGGCGTCGCAAACCCACGATGACCATCGACCAGCTGGAGCAGCAATTTCGCGTATTCCTCATCGAGGTCTACCAGCGGACACCGGTGGCGGAGTCGGAGCTTTCGCCTTCAGCGAAGTGGGAGGAGGGTGGATTCTTGCCCCGCATACCGGCATCTCTCGAGCAGCTCGACCTCTTGCTGATCGAAGAGGTGCGGCCCCGGAAAGTTCGGCGCGATGGCATTCACTTCCAAGGATTTCGTTACATATCACTGACGCTCGCTGCCTATGTGGGAGAGGACGTCACGGTTCGCTTTGACCCACGTGACATGGCAGAAATTCGAGTCTTCTTCAAGGATCGCTTTCTGTGCCGAGCCATCTCCGCAGAGATTGCCGGCGAAACGGTTGCGCTCCGCGACATCGTTCGCGTCCGCAACAGCCGCCGGCGAGAACTTAGGAACATTCTGGATAGCAGACAGAAGACTGTCGATGCACTTCTCCAACTCAAGAAAGGACAAAGTTTTGAGCGAACACGGATCAGTGAGCCCGCCGCAACAGCCCCGGCAACAAGAATCAAGCGCTACAGAAACGAGTGATGCGGGCTTTGTCGAGACTTCGGAACACCGCAGATTTGTTGAATTCTGCGACGCCTGCCGGACGTATCGGTACATAGGCCTCTGCTATGGCTCCCCGGGTGTCGGCAAAACTCTTTCTGCGCGCCGTTACAGCCGGGCGGATTCCCTGGCTCACTATGACCGGTGGGATGAAGCAACGATGCCTTCAGCCGTATTCGACACGGTCTTGTACACCGCGGAGGTGATCAACACACCCTCCAGAATCGCACTGGACTTGGGCCGAGCACGCGAGAGATTGACTGGCGTTGCTGTGCGTCCGATTGAGCGTGAGGCAGACACCGTGCTCGAAAAGATTCGGATGCGCGACGAAGCAAGGCGTCGCGAGATCCTAGAAAGACCAGGATGCTCGCCGCGCGATCGGCCAGCGGTGGATCCCGCCTACTTTCAGACTTACCAGTTTTATCAAGCCCGCAAGAAAGAAGTCTCAGACCCCACTTCCCTGATCGTCGTGGACGAGGCCGATCGATTGCAGATGAATAGCCTCGAACAGGTGCGTTCCATTTTCGACAGCGGTAGGATGGGAATGATCTTGGTCGGCATGCCCGGCATCGAGAAGCGCATCGCTCGTTTTCCGCAGCTCTATTCGCGCATCGGATTTGTGCACGAGTTCCGTCCTTTGGGGTCTGCTGAGGTCCAGGATCTTCTCGAACGACGCTGGACGCCACCCGGTGTGAAGTTGCCACACGCCGCGTTCTCTCCCGAAGTGGTGGCACGCCTGATTCGAATGACCAGCGGAAATCTGCGACTCCTGACGCGGCTTTTGACACAGATCGAACGCGTCCTGAGCGTCAACGATGCCCAGGTCATCTCCGTCGAGATCGTCGAAGCAGCCAGGGACAGTCTTGTCATCGGCCAAGCCTGAGATTCTCGCCGCCTACGATAAATACCGCCTCAAAATCTACGACAAATAATTCCTCACGCTACACACCTGGTCGCTCTTGCGATCACTGTGCGAGATCGCCCGCAACTCGCGAACGTTGGCGACGATCACTTCATGATCAAGTTCCTGCAGTTGCTCGCTGATCCAGATCGAATGGGTTCCAGCCTCCATCGCCACGCGTGCATGAGGAACATCTGTAAACCACTTATCAATCGCCTTCGATGTGGTTCGAAAACGGCCTCGATCAATGACCTGACCATCTTCGTTGAGGGTGCAGTAATGGCTCCAGACATCCCCAAGATCAATGCCGATCGTCAGCTCGACCCTGGACTGCCTGCATGGAACTTCCGCGATGGGATGATACGTTGTCTTCTTCATGGGATACAGTCTCCTCCTTCCGGAAGACCTGCTCATCCCATTTTCTCGGTACTAATCCTAGGACCAAGCGAAACGCTTCAGCGAGTCATTAGTCGTCGTCATCGTCGCCGCCATACTTCATGGCTGCTTTGACGAGTGGGCCGGGTGCCTGGACTTTGTCTTCGCCGGGTAGGGGCGATTCCAGCCAGTGGTGACGTACCAAGTAACGTGGTTTAGGAAATTGGGATCGACTGCGTCGGCCTTGTCGTACTTGCCCTTCATTACTTTGGCTGTTGCCTTGAGCCATTCTTTTTCGGTGGGCGTGTAGGCGACGGGCTTGCCTGCTGGTAGATCTGGTCCCTGATCGAGCGCGATGGCGGCCGGTACGACATCGTAGGGCGTTAGGTCGGCATTGTCCTGAAAGGCGTCGAACATGGGCGAGGCGACGAGGTCGAACTGCGTGAGGGGCTGAGCACCAAGGATGTTTTCGATGGTGCGGTTGATGTTCTCGGCAGTGTAGGTGGTGTGGATGACCTTGCCCTGGCCGGGCATCTGCGGAGAGACGGCATAGGGGCTGATGATGTAGACGGGCTGGCGGTGGCCGTCTACGTGGTCGGTGCCTGCCTGCGAATCATCCTCTTCGACGAAGATGGCGGACTTGTCCCAGACCTTGCTGTGGCTGATGGCTTCGATCATGCGGCCGAGTGCGAGGTCGTTGTCGGCCTGGTAGTTGAGGGGGTAGGGACGCCCCTTGGATGTACCTGCAGTGTGGTCGTCGGGCAGCCAGAGGATGGTGAGGTTGGGAACCTGGTTCGCGGCGTCCATACGTTTGAATTCTTTGATCCAGTAGTCGGCGCGGTATTGGTCAGGGATGTCGAGGTTGAATGGCGGAAAGTGCGGATCCATGATCTTTGCCGCGGATGGGATAACGGATGTGACGTGGATGGCATCGTCGGGGACGATGCAGTCGGTGATGGGAGCTTTACCCTCTTTGCAGAGCGAGGTCTTGTAGAAGTCTGTCCAGGTGTAAGCGGAGCCGTCCCGTTTGCGTGCAATGGTGGTGCCGCTGCTCCATTCGCCGTAAAGGCGTGCGGTCATGCCCATGGCTGCGACTTCGGTCCAGAGAAAGCCTTTGGGCGTGTTCGTGAGCGCATCTTCTGCCTGGCCGCCGGGGTACGAGCGGATCCAATCGGGCGAGAGGATGTCGTTCGAGTAGAATGAGCCGGACATGCCGATCCATGGGTGGCCATCGGCAGATTGGCGGCTTGGTGCATAGACATTGTCGAGCAGCGGGAAGCGCTTTACGAAGGCGTGTTGGTTGGGCACGGCGGAGGCGAAGACTGCTAGCTCCTTTGCGCCGTTGCCCCAGGCTACATCCCCAAGCATCTGATCGTAGGTGCGGTTCTCTTTGATGATGAGGAAAACGTGCTTGATGAGCGATGGCTCTCCGATGTGTTTCGGTATGGCGGTCGGTTTCGCGTGCGAATCGATGAACTGTTTGCCGACTTCGATGTTAGTGGTCAGATTCCAGTGATTGTTTTCGAACACCTGCTTACTGAAGGTGGCGAGGCTGGTTGCGTTGGGCTCGGCGATGAGATTGACGACGCCCATGTCGGCGTGGGTGTTGTAGGCGATGACGCCGCTCTTGGTTGTAGTGGTTGTGCCGCGTGAGCCGAGGCCTTTGTCGTCGGCTATGACGAGCTGTTTGCGTGCCTTGTCGTAGGCGATGGAGGTTGGGAAGTAGCCTGTCGGGATGTAGCCGATGACGGGGTTCGCATCGCGGCCCTGGAGGTCGACGACGGCAACGGCGTTTGCCTGACCGAGTGTGACGTAGGCTGTGCCGCTCTCTGTAACGGCGACTCCGTTGGGGCCGGAGCCGAAGGTGCCACCCGCGATGGGAACGCTGAGATTGATGGTCCGGGTGACCTGGTTGGTGTCTAGGTCGACGATGGAGAGGCTATCGCTGTAGGCGTTGGCAACGAAGAGACACGAACCGACGATGGTCATGCCTGCGGGGTGGAGGCCGACATTGATTGTAGTCGCCAGTTTGCCCGTGTTGAGATCGACGACAGAGATGGTGCCGGTGAGCGTGTAGGCATCGGTGCGATCGACCACGATGGGCGTGCCGTCGGAATCGTTCGTAAAGTCACCTGAGGTGGCGGGGCGGCCACCCTCGTTGCTGATGTAGGCGAAGTTGCCGTGGACGACGACGCTGTTGGGCACGTTGCCTACGGGAATTTGCGCGGCGAGTTTTGCGGGCGAGGCTGTGAGGTCGATGACACCGAGCGTGTTGGCTGCGTTGAGTGCGACGTAGGCTCGCTTGCCGTCAGATGAGAAGGCGATGCCGCCGGGGTTGATCGATTTTGCGTTGTGGTAGGTGCGTCCGTCTGAGGGAGGCGGTGGCAGAGTGACCCGCTGTTCGTGGCTGAGGAGACCGGAGTTCGGGTCGACGTTGGCAACGGAGACATAGTTGTTGTCCTGGCTAAAGAGCAGCCTGGAGCCGTCAGGCGAGTAGGCGATGCCGGCGAAGGAGCCGGTGCTGCGGTCCTTCGCTGAGGCGTTTGGCGCACCTTCGGGAAGATAGCGCTGCAGGACCTGACCGTTCTGCGTGTCGAAGACGACGATGGGCTGCGGCGATCCCATCAGGAGGACCGCGGCGGTGTGCGCAGTCTTGCCAGGATTGAGCGCGATGGCCTTGGCACGGATCGGGGCGCCGAGTTCGACGAGGCGACCGGCCGGCGTCAGCACTTGATTGTCGGAGACGACGATGGAGCCGTCGCGCTGCGGGCCCACGGTGCGATTAGGGCTATCGACTTGCGACTGAATGCCGGACGCGGTGGCGCTGCTTCCGGCTTTGTCAAGGATGTCGTCTTTTGGGGCCGCAACATTGAAATCGGAGGGGGGGCCGGATTGCGGGTTCGGAGTCTGCGCGGAGATCGACAGAGAGTAGACAAAAAAGGAGAGCACGGCTTTTTTTGCGGCTCGGCTGGAGAGCGTGGCGATTCTCATGATGTCCTCTGGAACTATAGATATACATCAAGTTCAAGAAAGGATGATGACTCCGAGCATCGCCCCTCGAAGTTGGTACGCGATCCCATTTCCGCTTACAGAGCTAGCCCGCCGACATGCAGCTATCTGATCGCGGAGAGAACGGAGCGCGATTCGAGCAGACCGTCGTCCGATGATGTTAGTACTGAGAAATGGGATGAGCAGGTCTTTCGAACCGGAGCGAGACTAGTCCCATGAAAAACTCGTCGCAGCACCTCATCGCGGAAGTTACACGCAGACGGTCCAGAGTCGAGATGACGATTGGTGTCGACCTTGGAGATGTCTGGAGCCATTACTGCACGCTCAACCAGGACGGCGAAGTGGTCGATCGAGGCCGCTTCAGAACCACCCCGAAGGCGATCGCGAAGTGGTTTACTGACCTGCCTTCGACACGCGTGGCTATGGAGGCTGGCGTTCACTCGATCTGGATTAGTGAACAACTACAAGAGCTCGGGCACGAGGTCATTGTGGCGAACGTGCGGGAGTTGCGTGCGATTTCGCACAGCGATCGCAAGAGCGATCAGGTCGATGCCGAGAAGCTGGCTCGCTACGCTCGTCTTGATCCGAACATCCTCCGACCGATCTCCCACCGCACCGTCGAACAGCAGCAAGCCCTTACTCTGATCCGTGCGAGAGATCTTCTGGTTCGGTTACGCACAGCTTCCGTGAACGCGGTTCGCGGCCTGACCAAGGCCTGTGGCCATCGTATGCCTGCATCCTCCACGCGTTGCTTCGCTGAACGGAGCCTCGCAGTCATGCCGCCGGGTCTTCAACAGGCGCTCGGCCCGGTGCTTCTACACATCGCGGAGATGACGGCCAAGATCAAGCACTATGATCGCCTGATCCAGCAGCTGACACAGACGGAGTACCCAGAGACCCGGGCTCTGTTGAAGGTCCACGGTGTCGGGCACATCACCGCTCTGACCTTCGTTCTCACGCTCGGCAACAAGGAACGCTTCGAGCGAAGTCGTGATGTGGGCTGCTATCTAGGCTTGAGGCCACGACGCAGTCAGTCCGGGGAACGAGACCCACAGCTCGGCATCACCAAGGCTGGCAACGTCTATCTCCGAAGCCTGCTGATCGAGTGTGCCAACCATATCCTCCGACCTCATGGAAGGGACTCAACACTCCGACAGTAGGGTCTTCATCTGGCCGCTCGAGGCGGTAAACAGGCCAAGAGCAAGGCCGTTGTCGCGGTCGCGCGCAAGCTGGCCGTACTGCTCCATCACCTCTGGACTAGCCAGGAGCCATACATGCCCTTCTACGAAGCAGCTGCCTAGAAATGCTTGTGTTTACCCGTTGCGACGACACCGTGTTCCGATGACTGCGTGCGCGTTTTGGTCTTCCAAGGCCGTCTGAGAAATGGCAGCATCGACTCTCCTCTCGAACCCCAACCGGCACCGAGCCTGACTCACACCAGCTCACCAGAGTGCGAATACAAACCCGGTGGAGAGCAACATGCGGCGCAACGACAACAACAAAAGTAAGACCCCTGAGAAGAGAAAACAAGGACCACGGCTTGACACCAGTGACCTGCTCATACAAAACGCGCTTCTCGTCAGTTACCCATCTGAATTGATGCCAAATCGCCAACTCACTCATCGACAAATGAGATCGAGGCAAGTTGCCGAATAGTCGCCAATACGGACAAATGCCAAATCCAGTTGGCGAGAACAGGCCGGGTCACTCTTCCAGGAGCGCTGCCGTCAGCATTCCATAGTATCCGGCAGCATTTCTGCCAACTCGCTGAGTCGCGGACTTGGCCCCGGGTAGGCGCAAGATTATGCTTACATTTTCCCGGAAGCGCAAGATTATGGTTGAAATACAGTTTTTTGCATTGTGCGCGATTGCTGAAACTAAACAGTGTAGACGCGCCAATTTATGCTTTATCGCGCCAATTTATGCTTGAAAAGACAGTAGTAGTAGTCTCAGATAAACCATAATTTTGCCAAAGTGCCAAAAGTTGTAGTGATCGCTCCTGCGGGTGGGGAGCGTTTTAGATGCTAAAGTGATCCGCGCCAGAGGCGTGGCGGCGTGAAGTTCTTAGGAACGGATCGAAACTTCCGCATTGCCGGTGATACGCCCCAACCCGGAAACGAGCGCCATCCCGAAGCGACCCCATCAAACATCCGCTCAGATCGCGAATCAGGCCACAGGATGCTCATCGATGCGGGCAGCCAGGCCAGCAGCATGGCCGCCGCATCCCTTCCTTAAGCTCCGAGCAAACCCTTTCGACATGCTGCCGCCTTGACTCATCTTTCTTGACGGAGATGGTCCAGCAGATCCATTCCTTGCGTGCGAGCGGCGTTATGTCTTCCCATGCCGACCGTGCCTGCGCGTCGGATGCGAGCGCCGTCCGGAGATCAGACGGGAGACTATGTACAATTCCTCCGGAGATTCGAACGGTTGTCATAGGGTTACCTCCTTGATTTCCGCTCTCGTGGTCGACCTGCTAAAGGATCAAGCATCTGATACGAGAGTACAACTCGGATTTCGGGACTATCATCGCCAACTTGGCAGTAACGAACTGTAATTGACGAGTCGCCGGTAATACCTCCAGAGCTGATTGTCCCTTATCAATTCCGCCCTGAATCCACATTACGGAGAGACAGAATGATTTCAGTAGCCCATATAGTTATCTACAGCAAAAATGCCGAGGCTGACCGTGCATTCTTCCGCGACGTTCTCGGGTTCAAATCCGTTGATGCGGGTCATGGTTGGCTGATCTCGCCTTACCGCCAGGAGAGGCCGCATTCCATCCGTCCGACGATAAGAGCACCCAAGAACTCTACTTCATTTGCGACGACCTGAAAGAGGAGATGGGTACCTTGGCCAGGAAAAACGTTCAGTGTTCTGAAGTTCAGGAAGCACGATGGGGTTCGATTACCTGGATGCGACTTCCCGGTGGTGGCACTGTTGGTCTGTACCAACCAAAGCACCCCTTAGCTATAGACCTGAAATGAAGTGACCCCTGTTTCTGCATCGGCCAAGTTTCCGTATAGCCGGTCAACCGTCAAATGCATCCCCTCGAAATGATTCGCTATAAGTTTATTGACATAGTCTATCTATGTAAGGCATACTAGCTCGCAAAGTTTGCCTATGTCAGGCCATCATCGATGAAGCCCAACGAGATTCCCCCCGGCACCCTCAATCTCCTCATCCTCAAGACTCTCGGCCGTTATGGCGAGATGCACGGCTACGAGGTCGCGGAGTCCATCCTGCACGCCTCCGACGACGTCCTTGCCGTTGAAGAAGGCTCTCTTTATCCCGCGCTCCAGCGCATGCTGCTTAAAGGCTGGGTCTCGGCCGAGTGGGGTGTCACCGTCGGCAATCGCCGTGCCCGCTATTACCGCCTCACTGCCGCCGGCCGCAAACAGCTTGCGCAGGAGCTTTCACAGTTCGATCGCATCTACGGCGCCATCGCCCGCGTCGTCGAGGTTGGCTGATCGTAACCGGCAGCAGCGCACAGGAGGGACAGTATGGGCCAGCTTCTTCGCCGCCTTCGCATGCTTTTCCATCGTGGCCGTTTCAACGCCGAATTGGAAGAAGAGATGCGTCTTCACCTCGAGCTGCGCGAGCAGAAGAATCTCGACGCGGGCCTTGCCGTCGATGCAGCGCATCGCGAGGCGCATCGCAGCTTCGGCAACGCAACCGTCATCCGCGAAAAGAGCTACAGCACCTGGGGCTGGCTCGAAAGCTTCGTGCAGGATGTCACCTACGGCGTGCGCTCCATGCTACGCTCCCCCGGCCTTACCGCTGTCGCGTTACTCTCGCTCGCCCTAGGTATTGGTGCCAACACCGCCATCTTCAGCTTTCTCGACGTCCTTCTCCTGCGCTCGCTGCCCGTAAGGAACCCCTCTCAGCTCGTGGTGCTCGGCGAAGGTGGCGAACTGGGGCAGACCGATCGCTATGGTTCCACCGACCTCTACTCCTATCCCTTTTACCGGCAGTTTCAGCAGAAGCAGCAGGTCTTCTCCGATGTCGCCACCCTCTTCAGCTACAACCCCGATATTCACGGAACCATCGACCGTCGCGATCAGATGCAACCGATATCGGCCGATTTAGTATCCGGGACCTTTTTCAGCACACTCGGCGTCGAGCCCGCCCTCGGCCGCCTGTTTACCGATGCCGACGACAACACCGAAGGCAATCATCCGGTCGTCGTCATCAGTTACAACTGGTGGCAGACGGTCTTCTCCGGCGACCCGGGCATCCTCAACCACACTGTCAAGCTCGGCGACACGACCTTCAACATTGTGGGGGTGGCTCCCCCCGGCTTCTTTGGAATCTTCGTCGGCCATGCGCCTGACCTATGGGCTCCCATGTCGATGATGAGCGCTATGCCCCTGCATTTTCGGGGCTACAAGGACAACTTTAGCCAATCGAACCTGATCCTCGCGCGACTGAAGCCCGGCATCTCACGTGAGCAGGCCGAGGCCAACACCAACGTTCTCTATCAACAGATCGTCCGCGGCTTCCCCGACGCGAATCTCAACGCCTACAACCTTCGCCATCTGGACGAAGCCCATGTCTCGCTCACATCATTGAAGACCGGCCTCTCCGCCCTGCGCCACCGCTTCTCCGACCCGCTCAAGATCCTGATGGGCATTACAGCGCTTGTGCTGCTGATCGCCTGCGTCAACATCGCGAACCTTTTGCTAGCGCGCTCCACCACCCGCGTCCGCGAGTTCGCCGTGCGCCAGGCCCTCGGCGCGCAACGCCTGCGCCTCATCCGCCAACTGCTTACAGAAAGTCTCGTGCTCGCCATAGCCGGAGGCCTCGCCGGCATCGTCATCGCCATCGTCGCCGACCGTTTTCTGCTGCGTATGATCTCCGGCGGGCCCGACGTCGACCTTATCCCGCTCGACGTTTCGCTCGACCTGCGCCTGCTCCTCTTCACCCTCGCGGCCACCATCGGCACCGCGGTACTCTTCGGCATTATCCCGGCGCTCCGGGCCTCGCGCATCGAGGTAACCGAGGCCCTCAAGGACGGGCGGGGCTCTTCGAACACCGTCACTCGCAGCCCGCTCGGCAAGGTCCTTGTCGTCGCTCAAGTCTCCATCTCGCTTGTCCTCACGGTGGCCGCTGTGCTATTTCTGCGCAGTCTCGTCAACCTCACAAAGGTTGATACAGGCTTCAACCGCCAGGGTGTGTTACGCCTTGACATCGACGCCAGCGTCACCGGCCTTAAAAGCGAAGACCCACGCCTGCTTGCCATGTTCCAGCAGATTGAGAAGAAGGTCTCCGCGTTGCCTGGCGTCCAGTCCGCCAGCATCGCCTCATTCTTCTTCGCGCAGGGTACCTGGAACGGAAACATCAACGTCCCCGGCGCCACCTACGACGACCACGTGTACGTCAGACACAATGTCATCGACAACGATTATTTTCGAACGATGCAGATCCCGCTTCTCGCCGGTCGCACCTTCGGCACGCAGGACTCTACTACCTCTCACAGAGTCGCCATCATCAGCGAGAGCGTCGCCCGCGATCTCTTTCCCGCGAGCGTCAATCCCATTGGCCGCCACTACTTTCTCGGAAAGGATCCTAACCCTGAAAGAGACGTAGAGGTCATCGGCCTCGTCAAAGACGTAAAGTTCAGTGGCCTCAACGAGCCGCAGCAGTTCATCGACTACATCCCCAATTCGCAGCACCCCTGGGGATACGACGGCCTCGCCGTGCGCTATACGGGCGACTTCAATACAATCGCCACCACCGTGCAACAGACCATCCACTCCATCAACCGCACGCTTCCCATCACTCACGTCACCACGCTCGACGCCATCGTCGAGCGCTCCATCACCAACCAGCGTCTCGTCGCCGAACTCTCTGCGTTCTTCGGCCTGCTCGCCGTCTTTCTCTCCGCCATCGGCATCTATGGCCTGATGAGCTACATCGTCAGCCGTCGCACCAACGAGATCGGCATCCGCATGGCCCTCGGCGCCGCACGGTCGAGTGTGCGCTGGATGGTCATGCGCGAGATCGCTCGGCTCGTCGTCCTCGGCATCGTTATCGGCACCGCCATATCCCTCGCCGCGGGACGCCTTGTCGCCACCATGCTCTATGGTCTCAAACCCACCGAACCCAATAACCTCGCCCTCGCCACTGCCACACTCCTTGTCGTAGCCCTCGTCGCCGGTTATCTCCCAGCCCGCCGAGCCTCCAGGGTTAGCCCTATGGAAGCCCTACGCTACGAGTAGTCCTGTCTGCTTCGTTCCTCATTAAGAAGGAGGCTCCGGTTGGAGAATCATCATATGTGGAGCAGAAACTAGTCCCGATAGACGGGCTTCACTTAGTAAAGTTATCCTCGATAAGTGCCTAATCGCCAATTCACTCATCGAGATGGGCTCAATGAGTGCGTTGCCCTGAATGCGCTAGTCGAGATTTGAATGGCCTGGCTCAACGCAAGACCAGAAAAAGCCAGTGCGAGACAATGAGTCATGAGCATTTTTGCCCAGCAAGACGCGGTAGCAGAACCTCTCTCTGTTTTTGGACCTCGCAACGGATACAGTACTCAGATTAGTTTCCTTGTGTCGCAGCTCAACTGGATGCGCGCAGTGGTTCTCTCGCGTTTGCAGAATCTGTCGGTTGAAGAACTCGATTGGCTGCCGCACCCGGATGCGAACTCGATTGGTGCTTTGCTGATGCATCTCGCCGCTGCCGATGCCTACTACGGTTTGAACACCTTCGATGGTGTCCCTTGGGGTCGCTTTTCCTATGAAGCTCGCAAGAAGTGGGGGGTGGCAATCAACCTTGGTCAGACTGCGCGAGTCCGCTATAAAGGCTTTGATCTGCAGTATTACCTATCGCATCTGTCCGAGGCACGGGAACATACCCTGTCGGAGTTGAGCAAGCGAGACGACGAATGGCTCATGGCGATCGACCCCTCATGGAGTTGGGGAGCTACCAATAACCTTTGCAAATGGTTTCACGTGTGCGAACACGAGTCTCACCATCTGGGCCAGATTGATCTCATTTTGAAGCAGCTACCAGCACGGCAGAGTCGCGACAAGCGTAGTTTGCACAAAGGCCAGGCGTCGCGTACCGCACTCGGTGTGGCGTTGCGACGCGCGACTCATCAGGTCTATGACGCAAGCCCGTTGGTGTTGAATGACCCCGTTGCCGTGCCGCTGCTGGGGAGCAGGTACGCGAAAGTCCTGGCTGACTCCGAAGAAGACTTGTATGAGGACTCGTCCCGGATGATGCGAGCGTGGTTAGTAGCCCGCAGCCGCTTCGCTGAAGATCATCTCGCACGCGCCGTGGAAGCCGGTGTTCGCCAGTATATCCTTTTGGGAGCCGGTCTCGACACCTTCGGCTTCAGGAATCCGCACGCAGGGCTTGAGGTCTACGAGGTTGACCACCCTGCGACGCAGTCATGGAAGAAAGAGCTGGCTGAAGCGAGTGGCGTTGTCGTCCCGGAGTCTCTTCACTTTGTGGCAATGGACTTCGAGACGCAGAAGATCTCTGAACGGCTAGAAGAGGCAGGGCTGGACGCCAATGTGCCGACGGTTTTCGCGATGCTCGGGGTGGTTATGTATCTGACTACTGATGCCTTCGGAGAGACGCTCAAGTACATTGCTGCTTTTCCAGAGGGGAGTGGTGTGATCTTTGACTACGCCGTGCCGCGCGACATGCTTCCAGCCGAAGAGATCGATGCCCGGGATGAGCTTGCCAGCCGTGTCGAAAGTATCGGCGAACCGTTTCGGCTGTTTTTCGGTCCCGATGAAATCGGGGACGTGCTTGGCGCTTTCGAGTCGATAGAGGATGTGGACGATAAGGAGCTAAATCGCCTCTATTTTGCAGGCCGAACCGATCAGCTCAACCTCAAAGGAAGGTCCGGGCACATGATCGCTGCTTTCCGAAGCTCTTGGGGTGAACCCAACAACGCGTCGCGCTGGAGATCAAGGCTCTGCTCGTTCGTCGATACACGCATGTAGCCGATTAGCATCTGCCCGCTTGCACCCTCTCCATCAATGTACGCGGGGATGAGGTTTTCAGGTTGTAGATTAATGAACGGGTTTATGCGAAGAAAGGGGCGCATTCTGAGCCAGTCCCAATGGCTCAAAACGCCCATCCATCAAACGGGGGTTTGTTGAAAAACCAAAGCCGCAGTTCCTTATATCGTAAGCGGCAGTTGAGCAACGTATTAACATGGCCGTGGAATGCACGGGTACAGCGGATCAGTCCATGATGCTGAATTGCAGGTACGGTTTTGAGATCTTGAGAATAAGATCCTTGCCGTCCTCGACCAGCGTCACCGTACCATTTCCATCTCTGTCAGGCGACCGACAGCCTGGAATTCGACGTCGACCTTGAAGTAGGCACAGTCGCGGCTGACAAACGTGCGCTGCAATCCCGTGGACAGTCCGCCTTCGGTCGTGAAGACCTGGTAGAGAGCCTCTCTGGTCATGCCCGGCAGGATTGCCTGCATCCTCTTTAAGACCTCGGTAACCCAAGCCACATGATTCTGTGAGGCTTGATCTTTGCCGTCTGAAGGACTTGCAAACAAAGCATTACCGCCACCGATGGCCGCACCCGCAAGTAGTTGGAACATCCCGCGCCGTTGCACATAGACCTCCATTAGGCTTGCAAGGTTCCGCCCAAATACACCGTGTTGTGAAAATTAGAGCACACAATGCACGAATTGAGACACCACTCAGGGACGATGATGGGTGGGATAAAGCTTATGTAGGTTTTCTGTTCCGTTGCTACTCAGACCCCAGCTTCGTCCGCGAAGGCGACACAGTGTTTTGTCACTCGATGGCCCGGCTGGCCCGCAACCTTGATGACTTGCGGAGAATCGTGCTGGGTCTGACGGAGCGGGGCATCCATGTCGTCTTTGTGAAGGAATACCTGACCTTCACCGGCGAGGATTCGCCCATGTCGAATCTGTTGCTGAGTGCCATGGGGGCGTTCGCCGAGTTCGAAAGAGAGCTGATCGGCGAGCGCCAGCGTAAGGGAATTGCGATTGCAAGAACGGAAGGGACACCGGCAGAAAGCCATCGTTGTCACCAACTCGCGCGGCCGATCCAGCTCAGTCTGCGCGCTGGATCACTGCTGTGGCTTACCTGCTGGTTAGGTAGGTCAGCGCTTTACCACTCAAGGTCGCCGCCAGCGGCCGTGGGTGCGTAATCATTATACGTGGTGAATTCAAGGTTGCGCTGTTAGCACAATCGGTATCTTAACTGTGAGTTCATTCGAGGTGTAGAGAATAACCACGTCGCCGAAAATGACGGTGCCGTCACCGCTGACAGCAAATACGAGTTCATTGTTTTGAGCCCTAAGCGTCGATCCACCAGGCACACGAGCGGGAATGATCTCGTGCCAGGAGCGCTCCGGGGGATCGTCATCTCTGAAGGTGTATTGGCTCAGCGATGCTTCATTGATACGAACCGAAAACGATGGCCTTCCGGTATGCCTGGTGCGGTAAAAGATTACTGAAGCAATCTCAATCACGCCGGGAAATTCAATCGGCTGAAAATGACGATCGCTGCTTCCTGTCGAATCAGGAAGTATGAATCCGCCGGCAGTCTCGGCCAATGCCACGTACCGGGCTACCCTCGTTTGTTCGAAGACGAATGTCTGAGCAGTTGTAATACCTGTATTTGTAGCCATGTGCCTTCACCCTCCACAGTGGGACGCCTGAGCTATCTGCTGACGGATGATTATCATAGCCGCAAACTGGCCGAAGTTGTCGTTAAGTACGGCAAGAAAGCCTTGTCGCAACTGATTGTGGCCTCCGCCTTTCCACAACAAGACCTCTTGATTTCGCCTTTTCTTCACTATACGCTGGCCCGTATGAGCATGCACTACACCATGCAGCAGGGACTGCGGCGAGCATGCGTCCGTCTCTGTACCCAGGGCCCAACGTCGCGTCAACTCTCCCACCCCCATCGACCGAAACTCTCACGGACTCGATGGTGATTGGCTCGGGCCAGCCTTCTATCGAAAGCCACTCCGAGGACCCTGAGCACCGTTTCGCTCCTCCGCTGAACAAAAACAGTCAAACCAGGCATTGTCTTTTCTCCTTCTTGTATTTCCGTCTTTGTCGACGGTCAAAGCGCCCTGCCGCGTGCCCTGCACGTATTGATCGGCAACACAGCAATTCTCCGGCCCACCCACCAGCGTGAGTCATTTCGAAGGAATCGTTGCCATATGTATGGTCCGTCGCCTGATTGCAAGCAAATCTTTGATGGAAGAAGCGGTCTGCTTCTATGTATGCGGCTTCTTTGTGAAGCGATGGTACTGCTTCGA
>Ga0193716_1000577_pt1 | contig 22168 bp, 12 predicted proteins | sample U2c1metaG_FD_145901 | JGI IMG/M metagenome (GOLD analysis project Ga0193716, IMG submission 145901) | Soil microbial communities from a riparian zone of the East river system, Colorado, United States - U2c1 | ecosystem: Environmental > Terrestrial > Soil > Riparian zone | place: USA: East River...
TCCCGAGATGGTTGTAAAGGCATATGAGCAGGCGATCACTCCACGTACGCGGCTGATTCATGTGACGCATGTGGTGAACTGGGTGGGCCAGATTATGCCGGTGCGACAGATCGCCGATATGGCGCATGCGCATGGGATTGAAGTATTGGTCGATGGCGCGCACTCGTTCGGGCTGCTGGACTTCAAGGTTTCAGATCTGCATTGCGATTACTTTGGGACGAGCCTGCACAAGTTTCTCTCGGCACCGATTGGAAGCGGAATGATGTGGGTGAAGCAAGAGAAGATCGAGAAGATCTGGCCGCTGGTTTGCGGCGATGTACACAGCAAAGATATTCGCAAGTTCGAGGTGCTGGGGACACGAAGTTTTCCGATCGAGCAAGGCATCGGAGAGGCGATTAATTTTCATGAGGGCATCGGGGGCAAGCGCAAGGAGCAGCGCATCCACTACCTGAAGAGCTACTGGGCTATGCGAGCGCGGGCGATTCCAGGGGTGAAGCTGCATACTTCGCTCGATCCAAGGTACTCGTGCGCGATATGCGCCGTGAGCATCGATGGAGTTGCTCCCGGAATGCTGGCGAGCACACTGTTTGACCGCTACAAGATTCATACGGTGGGAATCGTGTATGAGAATCTCAGCTGCATCCGCGTGACGCCACATGTGTACACGACGATCGCGGATCTGGATAAATTCGTGGGTGCGCTGGGTGAGATTGCGGCGGGCAAGAAGCCCTGAGCGGATTTCGATGAGCGGGATCAAATGCTCCAGCCTCCATCGATGACGAGCGCTTGTCCGGTCATGAAGGATGAGTCGTCGGATGCGAGGTAGAGGGCGGCTGCTGCAATTTCGGAGGCGGTGCCCAGCCGGCCCATCGGCTGGCGAGCGATGAAGGCTGCGCGGACTGTGTCGTAGTCCCCCTGTGCGCTGACTCTTTCGCAGAGAGAGGGCGTATCGATGGTGCCGGGACAGAGGGCGTTGCAACGGATTCCCTGTGTGACGAAGTCTGCGGCGATTGCTTTGCTGAGGCCGATGACGGCAGCTTTCGACGCTGCGTAGGCGAAGCGATTGGGAGCGCCCTTGAGGCTGGAGACGACCGACGACATGTTGATGATGACGCCTGATCCGGCGGTGAGCATGCCGGGGAGAACGGCGCGACAGGTGCGATACATCGATGAGACGTTGAGGTCGAAGGAGAACTTCCAGTCGCGTTCGTAGCAGTCGAGGATGTTGCCCTGATGGACGTAGCCCGCACAGTTGAAGAGGATGTCGATGGGGCCAAACTCGGCTACGGCGGCGTCGATCTGGCTGGCACTGGTGACGTCGAGGAGACGGGTCTTGAGGGCGGGTTGCTCGGAGGCGAGCTGGCTGAGGGCCGCGGCGTTGATGTCTGTGGCCCAGACGGTGGCTCCTGCGTTGGCGAAGCTGCATGCGGATGCACGGCCGATTCCCTGCCCTGCTGCGGTGATGAAGGCAACCTTGCCCTCTAGACTGCGCGATGATGCCATTGGATTCAATACCTCGCGGGTAGGGTGAGGTGATTATTTATCGCATAAAACGATAAAAGATATGGATTATTTGCATTTATTACGGTATCTTTTATCTAATTTCCATTAATTATATATGAGTCACAGCGTTTTTTTGATCAAATTATATGAAAATTACACGCATCAAGGCAGCAGGACTGCGAGGGGCCACGCCGGAGGGAGGCTGGGCTAACGAGATCAAGCAGGACGACTGCATTCATACGCTAATCGCGGTTTATACCGATGAAGGTGTTGTGGGTTGGGGGTCGGTATTTACGAACGACGCGCTGGTGGAGGCGGCACTTGGTGTTCTGGAGCCGTTTTATGTTGGCGAAGATGCGCTGGAGCCGGAGCGTGTGAGCGAGAAGCTGCATGCCAATACATTCTGGATGGGGCATGGCGGGACGATCACGCATACGATCAGCGGGATCGATATTGCGCTGTGGGACATTCTGGGGAAGGTGACGAAGCAGCCTGTTGGAAGGTTGCTGGGAGGGCGGTATCGGGATCGGGTTTTACCTTATGCTTCGCTGCTGATGCAGGAGCCACAGCCGCTGAGCGAGAAGCTGTATTCGATTCGGGAGCAGGGGTTTCGAGCGTTCAAGATTGGGTGGGGGCCGTTTGGCAGAAAGAGCAAGAGTCTTGACGAAGAGATCGTTCGAGCGGCACGAGAGGCTGTCGGACTGGATTCGTTTCTGATGGTGGATGCGGGGGGAAGCGATGCTTTCTGGCCGCAGGGGTATAAGTGGGCGCTGCGAACGGCGCATATGCTGGCGGAGTACGACGTCCACTGGTTTGAAGAGCCGCTCGCTCCGGACAACTTGAGGGACTATATTTTGCTGCGGCAGAATGCGCCGCTGCCTATCTCGGGCGGCGAGATTCTGACTCGGCGTCAGACGTTCAGCCCGTGGATCGCAGAGGGGGCGCTCGATATTGTGCAGCCCGATGTGACCAAGGTTGGCGGTATCAGTGAGACGCGGCGGATTGCGTGGATGGCTGAGGATCATGGCGTGCGGTTTATTCCGCATGGATGGAATACGGCGCTGGGTCTAGCGGCGGATCTTCACCTTGCTTCGGCAAGTCGCCATACAGATATGGTCGAGTACATCACGGGATCGCCGTTTCTTGATGAGATCGTCGAGACGCCGTGGAGGCTGGATTCGTTGGGGATGCTGCAGATACCGGATGGACCGGGACTGGGAGTTTCGCTGAACCTAGATGCGGTTGAGAAATATTCGGGAGTGAAGTTCGAGGCTTCCTGAGCGTGACACGAGGCACCGTGATGATTGCGAGAAGGAGAAGAAGTTTGATACTTCATTTCAAGGTTCGAGGGCTTTCCCTTTCGACGGTGCTTGGAATCGCGTTGGTTCTTTCGGGGGCGTATGCCACGGCTATCGGATGGAGTGAGGAGCCGGGGACGCCGGCTGCTCACCAGGGTACTCTCCTGCAGCCGTTCTGGGTGGGCGATCGAATGTCGAACGAGCCGATCTTTTTTCTGCAGGAGCTGAACGCTACGGTGGCGACAGCTCGGCTGCTGTTTGTGCCGACGAAGATTCTGGCGCTGTCGAGCGTCAACGGCGGGATGGCCTTTGTGGAAGGTAAGGACTACACGTGGAAGCGGGGTACGAACCTTCTAACGCTGACTCCCGGTTCGCGTGTTCCCTTCAAGACGTGGGCGGAGATGCATCCTCCGATAGGCGCGCCGCATACGCTGGGGAGAGCTAGGGGCGGCGACACCAGTCTGTACTTTATCGAGAACAGCCCGACCTTTCAGAATCTGCAACCGTTAGCGACTTACGAACACAGTGACAAGTGGGCGGGGCAGATTCCGCAGTCGGATACGGTTGGGTTGGCCAGAACGATAGCCAAGTTGAGGGCGAAGCAGCCGGTCACTATTGTCGTACTGGGGGATAGTATCTCGGCCGGTGGAGGAGCTTCGAGTCTGTTTCACGAGTTTCCTTATCAGCCGGGGTATGTCGATCTTGTGGCGGATGGTCTGCGTCTGCGATATGGTTCCGAGATCTCGGTGACGAATCTTTCGGAGGGTGGACAAGACACGGGATGGGGCGTGACGAAGACCTCCGAGGTGATCGCGGCTAAGCCGGATCTCATTCTTCTCTCGTTCGGAGGGAACGATGGCAGCAGGCGTTTCACAGCCGCGGCCTATGAGGAGAATAACCGCAAAATAATCTCCGCTATTCGCGATGCGGTGCCACAGGCTGACTTCATTCTGACGGCGACGATGGGTGCGAATCCGGAGTGGGATCAATCTGCGTTTGAGTATTATCCGCAGTATCTTGCCGCGCTGAATCGGATCAAGCAGCCGGGCGTCGCCGTTGCCGATCTGACGACGGTCTGGGCGAAGATGCTAAAGATCAAGAAGTTTTACGACCTGACCATGAATGGGATTAACCACCCGAATGATTTCGGTCAACGCGTGTATGCGCATGTGGTGCTGCAGTTGATGCAGTGATCGTGAGACCGCTGCAGATTTTTCCAAAAGACCACGGATGATGAGGTGTGTTGCTAATGCTCTTCGATGAACTCTCTCCAAGTGACTCGATCTTTCGATCACGACTTTGCCCGGCGGCGTTCGCTGCCTGCCTCATGCTGCTTGGGATCTTCCCTGTCACGGGGCAGGCTCAAGACGCGACGAGCAATCCCTGGAGCCAGCCTGAACTTCCTGCTGCGTACGAGGCGAGTCTGCTGCAACCGTTCTGGGTTGGGAGCAGGATGTCGAATGAGCCGATGTTCTTTCTTCAAGAGGCGAACGAGCCTCTGGCTACGGCGCGGCTGCTGTTTGTGCCGACGAAGATTCTGAGTTTTTCGAGCGTGAATGGGGCAACGACTTTTGTTGAGGGCAAGGACTATACGTGGAAGCGAGGCAGCAATGTTCTGACGCTGACATCAGGCTCGCGTATTCCATTCAAGACTACGGCCGAGATGCATCCGGCGATAGGGGCTCCGCATACGCTCGGCAAGACGAAGGATGGAGCGCACAGTCTCTACTTCATCCCGAACGGGCCGACGTTTCAAAATATGCAGCCACTGATCACTTACGACCACAGTGCGAAGTGGACGGGACTTCTTCCGGCCTCTGGCAAGACTGAGCTAGTGAGGACTATGGCGAAGTTGAAGGCGAAGCAGCCGGTCAACATCGTAATACTGGGGGACAGTATCTCGACGGGCGCGAGCGCTTCGAGCACGTTCAACGAGTTTCCATATCAGCCCAGCTATCCCGACATTGTCGCGGACGGCCTGCGTCTGCGCTATGGCGCGCCGATCTCACTCGTCAATCTCTCCGAGGGGGGACAGGACTCGAAGTGGGGTGTGACACAGGCGGCGAAGGTGGTTGATGCCAAGCCCGATCTTGTGCTGATCGCATTTGGAATGAACGATTGCAGCAGGCTGGTGTCCGGCGAATCGTATGGCGAGAGCGTCAACAAGATCGTCGCTACGGTTCGCGCGTCTCTGCCTGAGACGGACTTTATCATAGTCTCGACGACGCTCGGCAATCCTGATTGGGATCAGTCTGTGCCAGAGCTTTATTCGAAGTATCTCGACGTACTTACGGCTGCCAAGCAGCCAGGCATTACGGTGGCCGATATGACCACGGTTTGGCAGGAGATGCTGAAGATCAAGAAGTTCTCCGACATTACGGCGAATGGGATCAACCATCCCAATGACTTTGGGCAACGCATCTATGCTCATGTGATTCTGCAGTTGATGCAGTGAGTCGATTTCTTCTTCGCTATTGCGGGATCAAGGTTTCGACAGGTCGTCGATCGCTGTGCCGTCGATCACGACCTCATCGATTCCGATGAATGTTCCGGAGCTCTCGATATTCTTTCGACCTGTCACCGTGAGCTCGAGGGTATGTTCTTTCTCGCTGAGACCGGTGATACCCCACAGAGCGATGGCGGGCTTGTAGGCCACGTTGTTGGCGTGATAAACCAACCCTCGTGAAGCTGCGGTCTCATTCGGAAGGTTCTCCGGCACGAAGCTGTCGATTGTTCCTTTGTCTTCTCCATCGAGAGTGACCTGGGCGATACCACGATCGCTTCCGACGTCGCCGATGATCTGTATGGCCGTACCGCGGAAGCTCAGCTTCATCCTGTCGCCCGAGTTGCCACTGACGGTGAGCGTTCCTCTGAACCTGTCGGTTAAATACCCCATGTCTCCGCCCATATCGATGCCGTTTGCGCTCTTCGCCCAGGGAGGAGTTCCCGGAACCTGCCAGCCTTCGCCTGAGTATTTGATCGCGTGGTCTACATCGTCCAAGCGGGTTTGTTGCTTTGGAGTTTCAAGTGCGACTTCGGTTAGATACCTGATTTGCGGGTTCCATACTGTGTCGTCGTCGGAGTTGCGGTTCACGATGAAGTAGAGGCGCTCTCCCGCGTTGACGTCGAGCATGAGGTCTACACCTTTTCCTTTTGTGTCGGTGGCCGCGATGGTCTGCCATCCGGTGTCGGGCCATATCTGCTGATCGCCCTTAAGGATCATTACGCGGACGCCGTCGCCGTAGGTATGGTAGATGTCCTTGTGGACGCTGCCAGAGATCGCGATGCGACCGGAGGTTGGGATGGTGAAGACTTTGACTGCATCCGCGAGACTGCCGGGCTTCATCCATGAGGCGCCGATGAGCAACTGCTTTTCCGATGCACCCTGATAGAGGCCCATCTGGCCGAGTGCTCCGTTCCAGACAGCGCGTGACTTCTTTGCGCCATTCCACTCTTCGTAGGACCAGCCGTTGGCACCTTGATAGCTGTAGTCCTTGCCGGTGAGGTAGCCACCGAGAGCGGTGTAGATTGCGTTGCCGGTTGCGTTTGTTGTGCTGTCGACTTTTGCGGAGACGTTCCCGTCACCGTCGACGGCCTGGACCTGATACGTCGATCCGAGGTTTGCCCTGCTGCTGTGATCGAAGTAGTAGAGACCTTTCGATACTTTGTCGATGGGTTCGCCGTCGCGGTAGATCTGATAGTACGAGATCCAGTTGTTATCGGTCGAGGCAGTCCACTCGAGTTCGACACCGGTGATGCCGATGTTTGTTCCCAGATGCTTCTTCACGTTTGAGGGCGCGGTCGGAGGAGTTGAGTCGTTTCCGCTGCCGGGATGATTGGGCAGGCCCAGATAGATCAACTCGCCATCCTGAGCATTGACGAGGGTGATTCCGTTTTGAACGAGATCTTCGCCGGTACGCTTTGCTATCGCTTTCGACATCCTGAATCGGAGATCGTAAATTTCTTTTGGATGCAGACCCTTGGGATAGATTCTGATTTCGCCGGAGATGAAGTGCTTGAGAACGATGACTCCACGATGGCCATCTTTGCTGAGGCGCTGGAGATAGTAGATGGGATCGTCGCCTTCGATCTTCGGATGATAGATCTGCACCCATCGACCGGCAACGCCCTCGCGAACGAGGTAGTGATAGATCTCGAAGGTCTTGCGGACGTTCTCCTCACCGAGTGAGAGGCCGGGCTCATGGCCGAAGATTCCGCGGTCGTTCATCCAGGCAGGAGCCATGGTCAGGGTTGTCGCGACATCTGCCGGCGTGGCACTGTAAGTTCGGGTCCAGTCGTCGATCTTGTCGGGCGGAAAGAGATAGGAGCTGTAGTAGTTGCCGTAGGTGATGGCTCCGCCGTCGGTGAGCTGGGCTACGTCGGCGAGGCGCAAGCCTTCGTAGCTCATGAGATTTCCGCCTTCTCCGCAGAGATCGATTGAAGAGCCGGGATGCTGGCGAAGGAACTCCTTCTGCATCTCCATCATGTTGTTGTACTGGGCGAGCATGGGAGTTTGATTACCGCCGACGGGATGGATGGAGCTACCATCTTCGCGCCATTGGAAGTCGCCCCATGCCTTTACCTTTTGATCGAGCTGCGATATCATCCACTGAATGATTTCGGGGCGAGAGGTATCGAGCGGAGTGTCGCCGAAGATGGTTCCGGTGCCCCAGTCGGGGTGATCGCGGGCTACCTGCGATTGCTTCTCTGCGAACCAGAGAGGCCACCAGAGGGCGAGACGGACGCCGGATTTTGTGAGGTACTGGTTTACCTGCGTGAAGTCGGGGCCATCGTTGTCGCCGATGTAGTCGTGCCAGCCGACGTCATGCCAGAGGATATCAGCGCCCAGATAACGGATGACGTCCATGGTGTGCATTACGGCCATGAGACGGAAGTCCCAGTTATCCTGAGTGCCGCTGCCGCCCGCACCTCCCTTCCCCGATTGCTCGCGGAGCTCCGCGGAGACTCTGATCCTGGTGAAGTAGTCGTCTTTGGTGTGGTCCCAGAGATAGCGGTACTGCCATGCCTTTAACTCATTGCCCATGGCGTCGAGATCGCCGACGTAGATCCCGGTGAAGGCTTTGGGGGATTCGACGCTATCATTCGGCTTGAGTTGTTTTTCGTATCCTGCGAGGCGGATGCCCACGTATCCTGCCGCGTCCTGGAAGTTTCCTACTTCGGCGACCCAGTGACCGTAGTAGTCGAAGCCGACGAAGAGCCCTTCTTTCTTATCGTTGCCGCTGATGCCGAACCAAGGCATATATCTGCCGGAGGCGTAGGGCATCGAGTTGTCATAGACGATGCCCTGAACCTTCTGGATCTCTGCTTTATCTGTCGTATCGAACGTTCGAGAGTATGCAGAGGTCAGGGGGACCTGCTTCAGGATCTGACTGCCGGTGAACGATCCCCCGCCGGTGATGTACGACAGGGTTTGCGATGAAGCGGCGTCGGCGAGGAGACGGCCAGTCAACATGTATGGGTTGGAGAGCTTGATGTCGCGGCCACTACGGTTTTTGAAGACAACCCACTGACGGATGATGCTGCTGTTGGGATAGAGGAGGTAATGCTTTTCGACTTCGAGAAGATTTCCTTGCAGAGTGACCGTGCACTCGAGTTTTCCCTGAGGAAGGACTGTGGCGCTGGCACTCTTCCATGTCCAATCTCCGCTGGCGCCTGTGATTGTATCGCCGTTGACGGTGACCTTGAATTCGTCGGAGGTTGAGCCGTGGGCAACGTATTCTGTGTGGGTCGTTCGATTGCGCAGGCTCTGGAGAAGGTACTCGCCATGTGCGAGCTGCATACGCTGCTCGACGCTGCTTGTACCAATGGTGATGGTCGCTGCTTGGTCGTCGATGCGAACGTAGGCGTCTTTGGAGTTGACGGTGGTGCTATAGCTATATGGCGTTGCCAGCAGAGTAACCGCAATCACGATTCGCGACAGGAGAGTGACGTTCATTTTGCCTCGGGTGATGCTCTCAACTTTTGAGGGAGGCTGGAGAAGGCTATGCCTTTCCAAACCTCCCTCGGTGAATGAATCCGAATTGAGCAGCGAGCGGATGATGCTAGAAGCGGATGTAACCTTCGAACTGCAGTTGACGTGGCGTGTTGACCTGGGTCGATACCTGACCGAAGGTCGTGTTTGAGATGGTGGTATCGATGCCACCGAACTGAGTGCGGTTGAAGACGTTGAACGCATCTGCCTTGAACTGGAAGACCACGCTGTCTTTGATCGGGATGGTCTTCATGAGCGAGACTGTTTCGTTCAGGCTCCAGGAGTTTCGTAGAGATGAGTATGCGAGCTGCCGGGGAGTGTTTCCGAAGGTGTAGTCAGCTGCGTTCTTGAATGCTCCGGCGTTTATGTACGATGTCGTTCGCGGATTTCCATCGCCGATCTTCCCGTTGATTCGTGCATTGCCTGTGTAGGCAGGGTTGTAGTCGGCGTAACAGTTCGGGTTTGCGTTGTAGGGTGGGACGTCGGCGAGACCGCCGCCGCCAAAGAAGGGAGGAACGTTGCAACTGCCCATGATGGTGTTGAGTGGTGTGCCTGAGGCGTACTGCTCGATGCCTGCAAACTGCCATTTTCCAATGACTGCATCGATGATTGAGTTGTTCGCCGCAAACATCTCCCCTTTGCCTAATGGGAGTTTATAGACTTCGGTGAAGGTTAGCTGGTGTGGAATATCGATCGAGGAGACGGATCGCTCTGCCGAGAGCTTGTAGGCGGAACGTGGAGCGGGGCCGGCAAACTGAACCGTCTGGCCGCCCTCATCCATGGTCTTGCTCCAGGTGTAGCCAGCCAAGAGATACAGGCCGTTCGACATGTTTTTGGTGAGGGTGGCCTGGAACGCGTTGTAGCTCGTGGTGCCGAAGTTTGCGAAGGGATCCATTCCTTCAAAACTTACGCCACTACCGTTGTATTGAGCGAAGGGCCGCAGCATCTGTCCTATCGATCCGGAGAAGCTGCTAAAGGGAAGCTTGACTCCGGGGAACTTCGCCTGAGCGAGCGCGATATTGGCATTGGTCGCTGGTTGACGAAGGAGATCGCCCAGAGCGAGGTACTTGGGGTCTACCTGGTCTGAGTAGATTCCCGAGCCACCGGCGACGCCGTTGAAGTGGCTTGCGGTTCCAGCGTAGGAGAAGGAGGCGATCATCGAGAAGGGCAACTCCCTTTCGATGTTCAGGTTCCACTGTTCGGTGTAGGGGGAACGTCCTGCGGTGTCGGGCCGGTTGTACGCGACGCCGCTACCAGAAGGAACCGCCTTGGTGAAGCCGGAGTTAAGACCAGGATCGAAGAACGGGGGCGGCTGGTAGACGGGAAAGCCCTGATCCAATGTAAAGGCCGGTGTGATTCCACCATCGAGCGTGCCGAAGTTGGGGCTGGCGACGTACCCGAGGGTGCCCGAGCCCGTCTGCTCTCCGTTACCGCTGAGGAGGCCACCGTTGTAGTGAACGATCGCGAACGAAGATCGGATGACCGTGCGGCTACTAAGACTGTATGCGAAGCCAACACGGGGTCCAAAGGTTAGGTAGTGGGTCTTGACGTTGGTGCGACAGTGACAGGATGCGGGTCCGTTGCCGGCGAACTCAAGTACGCCCATCGCGCCGTTCGCAACCGGGTTCGCGATGTTCGGGTTGAACCACGAGGTGCGATCGTGCTGCTCCACAAAGGGCTTGGGGATCGTATAGCGAAGACCTAGGTTGACCGTCAGCCTCGGGGTCACCTTCCAGTCATCCTGACCATAGACAGCGTAGTTTCTCCAGCGTCCGCCTGTCTCTGAGACAGCAGAGTCGACGACGGCACCTTTATCCACGAGACCCAACAGGTAGCTTGCATAGGCGTTTCCGGTTCCTGCCGCGTCTACCATTCCGTTGTTGAAGCCGGCGGTCTCAACGTTGGTGAATTGCAGGAAACCGACGTGACCCGGCTGGCTGAGCGCCTCGTACTGAAGAATGATTTGCCCGCCGAAGGTCATACTGTGTTTGCCATGAACCCAATGGAGGTTGTCCTGATAGGTCTCCGAGGTTGGGACTTCTGCGAAAGAAGATCCTCCCTGGGCCCATGAGGTCGGAGAGTTTACTCCGGCAAATGCGATTGGGGGGAAGGCTGAGGCGGCTTCGCCGGTTGTTGGCAGGCCCTTGAAGCCAGCCTTGGTCGGATATCCGCCTTTGGCAGTGACGTTGTCTGTCACGTCCGGGGTTCGCATGAGCCCTGCATTGAAGACGTTGAGAAGATTTGGAGTGATGATCTGCGTGTCACTTATCTGACCGATAAAAAAAGTAGCCGAGCCTGTTCGAGCACTGGCATAGGGCACCGGCAGAGCGGAGCCGAAGGCAGCGGGAACGGTTGAACCATGCTGGAAGAGGAACGAAGCATGGTTGTTTTTGAAGAGAGAGGCGTCGACTTTGATCAGATACGTATTGATCTTGCTTCCGTTGGTGTAGGTGTTGAAGTAGTTGTTGTTGATGTTGTTGTTTATCGGCGCGGGAAGGTAAGACTGAAATGAGGCTGCGACGGACGATCGAATGGGAACCTGATTATTGGTGAAGGCCTTGCGAGTGATATGCCCACTGCCGTCGGTCGTCGTCGTAGCCGGATCGTAGATGGGGGTGGAGAGCGCGCTGAAGTCACCCTTCTGCATTGCAACGGTAGGGATCGTCACAAACTGCGGATTGGAGCCGCTGTTGATTCGGTATCCACCGTAGGCTCCAAAGAAGAAGAGACGATTTTTTAGGATCGGGCCACCAAGCGTTGCGCCAAACTCGTTCTGGTGCTCGACGGGTGCTCCGTTGGTTGCAAAGTATCCGGCTGCGTCGAATGCCGTATTGCGGATATTTTCATAGACGCTACCGTGAAAGCGGTTCGTTCCCGATTTATAGACGAGGTTGGCCAGACCCTGACCGTCGTAGTTGGCAGGCACACCGCTGGTGATGACCTGGAACTGCTCGACTGTCTCCGTGGAGAGGAAGGGAACGTTTGCAGTGCCGCCCTGTAGTTCCGGTGTAGCCATGGGGAGACCATTCACATAGATGATCGTGGCCTCCTGGATACCACCGTTGACGACGGGCGCACCACCGAAGAGTTGGGCACCCTGACTGACGCCGGGGACGAGGTTCATAAATCCGATTGCACTCTTCGGCCCGCCATTCATTACCAAGGGGAGGGCGCTATAGGTATCGTAAGGAATGGTGATTGCGGTGGTTCCATTCTCTGTCTGGAGAGCCGGAGCACTGTCGGATACGACTATCTCCTGGTTCGACCCGACCTTGAGAGAGAGGCTGAGTCCTATCTGACTCAACGCATTAATGATGACGTGCTTCTGGATCATGACATAGAATCCATCGGCGTGAACGTCGATCGTATAGTCGCCAGGAGGAAGCGCCGCAAGAGAGTACGTCCCAGCGCCTGACGACTTCTGGAAGACCTTGTACCCGGTGGCTGAGTTCGTAGCATTCACGAGAGCTCCAGCGATGACAGCGCCTGACGCGTCAGTGATCGTTCCTGCGATCGTGCCGGTGCCACCTACCTGAGCATGAAGAGGTGCGGTCGGGAGCAACAACAGAGATACCGTCACCGCGATAATGCTCGCCGTTCGCCGTGATGCGGCACGAAGCTGCTCGCAAAGCTTGTGCAACGATATTTTCGTCATGTTGCCTCCTGGGAATTTCGCGAAAAACTGTGGTGCTAATACCGATGGAGCAGCAGAAGAAGCGGGTTGATCAGCGCAAGATCATCGCTCGAGGGCCGCGATATGACCGCTTACAGCGTTCCGGAAGTCTTCCTCTACATGCTCCGTGAAGGGTGAGGTTTCGTACTCGTATCCCTTGTCGCGTATTCCCTGAGCAGTAGGCATATACCCGATCCAACCATTCGTCAGGCCGAAGTAGAACGTGTACGGAAATCGCGATTGACTGCGGACGTCGATGGCGATCTCGCAGAACATTTCGAGTGGTGCGCCCCATAGAACCGCTTCGTGATTGATCTCCAGGAACTTCACGGGAATTCGAACGAGAGAGGTTCCGCCGCTTGTGACGTGCTCGTACTTTTTCAGTTCGGATGGCCACTTCAATCCGGCGCGCAGAGGAGTTTCAACGACGATGTCGCTTGGGATCAGCGAGACCTCCGAGGTGATCTCGGAGATACGCTTGTTCGCCTGAAGGATTCTGTCGCCGAGCAGAACGCAGAATTCGTTGATGTGGGCGAGCTTGAAGCTGGTCGTCTGGCTATATATTGGAGCGAGGTTGCCTTCGGCTCCATTAATGAAGACGACCGGAGCGCCCAGCTTTTCCTCGACATACTCGGCGACGATACCGGGCGCGTCTCCGCTGATCTTCATGTTCTCTCCGCCAAGAACAGTCCCGTGGATGGGGTAGTTCGCGAGAAGCCCGATCAGTTTGCCATCGAGACCTTCCAGACGGATGAGTCCAATCTGTCGGTCAACAGGGCCATCCGGGTTGTTGCCGAGATGGATGGTGCCATCTACATCTCGCGCACGACGATTGATGTTCGCTGTCGAGTAGCCGGTTCCGAGACCAAGCCGAGCGGGTTGCAGCTTTTCGCGCGCCTCGCGGACGCCTTCAATAAGCTTGTCTTCTGCGAACCTCGAGTACTCGGGGTTGGATTCACCAGTCGTGGCCTGGGTGTAACGCTCCGGCATGAAGATTCTGGGAACACCGGGAGGTCCGATCTCGGGGGCGGAGTGGGTGTGCGTCGCCATCCACCAGATGTTGTTTGCGGGGATGCCGAGTTTTGCTTGAATGTCCTGCGCGACCTTGTCTGCATATCCCGGCGAGACGAGGGCGACTTCGGTTGAGATGAAGTAGATCGTATTCTTGCCGTCATCGAGTGCGGCGATGCGGTGGTAGATGTGGTCGTGAACACCATCCGATTGCCTTGCACCGTAGCCGAGAAGCCATTGAGGAGTCGTCGGGGTGATGTCCACCTCGACAGCCGACGCACGAAATCCGGCAGCGTAGCCCATCTCAACCAACAGTTCTAATAAAAGAAACAGCACCGAACTTCTGAACCTCATGCGAGTGGCTCCGATCGTTACCTGGTCCGAAACAGACTTCCGTGCCGAACAACAACTGCACTCCAAACTCCTGACTTTTCCAACCTTTTTGGGTGTATCCCGACGACAAGGTTGACTCAGATAAAAGAGGAGAAGGAATAACTGAGCAATTTATAGCAGGCACTTATTCTCGAAGTCAACATAAAGTTTTCTGTTTTTTCTTTATTTATTGACATCTTGTACTTAAATAAATTAAATCTCGCTCGAACCCTGATTTCGGACGTTTCTCCTGTATTTTGATCTCGGATTGGGGTTTGGCTGCTTCTGTTTCTCCATTGAAGCTGGAGGTGCGGCAACTGTTGATAGTTGCGTTTTTATTGAGGTTCCAACAGTTTTTCGCTTTGTTTACGTGGCCACCCCGTTCCTTTGGCGCTCGAAACTGGGGCGTGAGAGGTGACGATGACGCGGACATCATGCATTCAATGCCGGCCTGTAGCGAACTGTGGCTTTCACCAAAAAAGTTTGTTATGTTCTGACTCTTATGACGATCAAAGTAGTTGCGAACTATGGGACGCTCTGTGGCGAAGGCCCGCTGTGGAGCACGGAAGAGCAGGCTCTTTACTGGACGGATATCGCGGGCCGCAAGCTTTACCGGTGCAACTGGACCGACGGCAGCAGTGAACTTGTGCAGAATGGATTCGAGGTTGGCGGCATCGCTCATCATGAATCCGGGGGCTTTGTGCTGGCTAATTCAGAGGGAGTCTGGACGTGGAGGCCAGGCAGCGATCCCCGGCTGGTGCTGGACGAGGTTGATGGAGAGAGGTGCGTTCTGAACGACTGCATCGCAGATCCTGAGGGTCGAATCTTTACCGGCTCCTGCTTTTTTGACTCGCAAACGGATGACTACAAAAGCGGTTGCCTGTTCCGTATCGATACAGATGGAACGGGACATATTGTCGATGAAGGTATTCGTCTGGCTAACGGGCTTGGCTTTTCGCCCGATGGAGAGACGATGTACTTCGCTGATTCTGCAGAGCGAACGATCTACGCCTATGACTGTCGCCGGGCGGACGGCAGTATCCGAAATCGCCGCGTGTTTGTGAAGGTTCCGAACACGGAGGGAATTCCTGATGGACTTACGGTGGATAGCGAGGGTTACGTGTGGTCCGCCCAGTGGTTCGGCGGCTGTATCGTTCGGTACGATCCGGATGGTAAAGAGCAGCAGAGAATCCTGGTGCCGGCAGCCCAGACATCTTCTCTTACCTTTGGGGGCGCTGACCTGACAGATATCTTTGTCACTTCGGCCAGTTTGAGCGACGCCTTATCTTTGGCCCCGGCGCTCTACCGGCCTGAAAGCGGGAATGTGGGAGGGCAGCTCTACCAGATGAATGCTGGCATCCGCGGCAAAGAGGAATATAAGGCCAAGATTACCGCTCCCGCACAGTAAGATACGTCCAGGACCTAGATTCGAACGAAACTTCCTTTCTTTTCCGAGTGAAAGTTTCCTCTTGCGTCTTTGTGCCTGCTCGATTCGGGATTCGAATCGCCAGAACAAATTACTTTCCAGGTGACCGCTCCATGCCACGAGTACCACTTTCCAAGCTTCATACTCTGCAGATTCTACAATTCATCCGCGCTCAAGGCTCGATCTCACGTGCGGGTCTCGCAGAGAAGACGGAGACGAGTCCGTTCCTTATCTCCAAGACATGTGACCAACTGCTCGCGGCGAAGTTCATCACGGAGGCGGGTCAGGGAGACTCTACGGGCGGACGGCGACCAACGCTGCTCTCGCTGAAGCCCGACTTCGGCCGTTTGATCGGGGTGCATCTTGGAACCGTGAACGTGCGTATTGCGATGACGGACTTTCGAGGCAATCTGATCGAGTACATCAAAGATGAGAGCCGGGCCGACAAGGGACCTGAGGCTGCAATGCAGCACCTGATTCATCTGATCGACCAAATGCTCAAAAAGGCAGGCGTCTCCTATTCAGAGCTGAGCGGTATAGGGATTGGCATCTCGGGAGTCCTGGAACGGAGTACGGGGGTTGTTCTTTTCTGGCCGAAGCTGCCTATGTGGATCAACGTGTCCGTAAGAAAGATTCTGGAAGATCGCTACAAGACGATCGTCGAGCTGGACGACACCTCGCGAACACAGGCCTTTGCAGAGTACAAGCTGGGAGCACTCGACTCCATCAAGCACTTCATCTATGTGGCTGTGGGCGCGGGAATCGGGGCTGCTCTTTTTCTGGATGGCAAACTCTATTCAGGCTCCGCGGGTTTCGCGGGAGAGTTTGGCCACATCACGGTCTCTGAGGCGGGACCGCTTTGTTCGTGTGGCAACCGTGGTTGTCTTGAGACGATGGTCTCCGCATCTGCCCTGATTCGTAAGGCGCAGCATGGTCTAACCGAAGGTCTCAGCAACACTTTGATGCAGATGTCAGAAGGGAATCCGAAGCATCTGTCGGTTGAGATGCTAGCCGATGCAGCGAGGCAAGGCGATCGGTTCACGAGGCGTCTTTTGTCCGATACGGCTATAAGCCTAGGGACGAGCCTGGTCAGCCTTGTGAATCTCCTGAACCCGGAGCTGATCGTGATTGGTGGAGGTGTCGCCTCGGCGATCGGCGAGCTGATCCTTCCAGAGATAGAAAGGGTGGTGCGGGATCGAGCCATGATTCAAGGGGACAACCAGGTGCAGATTCGGATCTCTCAACTGCAGGAGAAAGACTGGGCGCTGGCGGCGACTTTGCTGGTGGTCGAAAAGGCCCTGGCACAGTCGTTCCTGAAGGCCATGGAGCCTAAAACCCGCGCCGGCAAAAAGCTGGTAAAGGTTCCCGCATAGTCGTGGAGTGTTTTGAATGTGAGCCCACAGGAGCAGGTCTCCTGTGGGTTTTCTCTTGCTTGAGAAGGCGACAGAGCTGCCGACCCTCTTCTCGCAGGGGCCGATCTGATTTCATCCTTTGGGTCAATTCTGCGCTGCGGATAGATATCTATTTATTATATATATCTATCCACAAAAACTGCTTCCTGAGGGATTACTTATAACTATTTTTAGTATAAGTAATGGACACTGTGGTAGTTGATGCGGTACATTCACGTCCTGTGACAACTTCTAACAAAAAAGACAACACATCTCTGCGACAGAACGATGGGGTGAAGGATTCTTACAGCATCAGTGGAATGACACGCCGCACCTTCGTTGGGCTTGGAGCTGCATGGGCAGGTGCGATGACCCAGGGAACTTTACTGGCGCAGTCCAATCAAGTTCAACGACAGGCAGTCGGGCATGAAAGCACCGGACATAAGGTGAAGCTTTCGTGGCGCATTGGGCTCGATTGCTACCTGACGGACGGCGCATTCGATCAGCTCATTACGCTTCTAATAAAACATCCAGACGTCGTTGATGAGGTCTGCCTGTTTGAGAGTGCTACCGTTCTCGTTTATCTTCCACCGGAGTGGATCGCGAAGACCGCCGATGTGATTTCGCGGCGCTTTGCCGCCTTTCGACAGGCGGGCGTTCGCAGTGTAGGGGTCGACGTACTGGCAACGCTGGGCCACGGCGATGAAAGCTGGGAGATCATGCCTGCGATGCCGCTGCCGCCGATGATTGGGCACGATGGAACACGGTCCCGAGGATGTGCCTGTCCGGCGCGCGTTGAGTTCCGCCACTTTATCCGTGCGAAGTATTCGACGTTTGCACGGACGACTCCGGACTTCATCTTGGTCGATGACGACGTGAGAATGCAAGGTCACTCGTTTGCCGGGCGCGGCATCGACTGGGGCTGCTTCTGCGATGAGTGCCTGCGTGTATTTGGGGAGGAGATTGGCTACTCGTATCGTCGCGAGGAGCTCGTTGCGGCTTTCAATGTGCCTGAGAATCAGGCTATACGACAGGCCTGGATCGCTCACAATGGACGCGTGCTGGAGTCGGTGTATGCGGATGTCGGCTCAGCAGTGAGGGAGGTAAATCCCGCCATCATTATGGGGGCTATGACCCTTGGACCTTCTTATACGACTTACAGCAATTCGACGCTCGATCGATGGATCACGGCGCTGGGAGCAACAAAAGCACGTCCGGGAGAGGGCTTCTACTGGGACACGTCTCCGGGCAGCGGGACGGGAGCAGATCGCATGGAGATGGTGACGAAGGCATTCGAGATCTCTCGGCAGAACGCGCAATATCCAACGCAGATTAACGATCGTCAGGCGGAGTACGAGACCTTTCCCTACGTCAGCTTACTGAAGAACCCGCAGACGGCCATCAACGAGCGTGTCCTTGCGATTGCCGCGGGATGCAATGGCGTTGCCTTCAACACACTGGGATCCGTTGGACCGTTCGAAGAGTACAACCCCTTGTTTCAAAAAGTTTCCGAAGCACGGCAGATGCTGGATGAGTTGCTGGCGCACTCGGAGGGGATTCCCGCCCGAGGCGTGTGGTCGGCATGGTCGCCTCATGTGATGGGTAGACGGACGATTCGAGCCAACGAGTCGTGGCTCAAGACAGAGGAGCCGTACGACATGAACCTCACGACCATCCTGGCTGAGATCGGGATTCCGCTGAGCGCGGAGCGTTGCGGTCTGGGAACGGTGCTGACGGGGAGAATCGCAGAGACGTTCGATGATGAGATGCTCAAATCGATCCTGGCCGAAGGAGTCCTGATGGATACGCTGGCGCTGCGAATTATCGCCGAACGCGGCTTTGGCGAGATGACAGGAATACGACTTGCAGCGTCTTACAACACAACCACCTATGCACGACTGACCAACGATCCACTCAATGGCGTCCATGCGGGTACGGCGCATGATGTCCACCAACTCATACCAGAGGCATTTCGTACGCCCGATGTGCTTGAGCCTTTGTCTACTGAGGTTCGCGTTCTTGCCCAGTTGGTGGACTATCGCCAGAACTTGAAAGGCACCTGCATGACTGCGTACGAGAACAAACTGGGAGGACGTGTGGTCGTGGTGGGATACGCGCCTTGGTGGTTCATTCAATCGTCGAATAAGCGCTTTCAGACGATTCAGGCTATGGACTGGATTGCAAAAGACCAGCTGCCCGTTCGCATTGAAGAGACCTGCGCCCTGGCTCCCTTTGCCCGTATCAACCAGGAGGGCACGCGCGGTGTCGTGGTGCTCCTGAACACAGAGCTTGGCTCGATTGAAACGGCGACCGTTCATCTTCGCCTTCCAGGTAAAACGCCGGTTCGCCTGATCTCCACTCAGAAGGAGTCGCACATGGACCAGTTCCGGGTAGGCAATGGCGTAGGCGTGACGGTGAGGAACATTCCTGCATGGTCGACGGTAAGTCTAACTCCTGGGATGACGCTCTTTAGTTCTCACTGATAGTTTGGGTTTCGCCTGCCCGCAAGAAGCAACTTTACTTTATTTTTATCTTTTACAGTGTCAACTTAGCCAAATAGCACGATATTTTGATCTACTTTATATCTTTTTCAAAAAAAGTAGATAGACATCGTGACAGCGTTTCGGTAGTATCAGCCTCGGGTAGATCACTTGAGAAAACTTGTCTGGCAAGGAAGCAAAATTTTTACACTCGAGAACACTTCTGGGCAGCCCCAAGATCCAGGAGACGATGAAGTTCTCGTAAGGGTGAAAGCCGTCGGAATCTGCGGGACGGACATCCACATCTTGAAGGGTGCGCTGCCGAGCGCACGCCCTCCCATGGTGCTGGGCCACGAGATTGCGGGCGAGATCGCTCGAGTGGGGAAGAATGTGATTCGCGTTCGTGAAGGCGATCGCGTCACCGTGGATGCTGTAGTTGGATGCGGTGTGTGTGAGCTTTGCAAACAAGGGCGAATTCAGTTCTGCGCCAAGGGCTTTGAGTTTGGCATCAGCCGCGATGGTGGATGCCAGGACTACCTTGTTTTGCCCGAGAGAAATGTGTATCCGATCCCAGACACGATCTCATTTGAAGAGGCTGCCATCCTGGATATGGAAGTCTACAACGCTGTGCAGAAGTGCGGAGTCAAGAACGGCGAGTCGGTACTCGTACTAGGAGCAGGCCCGATAGGCCTTATCGCTTGCCAGGTGGCAAAGATCATGGGTGCGGGAAAGGTAATCCTGAGCGATGTGCTCTCGGATCGACTGAAGGCCGCCGAAGATCTCGGTATGGCTGACTCTTATCGACTGGTGCCGGAAAGCGACTTTGAAGGAACGCAGGCAAACTGTTGCCTGGTTGATGTAGTCATCGACTGCGCCGGCACTGCGGCGAGTACGAAGCATGCGCTTGATGCCGTCCGTCCGTGCGGTCGTGTTCTGCTCTACGGTGTATACGAGCACGCCATTGATCATCTCGATTTGAATCAGGTTGTGCTGAAAGATCTTGTACTCTTCGGATCGCAGAGCGACCGGATAGGATGGGAAGACGTGATTGCGCTGGTCACCACAGGCGCCCTCAATCTAAAGAGTCTCATCACGCATAGATTTTCTGTGGAAGATGGGCCTCGCGCCTACGACCTTGTGAGCAAACATGAGGCGGCTGCGATCAAAGCGGTTATGCTGCTCTAAAAGCTGACGACCGCCTGGAAGAGCCGCCATCTTTCGATAGGACGTGGAGGAAGAATCGATGCTCCCAGATTTCATCACAATCTACAGAAGTCGTCTGGTTTCGCCTACTAAGATTCAGAAGGTGCCTATGAAGGTCTGCAAAGTTGTTTCAGGACGATCCAGGTCGACGATGCCTTTCTTAGTGGGCTTGCTCTATCTTTCCCTGGTCTCGCAGAGCGGGTTCTCCCAAAAAGTGCGTTTAGTCGTCTCATCGAACGCTGGAGATCGACTCACGGTCAAACCGAATTTGAAGTTCCAAGAGAGCCTTGTTTCGAGCGGGGACAAGTTCGAGATCCGCGACGATGTGCGATACCAGACCGTGGATGGGTTTGGAGCTTCTTTTCTGGAGGCTGGAATCATGTGCATCCATGACCTTCCCGCTCGGAAACAGAAGGCACTCTTCGAGTCGCTCTTTGATGCGAAGAAGGGGTCTGGCTTCTCGGCGATGAAGACCGTGATCGCCTCCACCGATTTTATGTCTGCGGGACCGTTTTACAGCTACGATCCAACTCCGGGCGATGTTGAGATGAAAGACTTTTCCATCGCGCGAGACCTCGGCCCCAATGGACTTATCCCCTACATCAAGCGCGCCAAGAGCTATGGGAAGTTTGTATTACAGGCTCCGATGGACTATCCGCCGGACTGGATGTTGATGGACGTCAACAAGAACCAGGACGTCAATCCGAAGTACTACGATGCACTGGCGCGATACTACTTTCGCTATTTGCAGGAGTATCAGAAGAATGGAGTCTTCATCGACTATCTGAGCCTGTTCAACGAGCCCAGCATCTATACCAAGATTCCATGGAATGAGATCAACATGCTTCTTCGCGATCACGTTGCTCCACTTCTTCACAAAGAAGGCATTCAAACTCAGATCATGGCCAGCGAGCCGCCCACTCGGGAGAATGCGGCGAAGAATTATCCGCTTGTTCTGGATGATCCAATCACGATCAAAGATGTCGCGTTGCTTCCCTATCATGGTTACGACTTCAAGAACTCGGATCAGATAGCCGCGCTGCACGAGAAGTATCCGCAGTTTCATCTGTGGATGACTGAACTCTGTCATGCGAATGCCGGCACCGATCATCCGAATGATCCTCTACCGATGGGTGACTTCCTTGACGGTAACTTTTGGGGAGGTCAAATATTCGATGACCTCGAGGCGTCTGCCTCAGCATGGATCTACTGGAACATGGTGCTCGATGAAAATGGAGGGCCGTGGTCGGTGTCGGTCGTTCACTCCAATCCAGATCCAAATAGCCAGCAACCAGTCGTGATCGTTGACCGCAAGGCGAAGAAGGTGATCTACACCGGGGTCTATTACTATCTGTCGCATTTCAGCAAGTACGTGCGGCCGGGAGCAGTGAGGATCGAGACCGCAGGAAAAGCATCTGGAGTGCGCGTCATGTCCTTCGTCACGCCCGATCAAGGTATCGTGACGGAGATCATGAATAGCAATAAAAACGATACGGATATCAGCCTGTTGTTTCATCACAAGACTCTACGTGTTCATCTGCCTGCGTCCTCCATCACGACGGCAATGTGGAAAGAGCAAGCGAAAGCAGCCGACGGAACTGCAGGCCTACACGAGAACCACCCATAGGATTAGTCGAGATCAACCATCGCTGTTGTCGATGCTCTGAAGTGACGCAATATAAAAGGCGCCCACTTTGCGGTAGGTTGTGGTTATTCGTATCACCACCTACCGAAAGGAGCGCCGTTATGAGCCAAGAGAAATATATCGGCATGGACGTCCACCAAGCAACGATCTCGGTTGCGGTCACGGATTCCCGGG
>Ga0193716_1000578_pt1 | contig 22164 bp, 16 predicted proteins | sample U2c1metaG_FD_145901 | JGI IMG/M metagenome (GOLD analysis project Ga0193716, IMG submission 145901) | Soil microbial communities from a riparian zone of the East river system, Colorado, United States - U2c1 | ecosystem: Environmental > Terrestrial > Soil > Riparian zone | place: USA: East River...
CAGGTACGACACGGTAATAGCGTATAATTCCTCGGGGGATACTACTCTGAGCTTAAAACAGGCGCCCAGCCAGGTAAATCCCTTCGATTCCGCCACGACTGCGGGTAACCTGGGGAATTACTATATCATTAATGGCTCCAATCTGGGTGGCGCTACGTCCATAACTTTCAATGGGACAACTGCCTATTTCAATCGCGCTTTAATAAGCGATAACTCCATTATCGTTCAGGTGCCCGCGACAACGCCTTACTCAGGTCCCCAGGCGACTGATAGCCTTGTCGTGACGACCATCCATGGTAAGACATCCTATAAGTTTAAAATTATTCCGCCGCCGCCGACCCCGGCCACCTGGTCTGACTTTGATTTCTGGGCGGGGTCACAGATCTCCCTGACAGGGGTAGGCTTTGCCGGCGTAACGGCTGTCGCCCTCAACGGCACTACGGCGCATGCCGACATCCTCAGCCAGTCCGATACAACATTGGTTCTACGGTTCCCGTCGACGACGGTCAATAGGACCAACCTCGTATTTACGTACACTTCCTTAGGCGATACGCTTGCCGCAACCTCGACCCAGGAACTGGTGGATTTGGACAATGCTTATACTGTCTTTTATAAAGGCCAATTCCAAAACGACTGGACGCTAAGTAGCTTTTCCCACAACGCATCCGTGGGAGATGCCAACGACATATCCATCAATGGGACGACCCACTCGGTCCCGGGCACGGCTTCATTTGTGTTAGACTTTCCAAACGGCGGATATAAAATGGAGGGCTGGGCCGGTAGTGCAACCAGTCCCATCTATTTATCGACGTATACTTACTATACTTTCTGGATCAAGGGCGGCGTTCAACAGGAGATAGTGACCATTTCCGCCGACCAGCTGCCAACTCCCTGGCTGCAGCCGACGGGCCCCGGTATCTTCACCATTACTGTTCCTCCGGGGGTATGGACTTATTTCAAGATCCCGATAGGTTCGGGAGCGGGCCAGTTGAATTTTCAGTCGCCGGCCGTTGCCCAAAGTGCGATAAATACAAGTAAAGCTAATCGATTGTCGTTCTTCATACCGGGTCCCAGCGGTACAGATGAAGTCTTATATGTAGATGAAGTAGGTTTTGTTAAATAAAATATGATCACGTCATGTTTGTCCACCAAATAAAAATTTCTTTTACAGGGGTTCTTCTCCTGACTATCTTTTCTGCCTTTGGACAAAACCTGGGTTCTTCTGCACAAAACCCGGATGGTCCTGTCGACCCTCATGCTACCCGTGAGACCGTTGCGCTTTACCGGCATCTAAAAACCCTGGCCGGTAAAGGTTTCCTCTTCGGTCACCAGGACGACCTTGCCTATGGGGTGGGATGGAAATACGTTGCCGGACGCAGTGACATAAAAGATGTCACTGGCGATTATCCCGGCCTCTTTGGCTGGGAGCTTGGCCGCATTGAGCTGGATCATTCCGTCAATTTAGACAGCGTGCCATTTGATAGGATGCGCGACTTTATCCGGGACGGTTATGAAAAGGGAAGTGTCATTACCATCAGCTGGCACCTCAACAATCCACTTACAGGCGGCACCGCCTGGCAGCCTGCTCCCGGCACCGTAGCCGCCATTCTTCCGGGCGGAGAGAAAAACGAGCTCTACAAAAGCTGGCTGGATAAGGTCGCCGCCTTTATGCTTAGCCTCAAGGGTAAACATGGCGAATATATACCGGTCATATTCCGGATGTTTCATGAACTCAACGGCAACTGGTTCTGGTGGGGAGGGAAAAATTGCACAGCCGATGAGCTAAAACAACTCTGGCAGTTTACAGTCCGGTATCTGCGCGATGAGAAACAAGTCCACAATCTCCTTTATGCGTACAATACAGATAGATTCGCATCCGCCGAAGCGTGGCTGGAAAAATATCCCGGCGATGAATGGACAGATATCTCCGGCTTCGATATCTACCAGGGAAATAATATCAGCAAAAACGAAGATTTTGTAAAGGAATTTGGCCGGATGCTGACAACACTGGATAGCATCGCAGCCCAACACAATAAGATTCCCGCCGTGACAGAGTTTGGCTACAACGGCCTGCCCGACGACAATTGGTGGACTCAGACATTCCTGAAGACGCTGGCAGGACACAAAATAGCTTATGTCATGGCCTGGCGAAATGCCGGTGAACAACCCGGCGGGCATCGTGAATATTATGTGCCCTTTAAGGACCAGGGTTCAGCACCCGACTTCGTGAAATTTTATAAAGACCCCTCAACTCTTTTCCAAAAGGAAACAGCAAAAGAAAAATTGTATCACTAAAAGAAAACTGATGAATTATCTTGTTTTTCCATCACGGAAATACCTTGCCGGCCTCTTTGCGGGCCTCCTGCTCTGTTCTTCGCTGGCAGTGGCCTGCCACAAAGGATCGGCCAGTACGGCCCCTATGGATACGGCGGTTGTCAATCCACCCGCTCCCCCGGTCATCACCAAACAGGTGCCTGCGACAGATACCCTTTTTGGAAATGGCGTCGATCTGCAGCCTTCCTATTACAATGGCGGCAAAGTGAACCTTGGCTTTACGCTGATGTTGGCTTCCCCAAAGATAAAGTCCGTCCGAATCGAGATCGAACCGACCGTCCCGATCACTCTCGCCGCCTCCTGGATACAACAGGCGCGCAGTTATGGGTATAAAGTTATCGCGACCTATCATAAGTATACCGTACTGGGCTCAGACAACGCCGCCGATCTGAATGATGCCGCCAACTGGTGGAAGACAAATTATGCTACATTGGCAGCGGCAGGCTCTTTTACGATCAATCTGATGAATGAATGGGGTGACCACAATCTTTCTTCCACCGCCTACGCCACCGCCTGTAACAATGCTATCGCCATTGTCCGACAGGTCTATAGCGGCCCTATCATCCTGGATTGTCCGGGATGGGGACAGGAGACGACTGTTGCGGCTGATGCAATTAAGGGCACGGGTGGTACAACAATAAGCGATACCAACATCATCCTTTCAGCCCATATCTATCCGAATGGCTACAATCAGGCAAAAAACCACACCTTTCAACAATCTGACCTGGACGACCTTGCGTCTTCAGGAAGACCCTGTATTGTAGGAGAGTTTGGTAATTCCCCTTCGGGCAGCGCAGACTGGTCGGGAATGATTACCTACGCCAAATCAAAGAAATGGGCAGTCTTAGGCTGGGCCTGGAATGGAGATGGTGGCCCTATGAATATGATTACCCCTGCATGGGACTCGGTGACAAATGCTTCATCATACGGACAAAGTTCTTATTTTACGGTAATTTATAACCAGTTGTAAAACGATTTGCCGGCTTATCAGCATATGAAATTACAATTACCGGATCTTGTCCTTATCGTTACCTACCTCGTCACCATGGTCGTAATCGGCTGGGTACTTCGTAAAAAAGCAAGACAGAATAAACTCAACTACCTGATGGGCGGAAAATCCCTTCCCTGGTACATGCTGGGGCTTAGTGACGCCTCCGATATGTTCGACATATCCGGCACCATGTGGATGGTAAGCCTTTGTTTTGTCTATGGAATGAAAAGCATCTGGATACCCTGGTTATGGCCGGTCTTTAACCAGGTCTTTATGATGGTCTATCTTTCCCGCTGGTTACGCAGGTCCAATGCTACTACCGGTGCGGAGTGGCTCGCTACACGATTTGGCAGCAGCGGACAGAAGATCCGGGCTTCACATAACATCGTAGTGGCCTTCGCATTGCTGAGCTGTCTGGGATTTATGGCCTATGGTTTTGTCGGCCTCGGCAAGTTCATGCAGATCTTTATCCCCTGGGAGTCGGTTCAACAGTATGTCCCGTTCCACGTCCCTCCCAGTTATATACCCCATTTTTATGGAATTGTGTTCACTCTCTTTGCCGCCTTTTATTCTATCCTTGGAGGAATGCACAGCATCGTGCTCGGAGATGTGATAAAATATATTATCATGACCATCGCATGTATCAGCATCGGGGGCATTGCAATGTACAGACTTCATCAGCACGGACAGGCCCTGCACCTGCCCGCAGGCTGGCTCAACCCTTTCTTTGGCTGGCATCTCTCTCTGGATTGGTCAGGACTCGTCGATGACGCAAATAAGAAGATAAAAGACGATGGGTTTTCCCTGTTTGGCATTTTTTTCATGATGATGCTTTTTAAAGGCATATTTGCCAGCCTGGCCGGTCCTGCACCCAACTATGACATGCAGAAAGTGCTCAGTACCCGCTCACCGGAAGAAGCCAGCAAGATGAGCGGTTTCGTTTCCATCATCCTGCTGCCTATCCGTTACTCCATGATCATCGGTCTTACCGTGCTCGCCCTGCTGTATTACAATAACATCAGCGCCGACCTGCAGACACCTGCGGGCACCGATTTTGAAAAGATCCTGCCGGCAACCATCAATGCCTTCCTGCCCGTGGGCCTGATGGGACTTGTACTGACAGGCCTCCTGGGAGCCTTTATGGGCACCTTCTCCGGAACGCTCAACGCAGCTCAGGCCTACCTGGTCAACGACATTTACCTGAAATATGTCAACCCCGAAGCCTCAAACCGGAAGGTCATCCTGATGAATTATTTCGCCGGCCTGGCCGTAGTGGCTACCGGCATCGTCCTGGGCTTGTTTGTAAAGGACGTCAACACCGTCCTGCAATGGATAGTCTCAGGACTCTATGGAGGATATGTCGCTGCCAACATGCTGAAATGGCATTGGTGGCGTTTCAACGCCAGTGGCTTCTTTTGGGGTATGCTGGCAGGCATCCTTCCGGCTATCGCGCTGGCCGTACTCAAGTCCATCGGTGTCCTGCATGGCCTTGACCTTTATTACTGGCCCGTACTCTTCCTGCTGTCCATGGCCGGGTCGGTCATCGGCTCCTATGCTGCTCCCCCCACGGATAGCGCTACCCTGGTAGCCTTTTACCGCAACGTGAGACCCTGGGGTTTGTGGCAGCCCGTGCACGAGCTGGTTGTACAAGAAGACCCCGGATTTACCGGCAACACCAACTTCCGTCGCAACATGCTCAACATAGCGCTCGGCATCGTCGGACAACTTTGCCTTACCCTACTCCCCATGTATATCGTATTATGGTTGAAGGCGCCACTATTGCTAACTGTAGTCCTCCTGTTGATCATTATAATGATCCTCAAAAGAACCTGGTGGGACAGACTCAATGAATATTGATTGTTCAAAACTAAAACTGACTATGATGGATCACCATTTTACTGAAAGACTGGCAAGGCTCAATGAAAAATACAACGAACTTATCCGGCGGCCTAACGAGCATATGGCCCCCGGCAACGGCGTCTTCCTGCGTTATCTCCATCCGGTGCTTACCGCAGCTCATGCTCCTCTCTTCTGGCGTTATGACCTCGATGTCAGAACAAATCCCTTCCTGATGGAAAGGTTTGGCATCAACGGCGTCTTCAACTCAGGCGCCATAAAATGGAATGACCGATATGTCCTGATGGCAAGGGTAGAAGGGAAAGACCGCAAATCATTCTTTGCTATCGCAGATAGCCCCAACGGCATCGATAATTTTAAGTTCTGGGACTCGCCCGTCCATATGCCTGGATCCGGTCATCCCGAAACCAACATCTATGATATCCGCCTTACCCATCACGAAGACGGCTGGATCTACGGATTGTTCTGTACGGAAAGCAGGGACCCCGATGCCCCGGCTGCCGACCAGTCGGCCGCCATCGCGCAATGCGGCATCGCCCGGACCAAAGACCTCGTTCAATGGGAAAGGCTGGCCGATCTGCATACCAATAGCCCGCAGCAGCGCAACGTGGTCCTTCATCCTGAATTCGTGGACGGTAAATATGCATTCTATACCCGCCCGCAGGACGGCTTTATCAGTGCCGGCACAGGCGGAGGCGTAGGCTTCGGCCTCTCGGACTCCATCACCCATGCCGCGATAGACCACGAGACCATCATCGATCCGCGGATCTATCATACGGTGAATGAGGGAAAGAACGGACTGGGCCCCGCACCTATAAAAACACAGCTGGGCTGGCTGCACCTTGCGCATGGCGTAAGAAACACCGCAGCAGGCCTTCGTTACACGCTTTATCTTTTCATGACGGACCTCCAGGACCTTACCCGCGTCATCTACAGACCGGGTGGCTATTTTATCGCGCCAAAAGGAGAAGAAAGGGTAGGGGACGTGTCCAACGTGGTATTTTCCAACGGATGGATCCCCGACGACAACGGCAAAGTATTTATCTATTATGCTTCTTCCGATACCCGTATGCACGTCGTTACCACTACGATGGACCAGCTGCTTGATTATGTGGTCAACACTCCGGAAGATGGACTCAACTCCGCAGCTTCGGTTGCAACACTTCAACAGCTGATCGACAGGAATAAAGTTTTGCAAAATGAATACAGCCGGTTACAAAGCAGAAGCCGATCGTGAATTACATGCCATCCTCTTGTATTGGATGGAAAACACACCCGACCTTGTCCACGGCGGATTTATCGGCAGGATCGACGGACAGGACCGGCCACACCCCGGGGCGCCAAAGGGACTCGTCCTGAATAGCAGGATCCTCTGGACCTTCAGCGCCGCATGGCGCAGTACCGGACAAGGTATCTACCGGCCGATGGCAGACAGAGCCTATGCCTACCTGCTCCATAACTTTCTCGACAGGGAATATGGCGGTGCCTTCTGGAGCCTCAACGCCGCGGGTCAGCCACTCGACCCCCGCAAACAGATCTATGGACAGGCTTTTGCCCTCTATGGCCTCAGCGAATATTACAGGGCCTCGGGAGAAAAGGCGGCCCTCGATGAAGCTGTTTCACTGTTCCGGCTAATCGAACAGCACAGCTTCGACCCCCGGCAAAATGGTTATTTTGAGGCATTCGCCCGCGACTGGTCCTTACTGGAAGATGTCCGGCTGAGCGACAAGGACGCCAATGATCCGAAGACGATGAATACCCACCTCCATATCCTGGAGGCCTATACCAATCTTTATCACGCCTGGCCCGATCCGCTGCTGGAGAACCGCATCATCGGCCTGCTTGACATTTTCGACCGCCATATCATCGGCGCCGGCGGCCATCTCGGTCTTTTTTTTGATGCAAACTGGAAGAAAAGGGGAGGAAACATCTCCTATGGCCACGACATCGAAGCGGCCTGGCTCCTCCACGAAGCCGCACTGGTCATCAACAATAACCAATGGATAACAAAAACCAGCCGCCACGCACTGCGAATCGCCGCCGCAGCAGCAGAAGGCCTCGACACCGACGGAGGACTCTGGCATGAACAGCAAGACGGCCATCTGATCCGGCAGAAACACTGGTGGCCCCAGGCCGAAGCAATGGTGGGTTTCCTTCAGGCCTGGCAGCTCAGCGGAGATGCCATCTGGTGGCAACGATCTCTCGATAGCTGGAACTTCGTAAAAGAACATATCCGCAGCCCTGATGGCAAAGAATGGTATTGGGGAGTAGAAGCAGACAACAGCCCCATTCCCGGACAGGATAAGGCCGGATTCTGGAAATGCCCCTATCATAATGGCAGAGCCTGCCTCGAAATTATACGGCGACTGCAAGTCTATTGACCATTTATACGTAGGTTTGAAAAAAGAAAAAACAATGCGATTTTTTGTACGCTTAGCTATTATCTCGTCCCTTTTTACCGTTATGACCTTTCTGACATCCCTACGCTTCAAAACACAAAAAGTGATCTTCTTTGGCGACTCCATTACCCAGGCTGGCGCCAAACCCGGCGGTTATATCGTTAAAATGAAGGAAGCCCTGGCGCAAAAAGGGATCTCCGATTATGACCTCATAGGAGCTGGCATCGGCGGCAACAAGATTTACGACCTCTACTTGCGTCTGGAAGATGACGTCCTTTCCCAAAAACCCGACGTCGTAATTATCTGGGTCGGCGTTAATGACGTCTGGCACAAGGCAACCTCCGGCACCGGCACAGATCCCGATAAATTTGAGAAATTCTATACCGCCATCATCAACAAAATGCTGGACCAGCACATCCGGGTCATTCTCTGCACACCCGCCGTCATCGGAGAAAAAACGGATTTTACGAATCAACAGGACGGAGACCTCAACGCCTATTCCCAGATCATCCGCACCCTGGCTCAAAAATGGCATTGCGGCCTGGTCGATCTGCGCGAGAGCTTCCACAATTACGAACTTAAGAACAACCCCGGGAATAAAGAATCCGGCATCCTGACCCTGGACAGGGTTCATCTCACTGAAGCCGGCAATCAGCTCGTCGCCGACAAGATGATGGAAGCGCTCACTGCAAAGTAAGCCCGAACCCTACTGAAAAATAAGCCGACCCGCCACCGCAAATTAAATCTTTAGCATATGGACAAAACAATCCTTATCACAGGCGCAAATGGCAACCTCGGCGCCGCTACCGTGAAAAAATTCCTGGACGAAGGATATAAGGTTGTCGCTGTCGACCATTCCGGGACACACCTCGGCTTCGCTGCCTCCCACGACAACTTCGAATTGCGAGCGGTCGACCTCTCCGACGAAGAAGCCGTCGTATCATTCATGGAAGAAATAATCGAACTCTACGGCCACATCGACGGCGCCCTCCTGCTGGCAGGCGGTTTTGCCATGGGCGGCATCGACGCCGCGGACGGCGAAGCCCTCAGGAAAATGTATTCCCTCAACTTCGAGACGGCTTATTTCCCCGCCCGTATCCTCTTCCAGCATATGCTGCAGAACGGTTATGGCCGGCTTGTCTTTATGGGCGCCCGGCCTGCACTGAAACCCGAACAGGGAAAAGGCTCCCTGGGCTACGCCCTCAGCAAGGGCCTGCTTTTCCACCTGGCCGAGCTGCTCAATGCCACAGCCAAAGGAAAAAATGTGGTGGCCTCCGTCGTCGCACCCTCCACCATCGACACCGCCATCAACCGCCAGAGCATGCCCGACGCCGACCCCGCTGCCTGGGTCAAACCTGAACAGATAGCCGCCCTGCTGGAATTTATCTGCAGCGAAAAAGGAGACGCAATACGCGATCCGGTCTATAAAGTCTACAACAACGCCTAAAGGCCTAAAAACAGCAAAGCGACTCGTCGGAGTCGCTTTGCTGTATCATTTTCTCTACTTACTACTACACAGTCAGTACACTGTTCCATCCCGTAACACCATCCGGCTCCCTAAGTGGATTTTCAATGTCCTCCATCCACATTCTGGCGTCGATGTAGAACTTGTAATAATACTTACCCTTCGGCAGCATTGGGATAGAGATCTTCCAGCAACCATCCTTGGCCGGATGCATCTGCAACTCGTCCGGCGACCAGTGATTGAAGGTGCCTGCAAGGGAAATGTGGGCTGCGGATGTAGGATTAACGTGATGAACGTAAAACTCGATCGTTTTCTTACGCCTGTTAATGAAAGGCGATTCCCGAAATTTCATAGCAACCCCCTTTTTTTTAGATTTTAAAATTGCATTCATCCGGATCGGATGTCTTTTCAAAGGTCGGATGCCGAACTTCGCAATAGCTTCGTCCCTCGCTTTTGCTCGTTCCTAACCTTCGCGATGCTCGGTTACAGCGCTCGTGTCAATAGGGTTAGCTCAAATAGCAGCAATCGTTGTTAGCCGTGTTTCTACGACAAGTGGGTTTTTTGGGGAAGAGCGTATGAAATTTACAATTTTTTTCGGCAAATTGCAGGAAGAATGAAAGTATTTTTTGCTAAATCGGTTTAATTCCCCCGGAGGCCAAAAGCCTCTAAAAGATATTAACCGTCCAGCGAAACGTGCCAAATTTGGCAATAGCACGTTTTCACCACTTTTTAATCGGTAATTAAGGGCTTTCAGCAGGAGTATTGGTAAATTTATGGCATTCACCAGAAGACCCACTATGGCAGATACAAAGATATTACTCGTTGAAGACGAAAAGAAGATCGCGGAGTCGTTGCGTAAAGGATTGACCGAACAACATTATGAGGTCGACGTCGCCTATGACGGCGCCATCGGCCGTAAACTATTCGACGCCAATACCTATGATCTGGCCATCCTCGACATCAATCTTCCCCTGATGAATGGATATGAGCTGGCCCGCCACATCCGTAACGTTAATGAAGACATCCTCGTCATCATGCTCACCGCCATGAATACGACGGAAGACAAGATCGAAGGCTTCGAAGCAGGTGCGGATGACTATATCGTAAAACCATTCGACTTCCAGGAATTGCTGGTTCGGATCCGCGCCCTTCTCAAAAGACTTCATCATCAGCCCACCGGCGGGTCCAATGTACTCAAGGTGAACGACCTCGTTATGAACCTCGACAGCAAAGAGGTTTCACGCGAAGGGAAAAACATCCCCCTCACCGCAAAAGAATTCCAGCTGCTGGAATATTTCATCCGCAATAAAAATAAGGTTGTCTCCCGCATCGACATCGCCATGAATGTCTGGGACATCGACTTCGATACCAAAACGAACGTCATCGACGTCTACGTCAATTTCCTTCGGAAAAAAATAGAAAAAGACTTTTCTTCCAAACTCATCTACACCCAGGTGGGGATGGGTTATGTGTTGAAAGAAAACGCCTAACTTAAACCTCTAATTTGAAGATCCGCTACAAAATAATGCTGCTGTTTACCCTATTGGTGACAGCTATCATGTCGCTGCTGACAAGCTCCGTCTATTATTTTGCAAAACTGGAAAGAAAAGGGGTCTTCGAAAGAAGACTCCGGTCCCGGGCCATCTATAACACACAGCTTTATTCACTGATGGGTGACAGCGCCTTTGGCTTCATGCGCCGCATCGATACGGCCTCTATCGTAGGCTCCATTGTCTCACGCAGCATCGGCATCTTCACCGACGATGGAAAAGTGCTTTATCGTTTCGACATGCCGGGAAGCAAACACCTTGCCGTCAATCAACAGCTCCTCCAGGAAGTAAAGGAAAAAGGACAGGTACGTTTTGTGCTGGGTAACCTGGAAGCGGTGGCCGTTCACCGCGTTGCCGGGAAAAGAGATTTTGTCGTTATTGTCGCCGGCCATGACGACGAAGGTCTCGAAAGAGTACAAACCCTGAACAAGATCCTCCTGATCAGCCTCGTGGTGGCAATCTTGCTGACGGCCACGGTCAGCTTCCTGTTTGCCCGGCAGCTGCTCCGGCCCATTGCACTCATCATCCGCGAAGTAAAAGAGATCTCCTCATACGATCTGTCCCACCGCATCCGGGCCGGAACAGGCCAGGACGAAATGAGCCAGCTGGCCAATACATTCAACGACCTCTTGGCCCGCTTACAGGAAGCCTTTGCTATCCAGCGCCGTTTTATCTCCAATGCCTCCCATGAGTTGTCCACCCCCCTTACCTCCGTCTCCAGCCAGGTAGAGGTCACTTTGCAAAAAGACAGGTCCGCCGATGAATATAAACAGGTACTGTTCTCCGTTCGGGAAGACGTTACCCATATGCGCCAATTGACAAAAAGCCTGCTCGAGATCGCCAAGACAGGCTCCCAGGGTGGCATCGAGCTGAACGAGGTCCGGGTTGATGAGGTTCTTATGAAGGCCATGGCCGACGTAAAGAGATCGAATGCGGAATACAATGTTGAGTTGGAGTTTGGAGAATTTCCCGAAGATGAGAAGGATTTTGTCGTTTTCGGCAACAGCGAGCTCCTGTACATCGCCGTCAAGAACCTGATGGAGAACGGCTGTAAGTATTCTTCGGATAAAATGTCGGCAGTAGACCTGACCTTCGATCACCATAAGATCTTCATCCAGGTCGTCAATCGCGGAAGCGTCATCTCCGCCGAAGATATCCCCCAGATCTTTCAGCCTTTCTACCGCGGCGAGGGCACAAGCAATACCCGTGGTTTTGGCCTCGGCCTCGCATTGGCCCAACGTATCATCGCCCTTCATAAAGGAACGATCTTCGTCGCCTCCGACCCGGCCAACGGCACCCGCTTTACCGTCGAGCTGCCGGCGATAAAGATCTTCAACTGATCACTCGCCCGCCACCCGATATAACCGTCTTCACCATCCGTACCCACCCTTCTCCTTCATCAATGCCGGTGTAAAAATTTGCAATAAGATATTTTTTATGCTACATTTATTCCATAAATGGCTTTGATCTGTGAGCTATCCTAACGATTACGAACTTGCCGTCCGCCTCCGCCAGGGAGATGTGGAAGCCTTTGATATTCTTTATCAGAAGTACCATCAGGGCCTCTATTTCAATATATTGAAGCTCGTCCGCCAACCCGCTGCCACACAGGATATTCTTCAGGAAGTCTTCTTAAAGCTTTGGGAACGCCGCTCTTCCCTTGACCCGGACCAATCCGTGACAGCATGGTTATTCGTCGTCTCTTATAACAAAGCCGCTGACTATCTTAAACACTATCTCCGCCATTCGATCAGCCTCGATGAGAGCCAGGAAAAGATAATGGCACTCCCGCCGGAAGAAAGTCATCTGACCATCGAGGAAAGAACACAGTTGCTCACCGAAGCTATCAACCAACTATCCCCGCAGAAAAGAAAAGTGCTGGAACTCTGTAAGCTGCAAGGCAAGACCTATGAAGAGACCGCCCGGGAACTACATATCTCCCGCCATACCGTCAAGGAATATCTCGCTACCGCGATCAGCCATATCAAAGGGTATATCCGCCAGCATGGGGCCATGCTCTGGTTCCTCTGAAAATAAATATCTTTCTCTGACCCCCCCGAATTGCCTCCCTCCCAGTATTTATGTCGTAAGCGGCCTGTCTCCGGAACAGTCAACACATGCTAATGGAAGATCTTAAAATAAAATTGCAGCAGCTGCTGGATAAGCAGGAATGGTCTAAGGAGGACAAGGAATGGTTGCTGTCATACCTGGCAGATACCGATACGGAAGAATTAAAAGATCTGGTGGAGAAAGACTATCGCATCAATCTTTTTCCGGATCAGACGCTGGACCCGGTGATCTCTCAACAGGTGTTGAATAACCTGCACAATAAGATGCGATCGGAGTCGATGATGTCACCGGTTTCGCCTGCGGAAACATCACGTGTGGTCCGGATGCGTAGAATAGGTCTTGCCGCAGCCTCCCTTACCGGTCTGTTGATCATAGGTTCTTTATTCTGGAATAACAGGAAATCGGATACTAAACCCGCAGTCACTTTTTCGCAAAGGAACGGGGCACCTGGCAAGGAGATCCCGCCGGGTGGAAATAAGGCGATCCTCACACTGGCGAATGGTTCCAGCATCGTGCTGGGTGACGTAAAGAACGGGGCACTGGCACAGCAAGGCAATACCACGATAGTAAAGGCCGACGGCAAGCTTTCCTATGAGACGGCACAAAATCAGAACGGCTCCCTGCTCTTTAATACCATCGTCACACCCCGCGGCGGACAGTACCAGGTAGTATTGCCGGATAGCAGTGAAGTATGGCTGAATGCAGCCTCATCCCTCCGGTTCCCGACTGCTTTTACAGGTAAGGATAGAAGAGTGGAGATCACGGGAGAGGCCTATTTTGAAATAACAAAAGACGCAGCCAGGCCCTTTTTCGTAAAGGTTGGCAACTCGGAAGTACAGGTATTAGGGACACATTTTGACATCATGGCTTACGCCGAAGAGTCAACGCTGAAGACGACACTGATCGAAGGCTCTGTTCGCTTTGTCAATGGAGGGAATACGAGTATCCTGACGCCTGGTCAGCAATCCCGGCTCGACAAAAATGGCGGGATCAGCATAGCCGGCAACATCGACGCGGGAGAGGTCCTGGCATGGAAGAACGGACTTTTTCATTTCGAGAACGCAGGGATCGAAGACGTCATGAGACAATTATCCCGCTGGTATGATGTCGACGTATCCTACAGCAATATAAAAGAAGGCAATTATTTTTACGCAGATATACCAAGGACCACCAATCTTTCCGATGCGCTAAAAGCACTTTCACTTACCGGTAAAGTTCATTTCGAGATACAAGGAAAGAAGATCATTGTAGAAGAATAACAGTCGCCTTATCCTCTGGTATTTTAAGGGTTTCTAATTTTTCATCAAAACAATTACGCTAACGATGCGATCCATTGCATGCCGCAATCCCCTGCGATTGCGCCGGGGTGCCATTCCCTCATTCCTTTACCTGAAGCTGACCCTCCTTTTATGGATGTCGGTTTGCCTGAATACCTTCGCCGGCAGCTACGCACAGAATATTACCATTTCCGCGAAAGACGCGCCGCTGGACAAGATCTTCAGGGAAGTAAAAAAACAGACCGGGTATACTTTCATTTACACCGAAGCTATGCTTCGGAAGTCCAACAGGGTAAATTTAAACCTGAACAACGCGTCCCTTCAGCAGGCTCTGGACCTTTGTTTCCGCGACCAGCCTCTTACCTATACGATCCTCAATAAAATGATCATCGTAAAGGAAAAAGAGAAGATGGTGACACTGGCTCAACCTCCCCTGCCTCCTCCCGTCACCGTCACTGGTAAGATTATGGGCCCTGGTAATGAACCCCTCGCCGGCGCCAGCGTCACGGAGAAAGGAACGAATAATACCATACTGACAAAAGAGGATGGCAGCTTCTCCATCACCGTTAACAGACCCAATTCACTTCTCGTCATTTCCTATGTAGGGTTTATATCCAGGGAAATGCGGGCTGGCAGCGATGTCTTCAACATCACACTGGAACGTGCGAATGTCAATCTTAATGACGTAGTCGTGGTTGGTTACGGTACCCAGAAAAGAAAAGACCTCACCGGCTCCGTCGCCTCCGTCGGATCACGCGATATAAAAGACCTTGCTGTCACAAGAGTAGACCAGGCCCTATCCGGACGCGTAGCCGGCGTGCAGGTAAAGACCGTATCCGGTCAGCCCGGCGCCGCACCCGATATTCGCATCCGGGGAGTAGGCAGCATCTCCGCAGGTGTAGATCCGCTATATGTAGTAGATGGATTTCCGACGGATAATATTCAAACTCTCAATCCGAACGATATCGAAAGCATGGACGTCCTGAAAGACGCCTCGGCGACCGCCATCTATGGATCACGTGGCTCCAACGGCGTCATCATTATCAACACCAAACACGGACGGGCCGGAAAATCCCAGCTGTCCTTTGATACTTACTACGGATGGCAAAAGGTACTAAGGTTGCCGAAGATGATGAATTCCCTTCAGCAGGCTCAATATACCTATGACGGGTATAAGAACAATAACCTCGACGTAGGCAATGATGTTTCCGGCCCCGGCACGGCCTGGAAGATCCCCGTTGCCCAGCAGGTGGTGGACGTGCTCGACGGAACGAATAAGATCGACCAGGATGCGCTGAAAGGGATCCTTCAGACGGCACCTACGAACGAGTATTCCCTGTCCGCCTCCGGTGGCACGGATAATATCCGCTACATGCTTAGCGGCGAATTCCTCGACCAGGACGGCATTGTCCTCAACAGTAATCTCAAACGCTATTCGGTCCGGGCCAACATCGATGCAAAGCTTTCCAGCAGGCTTACCGTAAGACTGAACATGAGCCCCTCCTTTAATGATCTCCACGCTCTGCCCACCTATACGGGCAGTTATGCCGGCGGCATCATCGGCGGAGCGCTGAACACCTTCAATTGGGTTCCTCTTCTGGATGGCAAGGGTAATTATACCAACGAGCATGGGCGGGTAGACCTGTCTGAGATAGACAATCCACTGGCCGTAGCAAGAGAAGTGCAGAGCAGACAGAAGACAATGCGTTTCCTGGGTAATGCCAGCGCCGAATACCGGATCTGGGATGAGCTGAAGTTCAATGTGATGATAGGAGGGAATGTGCTTAGCGTGAAGTCAGGTTATTTCAAGCCCCAACTCCCCGTTTTTACAAGCATCCCGGCAGTCGGAACGGACAGCGCAGCCCTGATCACCAACTGGGTGGCTGAATATACCCTGAATTATAACAAGCGATTTGGCAAACACCAGGTCACCGGACTCGCCGGGTATACCGCTCAAAGAGAAAGAGGAGAGGTCAACTCTCTTACCAGCAACCGCTATCCCAACAACCTTGTGCCCACCCTCAGCGCCGTCAGCGGCCTCATCACCGGCGGCAGTTCATCCGTTTATGAATGGTCCCTGATCTCCTACCTGGGAAGGATCAACTACAATTATGATGGGAGATATTATCTTACCGCCTCACTGCGTTCGGATGGCTCTTCACGGTTCGGTGGGAATAATAAATACGCAATGTTCCCTTCCTTCGCGCTGGCCTGGCGCTTCAAGGATGAGAGCTTCATGAAGAATATCGATTTCCTCACCGATGGCAAGCTAAGGGCCAGCTACGGAAGGTCCGGCAACAACAATATCGGAAACTACCAGAGTTTTGCCACACTCAACTATGTAAAATACGTATTGGGGAATGCCGCGATAGGCGGCTCCAATCAGGCCAACCTGGAAAATCCCTTCCTTACCTGGGAAAAACAACAGCAGGTCAATATCGGCCTGGACGCTTCCTTCTTTAATAATCGACTGTCCCTTACCGTTGACTATTTCCGGTCCTCCAACACGAATCTTTTGCTCAACGTCAATGTCCCCAGCGCCACCGGCTTCAGCACTTCACTTCAGAATATCGGAGAGGTCAGAAACAACGGTTGGGAATTTGTTGTCAGCACGGTGAATGTAAAAAGCAATAAATTTAAATGGACCACCGACTTTAATATCTCCACCTATCGTAATAAAGTGGTCAGGCTGGGACCACAGGGTGATCCGATCTATACGGCCAACAATGTTACACAGATCGGCCAGCCTATCGGGATGTTCTATGGCCTCAAGACCGATGGCATTTTTAAGACTTCAGCGGAACTCGCAAAAGGACCCATCTGGAACCCCGGTGGCGCCGACCGGTCCAGGGTCGGAGACCGGAGATTTGTGGATGTCAGCGGCCCCAATGGCAAACCGGATGGCGTCATCAGCAGTGCCGACTATACGATCATCGGCTCGCCCTATCCTGACTTCTATTATGGGATGACCAATCATTTTTCCTATGCCAGCTTTGACCTTACCGTCAACCTGCAGGGCACACAGGGGAATAAGATCTATAATCTCTCCCGCAATGACGGCAACAGCGGAAGAGGACGTCTTCGGGGATACACCTTTAACAACAACTACTGGAAGTCCGAGGCCGACCCCGGCGACGGCAAGACGCCAAGACCTAACAATGCACCCACCGGCGGCACCCGCTCCATCGGTCAGCAATTCCTTGATGACGGGTCTTTTCTCCGGATCAACAGCATCATCGCCAGTTATATCCTGCCGGCGCAAATGGTACAGCGCTGGGGACTTAACTCGCTCCGGTTCTATGTGAATGTGACCAATCCCTTTTTGTTCACAAAGTATACGTCCTTTAACCCGGATGTCAACCTTGTGACGGACCCCCTGTCGCCCGGTAACGAACAAAATGCTTATCCCCTTCCAAAAAGCCTTGTGCTGGGTCTCAACGTTGGATTCTAATAAAAAAAAATTACTAAAGGATGAAAAAGATAATATTCATGATAGCGTTGCTCCCGCTCTTCACGCTATCCTGCAGCAAGCATTTCATCGATATAAAACCCATATCGACCGTCAGTGTCGATGCAGTATTCAAGACGGATAAAGACTTTCAGGATGCGGTCATCGGCTCATACAGCATGCTTCGGAATCAGTACCAGAATTTCTGGATGTTCGGAGACCTTCGCAGCGACGACAGCTGGAAAGAGGTAAGTAAGAACATCTCCTCCTATTACGTCGACGTGTTTATCATCGACGCCAACGACGCCCTCCTGAAATCGACCTGGATCAATTATTACAATCTCATAGCCGGCGCCAATACCGTACTGGCCAAAATAGCCACCGCGGACTCGACGGTCGTTACCAATAAGAGCCGGGATATCGGGGAGGCTAAATTCCTGCGCGCCCTGGCGTATTTCGATCTGGTAAGGATCTTCGGCAATGTCCCGGAAGTGACCACCCCGATCACCATCGCTCAGGGATATAAAGCAGGACGCACCTCCGTAGAAAAGATCTATAACGAGGTCATCATTCCCGATCTTCTTGATGCACAGAACAAGCTGCCAAAAAAGTATACCGGCGCCGATGTCGGCAGAGCTACCCAGGGCGCAGCCAAGGCCTTGTTGGGAAAAGTATATCTCACCCGTAAGGATTTCGCGGATGCCGAAACCAAACTCCAGGAAGTGACGACCCTGGGCTATTCCCTGCTTCCCAATTACAATGACCTTTTCGACTATTCGAAGGACGAACATCATAGCGAATACATCTTCGACATCGAATACCAGGAAAACCTGGGCGGACTCGGCAGCGTGTATACAAATTCCTTCCTGCCCCTTTCAGCACCTCTGCTTACCTTCTATGGAATCGCCGGGCAGGGTGGGGAAGAGAACAATCCTACACAGGCCCTGTTGGCAGCCTTCGAGCCAAATGACAAAAGAAAGGCGGTCACAGTCGATGGAAGCGGCGGATTTATCGACGGCTCGGGTAATTTTGTAAAGTTTCTGCAGTGTCACACCATCACAAAGAAGTATATTACCTCCGAGTCTGTTGCCAGCGACAGCAAGGTCAACTGGAAAGTGCTTCGTTATGCCGATGTGCTGCTGATGTATGCCGAGGCGCTGAACGAGAATGGCAAGACCAGTGATGCCCTGAATTATCTGAACCAGATCCGCACCCGCGCGGGACTTCCCTCTTATTCAGGGTTGACCCAGGATGATACGAGGGAGAAGATCTATAAGGAAAGACGCGTTGAGCTGGGTATGGAAGGCCATCGTTGGTTCGATCTGCTAAGGACCGGACGCGCGTATGACAGCCTTCAGGCTTCGGGCATGAAACCATATATGACCGTTTTCACGGTGCCCCTCAGCGAAGTCCAGCTGGTCAATGATCCTTCCCTATTCCCCCAGAATTCCGGGTATAATTAATCAATATATGAACTGGACACAAGTCGTTGATCCCTGTCATAACATGCTGCTGTCCGCACTGGTAGCCATTGTGCCGATCGCTGTTATTTTCTGGGCGCTGATCATCCGCCGGATGAAAGGTTATCAGGCCAGCCTGCTTGCAACTGCCTCGGCCCTGCTCATTGCCGTGCTGATCTATGGCATGCCGCTGAAACTGGCCACCCTGTCGGCAGTCAACGGTGCCCTCTATGGCCTGTTCCCTATCTGCTGGATCGTGATCGCCGCCGTATTTCTTTTCAACATCACCGTTCGCAGCGGACAATTCGAGATCATTCGCCACTTTATGGCCTCTATTACATCCGATAGAAGGATCCAGGCATTGCTGATCGCATTCTCCTTCGGCTCCTTCCTCGAAGGTACGGCAGGTTTCGGCGCCCCGGTGGCTATCACGGCAGCAATGCTCGTAGGACTGGGCTTTAATCCCCTGTATGCGGCAGGTCTTTGCCTTATCGCCAATACGGCCCCGGTGGCTTTTGGCTCCATCGGCATCCCGATCACCGTTGCATCGCAGGTGACAGGTCTTCCCGAACTGGCTATCTCCCAGATGGTAGGCCGGACCTTGCCCTTCCTGTCCATGCTGCTGCCTTTCTATCTCGTGACGTTAATGGCCGGCTTTAAAAAAGCAAGGGAGGTCGCACCCGCAGCATTGGTCTCAGGCTGCTCCTTCGCGATCATACAGTTTCTTTCTTCCAATTACCTGGGACCCGCCCTGCCCGACGTACTTGCCGGTCTTGGCTCCATTCTCTGCCTCGTTGTATTTCTGCGTTTCTGGCGACCCAAACAGATCTGGCGATTCCCGGAGGAAAGAGCCGTCATCCCAGCCCGCGACGGCCCCGTCACCTACGCCAACTATGCCTCCGCCGGCCCCTCGCCCGTCGCCGCAACACTCCCCGGCACCACCGCCCCCGCCACCCAATATACCCCCGGTCAGCTGCTGCGCGCCTTATCCCCCTTTATCATCCTCACCCTCATCGTCATCGCGTGGGGTATGCCGCCGATAAAAGATGTGCTCACCGCCAAAGGCACGCTTCAGTTCGAGATGCCCGGACTGCACAATGTCATAAAGGATCAGAACGGAAAAGGCCTGGCGCATATTTTCAAGCTGAACTATTTGTCTGCCGCAGGCACAGCGATCCTGATAGCCGCCCTCATTTCTACACGGCTTGTAGGCCTGACATTCAAAACATGCATCAGTGTATTCGGAGAGACGCTGTTTCAGCTGCGCTTTCCTATTCTCACCATCGCAGCCGTACTGGCCTTTGCTTATCTCGTCAATGATTCCGGGATAACGCTGACCATCGCTAAAGGACTGGCGAATACCGGCGTGCTCTTCCCCTTCTTCGCTCCCGTGCTGGGCTGGCTGGGCGTATTCATTACAGGTTCTGACACTTCTGCCAATGCGCTGTTCGGCAAGCTGCAGGCCGCAACGGCTACATCCATCGGAGTAGACCCCGTGGTTACCGTGGCCGCAAACGTATCCGGTGGTGTGGTCGGCAAAATGATCTCCCCCCAATCCATAGCCGTAGCGGCAGCGGCAGGGCAGCTGGTAGGCCGCGAGTCCGAATTATTCCGTTTTACGGTTCGGCACAGCTTCATCATGCTCTTCTTCATCTGCTGCCTTGTACTGGGCCAGGCCTATGCCTTTAAAGGAATGATAGCAAAGTACCAGCCTGTCAGCGCCGGACTGGCTGCGACCTCTGTAGTTGCTGACCCGACAAAAGGATATACCTTCCTGCTCGTCCTGGCTCTTGTGCTCATTTTATTTTTTGTAATGGTCAGGACAATGGTAAAAAAACAAAGACTCTCCAAAATATAAATTCTTATTATGAACGAACCCTTATGTAAATACATGAAAGTCGGACTGGTCCATTTTATGGCTTACCCCAGCACCATAAAAGGGGAGGGACCAGTAGTAGAGACCATCCGAAAGCTGGCGGTAGACGATTATTTCCAGGCAATCGAGATCACAACCATCCGTGATCCGGACCAACGCCGGCTGGTAAAGGCCATGCTCGAGACTTCGAAGATGACCTATACTTACGGTGGTCAGCCCCGCCTGCTGACGACGGGAATGAATATCAACGATCTCGATGAGAGCCGCCGGCAGGAAGCGCTCGCAAATCTGAAAGCAGGCATCGATGAAGCGTACGAGATCGGCGCATCCGCTTTTGCCTTCCTCAGCGGCAAATATGAAGAATCCCGTAAAGAAGAGGCCTTCGCCGCGCTGGTAAGGTCCACAGATGAGTTATGCACCTATACAAAAAACAAGGGCAACATGCGGGTAGCATTGGAAGTTTTCGATTATGACGTGGACAAAAAAAGCCTTATCGGACCTGCGCCCCTTGCACTGCGCTATGCTGCCGAGGTTCGCAAAAAACACGATCACTTTGGACTGATGGTCGACCTTAGCCATATCCCGCTGATCCATGAGACTATCGAAGAGTCGATCCTGCCCGTTAAAGATTATATCATCCATGCGCATATCGGTAACTGCGTGGTAAAGCAGGCGGGCCTGCCGGCATACGGAGACGTCCATCCCCGTTTTGGATTTCCCGATGGCGAAAACGACGTGGATGAAGTCGTCCACTACCTGCGCGTTTTGTTAGACATCGGATATCTTAACACAGATAAGCCTCCAATCGTTAGCTTTGAGATAAAACCTTTTGGAGACGAAGACCCGGACATCGTTATTGCCAATGCCAAACGCACCCTCAACGAAGCCTGGGCCAGAGTTTAATCGCTTCGGCATTTACAAAAATAAATTATGAAGATCGTAATCTTAGACGGCTACACACTAAATCCCGGCGACCTTTCCTGGGAAGGATTAAAAAAACTCGGCGACCTCACGATCCATGACCGTACAGCGCCGGCAGATGTCGTGTCCCGCTCCAAAGACGCGGAGATAGTATTCACCAATAAGACCCCGGTCAATGCCGCCGCACTGGAACAGCTGACAAAGCTGAAGTACATCGGCGTATTAGCCACCGGTTATAATATTGTGGACGTAGACGCGGCAAAAAAGCTGGGTATCATTGTCGCCAATGTTCCGGGTTATGGTACTTCTTCCGTTGTTCAGATGACTTTTGCCCTGCTGCTCGAACTGACCTTACACGTCCAGCGCCATAGTGACTCGGTCCGGGACGGTAAATGGTCCCGCTCCGCCGACTTTTGCTTCTGGGATTTTCCGCTGGTCGAGCTCGCCGGCAAGACCATAGGTATCATCGGGATGGGTCATATCGGTGGCAAGGTCGCAGATGTCGCAACAGCCTTT
>Ga0193716_1000580_pt1 | contig 22132 bp, 16 predicted proteins | sample U2c1metaG_FD_145901 | JGI IMG/M metagenome (GOLD analysis project Ga0193716, IMG submission 145901) | Soil microbial communities from a riparian zone of the East river system, Colorado, United States - U2c1 | ecosystem: Environmental > Terrestrial > Soil > Riparian zone | place: USA: East River...
GATTGGGTGCGGTGGCAAGGCCTTAGTGACGCGGATCACGATTGGGGCTTGTGGCGCTTGCCGCTTCTTTGCTTTCGCCGTTCAGGCCGCGTCAGCGACGACGCGCACTTCAAGATGCACGCCGGTCTCGGCCTGCAACACGCCGATGACGCCGAGCAGGTTTTCGGCGGTGGGATTGCCGCCGGGCCCGAACATCCGCATGAGGCTCTTTTGCGGCTTTCCAAGTGCTACACTCAATTTTTCGAATCCGATCGTCGCATTGATGTAGTCGCGCATCGCCGCGCGGCCGGCGTCGATGTCGCCCTGCAGCAGGCTCTGCGCGGCCTCCTGGAACAGTGCCTTGCGAAAGGCCGGATCGCGCGCCGCGCGCGCTTGCACCGTTCGGCGAAAATCCTGGTCAATGGCATCGTCAACCTTTCCTGCTGTCGTCGCTTCGTGCCGCCACCCAACAGGATCACCAGCACCTTGCCGTCCCAGCCGAAATAGATTCGGTAGCCGGGTCCCCGGTCAATCCTGAGTTCGGCGGCCCCTTCGCCGATCGGTTTGACATTAGATGCGGTGGACGCGGCAGCGTCGGGTGTGCGGTTTCGCAGCACCAGACGAACGATGCTGCTGCGGACGGCGAAGTCGTGTGGTCCTGACGCCGCGGCGCTGGCGTTCAAGTTCGTGAGAAGCACGCTTCTCAGGGGTGACGGTGGCAAGAAAGCCGATCACCGGGGAGAGCACGAAGTAAGCCGTTAAAACCATTGCGCAGGGAACGCCGGTTGAATCCGCGTGCCTGTGGTGACTAACGCGCGTGCTTTCTACACTACACGCGCGGCTGCGGGTGCTCGGAGCACCCGGCGTTCCCTGCTCCCTCTTTGGAGCACCGCGCCCTCTCTTTGAGGGGCGAATGATTTGCAAAACTCGGGCGATTGGTGTCGCGAGAATGCGGGCCTGTGTCTGCTTGTTGAATCTCGATTATCCAGTCGCGTCGTCCCGGCGAAGGCTGGGACCCATACGCCGTGTGCTATCGTTTTAGCAGTGGGGCGCATGTCTTTCTTCATCGAGAGGCCAGGGGTTATGGGTCCCGGCCTTCGCCGGGACGACGAACTGCGCTGTTTGAAATCTCCTGAAAACTAACCGCGCCGTCCACTCACGACGGCTGCTTCCGCCTTCTCGCGGCCGGCGCCGCATCGACCACGTTGTCGACTTCCTCGCGCCAGCTCAGGATTTCGGCGGCGAGGATCGGGTGATTGAAACCCTTCAGGTTCAGATCGTCGATCGGGCGTCCCTCGACCCATGGTTCGACCATGCCATAGACGCGGCGGCTAACCACGATCTGGTTGGCCTTGGCTTCGTCGCAGAGACGCGAGGCCAAGTTTGTGACGCTGCCGATCGCGGCATATTCCAGCCGCTGCTCGAAGCCGATCTGGCCGAGGGTCGCGTAGCCGAGCGCGATGCCGATGCCGAAGCCGAGATTGTGGCCGCGGTTGCGCCACTTCCCGGTCAGCGCGCCGATGGTGTCGCGCATCTCAACCGACATCTTCACCGCGCGCTTGACGTGATCCTCGAACTGGATCGGCGCGTTGAACAGGATCATCACGCCGTCGCCGGCATAGCGGTCGAGCGTGCCTTCGTAGCGGAAGATCAATTCGCCGAGTGCTGCGTGATATTCCCGCAGCACGTTCATCGCCTCTTCCGGCTCGGTGCTTTCGGTAAAGGCAGTGAAGCCGCGCAGATCGCAGAACACGACAGTGACTTCGCGGCGGTGGCTGTCGAGCAGGCCTTCATGGCCGTCGCCGGATGCGATCAGTTGCGCCACCTGCGGCGCCAAAAAGCGCTCGAGCCGGCGAATGCGTTCGATCTCGCCGAGCTGGGTTTCGACCCGCTCCTCCAGCGACTTGTTCCAGTCCTTGAGCTGGTCGGTCTGCTCCTGCAGCTTGTCGGCCTGCTGGCGCACGGTGGAATGCGCGGTCGCGAGTTCGCGGCCCTTCTGGTCCACTTCGGTGAACAGCCGCGCATTGCGCATCGCCAGCACCGATTGGTGCGCGAAGGTGCGCATCAGGCCGATCAGGTTGGGCGAGAACTCGCCGGTGTTCTGGCGCAGTACCACCAGCGATCCCAGCACGCCCTTCTGGTCGACCAGCGGCACCACCAGCACCGAATGAAAGCCGGCCGCGATCGCGAGATCGCGCAGCACATGGTCGGCGGTGACGGCAAGGTCGGGTATCGCGATCGGCTCGCCCTTGCTGGCGGCCTCGCCGAGCACGCTCTGGCCCCGCTCGACCGCGAGGTGTTCGCCTTCGGCCGTCTTGTCGATGCCGATGGATTCGGCGAGGTCGAAGCGGCTGTGGGCGGCGTCATAGCCGTAGATCAGCACCGCGTCGGCACGGGTGATTTCGAGCGCGCGCGCCGCCACCGTCGGCAGCACCGCGTTGAGATCGAGCGAGGACGACACCGCGCGGCCGACCTCTTCGAGCACTTTGAGTTCGTTGATCGATTGCGCGAGATCCCGAGTCCGTTCTTCCACCTTGGCTTCGAGGCCGGAATAGGTCTCCGCCAGTTGCCCGGCCATGCTGTTGAACTGGCTCGCCAGTTCTTCCAGTTCATCCGATGTGTGGACGTCGATGCGGTGGCTGAAATCGCCGGCGCCGAGCCGCCTTGCACCAGCGCGCAGCGCGGTGATCGGGATCAGCATGCGACGCGCGAGCAGGGTGCCCGCCAGGATCGCGACCGCAAGGCCGAGCGCGATCAGCAGCGCGATCCGCATCAGCTGATCCCGGATCGGCGCCAGCGCCTGCGCGGCCGGTTGTTCGAAGAACACGGTCCAGCCGAGTTTCGGCACCGTGCTGGCCGCTGATAGCACCGAATGGCCGTCGGCGTCGGTGCCGGAGGCCAGCGGCGCGTTGCCCGGAATCATCAAGGCCGCGACCTGCGGCAGCGCCGAAAGGTCGGCGCCGATATCGGGGCCCTTGGCGGAGGTCGCCAGCACTTTGCCGCGGGAATCCACCACATAGGCGAAGGTGGCCTTGCCGACCTCGGCGTCGCCGAGGAAATCGGACAGGAAGCGCAGGTCGATGTCGGCAACGGTGACGCCGGCATTGAAGCCGGAATGCGACACCGAGATCGACATGAAGGGTTGCTGGGCGCGGAACTCGGCCGGCGCGTAGTTGACGCCGCGGGTGACGGTTTCGGTAAAGCGCAGGTCGCGGGAGAAATCCGCGCCGCCGCTGACCAGGATCGTGGTGCGGGTCAGCCGCAGCAGTTCGTGGCCGTTGCCGCTCAGCAGCGACAACTGGCTGACCGCGGGCACGCCGGCCAGCAATTGGGCGTAGTCGGCGCGGTGCTGTTCGAGGCTGACCGCGCTGGCGCGGGTAACCCAGCTGATCTGCCGTTCCAGATCAGAGATCGAGCTTTCGATCCGCTTCGCGGTCGCCTCGGCCTTTTCCGCCATCGCGTCGGTCAGCGAAGTTTTGGTCGCGCGGTAGCTGATCCAGGTCTCGAACGCGCCGTTGACGGCGAGCACGAACACGACGAGGCCGACCAGAGCGATGACGTATTTGGCGAACAGACCCTGACGCATAAACCGGATTTTGTCCTTGACCCCGATCATCCAGATCCTCGGAAAGCATCCCCCGGGCACAGGCAAAAGGCCGCCGCGTTCATCGCCGTCTCGGCGGCGGCCTTGTTAGCATATTTCGAGGCCCGTGGCCGGGCCTCTGCCAAGGTGGTTAGCCGGGGAGGTGCAAGGGGGAACGCCAATGATCAGGCGAGGCTCAGCGATTAAACAACTGCCGCAGCATGTCGTTCATTGGCTGACTCTCCTGCGCCGGTTGGGGCGTGGAATCGCTCTGCGCCGGGGGCGTCTGGGCCGTCGAGTCGGGTGGGGTCGCCGGGGTGGCGGCGTCCGGCGTCGAAAGGGCGCGACTTCGGCCTTGGACGTTGCCTTGAGGAGCATTGCCTTGGGACGAACCTTGGCGGCTCTGGCTGAGCCCCTGCTGGATCAGATTGCCGAGGGCCTGTCCGAGGTCACCGCCGAGCGGATCGGACGTACCGTTGGCGCCGGTCGATCCGGTACCGCCCAGCAGCGCGCCAAGTGGATTCCCTCCGGGTGCATTTCCATCGGGCGCGTTCGTTCCCGGCGCATTCCCGGCCGGCGCGTCGCCACCTAGCAGATTGCCGCCGAGGCCGCTGAGGGCGCCGTTCGGCCCGAACAGGCCTTTGCCCATGTCCTTCAGCTTGGCATAGGCCGCGTCGGGGTTGTCGAGGATGCCGGCCATGTCGGGATAGAAGCGCGGCTCGGCCCACGGACCGTCGATCACCACCGGGATGCCCAGGCCGATCGGATCGGAGGCGCGGCCCTGGCCCTGGGTCGTCATCACCAGCTTCGGTTCGGTGCGCAACGCCAGCGTCTTCTCGGCGAGGTCGATGGTGCCGGCGCCGGTCACGCGCACCAAGGGGCCCACCAGATTGAGATCGGTGCTGGTGGCCTTGCCCTTCTCGATCCGGAACGACGCCGAAAGCTGGGTCATATCGGTGGTCTGCTGGTTGTCCTCCTGCCATCCCGACAACGTGCCCGACGTCAGCGAGCGGATCATCTGAGCGACGTTGACGCCACGGATCATGCCATCCTGGAAAACCACGAACGCGGTGCCGTCGAGGTTGGACATGATGGTGCGCTGGCTGCCGCCGGACGATTGCAGCGACAGTTTCGCCTGCAGTTTACCGTCGAGCCTGTCGAAATCGGCAGCACTGCGCAGCAGCGGCAACGCGCGGACGCCGGTGAGATCGCCGCGCAGCGCGTAGGCCGGTATAGCCGCCGAGGCATCGACGATCAGGTCGCCATTGGCCTGGCCGTCATAGGCGCCGAGGTTGGCGAACCGGCATTTCAGCACGCCGCTGGCAAGTGCTGCCTCGATCGCGACGGGCGCGACACGGGCGTCGCCGACATTGATTTCGGCCGCCGAGATCTTGGCCTGCAGGTCGACATAGTTCAGTCCGCCGAGGTCGATCGAGGCATTGCTCCAGGGCTGCGGCCCGGATCCGCCGTTGCCTTTGGGCATCGCGACATCGAGCCGCTGGAAATCGAGGTCGAGTTTCACCAGCGGCTTGCTCGAAATATCTACCGAGGCCCAGCCGTTGAACGCGCCGTCGCCGAGCGCGCCGGTGACGCCGTTGATCATCACGACCGAGCCGTTGAGCCGGACCTCGGCCTTGGCCGACAGCGGATTTTGCAACAGGCCGGGTGCCTCGAACGTCATGTCGACGGGAATGGTTTGCCGTTCGATCGGCCCCGCCGGCGGCGTTGCCTTGATGACGAATTTGACCGGGCGGTCGCCGGCGCGGGCGTTGCCGGTGACCCGGATGTTGCGATCGTCATTGATGACGGTGCTCGCGTTGATGCCGTCGATGCGATTGGCGACGCGGTCGCGCAGATTGGAAAAGATGATGGCGCCGTCGGTGACGGTCACGCGATCGATCGCGACATTATTGCTATTTGCTTCGGCCTCGGTCGAAGTCACCACGCCCTTCGGCGCGGCACGGCGCTGCACCGCGCGCTCGCGGAGCAACGGCACGGTCAGGATCGGATGGTCGATGACGAGCTCGGTGACTTCAGGCTGGCCCGACCACAGGCTGGCGAGCTTGATGTCGGCCTGGATGCTGTTGACGATGAGGCGATCGCTGCTGTCGCGGTCCTTGGGGTCCTGCAGCGTGACGTTGTTGAGCGTCACGTTGAGCGACGGCCACAGGCCGATCCTGGTCGCGCCTGCGATCGTCAGCCGGTATCCGGTCTCGCGTTCGACCCGCGCCTGGATCGTTGAGGTCAGGAAGCCGGAGGGAATCCCTATCAACAGCAGGAGCCCGGCGACCACGATGATGGCGGCGACGGCGGCCCCGGCGATTTTCAGTACTCTCATGACGGTATTCCAAACCCGGGCAAGCAGCGTCTATTGCAGCCACGCCATATCAGACGCCGCCGATCGCCTGAGCTTATCCCGGAAAGGGCGGGCGGCTCAAAGGAGCCCAAAATTAATCCGACGCTGCTGCAAAGTTATGTGACCTATGACACACTTCGTGTGACGCATTGTTGCTAGGCCTGATTTGATGCTTTGGAAGGTATTAGAATGAGCAAGCAAACCGAATTTGCCATTATTTTGAAAATGAACCCGATGTTCGCGGATCTGGGCGCCGACGAACTGCAGCGGATCTCCAGTCTTTGCCACACCCAGCAGCTGGGGGTCGGTGAGGTATTGTTCCAGAAGGGCGATCCCGGCGACGCGCTGTTCGGGGTCCGGCGCGGCCAGATCCGGATCGAGACTGGCGCCTCCGACGGCAGTCGGCTGACACTGAATTTCATGGGATCGGGCGATCTGTTCGGCGAGGTCGCGGTGCTCGACGGCCAGAGCCGCACCGCCGACGCGATGGCGGGTGAGCCTACCGAATTGTTCGTGCTGCGGCGGGCAGATTTCCTCGCGTTCCTCGAGCGCGAGCCCAAGGTCGCGATCAAGATTATGCAGCTGCTTTGTCAGCGCATCCGCTGGCAGAGCGAGCGGATGGAAGAATCCGTGCTGCAGCCGTTGCCGGTTCGGCTGGCGCGCCGGCTTTGTGCGCTGGCCTCCGATTTCGGTTCCGAGGTGCACATCTCGCAGGAGCAACTCGGCGTGTTCGTCGGCGCCGCGCGCGAAAGCGTCAATCGTCAGCTTCAGACCTGGCGCAAGGACGGCATTCTGGACCTGCAGCGCGGCCGCATTCTGCTGCAGAACATGACCAAGCTGACCGCCGTGGCGCGCAACGAGTAGGTGTGCGGCGCCGCCGTCAGCGCAGACGCCAAGCCTATTCCGCCGCGGGCGAGCGCACGATGCTGGGCGGGGGCGGCGGTTCCTTGTGATCGGTCGTGTGGCTGGCCGTCACCTGCTCGGGTTCGCCATGCGAGACCAGCAGCTTCTTGCCGAAGCGCCAGATGAAGGCGCCGATATCGTCCATCAGGATGAACATCGCCGGCACGAACACCAGCGACAGCACCGTCGAGAAGACGAGACCGCCGATCACGGCGAGTGCCATCGGGGAGCGGAATTCGCCGCCGGCGCCGAACGCCAGCGCTGACGGCATCATGCCCGCGGCCATCGCGATCGTGGTCATGACGATCGGGCGGGCGCGCTTCATGCCGGCGTCGATGATCGCCTCGTCGCGCGGCTTGCCGTCGCGGATCGCTTCGACCGCGAACTCCACCAGCATGATGGCGTTCTTGGTCACGATGCCCATCAGCATCAGCATGCCGATCCAGACCGGGACCGTGAGTTGCTTGCCGGTTAGCAGCAGCGCTGCGATCGCGCCCCCGATCGAAAGCGGCAGCGAGAACAGGATGGTGATCGGCTGCAGGAAGGTTCCGAACAGCAATACCAGCACCGCGTAGACCATCATCCGGCCGGCGGTCATCGCGGTGGCAAAGCCGGCCGAGAGATCGGCCAAAGCCTCGGCGTCGCCGGACGGTCCCACCTTGACGCCCTTCGGCAGGCTTTTCATCACCGGCAGATCGTTGATCTTCTTGGTGGAGTCGCCGAGCGCCGCGTTGCCGACGAGGTCGGCGGCCACGGTGGCCTGGCGTTCCCGGTCATAGCGATTGATGCTGGTCGGGCCCTGATCGAGATTGATGTCGGCGACGACAGACAGCGGCACGCCGCCTTTCTCGCCGCGCTCGCCCAGCGGCACGCGCAACTCCTGCAGCGTTTGCAAATCGCCGCGGGCTGCGTCTTCGAGCTGGACGCGGATCGGCACCAGCCGGTCGCCGGCGTCGAACTTGGCCAATGCGGGACCGACGTCGCCGATGGTGGCGACGCGGATGGTTTGCGACAGGCTCTCGGTGGATACCCCGAGCCGCGCGGCCAGGTCCGCCCGCGGCTGGATGCGCAATTCGGGCCGGTCGAGCGAAGTCTCGGAAATCACGTTGGCGATCTGCGGAATCCGCTTCATCTGGTTCGCCAACTCGCTGGCGACATTGCCGACGATGTTGCTGTCGGCGCCGGTCACGACGAGCTGGATCGCGCGCTGGCCGTTCTCGTCGAGGAACCAGAACCGGATATCCGGCACGTTTTCGAGGTCGTTGCTGATCGCCAGTTCAAGCTGACGCTGGGTGATGCTGCGTTGCTTCTTGGGGATGTAATTGATGATCAGCGCCGCGCGGCGTACCTCGAGCGTCCCCGGCGGCACCCGGCCGCCATCGACGAACACGCTCTTGACCTCGGGATGCTTGCGCAGGCGCGCGACGATCTCTTCGGTCACTTTCTCGGTGTAGGCGAGCTGCGAACCCGGCGGCAATTCCATCGCCAGCAGCGAACGTGCCGCATCCTGCGCCGGCAGATAGCCCTGCGGCAGTAGATAGATGCTCCAGATCGAGGCCGCGAAGATGCCAAAGCCGATCATCAGCGTGACGAAATAATGCCGCACCGACCAGGTGACGAGCTTGTGGTAGGCGTTGAGCGCGCGACCCGGCGGCGGATCGTCGTGGGCGTGGTCCTTGAGGAAATAGGCCGCCAGCACCGGCGTCACGAACCGCGCGGCGAGCAGTGAGAAGAACACCTGCACCGACACCGTGATGCCGAATTGCTTGAAGAACTGGCCGGCGATGCCGCCCATGAAGCTCGCCGGCGCGAAGATCGCGATGATGGTGAGGCTGATCGCGATCACGGCGAGGCCGATTTCGTCGGCGGCCTCGAGCGCGGCGCGATATGGCGACTTGCCCATCCGCATATGGCGGACGATGTTCTCGATCTCGACGATGGCGTCGTCGACCAGAATACCCGTCGACAGCGTGATGGCGAGGAAGCTGACGAGGTTGAGCGAGAAGCCAAGGATGTCCATCGCCCAGAACGCCGGGAAGATCGACAACGGCAGCGAGATCGCCGCGATGATGGTGGCGCGGATATCGCGCAGGAATAGCAGCACGATCACGACGGCGAGAATGGCGCCTTCGAACAGGGTCGAAATCGCCGCCTCGTAATTGCCCTTGGTGAATTCGACCGAGGTATCGATCAGTTTGAGATCGACGTCGGGATAGGCTTCCTTGAGCGCGTCGATCCGCTTCTGCACCAGCCCCGCGACCACCACATCGCTGGCGCCCTTGGCGCGCTTGATGCCGAGCGCGACCACCGGCTCGCCGTTGAAGCGGGCGAAGGTGCGGCGGTCAGCGATGGTGTCGGTGACGGTGCCGAGATCGTCCAGCCGCACTTCGCCGCCGGAGAACAGCGGGATCATGGTGCCGGCGAGTTCGTTCAGCGTCTTGGCGCCGGCCAGCGTGCGGATCGCCTGGTCGTTCTTGCCGATTTCGGCGCGACCACCGGCCAGGTCGACATTGGTGCCGCGCAGGCTCTGGCTGACATTGACCGCGGTCAGTCCCGCGGCCTGCAGCCGGTCCGGATCGAGCGACACCAGAATTTCGCGCTCGACACCGCCGATACGCTCGACCTGCGACACGCCGCGCACGCCCTGCAGCGCGCGTTTGACGACGTCGTCGACGAAATAGGACAATTGCTCCGGCGTCTTGCCGGGCGATATCGCGGCGTAGGTCACGATCGGCAGGCCGATCACGTCGACCCGCTGAATCAACGGTTCATTGACGTTTTGCGGCAGATTGCTGCGAACGCGGGTGACGGCGTCCTTGACGTCGTTGAGCGCGCGGTCGGTATTGGTCTCCAGCGCAAACTCGATTGTCGTCACCGACAGGCCGTCGGTAATCGACGATGAAATGTGCCGCACGCCTTCGACGCCCGACACGCCGTCTTCGATGGTCTTGGTGATCTGCGATTCGAGTTCAGACGGTGCGGCGCCGAACTGGCCGACCGCGACCGAGATCACCGGAATGTCGGCGCTGGGCAGGCGCGTTACGGCGAGCTTGGTGAAACTGATCCAGCCCAGCGCCAGCAGGATGATCGAAAAGACCACCGATGGCAGCGGGTTGCGGATCGACCATGCCGAGATATTCAAAGCCATCAGCGTACCCGCGTTCGATCGAGGTCTTCGGCGAACATGGTCTTGATCTGGTCGCCATCGTGCAGTGAACTGCCGGCGTCGGCCACGACGGTTTCGCCGACGTCGAGGCCCTCCAGAATTTCAATGCTGGTGTCGGAGGTCAGCCCGACGCGGACATTGCGTGTCTCGACCGTATTTCCCTTGACCACCTGCACGGTCAGATGGTCGATGGCGGTGCGCGGAATGGCGACGCCGCAGCTGCGCTTGGCGTCGATGCTGGCGCGGGCGAACATGCCGACCTTCACCGATGGGTTGCTGGTCAGCGATATCCTGACATGGCCGAGCTGATTGGCGCGATCGATCTCGGGGGAAACCAGCCTGACGCGGCCGACCAGATCGGGCGCGTCGTCGCGGCTGATGCGCACCGTGGCTCCCGGATTGAGCTTCAGCATGTGGACGGCGGGCACCTGCGCGTCCAGCTCGACCTCGTTGTTGATCGCAATTCGAAACATCGGTCCGGCCTGCGGCGAAGCCGGCGCACCGACGATCGTCTTGACCTCGGTGACCAGGCCTGCGGCCGGCGCGCGGAGCGAAATCGGCCCCTGGTTGGGCCTCGCGGGCGCGCCCGGCTGCTGGGCCGGCGCGCTCAATCGCGCCAGTTCCTGATTGTCGGTGACGGTGTCGCCTTCGCGCACGAAGAGATCGGTGACCTTGGAACCCTCCTGGTCAGGACCAACCACCGCTTCCCGCCGCGGCACCACAAATCCAGTGACCCGCACCAGATCGGAGAAGCAGGCGTTGGTGGATTTGACGACGATAACTTGCGCCTGACTCGGCGTTTCCTTTTCCTCGGGCGGCGAGCGGAGATCGAACCAGTAATATCCAGCGCCCAGTACGACAACGGCGATCACGGCCAGCGCAGGCTTGAGGTATTCGGAGAGCGTCATCGCCGGATCAATCCAGACCGTTTTTGTATCGAGTACCGTGTCGAGCGGGCATCAAGGTGCCGCCGTCAGGGGATAGCGAGAGGGAGCTTCCGAAACGACGCGTCCCGCGGGCGGGCGGGACGCATTCTAGCTCCAAAACTTTACCCAGCGCCACGTCCCGTCCAGGCGCTTATTTGGATGCGGTTTCCTTGTTCTGCAGGTTGACGACCTGCACGCGGCGGTTCGCTTCCGCCATCGGATTGCTGGGGTCCTTGAGTTTGGTCTTGCCATATCCGACGGTCACGAGATCGCTGCCGGCGATGCCGAATTTGTCGGTCAAATAGCGCTTGATCGCGTCCGCGCGCCGCTCGGACAGATCCTGATTGTAGGCCTCGCTGCCGGCCGCGTCGGTATAACCGGCGACCACGAAGGTCGAGCCCTTCAAGTCGGGGTTCGTCAGCGCCTTGCCGAGCGCCTGAACCGACGGCATCGACTTGTTGCTGATGTCGGCGGAATTGTAATCGAAGTTGATTTCCAGATCGATATTCGGCTTTTCCTTGGCGATCGTCGCGATTTCCTCGCGCTCGCCGGTGGAAAGCGACCGGGTTGTCCGGTTGCGGAGTTTCTGAACGAGGGCGCCTTCGGCGGCGACCTTGGCCGGGTCGGCCTGCGGTCCGACCGAGAGGCCCCGGGTCAGCGGCTTTTTCGCCGGCGCCAGCGCCTGGAGAATTTGATCCTCGGTGACATTGGTGTCGCCCGCGATGGCTGCTCCGGCGCCAATCGAAAGTGCGGCGCCGACGGTCGCGATCGAAAGCATCGCAGCCAGTTTTCCCGTTCCAAAAATCTTCGACATTGCCAGTCCCTCCGGCTCAATGAGCATGGTCTAATGCAGTTTGAAATAGGCCACGGTGACAAAGGTCACATATCGATCGCGGCGGTTACTGCCTTGCAGGCGATATTACTCTGGTAAGCGATACTACCCTGTTAATATGTCTTTGGCGCCTATCCCAAGGTTCGAGAAAGCACCTGTTCCTTCAACTCAATTTTGATCAATTGACCCCGTAACTGGCAAATTCCTTGACGATATTCGGATCCATGGCCTTTGCGTTGGCAATATCCAACTCGCCTTCCGCGACCGAACCATTGCGCTGCTTGGCGAGGCCGCGCCCGTACAGGGACGAGGTCAGCCTCGGATTGATCTTGAGGGCGGCGTCGAAATCGGCAATCGCATTCTTGGCCTGCCCGCTCTTCAAGTTGAGCAGGCCGCGGCTATCGAGGGCATCGACAAAGCTCGGACGCAGCCGAAGCGCCTCGTTGCAATCCTTCAAGGCGGCCTGCAGGTCGCCGATCACGGTGCGCGCCCAGCAGCGATTATTGTAGGCTTCAACGTCCTTTGAATTGAGCCGCAGCGAGTCCGAGAAGTCGTTGATGGCGAGGGCATAGGCCCCCTTGCTGGCATAGACCTGCCCGCGCCGGTACAGCGCATTGGCGTCGTCTGGATTCTGGATAAGCTTGTCGGTCAGGCCCTTGATGGTCGGGTCATCGGCCAACGCCGTGGCGGCCGGCCCCTCGCTTTTGTCCTGCGGTTTGACCGCCGGGGTCGTGGGGATTTCAATCGGCTTGGTCGAGGGCTGTGGATCGAACCGCGGCAGCGCCGGGGGCTCGGGAGGCGGCGGCGGGCTGTTGATCGCGACCGCGGCGGGCGGCGGAGCCGATGGTCCATTTGAGATTTTTGGGCTGGTCGCGCCCGGTACCGTGCCGGGGATAAACGCGAAATCCTCCGCCAAAGAGGACGAAATCCACGGCACTTGTTCGCTGCGCGAGGCGCGAGTGACGCCGACGCGGGTCCGGTTCAGCGTCTCCTCCGCCATCAGGTCTGGAACGCGGATTTCCTTGAGCAACTCCTGAACGAACAGGCTGTGATCGCTGCCATTGTCCGAAATGACCGAGCTGAGCGCGGCCGAATACATCACCAACGTGCCGTTCGGCGCGATCACCGGCGCGAGGCCGGCGGAGAAACTGCGGAACCGGCGCTCGAACGGATTGCGCCTGGAGGCGTCGATCAGCGCGATTTTGACACCGGCGCCACGGTTGTTGATTTCACCCAGAATCGTCTCGAGGCTGAAGCCGTCGCGGCGAACATCCGGTTCGGTCCAGATCTGGGCGTCGACCGGGATCATGTAACTCTGCCGCGCAGCCTGGACGCCGAAGCCGCTGAAAAAAACCAGCACCACGGAGCCGGGCTTGATGCGGCCGTACAGCTTATCGAAGGCACGGCGCATGCCGTCGCCGGTCAGGTTTTCCCCGATATCGACTGTGAAACCGTCGCGCTTGAGTTCGTCGGCGACGTCGCGGGCGTCGTTGATCGGTTCCTTGAGCGGGGCGTCGGCATCCGGGTATTTGGCGTTGCCGATCACCAGTGCAAAACGGTCCGCCGCGACCGACTGGTTGATCGGCGCAATCGCCAGGATCGAGGTCACAAGCAATGCGAGGCAAAATTTCATGCGACGGGGGTCCAGCCAACAAGGCGCCGATCCCAGCTTGCGCCTCGGCGACCTTACTCTACACAAACTGCATTATCAAACCGGGGTCGCCACCCGTCAACCGCTTGTGGCATCGGGCTTATCGCGACAATTAACCGCGACGATGCCGATGCCATCAGCGGGAATAATCTCGCTCAAGATGCCCCCGCGATGATTGCCCGCCGGGCGCGCGGATTCCCGGCCGAAATCCGCGCCAAAATGTGATTGGCCTCACATTTGCGCGGGGCGAATGTCACGCCGGCGACATCCAGCCGTAACCTTTGCGCGACCTTGGCGCGGGTTTGACCTTTGCGAATGACGATGGCTTGGTGTGGCGGATCGGCCAATCCTCGCAACCAAGAAAAGTGAATCCGATGGGAAACGTCTACGAAATCTACGCGCTCCGCTACGCCACGATGTCGCCGCGCACGCCTCACTTGAATTATTTGGTGCCGGACCCGCATGAGACCACGGCCCAGGACCTCGATTATTTCGTCTGGCTGATCCGTGGCGGCGGCCGCGATATCCTGGTCGATACCGGCTTCAACGCCGAGGAAGCGCAACTGCGCGGCCGCAAGCTGACGCTCAATCCGGTCGATGCGCTGGATCGCTTTGGGGTCAAGGCCGACAGCATCAGGGATGTCGTCGTCACCCATCTGCATTACGACCACGCCGGCAATCTCGATCGCTTTCCGGCCGCGCGTTTCCATCTGCAGGAACGCGAGATGAGCTACGCCACCGGCCGCTGCATGTGCAACGGCATGCTGCGGCATCCGTTTTCGGTCGAGCACGTGACCTTGATGGTGCGCCATGTCTATGGCGAGCGCGTCACCTTCCATTCCGGTGACGGCGAGATCGCGCCGGGCGTGACCGTGCACCGGGTCGGCGGTCATTCCGACGGCTTGCAGGTGGTGCGGGTCGAAACCGCGCGCGGACCGGTGGTGCTGGCGTCGGACGCGGCGCATTACTACGGCAATTTGCACAAGCGCAGCCCGTTTCCGATCGTCTACAACATCGGCGACATGGCGCAGGGCTGGGAAGTCGTCGAGCGCCTGGCGGGCCATCCTGACCGCTTCATTCCCGGCCACGATCCGATCGTGAGCGAGATTTATCCGCGCGCCAGCGACAAGGTCGATGCCTTCGCGTTGCATCTGCCGCCGTCGCGTTCGTTCGTGAAGTAGCGTCTGATATCATCAGCGAGCGCAAGATGTCAGCGTACAAAACCATCGGTTTCATCGGCCTCGGCGTGATGGGTGAGCCGATCTGCCGTAACCTCGTGAAGAAGAGCGGTGCCGGTGTGATCGTGTTCGATCTCGCAGCGGAGCCTTTGGCGCACCTGCGTGCCGAAGGCGCCAAAGTGGCCGGCACCGTGGCGGAGGTCGTCAGCGAAAGCGACATCGTGTTCCTGTGCTTGCCGAGCGCCAAACATGCGCGTGCGGTGTTCGAAGGCGACGGCATCCTGAAAAATATCCGTCAAGGCCAGATCGTCGTCGATCTCGGGACGTCCTCGGTCAATCAGACCCGTGATTTCGCCCGGCAGTTGCAGGCCAGGGGCGCGTCCTGGGCCGACGCGCCGATCGCGCGGACCCGGCAGGCGGCGCAGGATGGCACGCTCAGCGTGATGGTCGGCGCCTCGCCTGAATTATACGCCGCGCTCGAACCCTTGATCCGCTGCTTCGCCACCGACGTCACGCGTTGCGGCGATGTCGGTGCCGGGCAGGTGACAAAAATCCTCAACAACATGGTGCTGTTCGAGACCGTCAACGCCTTGGCCGAAGCGGTCGCGGTGGCCAAATGCAACGGCGTCGATCCCGCATTGTTGCTCGATACGCTCTCCAAGGGCTCCGCCGACAGCTTCGCGCTGCGCAATCACGGCATGAAGGCGATCGTGCCGGGTCATTTCCCGGATCGGGCGTTCTCGACCGAATACGCCCTGAAAGATCTGTCCTATGCGCTGGAACTGGCCAGTGATGCCGGCATCAAGATCCGCGGCGCCGAGTTGATCGGACAGATCCTGCAGGACGCGATCGACGCCGGTTCGGGCGGCGCTTATTTCCCTGTCATCGCCAAGCATATTGGCGACAAATCCTAGATTGATTGAAGGAACCAAGCCATGATCACGCGTTTTCCAGGACTGACACCCACCCGCAGCCGCGCGGTGGTTCACGATGACCTCGTGTTCACCGTCGCGGTCGCGCACGATCCGGTGACGCCGTCGATGTACGAGCAGACCGCCAAGGCACTGGCGCGCATCGACGAGAGCCTGGCGATGTGCGGCACCGACAAGAGCAAGATCCTGTCCGCGATCGTCTACATCACCGACATGAAGCGAAAGAGCGAGATGAACCGCGCCTGGGACGAATGGGTCGATACGAAAAATCCACCGATGCGGGCCTGCATCGGCGTCGATCTGGAGGCGCCGCATATCGTGGAGATCGTGGTGACGGCCGCGAAGTAGGGGGATGTTGCGTCTCGTCAATCCGGGCCTGCGCGCAAGAGCGCGCATCCCGGAATGACGAGTATTAGTAAGCCTCTTTCGCACTCGCCTCGTGTGCGGTCTGCACCAGATCAAGACTCCGTTCGATCTTGCCGAGCATCATGGCAAAATCCTTTTGCTCGCGCGCGGAGAGGCAGGACAGGATGTCCTGCTCCTTGCGCAGCAGCCGCGGGATCAGTTCCTCGTAGAGCGCCTTGCCCTTGCGGGTCAGGCGCAAACGATACTCGCGGCGGTCATCTTCGTTCTCGACGCGCTCGACGAGAAGCCGCGTCATCAGCGCGGTGACCGCGCGGCTGATGGTGGATTTATGGGTCCGTGTGCAATAGGCGATGTACTGCGCGCTGCAGGCCTCGTTGCGAAAGCCGAGCGTCGCCAGCACCCGCCATTCCGGAATATCCAGCCCGTAGCGTTCGCGATATTCGCCTGACAGCGCGGCGCTGACTTCGGCCGCGAGGCGATTCAGCCGGAACGGCACGAAACGAAACAAATCGAGGCTGGAGTCCGGATGCGATGCGCTGTCCTGGCGCAAGGGTGCATCGTCGGATCGGGTCCGGGGCATGCGCTCGCCGGAAGACGCTTTTGGCAAAAATCGCTCCAATTTGAGTTGACGCCGCAACCTGACGGGAGTTTAGATAGTTGCAGATGCGACTATCTTAGCGGCAACGACGCACCTTGGCCAGAGCAACCTGAACGCATGGCGCAGTCTTCCAACATGGCGTCCTCCAAAACCCAGTTCGGCTATCGCCGATCTCCCGATCAGGACCGCAAGGATGGCGACGCGGCGCACCATCCCGTTGTGGTGGTCGGCGCCGGCCCGGTCGGGCTGTCGCTGGCGGTTGATCTCGCGCAACGCGGCCAATCCGTCGTGCTGCTCGACGATGCCGACCGGATCGGCGAGGGATCGCGGGCGATCTGCTTTTCCAAGCGGTCGCTGGAGTTCTGGGACCGGCTGGGTGTCGGCCAACGCATGGTCGACAAGGGCGTGGTCTGGAGCGTCGGCAAGATTTTTCACGGCGACAGGCAGCTGTATCAGTTCAACCTGCTGCCCGAGGAAGGCCACAAGCGGCCGGCCTTCATCAACCTCCAGCAATTCTACGCCGAAGCCTATCTGGTCGACCGGGTGCAGGAGCTTGCCTCGATCGACCTGCGCTGGCGCAACAAGGTGACCGGGCTCGAGCCCCGCAACGACCATGTGGCGCTGACCATCGACACGCCGGATGGCCGCTATCGCCTGCGCGCCGATTATGTCGTGGCCTGCGACGGCGCGCGATCGTCGCTGCGGCAGATGGTGGGCGCCGAGTTCACCGGGCAGGTGTTCGAAGACCAGTTCCTGATCGCCGACGTCAAGATGACCGCAGCATTTCCGACCGAGCGGTGGTTCTGGTTCGATCCGCCGTTTCATGCCGGGCGATCGGCGCTGCTGCACAAGCAGCCGGACGATATCTGGCGGATTGATCTGCAGTTGCATCCGGACGCCGATCCGGTGGTGGAAAAGCGGCCGGAGAATGTACGGCCGCGGATCGCGCGGATGCTGGGCCACGAGCAATTCGAATTCGAATGGATCTCGCTGTACAAGTTTCAGTGCCGCCGGATGGACAGATTCCTGCACGGCCGCGTGATGTTCGCCGGCGATGCCGCGCATCAGGTCTCGCCGTTCGGCGCGCGGGGTGCCAATTCCGGCCTCGAAGACGCTGAAAACCTGGCGTGGAAACTCGACCGCGTGCTGCGCGGGCGCTCGCCGGAAGCACTGCTGCAGAGCTACCACAGCGAACGAAGTGCCGCGGCGGACGAGAATATCCGGGAATCGACCCGCTCGACCGATTTCATGGCGCCGGTCTCGCGTCAGGAAGCGCGATTGCGCCACGCGGTGTTGTCGCTCGCCAAGGAAACCGAATTCGCCAAGCGCATGATCAATGGCGGGCGGCTATCGGTGCCGTCGATCTACGACTCGCCGCTGTCTTCGGCCGATCGCGACAGCTGGCGCGGCGGCCCACGGCCGGGCGCGTCCCTGCTCGATGCTCCCCTGGGCGACGGGGCTGGATTTCTGACCGAAGCTTTCATCAAGGCCGGAAAGCGGTTTACGCTGCTTGCGTTCAGCAATGGCGCCGATGTCGATGTTCCCGAGGAAGTCGGCGTGATCCGTATCGGCGGGCCCGGCGGCTTGCCGGATGCGGACGGATTGGCGGGACGGCGCTATGATGCCGAACCCGGCACGGCCTATCTGCTGCGGCCGGACGGCTATGTCGCGGCCCGCTTCCGGCACCCGACCCGCGCCGGGCTCGACGCCGCATTGGCGCGTGCCAGCGGGTTCAATTGAAGGTTCTGATCATGGCATTGTCGACGGACTCGAATTTCAGCAAGCCGGATGACGCCTTTCGCGCCGTCGTCGAGGCGCATCGCGGATTGAGCGACGCGCAAAGCGCCGATCTCGATGCGGCGCTGGTGCTGATTCTCGCCAATCATATCGGTGATCTCGGGGTGCTGCGCGAGGCGATCGAGCTGGCGAAGCGGCGGATGGTGACATCGGAGCAGCAGGCGCAGCAACAGCAATAGAACCAATTTCACACCACCGCGTCATAACAAGACATGTCACAGGGAAGCTAACGTAAATGGCCAAGGGTTTCGCATCCACCACCGATCTTGCCGAAAAGAAAATCACCTTCTCCGAAATCGGCACCGATCTTTATGCCTTCACGGCCGAGGGCGATCCGAACTCCGCCGTGATCGTCGGCGAGGACGGCTGCCTGGTGTTCGACGCGCAGGCGACGCCGGCGATGGCGAACAAAGTGATCGAGCGGGTGCGCAAGGTCACCGACAAGCCGATCAAATATGTGGTGCTGTCGCATTATCACGCGGTGCGCGTGCTCGGCGCATCCGCCTACAAGGCGGAAGGTATTATCGCCTCGCAGGAGACCTACCGGCTGGTGGCCGAGCGCGGCCAGCAGGATTGGGATTCTGAATATGGCCGCTTCCCGCGGCTGTTCCAGGACGCGCAAAGCATTCCTGGGCTGACCTGGCCGACGCTGATTTTCGAAGGCGAGATGTCGATTTATCTCGGCAAACGCGAAGTGCGGCTGATGCAACTCGGTGCGGGCCATACCTCGGGCGATATCGTCGCCTGGGTGCCGGATGCCGAGGTGATGTTCTCCGGCGATCTGATCGAATACCACTCCGCCTGCTATTGCGGCGACGCGCATCTGCGCGAATGGCCGGCGACGCTGAACGAAATCCGCGCTTTCAATCCAAAGGCGATCGCGCCCGGTCGCGGCGATGCGCTCAAAGGTATTGCGACCGGCCGCGACGCGATCGCGATGACGCGCGATTTTGTCACGACGCTGTATGGCGCGGCCGAAAGCGCCGTCGCCAGGGGCCGCAATCTCAAGGAGACGATGGCGTCGACCCGCGAAGTGATGGATCCCAAGTTCAGGGATTTTGCGATCTACGAACACTGCCTGCCGTTCAACGTCTCGCGCGCGTTCGACGAGGCGTCGGGGATCGACGATCCCGTGATCTGGACCGACAAGCGCGACCAGGAAATGTGGGCCAGCCTGCAAGGAGGATGACCATGAACATCAACACCTCGCCCGATCTGATCAACCGCAACGCGACCAACATCACGCCGGGCTATATGTCCGGCTTCGGCAACAGCTTTGAGACCGAAGCGCTGCCGGGCGCGCTGCCGATCGGGCGCAATTCGCCGCAGCGCTGCGCCTACGGGCTTTATGCCGAGCAACTCTCCGGCTCGCCATTCACGGCGCCGCGCGGCAGCAATGAGCGCTCGTGGCTCTATCGGATCAGGCCGTCGGTGAAACACTCCGGCCGCTTTGCCAAGGTCGATGCCGGGCTGTGGCGTACCGCGCCGTGCCATGAAGTCGAGTTGCCGATCGCGCAATTGCGCTGGGACCCGGCGCCGATTCCGAAAGAAGACATGACGTTCCTGCAGGGCGTGCAGACCATGACCACGGCGGGTGACGTCAGCACCCAGGCCGGTATGGCCGCGCATGTGTTTCTGATCACCCAATCCATGGTCGATCAGAATTTCTACAATGCCGATGGCGAGATGCTGTTCGTGCCGCAGCAGGGCAATCTGCGCTTCGTCACCGAGTTCGGCCGCATCGATGTCGAGCCCGGCGAGATCGCGGTGATTCCGCGCGGCGTGAAATTCCGGGTCGAGATTCCCGGTGGCCCCGCGCGCGGCTACGTTTGCGAAAATTACGGTGGCGCGTTCACACTGCCCGAGCGCGGCCCGATCGGCGCCAATTGCCTGGCCAATGCGCGCGATTTCCTGACCCCCGTTGCCGCCTACGAAGACAAGGACACGCCGACCGAATTGTTCGTGAAGTGGGGCGGCTCGCTGTTCAAGACCACCTTGCCGCATTCGCCGATCGACGTGGTGGCTTGGCACGGCAATTACGCGCCGTACAAATACGATCTGCGAAGGTTCTCACCGGTCGGCGCGATCGGGTTCGATCATCCGGATCCGTCGATCTTCACGGTGATGACGTCGCCATCGGAGACCGCCGGCACCGCGAATATCGATTTTGTGATCTTCCCGGAACGCTGGGCGGTGGCGGAAAACACCTTCCGGCCGCCCTGGTATCACATGAACATCATGTCGGAATTCATGGGGCTGATCTACGGCGTCTACGACGCCAAGCCGCAAGGTTTTGTCCCCGGCGGCATCAGCCTGCATAACCAGATGCTGCCGCACGGCCCGGATCGCCAGGCGTTTGACCACGCCAGCAATTCCGATCTCAAGCCGGTCAAGCTGACCGGCACCATGGCCTTCATGTTCGAAACCCGCTACCCGCAGCGCGTCACCAAACACGCTGCTGAAACGCCGACCTTGCAGGATGATTACGCGGATTGCTGGAAGGGATTGGAGAAACGGTTCGATCCGAACAAGCCGTGAAGCATGCAGGTCGTCATCGCCGGGTCAAGCCCGGCGATCCATCTTTCTTTGCCCAAGAAGATGGATGCCCGGGTCAAGCCCGGGCATGACGAGTTTTCCGACTGGAGAATTCAGTGACTCACCCCAACGACCCCACCCTCCGCTCCTTCATCGACGTTAATCCAACTTCCGACTTCCCGATCCAGAACCTGCCTTACGGTGTGTTCTCGTCCAAAGACGGCCTTGCGCCGCGCGTCGGTGTTGCGATCGGCGATTACGTGCTCGACCTCTGGGAGCTTGAGCAGGACAGCCGGCTCGATGTCGGGGCACTCGGGGTATTTTCGGCGTCGTCGCTCAATCCGTTCATGGCGCTGGGGCCGAAGGTATGGTCGCGCACCCGCGCTCGCATCAGCGAATTGCTGCGCCATGACCATCCGGAGCTGCGCGACAACACTGAGCTGCGCGCTCGCGCGCTGGTGCCGATGGCGGACGTAAAACTCTATCTGCCGATCGCGGTTGCTGGTTACACCGATTTCTATTCGTCAAAGGAGCACGCCACCAATGTCGGCGTCATGTTCCGTGGCAAGGACAACGCGCTGCAGCCGAACTGGTTGCACATGCCGATCGGCTACAACGGCCGCGCTTCGACGGTTGTCGTCAGCGGCACGAAGGTGCGCCGGCCGCGCGGTCAGTTGAAGCCGCCGACAGCCGAGGTGCCGAGTTTCGGGGCCTGCAAGCGGCTCGATTTCGAACTCGAGATGGGCTTTGTCGTGGGCCAGCCGTCGAAGATGGGCGAGATGCTCACCGAGAAGCAGGCGGAAGAGATGATCTTCGGCTTTGTGATTTTGAACGACTGGAGCGCACGCGATATCCAGCAGTGGGAATATGTGCCGCTCGGCCCGTTCCAAGGCAAGGCGTTCGGAACTTCGATCAGCCCGTGGGTCGTCACCCGCGAGGCGCTGGAGCCGTTCCGCGTGCACGGCCCCGCGCAGGACCCCGCGCCGCTGCCCTATCTGAAGCAGACGCTGGCCAACAATTACGATCTGCAACTCGACGTCGGTCTGCGCGCGGCCGGGATGAACGAGGCGATGCGGATCTGCCGCACCAATTTCAAATACATGTACTGGTCGTCGGTGCAGCAATTGGTGCACCACGCCTCCTCCGGTTGCGCCATGAATGTCGGCGATATCCTGGGGAGTGGCACCATCAGCGGCCCGGACAAGGACGCGCGCGGCAGCCTGCTGGAGATCAGCTGGAACGGGACCGAGCCGATCGAACTGCCCGGCGGCGCGAAACGCACCTTCCTGGAAGACGGCGATTCATTGGTCATGCGCGGCTGGTGCCAGGG
>Ga0193716_1000581_pt1 | contig 22109 bp, 27 predicted proteins | sample U2c1metaG_FD_145901 | JGI IMG/M metagenome (GOLD analysis project Ga0193716, IMG submission 145901) | Soil microbial communities from a riparian zone of the East river system, Colorado, United States - U2c1 | ecosystem: Environmental > Terrestrial > Soil > Riparian zone | place: USA: East River...
TGAGCCGCGGTCGAGCAGAGGCCGCGACAGGAGCGAGAACCAACAGCAGCGCAAAATATGCTTTCAATCTCATAAGAATCCTTCTGCTACATCTATAGGACGCGCAGAACCAGTCGTCGGATTCAGAGGATTCAGAGTCGAGCACCCTCGGATGCACGAGAGAGCAACCTCGTCCTATCCCACGAAAGCAGTCTTCCAGCAGTATCAAAGAAAAATCGGGCCCAGGTCATATTAATTCGCCTCAATCTCGCTCCACGAAGCTACATCGTCACTCCTTTACGATCAGGGCCGCGACACCTGCATCTTCAGCTCTCTCACCAGAAAGGCAAACTGGTCGACCGCTAACTCCACCCGCTTGCTCAACGGCATTCCGCCGCCATGCCCAGCCCTCGTCTCGATGCGGATCAGCACCGGATTCGGCCCCGCCTGCGCCGCCTGCATGGCTGCCGCAAACTTGAAGCTGTGCGCCGGAAACACCCGGTCGTCGTGGTCTGCCGTCGTAATCAACGTCGGCGGATAGGCCACTCCCGGCTTCACGTTATGCAGCGGCGAATACTTGTAGATCGCCTCAAACTCCGCCGCATTCTCCGACGGCGCGCCGTAGTCCGCCTTCCACGCCCACCCAATCGTGAACTTATCGAAGCGCAGCATATCCATCACGCTCACTGCGGCCAGCGCCGCGCCAAACAGCTCCGGCCTCTGAATCTCGCACGCCCCCACCAGCAGCCCGCCGTTGCTCCCACCCGAGATCGCCAGCTTCGGCGTCGACGTGTATTTATTCGCGATCAGCCACTCCGCCGCGCCGATAAAGTCGTCGAAGACATTCTGCTTCTTCAGCATCGTGCCTGCCTCGTGCCACGCCTCGCCGTACTCGCCGCCGCCGCGCAGGCTGGGTTGCGCGTAGATGCCGCCCATCTCCATCCACAGCACATGAACGGCGGAGAACTCAGGCATCAACGAGACGTTGAAGCCGCCATAGCCATACAGCAGCGTAGGCGTATTGCCGTCCAGCTTCAGCCCCTTCCTGTAGCTCAGGAACATGGGCACGCGAGTCCCATCCTTGCTCGTATAGAACACCTGTTTTGTCTCATACTGCGCCGGATCGAACTGCAGCTTGGGCTGGCGGTATAGCGCAGTCTTGCGCGTCTTCATGTCCAGCCGGTAGATCGTGCCCGGCGTAGTGAAGTTGGTGAACCGGAAGAAGGTCTCCTCGTCGTGACGCTTGCCGCCAAAGCCCGTCGCCGTGCCGATCGCCGGCAACGTCAGCCGCTCGATCAACTTGCCGTCGCGCGTGTGGAACTCCACCAGGCTCTGTGCATCGGCCAGATAGTTTGCGATCAGCGTGTCGTGCACCATCGTGACACCGTCCAGACTGTTCTTGCTCTCCGGAATCACCGTCTTCCAACTCGTCCGCTCAGGATGGTTCAGATCGATCGAGATCACCTTCCCATTCGGAGCATCGAGCGTCGTTCGCAGCCAGAAGGTGGTGCCGTCATTGTCCACGGCCTGATAGACCGCATCCGCCGTCGTCACCAGCTTGATCACCGGCGCGTCCGGATGCTCCAGATCCTTCACTGACAGTTCGTTGTTGGGGCTCGTCCCCTTGCTCTGGTACAGCAGCAGGTAGCGGCCATCGTCCGTCACCTGAGCGCCCACGTTCAACTCCTTGTCGTCCGGACGGTCGAAGACCAGCTTGTCCTCAGCCTGCTTCGTGCCCAGCCTATGGAAGAAGACCTTGTGATAGTAGTTCGCGGCCTTCAGTGCATCGGCCTTGGACGCGTTTTTGGGCGCGTCGTAGCCCTCGTAGAAGAAGCCGCTGCCATCTTTCAGCCACGATGCCTCGCTGAACTTCGACCACTCGATCAGGTCCGGCAGATCCTTGCCCGTTCCCACGTCGCGAACGTGCCACTTCACCCAGTCGCTGCCTGCGTCCGCAATCGAGTACGCTGCCAGCCTGCCGTCGTCGCTGATGCTGATGCCGCTGATGGCAACCGTGCCATCGGCGGACATCGTATTGGGGTTCAGCAGCACCTTCGGTTCGCTGGTCAGTCCCTCCTGCCAGTACAGGACGTTCTGGTTCTGCAGGCCCTCGTTATGCGCGTAGAAGTAGCGCGTGCCTCGCCGCTCGGGAGCCGTATACCGCTCGAAGTTCGTAAGCTCCATCAGCCGCGCATGCATCTTCGCGCGCTCCGGCACCTGCGCCAGGTAGCTCTGTGTCAGCTTGTTCTCCGCATCCACCCAGGTCTTCACCCCGGCGGAGTCGACATCCTCCATCCACCGGTAGGGGTCGCTTACCTTGGTGCCGAAGTAGTCGTCCACCTGCTCGACGGTATGGGCCTTTGGGTAAGCGAGCGCAGAGGCCTTGTCGGCAGCGGCGGTTGTGGTTATATCGGCAGACATCAATGCAGCGGCAAGAATCGGTTTCATCAATCGCATCTCTCTTACTCCATGATGCCACTCCCAATCCTCGCACTAATCGATAACGCGGCAACTCATATCGCTGTGCCGTTATCTCCATAGCCACCGTATACTGCGCTATAAGTCTCGCGACGGAGGTAGTCACCATGTGGGAGAGCGCTCATGCACTTCTGACCGAGCACCGGAAGGCTATTGGAGTTCTCGGTGACAGTCTCACCTTTGCAGGGTCCCTCCTCATGGCTGCCGAAGCGCTCTGGAAGAAGACGGAACGGATTGCGATCGGAACCAAAAAGACCATCGTGAAGTACTTTCCGACCGCCGAAGATGAGCAAGGCAAACCAGTTAGCCCTACTTCGGTTGAGGAGAGGTGGTTAAGCCTATGGAACTTTGCCTCAAAAGCAGGGGTCATGATGGTGGCTGCCGGGTTCGCGTTCCTCCTGGCGCACCGCATATTATTTGCGGATTAGCGTACAATCGGATTGTCGGAAATTCCGACAGGAGGTCGAATATGGCTGACTCCACTGTCGCTCAATACCCCCTTAGAATCGTCGGCAAGAATCAGGTCACCCTGCCGGAAGAGTTCATGACCGCGGCGAACCTGGAAAAAGGGGATGAACTCCGCATCGAAGTCCGCACGCCCTCCGACATCCGTCTGATCCCGTACACTCGTGTCCGCAAGGACCTCATCACCCCTGAGATTCAGGAGATTCTTCAGAAGCGCAGGAAAGAGATCGAGAGTGGCGAGGAGATGGTCTCACTGGAGGAGGTCTTGAAGAAGGCCGCCGTGAAGAATCGTGCCGCCGCTGCTCTCTCTTCCGGATCCGGTTCAAAGGCCAGACTGCAAAAGAAAGAACTGGAAGTCTCGTAACCGAGCATAAGATTCGTACGAGGTTCGTTCCCATGGCGGAAGAGCGCGCAGGAATCTGGCTGAAAAAGGAGGCGGAAGATGCTTTCTATGCTTTGCCGGAGGAGAATCAAGGGCGACTGGCAGCCTTCCTCGAAGAGCGCCGCGCAGAGCTTGAATCGACAGGCGGCGGAAGGAAAGAGGGCTGTGCCTCCGAGTGGGAGCCCGGCTTCGCCGTCTACTGGGACATCGACCTCAAGCCAAAGTACCGTGCCGCTAACCCAAAGCTGAAAGTGCCCGCGAAGCTGGGTAGCGCCTATCGAATTGAAGTCCTCGAGATCAGGAGACTAGCCTGATCGTTGGCCCTGAAGGGTTGCGATCAAACCTTTTCAGCAGTCACCAACTGCAAGCCGCGCCGAAAGCACGGTCGTCGCTATTGTCTTCCCCTATGACCATAGTATGATGACCATGGTAGGAGTCCCATGCGCACCATCCCAGCCGGAGCATTCAAAGCAACCTGTCTTGCCGTCATGGACGATGTCCAGGCCAAGCGGGAGCCTGTTCTCATCACCAAGAACGGAAGACCCGTTGCGCGACTCGTTCCCGTGGAGTCCTCGAAGGATGAGATCTTCGGCTTCTACGCTGGCAAAGGCACGATCGCCGGCGACGTCGTCTCTTCAGTCGTTCCACTGGAAGACTGGAACAGTCTGAAGTGATCCTGGTGGACACCCATGTTGTCGTATGGCTTGCGCTCGATCCACGCCTGCTATCCCGCAAGGCTGTCGCTGCCATCACCGACGCTCGCAGCGGCGGCGGTATCGCCATCGCGGACGTAACTCTGTGGGAGTTGGCCACGCTTGCCACCCACGAACGTATCCAACTGTCCACCTCGCTTGAGTCCTTCCTGCGCGAAGTCGAGGCGCGATTCATCGTCCTTCCGCTGACTGGGATGATCGCGAAGAGATCGGTCCAGTTCACCGACCGCTATCCCCTGGACCCCATCGACCGCATCATCGGCGCAACCGCCCTCACTGAGGGCATCTCTCTCGTCACGAAGGATGAGAAGATCAGACATTCAAAGGAAGTGCCTTCCATCTGGTAGGCCTACTCTTCCATCCGGAAGGAAGCGTCGTTGAAACTGAACATGAGGCCCGCCACACTGCTCGCGCTCTTCTTCATGCTGCCCCTCGCTGCCCTCGCGCAGGACAACCAGCCCTATACCCTCAAGACCCAATCGAACGTCGTCCTCGTCCCCACTCAGGTTCAGACCAAGCACGGCGAGATGATCTACACCCTCAAGCCCGAGCAGTTCGTCGTCGAGGACAACGGCGTCCCCCAGACCATCCACCTCGACGAGGACACCGACTCGCTCGGCCTCTCGCTCGTCGTCCTCGTCCAGTGCAGCCGGGCAGCCGACATGGAGTTCGCCAAGTTGCGAGGCCTCGCGGCCATGGTCGACGCCGTAGCCGGGGATGCACCACGCGAGGTCGCAGTCGTCACCTACGGAGGCAGGCCCGTCCTGCTCGGCAAATTCTCCACCGACCCCAACTCCGTTGCCTCCGCTCTGGCCCAGCTTCAACCCTGCGACGACCCCGACGCTGCCACACTCGACGCCGTCTCCTACGCCACCGGCCTCCTCGAAGCGCGCCAGAACCACTATCGCCACGCCATCCTGCTCGTCAGCGAGACCCGCGACCACGGCAGCGAGATCAAACCCGCCAAGGTCATCGCCGAGCTGGGCCGCACCAACACCGTGGTCGACTCCGTAGCCTTCTCCCCTGGCAAGACAGAGATCCTCAGTAACCTCCACTACGGCGGCGGCAGCGGCCCCTTCGGCCTTCTGATCATGGCGGTCAACGCCATCAAGAAGAACGCCGCCCACGAGCTGGCCGCCCTCTCCGGTGGGGAGTACATCAACTTCACCACCCAGAAGGGCTTCGACAACGGCCTCCACGAGCTCTCCAACCACATCCACAACTACTACCTGCTCAGCTTCCAGCCCCACTCCGAAGCCAATGGAAGTCCATCCCCCGGAATGCACTCCATCCGGGTCAAGATACCCGACTACCCCGACGCCCGTATACGCTTCCGCGAAAGCTACTTCAGCGGCGCACTCGATAACATCCCGCCGGAGGCACAGTAGCGCCCGACGAGCAGTCCCGACAAGCCGTGAAAAGGAAAGACCCGGCCGAGAGCCGGGTCCTTCTTCCTGGAATGCCGCTAGGTTCCTGGCTCTAGTGGTTAGTGGCGATGGTCGTCATGATCGCGATGGTTGTCGTAGTGATCGCCGTGATCCTCGTGGTCCCAGTAACCCTCATGGATCCGCCAGCCCTCGGGATAGTGGTCGTAGTGCGGATGACTCCAGTACGCGCCTGCATACGGAGGTCGCTGCCAGAGGCCCGGGACCCAGACATAATGTCTTCCCCGGACTGCCCAGTAGCCGTCGACCCACATATAGCCATTCCCTGGCATCGGCGGACGTACTTCATAACGGATCGGTGGAGGGGGGGTACCGATGATGACCGAAACCTGCCCGAACACCGGAATCGACGCCGGAATAAGTAAAGCCGAAGCCAAAATACTGCCATATAACCATCTTGCTTTCATTCTTTTATCTCCGTTTTTCTACTACCTGATCTTCGATGCTGATTCTGGGCACATGTCTGCCCACGATTGCCACGCATTCCACCATGACTTGACCACAAAAACACCACCGCTACCGCCCATTTTCCTCATAAAACCAAGCAAAAATGCCCTTCCACGATCCTCCAAAAAATCTGCTAAAACGAAAAAACCGCGACCGGTAGATCCCAGTCGCGGCCACTCCATCCGGTCCAAACTAGCTAAGCACAGGAACGTTGATCTGCTGCCCAGCCTGAATCTTGTCCGGGTTGTCGATCCCATTAGCTTGAGCTATCTGACTGTATTTATTGGCGTTCCCATAGAACAGCTTGCTGACTTTCGAGAGATTATCCCCGGACTTGATCGTGTAAGGCTGCTCCGCCCCGCCCGTAGTGACGATCTCATGCTTCAAGTCGGAGTACGTGGGATCAACCTGTTTGATTACGTCCCACACACGATTGGCAACGACCTTAGAAGGCACAGTCCCCTTCAAATGCAGCTGCTCACCAGTAAGTTCAACCGCATCCACCGTAGCGCCATATTCCGTAAAGCTCTGAATCATCGCAACTACCGGCGCATATTTCTGCTTTAACTGTTCGAGATTAGCCATCAGACTTCTCCTTTTGGTTAGCTGCGCTAACCGGTTTTCATTCTTTTAGGTATCGCGCCGATGGCCCCGGCGCATCGACATCTTAGCGAAGGAACTTACCCAGAAGCTGTTGCGCAGCGCCACCGAAGGAGCTCTGCGGAGCTGCCTGGCCGTTAGGAGCAAAGTGTTGAATCACCATTGGAAGGATGGTCGCAAGCGCCATCTGAACCACCTGCGGAGAGACGCCGGCGCGCTCTGCTGTCTTCTCGATGAGACCGGTTCCGCCAAGGCCCTGCTGCACCTGTTCTGGGGTGGCGGTTGCGTTTTCGCCGTTGGCCCAACTGCCGACATGCTGTTCCATGCCGTTATTTTTGAAAGCATCAAGCACACCCTGGATGCCTTCGGGGTGGTTGGTTAAGGCTTCAATGAAGCCACCTGCTACTTTTGCCTGGTCGGTACCGGCGGATTGACCCACCTGTCCGGCTAAGGACTGAATCGTATCCAGAATTCCCATGTCGACACCTCGATGCGAATTATAGGTCTGCTTTACCGAGCGGTTTTTTATAACCCCGAGACTTTTATCAGGTCTTCACGATGACTGTCGCGCTGCTTCTGACAGATTTGCGTCAGCTCAAGAAGGAGTTAGACTTAGCCCCATGAGCAATCAAGTAAAGACATCGATCTCCACGAAGGAAGCACCCACGGCTATTGGCCCCTACTCGCAGGCTGTCAGGTCTGGCGATACGCTGTTCGCCTCCGGCCAGATTGGCCTCGATCCGGCCACCGGTCAACTTGCTCCGGGAGGCATTACAGAACAGACGAAACGTGTGTTGGAGAACATCAAGGCCGTGCTGGCCCATGCCGGACTCGACATGGTTCATGTGGTCAAGACGACGGTTTACCTGAAGAGCATGAGCGACTTCGCTGCAATGAATGAGGTCTATGCGGAGTATCTGGCGCCTGAGGGTGTGGTGCCTCCGGCCCGCTCGACTGTTGCTGTGGCGGGATTACCTAAGGACGCTCTCGTGGAGATTGAAGTGATCGCCAAGGAGTCGGCCGCAGGGTAGAGGTGCGTAAATCACTCGCAGGCATCTGATAGACAGGAGGCGTGAGCCATGGCCGAGACGACAAAGACGGAAAAGATCCACAAGACAGAAGCTGAGTGGCGCGCGTTGCTGACCCCCGAGCAGTTTCATGTAATGCGCGAGAAGGGGACGGAACGGGCTTTTACCGGCGCGCTGCTGAACAATCACGACAATGGGATCTACCACTGCGCGGCCTGTGACGCTCCGGTCTTCACTTCGGACAAGAAGTTTGAGTCGGGAAGTGGATGGCCCAGCTTCTGGCTGCCGGTATCCCCCGATGCCATTGAAGCCCATGAGGACAATGCACACGGCATGCGGCGGATCGAGGTGACCTGCGCGAAATGCGGTGCTCACCTGGGGCATGTATTTCCGGATGGCCCAAAGCCAACAGGGATGCGGTACTGCATCAACAGCACCTCTCTGGGGTTCAGCAAGCAATAAGACTCGAGAAAAACAGGAAAAGCCCCAGCCGTCGACAGCGCGGCTGGGGCGATGTATTTCTAAGAGCTTTTCGCGGTTAGCCTTTGACGACTTTGCCGGTTTTGATGCAGCTGGTGCAGACGCGCATGCGCTTGCTCGCGCCATTCACCTGGGCCTTGACGGGCTGGAGGTTGACGTTCCAGCGGCGGCGGGTGGTGTTGTGTGCGTGCGAGATGTTGTTGCCGAACTGCGGACCCTTGCCGCAGAGATCACATTTTTGTGCCATGACGAAAGTACTCCAATCTCGAATCGCAGAAACTTTCCGGGTATCAAGCCTGAGCGAATGAAGATCTCAAACGGGACCGTGAAAGTGGTAGGCACGAGGAGACTCGAACTCCTGACCTCTACCGTGTCAAGGTAGCGCTCTAACCAACTGAGCTACGCGCCTGCGTGCGTCTTATCAGTCTAAACGGAAGTGGCGGCTAAGAGCAACTATAGGGCTGATATACGATTGACTCAAAGACACATGCCTTTTTTGAGCCAATTCCGCGCCGCGCCGAACCTGCTGACGCTAATGCGGCTGTTTATTATCCCTTTTCTAGTGATTGAGATTCTCGATGGACACTATGGGACAGCGTTTGCACTGTTCATTCTGGCTGGTATTAGCGATGCTCTGGATGGTTTGTTGGCTCGGTGGTTGAGCCAGCGGACGACCCTGGGACAGTACTTGGATCCTATTGCCGACAAACTGCTTCTAAGTACTTTGTTTCTCGTGCTTACGCATGTGGGTCTGATGCCGCGCTATGTGACGGTGCTGGTTTTTAGCCGGGATTTGGGCATATTGCTGATCGCTACATTATTGTTCGCTACGGGGACGTTGCGGGATTTTCGGCCCAGCCTCTTTGGAAAATTGAATACACTCGTTCAGATAGTCGCTTTGATTGCAGTGCTTTGCGGGCAGCTTTTCGCTTCGCCCGGGCTGGCGATGGTGAGGGACGGGTTGATACGAACAATCTCGGTGCTGGCACCGCTTTCGGCGGCGCAGTATGCGTGGATTGTTTTTCGGCGGATCAATACGCCGCAGCACACGGCGGTTTAGCCGCGTTTAGTCGTCGGCGGAGGGTTCAGCCGCGGCCTCCTGCTCTTCTAGCGCGATGTCGCTAAACTCAGCGGAATCAAATACTTCTCCGCACTGTTGGCACTCAACGAACTCTGCGTCGTCCTCTCGGGCGACGATTTTGACGATGGGGTGTTTGCATTGAACGGTCATGGATTGGAGATGCGAATGGTATGGATTCTGCCCGTCTTCAATCGCCTTGTCAACCGGGTTCTCCGTACACTTTTGTGATGCGAATTTATGGTCAGGTGATGGTCAAGAGCGTGGTAAAGCTGGGTTGCATACGCGCCATTCTGGACGTACACTAACTAGGACTGTAATTGTCGGCATTCTGCCAATATTACGGCGAGTGGGAGCTCGAGATCTGAGATGCTTCGCCTGACCAAAAAAGCGGATTACGGTCTGATGGCTCTGAAATACCTTGCCGAACAGACGGGCGGGGCGCATAGCGCCAAGGATATCGCCGAGGCGTACCACATCCCCCCACAACTGCTGGCGAAGATTTTGCAGACGCTAGCCAAGGCTGGGTTGCTGGTTTCGCACGCCGGGACCAACGGTGGATATGCTCTTTCACGGGCGGCGGCGGATATCTCGGCGTTTGAGGTAATTCGGGCGATCGACGGGCCGTTGTTTATCACAAGCTGCATTACGATTCACGGAGCTTGCGACCTGACGAGCACTTGCACCATCAAAGAACCATTGCGCAAGGTGAACGACAGCATCAAGGATCTGTTGAGTGGGATTCACATTGCCGATCTGGTTGAGGCGGCGGACGGCGAACAGTCAAGATCGGGCGCGCCAGTGGGTGGCGGGCTGGTGAGCATTGCGGTTTAGAGGCAGTGAAGAGTGATTAAGGAACAGCGAAGTTCGGAGAACTACAGCAACACAGTAAGAAGCAGCTGACGAGATTAGGAGCGACAATGAGCAGCAATGGGAGCAATAACGGATTGATTGTCACTGAGAGCGCAACACAGCTGCCTGAGGGCGTTCATCTGCCGATCTACATGGACAACCATGCGACGACGCCGCTGGACCCGCGGGTTCTGGATGCAATGATGCCTTACTTCACCTCCACGTTCGGCAATGCGGCGAGCCGCAACCACTCGTTTGGGTGGGAGGCCGAGAAGGCTGTGGAGAAGGCACGCGAGCAGATTGCGAAGCTGATTGGCGCGACCTCGAAGGAGATCATCTTCACGAGCGGCGCGACGGAGTCGAACAACCTGGCGCTGAAGGGTATTGCCGAGATGTACCGCGAGCGCGGCAACCACATCATCACGCAGGTGACGGAGCACAAGGCTGTGCTCGATACCTGTAAGAAGCTCGAGAAGATTGGCTACCGTGTGACGTATCTGCCGGTGCAGGCTGACGGACTGATCGATCTTGAGGACCTGAAGCGGGCGATGGACGATAAGACAATTCTTGTGTCGATCATGTTCGCAAACAATGAGATTGGCGTGATTCAGCCAATCGCCGAGATCGGCAAGCTGTGCCATGAGAAGGGTGTGATCTTCCACACGGATGCGGTGCAGGCCGTGGGCAAGGTACCGGTGGATGTGCAGGCGATGAACATCGACGTGCTGAGCCTCTCCGGCCACAAGATCTATGGGCCGAAGGGTGTTGGAGCACTGTACGTTCGTCGGCGCAATCCGCGAGTGCAGATCTCGGAGCAGATCAACGGCGGAGGCCACGAGCGCGGAATGCGTTCGGGCACGCTGAACGTTCCGGGCATTGTTGGTCTGGGTAAGGCTTGCGATATCTGCGGCGAAGAGATGGCCTCCGAGGCGAAGCGTGAGACCGAACTGCGCGATTATCTGCGCGCCAAGTTCGAAAAAGCTCTGGACTACGTTCACGTCAACGGCAACATGGAGCACCATCTGCCGGGTAATCTGAACATGAGCTTTGTGTACGTCGAGGGTGAGAGCCTGCTGATGGGAATCAACGATATCGCGGTTTCTTCGGGCTCGGCCTGCACCTCTGCGACGCTGGAGCCATCTTATGTATTGAAGGCTCTGGGCCTGGGCGACGATGTGGCACACAGCTCGATCCGGTTTGGTCTAGGTCGCTTCAATACGAAGGCTGAAGTGGACTACGTTTCGGACAAGCTGATCGATGTGGTTTCGAAGCTGCGTGAGCTGTCTCCGCTGTATGAGATGGTGAAGGAAGGGATCGACCTCTCGAAGATCGAGTGGGCGGCGCACTAAGGCTGAGAAGCAAAAAGAGATTGGTATTGGCATCAGGGAAATAGGAGAAATGACATGGCATATAGCGATAAGGTGATTGACCACTACAACAATCCTCGGAACGTTGGGCAGATGGATAAGAGCTCGACGGAGGTTGGCACGGGTCTGGTAGGCGCGCCGGAGTGCGGCGACGTAATGCGGCTGCAGATCAAGGTGAACCCAGAGACGCAGGTGATCGAAGATGCCAAGTTCAAGACCTTCGGCTGCGGTTCGGCGATTGCTTCTTCCTCGCTTGCTACAGAGTGGGTGAAGGGCAAGACGGTCGCAGAGGCTCTTGCCATCTCGAACACAGACATCGTGAAGGAGCTGGCGCTTCCTCCGGTTAAGATTCACTGCTCGGTCCTTGCAGAGGATGCGATCCGTGCGGCGATCGGCGACTGGAAGAAGAAGAACAGCGTCGGCGAGACGGAAGCGGCTGCAGTTGCCGCGGCTCACTAAGTTCGACCGGCAGTAGCAGGAATAAGTACACAACAACGGTAGCGGCGCGGAACCAGTCGCATCGCTACCGTGGTTTGTCAGTGGCAGGGAAGAAGATATGGCGATGGTGACTCTACAGACCGAGACGGACAGGGCTGCACAGGCAGCGGCGCCTGCCGGTCATACGAAGGACCCGCTGGCCGGAATGAATGTACTGACGGCTGAGGGGCAGGAGCCCTCCCAGAAGGGCATTCAGATTACGGAGAAGGCCCTGAAGCGGATCCGCGTTGCCATGGCGAAGGAGGGTGTCTCGCCAGAGCAGGGTGGGCTTCGGGTTGGGATTCAGGGTGGTGGGTGTTCGGGGTTGAGCTACAACATACGGTTCGATACGCAGCCTCGCGAGCGGGACCGGGTGTATGCCTTTGGCGCGGGGATCGCAACCATTGGCGATTCTACGGATGGCGCGCCGGTTCGCATCTTCGTCGATCCGAAGAGTTTTATCTACCTGCATGGCATGGTGCTCGACTTTGAAGAGACGCTGATGCGGCAGGGCTTCAACTTCATCAATCCGAACTCGACCAAGAGCTGCGGATGCGGCTCGAGCTTTACGGCGTAACAGCTACTGCTTCGAGGGCGGCGTTGCTCGAACGATGAGATCTGTCGTCTTGACGTGATAAATCCCGGTCAGCGTCTCTTTGTAAAAGTTCATCGGGGGAAGCAGAGCCTTAGCGCGGCGTCGATCAAGGTTCGCGGGATCTTCCACGGCGAACATCGCCATCTCTCCATCGATAAATTTGAATTGCGTGCCATATCGCTGCAGCTTCCCTGCGGCTACCAGCTCCTTGTCGACAACAAGAGCGAGGCTTGAGGCATCGATTCTGTCGGAGTCGGCTAATCTCTCAAGCTGGGGTAGAAGTTGCCGTTGCCAGGCATGGTCTGCAGTGTGTGTCAGGACCAACATTGCTGCATTTGAGGCGTCGATGCCAACGAGTGCGATCGTGGGCCAGCCATTTTGGTCTACGATCTGCTTGAGCTCTTTCGTGAGCTCGGCATCTCGAAGCGGGAGTGCCTTGATCATCTCCTGCTTCTTTTCGGGTGATACCTGGACGGAGAAAAAGCTGCGCGCGGCCTGATCGCTCTCGCGCACCTTGAGTAATCGATCTTGCAGCGCGGCATCAGTTCCGGGGCCGTTGTGGTCGATCAACTCTTTTCGGCGCTGATCAACTGCTCTTTGCCAGGCTGGTGGAGCATCTTTATCGAGCGTTGACGAGGTCGATGTTTGTGCTGATTGGGATGAAGGAGGTGTCTGTGCGATGACGAAACGTGAGAGCGTGCAGAAGACTGCCAGGGAGAGAAAAAACGTTCGGTACATGCGCGTATTCTAGTACTGTGCCCCGCACTGTGGGTGGCCCGGAGAGATTTTTTGGCAGAGTCCAATTACTTCATATTCTTTGATCTGCCTCACAAGCTGCATATCGATGCTGTAGGTCTTGAGAAGCAATTCTATGTACTATCCCGCAGGCTGCATCCCGATCGGTTCGCCTCGAAGCCTGTCGCGGAGCAGGAGGCGGCGTTGGCGCAGTCTTCGCAGTTGAATGACGCTTATCGTACGCTCAAGGACCCGATTCTGCGGACGCAGTATCTGCTGAAGCTTGAAGGGGTGGAGCTGGAGGAGCAGTCGAAGGCTGCGACCGACGCGGCCCGGGCCACGGGTACCGAGAAGAAGCAGGTTGTCCCTCCAGAGTTGCTTGAGGAGGTCTTTGAGCTGAACATGCAGTTGCAGGAGATGCGGGCGGCCAAGCAGATGGGCGAGGATGAGCCCGAGTTGCGCCGGGACCTGATGACGGCCAAAGATTCGTTTGACGCGAAGATGGTGGAGACGCAGGCGGAGCTGGAAGGGCTTTGGAGTCGCTGGGATGCTGCCGTCGATTCTGGCGATGCAGCGGGGAAGGCTACAACCAGGGACGCGATGGTTGCGCTACTGAATAAGCGGAGTTATCTGCGGAACCTTGTGCGCGATGTGAATGAGGCTTTGGAGTAGCCAGTTGTTTGAAGGGTTGGTCGAGCGGCGGCGTCCCAGGTTTGGGACGCCTTTTATTTTTCGCTAGGCGCCTTCGGAGGCGAGGCGTTCGATTTGTAGCAGATGGTTGATGTCGTGGCCGGCCATGGTTTCGACGACGGTCCAGAAGGTCATGGTTCCGCGCTCCGGATGGGTGGTGGGGTGGTGGCGATCCTCTTCGGAGATGGTGGTGAGGAGTCTCAGGTTCCAGTTGCGGGTGGCCTGGAAGGTCTCCATAGCGGAATCGAAGTTGTAGGCGGCGTAGCGCTCTGCCCAGCGCTCCTGATCGTAGGGCTGGACGATGGAGTGCGCTTCGCTGAGGGTCTGGCGGAGGCGGAAGCTGAAGACGATCTCGCAGTCGGCCAGATGCGAGACTAGCTCGCGGATGCTCCACTTGCCTGGGGCTGGCTGGCGATCGATCTGCGCCGGGGAGAGCGGGGCCGTGAGACCCCGCAGGAGATCGGCGGTCGTCGTGAGGACAGGAATCGGCTCCTGACCTTCCAGGAACTTTGCATACGGATTGAGGTCCATGCCGAAACGGTATCAGAAGGGCAGGGGGTGGCGCTAGGGTTTTGGTTCGAGGGGCCAGGGATCGTAAGTCCCTATGTTCCAGAGGTGTCCTTCGAGGTCGCGGCAGGTGAAGGCGCGGCCGCCGTAGTCCATGTCCGCGATATCGATGACGATGGTGGCTCCGGCTGCTTTGGCCGTGGCGTAGACGGCGTCGGCGTCGGTAACGACGAGGTAGGGACTCTGAGTTTCGCGCAGGTTAATTTCGTCGGGTTGAACGATCTTCTGTCCGTATTCGCTGCTGTTGTCGGGGGAACCGAGCATGATCATGCCACCGCCGAAGGTGAGTTGCGCGTGGGCGACGGTGTCGTTAGGTCCCATGTAGACGGCTTGCTTCTCGAAGCTGAAGGCGCGGACGAGCCAGTCGATAGCGGCAAGGGCATCGCGGTAGCGGAGACACGGAATAATGGTGGAGGGGCGGGATTTGGTTTGATCGCTCATGGTGTGAAGGATGCTCCCGGCGATGTGGGATTGTCTTGGAAAAATCGGAAGCTGAAACGCTTATTTTGCCTTCGTGTGTCTCTTCGGTCGATTTGAACTGGCGGGAGCCGTGGACTCGCGAACAATGAGCTCTGGGGCCACATGGACGAGCTCCGGCGTGGTCTTGCCTGCAAGCTTCTTCAGCAGAAGATTGGCGGCTGTACTTCCCATCTGCTGTAACGGCTGCCGGATCGTCGTCAAGCTGGGAACCTGAAATGCCGCAGACTGAATGTCGTCGAAGCCAAGGACCGATACATCCGCCGGCACGCGGAGGCCTGCCTCGTGCAGGGCGCGGATACTGCCCATCGCCGAGACGTCGTTGAAGCAAAGAACCGCGGTAAAGTGCCGGTGGCTTCGGATAAGCCTGCGGATACCGGGATAGCTGATCTCGGGCGAATGAGAGTCTTTCTCCAGATGAACGGTCAGCTCGTCGCTTACCTCGAGGCCGAGTTCGCGGGCCGACGCCAAGGTCGCAGCCCAACGGGCATCGGAGTCGGAGCTGAACGGCTGACCCTGCATGAAAGCGATCTTGCGGTGACCGAGCTCATAGAGATGATGGATCGCCAGCTTCGCAGCGCGCTGGTGATCGAGGATGACATTCGTGACCCCAGGCAGGGTCGTATGGCCCGCAACGAGCACCGCAGGCAGCGGGAGAGGCGAGTCCAGATGCGTGTCGATCGCCAGGATGCCATCGACGCCGCGCGATCGCAGAAGATCGGGATAGGCCGAGATAAGCTCTTTCTTATGCCTGTGATGGACCGTGAAGTAGAAATAGCCCTCTCGGATAAGGAGGTCGCCAACACCGCTCAATACCTGGGAGTGATAGCCCTCACCAAGCTCCGGCAGCAGAACGCCGATCGTCTGCATCCGTTTGCCCTGGAGCGTACGTGCGATCATGCTGGGCTGGTAGTTGAACTTCGCGGCTGCTGCTTTCACGCGGTCGCGTGTCTTGGTTGGAATGGAGCGCCCCGGAGAATCATTCAGGACGAAGGAGACCGTTGACGGGCTTAGGTTCAGGTATGCCGCCAACATTTTGAGGTTGGTAGGCCGTGTGTTGTGTGAGGAAGACAAGGCCGGTTTTTTCATGCTGACGTCAGTGTCCGAACCTAATCAGGAGTTAATCGCTTCTAAAGAATAGCAAGATGTCAGCAGCCAAATAGGCCCCGACCTCAGTTCAAATACAATATTCACTCGTTGAAAAAGGCAAGAGTGTGTTCGTTCCTTCATCTGCTGGACAAAAGAACAAACGTTTGTCTAAACTTGGGCGGCCATTGTATCAATGAAGACAGTCCCCTCGGACAGCCATGAGGCCTGGTCAACTCAATGCGCAGGCTGCGTTCTTTTTACGGTGTCTTCGAGAAAACAACCGCAACATGGAGCTTCTGATGTCTCTTCGCTTTACTTCACGTGCCTTGGTCCGTCGGTTTGTCATCGGCAGTCTGCCGCTCATTTTGTCGGGTGCCCTTCTTTCGCTGGCAGCGCAGATGCAACCTTCGTCGCAGGAGAGCCGTCAGGGCGATGCAGCGACAGATCGTTTTGTGAATGACCTGCTCCAGAAGATGACCCTTGAGGAAAAGCTCGGGCAGATGAGTCAGATCCCTCTCAACCAGAAGGAGAGTGTCTCTCCAGACGACCGAATTTTGAAGGGGCAGGTTGGCTCGTTCCTCTTTATTACCGATGCAAAAGAGATCAATCGTCTACAGCATCTCGCCGTCGAAAAGGGCAGGCTGCACATCCCTCTGATCTTTGGTTACGACGTCATCCACGGCTTCCGGACCATCTATCCGGTGCCGCTGGCGCTCGCCGCATCGTGGGACCCGGCCCAGGCAGAGGAGGCCCAGAGGATGGCCGCGAAGGAGGCCAGTGCGGTTGGAATCAACTGGACCTTTGGGCCGATGGTGGATATCGCACGCGACCCGCGATGGGGACGCATCATGGAAGGCGCCGGTGAAGACCCTTATCTTGGCTCGCGGATGGCAGAGGCTCAGGTTCGAGGCTTTCAGGGCGACACCATTGGCAGCCCGGAGCACATCCTGACATCTGTAAAGCACTTTGTGGGCTATGGCGCAGCCGAGGGTGGACGCGACTACGACTCATCCAACATCTCGGAGGAGCAGCTGTGGAACGTCTATCTGCCTCCCTTTGAGGCGGCGGTTCGTGCTGGCTCAGGCTCATTGATGACGGCGTACATGGACCTCAACGGCGTGCCGGCTACAGGCAACAATTTTCTGCTCCACGATGTCCTGCGGGACAAGTGGAAGTTCAACGGCTTCGTGGTGAGCGATTGGGAGTCGGTGCGTAGTCTGACAACGCATGGCTTTGCGTCCGGCCCGGAGGACGCAGCCGTTCGTGCCGTCAATGCAGGTGTCGACATGGAGATGACAAGCCATGTCTATCGTGACGAGCTGGCGACGGCGGTGAAGCAGGGACTGGTGCAGCAGGCCACTATCGACGAGGCCGTGCGCCGCATCCTGACGATGAAGTATCGCCTGGGACTCTTTAAGAATCCGTATGTTGCGCCGTCGCGGGCCGAGACGGAGCTTGTGACGACCGCGCAGCGTCAGGCAGCAAGAAAGGCCGCAGAGCGAAGTGCCGTGCTGCTTCGCAACGAGGGCGGAGCGCTTCCGCTAAGTAAGTCGCTCTCATCGATTGCTGTTATCGGTCCGCTCGCCGACTCAAAGCCGGACATCATGGGTTCCTGGAGTCTGGCAGGGCATCCCGCTGATTCGGTAACCGTGCTCGAGGGCATCCGCAAGCATCTTCCCACCGGCACCACCGTCTCATGGGCTAAGGGCGTTGAGATCGAGCGAGTGCAGCCGTCGATCTTCGATGGACAGTTCCCCAGCCCAAAGCCTGTGCTCAAGACTGACGCAGAGCGGGACGCGGAGTTCGCCCATGCCATCGCCCTCGTCAAACAATCGCAGGTGGCGGTGCTCGTTCTGGGAGAGGCTCAGACGATGAGCGGCGAGCGCGCCTCGCGCTCCACTCTCACACTTCCCGGCCGCCAGCAGGAGCTGCTCGAGGCTGCGGTGGCTACAGGTAAACCGGTTGTGCTCGTCCTGCTCAACGGTCGCCCTCTGAATATCACCTGGGCCTCGCAGCATGTCCCCGCCATTCTGGATGCCTGGTATCCAGGTACGGAGGGCGGCAATGCAATTGCGAACCTGCTCTTCGGCGACGCGAACCCAGGCGGCAAACTTCCCATCACCTGGCCACGCGATGTTGGCCAGGTACCCCTCTACTATGCGCACAACCTGACTCAGATTCCAGATGCGCCGGACACCCGCTACTGGGATGGCTCCAGTGCGCCGCTCTACCCCTTCGGCTATGGACTCAGCTACACCACCTTCAAGCTGGATGGCCTCAAGACCAGTGCAGCTTCAGTGAAGTCCGGATCTGCCCTTACCGTCTCGGTTGAGTTGCAGAACGCCGGATCCGTCGCTGGCGATCAGGTCGTGCAGCTTTATACGCATCAGCGATCCGGCAGTGCGTCACGTCCTGTACGCGAACTGAAGGCCTTCCGCCGTGTAAGCCTTCGACCCGGAGAGAAGCAGACTGTAGCGCTCACGCTCGATACCCATGACCTCGGCTTCTGGAGCCCCCAGACTCATCGCTGGTCGATTGAGCCCAGCCCCTTCGACCTGTGGGTTGGCAACGACTCCTCGGCTACGGAACACACTACATTCACAGTCTTGCCGTAGGAAGATGTCACACGCAAGATGGAGGATCGATCGATGTCACTTCGTCGTCTGCTTGGTTTCGCCGCGTTGTCTCTATGTCTGCTGCCGTCCCACCTTCTTGCGCAGTTTGCCCACACGCGGCAGAAGGAGATCGTCGACGGAAGCGGCAAGCCGCTTCATCTCCGCGCAACCAATCTGGGCAACTGGATGGTGCCGGAGGGTTACATGTGGACCTTTGAGGGCGGCCCTCAGTCCGTTCGTGAGATCGAAGGCCTCGTGACGGAGCTGCTCGGGCCGGACAAGGCTGCGACCTTCTGGCATCAGTATCGCGAAAGCTATGTCGCGCGACAGGACATTCACCTGCTCCACGAGGCCGGCTTCAACTCCATCCGCATCCCGCTTCACTATAAGTTCTTCGAGACGGACAACTCCGAGGGCTTCTTGCTGCTGGATCGCGTCATCCAGTGGAGCCGACAGGAGGGCCTCTACGTGGTTCTCGATCTGCACGCCGCTCCGGGCGGACAAACCGGCGCGAACATCGACGACAGCGATGGCTACCCGTGGCTCTACGACAGCCCACAGGAACAGGCCCATCTCATCGCAATCTGGCAGCGCCTCGCGCGTCATTACAAAGACAACTCAACCGTGCTCGGGTACGATCTGCTGAACGAGCCGATCCCTCACTATCCTGCGCTTGCTCCTCTCAACGTCAAACTGGAGCCGCTCTATAAGAAGCTGACTGCTGCTATCCGTCAGATAGATACCCACCATATCTTCTTCCTCGGCGGCGCACAGTGGGACTCTAACTTCGCCGTCTTTGGTCCTCCCTTCGACAGCAACACCGCCTACACCTTCCACAAGTACTGGAGCAAGACCGACGAGTCTGTGATCCGCCAGTACCTCGACTTTCGCGACCGCTATAACGTTCCCCTCTGGATGGGAGAGTCCGGCGAAAATACCGACGAGTGGATCGCGCAGTTTGTTGCCCTGCTCGAAAAGAACGACATCAGCTGGGCCTTCTGGCCATACAAGAAGATGGAGAAGACGTCAGCCGTTGTCACAATTGCGCCGCCCGCTGGCTGGGATCAGATCGTCGCCTTCGCCAAGCTCCCGCGCGGTACGGGACACGTTGAAGAGCGTCTGAAGGTGAGACCCGATCAGCAGGCCATCGACAAGGCCTTCGCCGGCCTGCTCGAAAACATTCAGATCCAACACTGCAACGTGAATGCCGGGTATCTCAAGGCGCTTGGCTTGAAACCCGTATCAGCGCCGCAGTGATCGTAAGACGGATTCCGATAGGCGTCACGAAATATGAACTATGCAAAAGCGATCGGTCAGGAGATTCAATGAACGCAAAGATTACGAACTTTCTTTTGCTCTTCGTTCTAACGCTGGTTCCATTGTCGTCGTACGCGCAAGGAGACGTCTCTCTCTGGTTGACGAATCCCGACCGGTCCGCTCTCTTTCAATTGCAGACACCCCCTGTTTCTTTCGCGAAGTCTTCTGCAACCAACTTGATCATCGATGTCGATGACGCGAAGACCTATCAATCGATGGATGGCTTTGGCTTTGCACTGACTGGCGGGAGCGCGCAATTGATCATGAAGATGGACACTGCGAAGCGGGCAGCACTTCTGCAGGAGCTATTCGCTGTCGACGGCAACAATATCGGAACCAGTTATATACGAGTAAGCATCGGCGCCTCCGACATGAACGACCACGTCTACTCCTATGACGATCTGCCGGAGGGTCAAACCGATCCCGCGATGGCGAAGTTCAGCCTCGATCCGGATCGTGCCGATGTCATCCCTGTTCTCAAGCAAATCCTGGCGATTAATCCGAAGATTGGAATACTTGCATCTCCGTGGTCTGCTCCCCTGTGGATGAAGACGACCGGTGTGGCAAGGGGCGGTGTTCTGAAGCCTGAATACTTCGGTGCCTATGCTACTTATTTCGTTAAATATGTTCAGGGCATGAAAGCCGAGGGCATTAACATCGATACCCTCACCGTCCAGAATGAGCCGCTGAACGAGAAGAATACGCCTAGCATGTTGATGCTCGAGTCGGAGCTGGATGACTTCATCAAGAATGATCTCGGACCTGCATTTCAAAAGGCGGGCATCAAGACGAAGATCGTCTTGTACGATCACAACCTCGACCATCCGGCCTATCCCCTCTCTATTCTGAAGGACCCTGCAGCGAATAAGTACGTAGACGGAACCGGATTTCATCTATACGGAGGCACGGTCGACGCGCTGACCCAAGTGCATGATGCCTTCCCAAAGAAAAATCTGTATTTCACCGAGCAATCGGTGTCCGATCACAGCGGTAGTTCGGCGATGAACGTGAGCAAGCCGGTGGCAAAAATCGTCATTGGAGTTACTCGCAACTGGAGCAGAAACGTGCTGCTCTGGAACCTTGCTGCCGACCCGAACTTTGGACCCCATACCAATGATGGTGGCTGCACCGGCTGTCAGGGTGCCATCACCATCGACGGTGATAATTTCACTCGCAATCTCGCCTACTACACCGTTGCCCATGCGTCGAAGTTCGTTCGTCCCGGCTCTGTTCACATCGGCTCGAACGATCTGGAGACGTTACCGAACGTCGCATTCAAGACGCCCGATGGCAAGAAGGTGCTCATCGTCTCGAACACCGGCAGCACCTCGCAAACCTTCAACATCCGCTATCACGGTAGCCTAGCCAACACCTCACTGAATGCTGGAGCCGTCGGAACTTACATCTGGTAACAACCACGAGGTTGAACATGAAGTGGAAGTCCTCTCTACGGTTCATGGCGAGCATTCTTTCGGCCTCTCTCACGGCTCCGTTGTTCGCAGCCTCGTACTACCCACTTCGCCTCGACGACCCTAAAGCGGTCTACTTGGAGCGGAACGATCCTGCCGTTCATGGCGATGGTGTAGGAGACGATACCGACACCATTCAGAACGCCATCAACAAGATTCAGGAGACGACAGGACAGGGGGTCCTGTTCATTCCCGAAGGCCGCTACCGTATCAGCAAGACCATCCTCGTCTGGCCGGGTATCCGTCTCATCGGGTATGGGACGAATCGTCCGGTCTTCGTTCTCGGCAAAGACACCCCAGGCTACAAAGAGGGAATCAGCTACATGGTTCTCTTCACCGGCGGGCGCCCTGTAGCGGATACAAGTCGCTCTGCTAACCAGAGCGCGCGCCCGCGACGTCCCTCCCCACCAGGGATAGTCCCACCGAACAACTCCATTCCCGATGGAAATCCTGGGACCTTCTACTCTGCGATGAGCAATATCGACATCGAAATCCAGGATGGCAATCCCGCGGCCATTGGCATTCGATTTCATGTGGCGCAGCACTGCTACCTGGCCCACATGGACTTTCACATAGGCTCGGGTCTGGCTGGACTGCACGATATCGGCAACGAGGCCGAGGACCTGCACTTCTACGGTGGCCAATACGGCATCATGACCCGAAAGCCCTCGCCAGGATGGCAGTTTACGCTTCTCGACTCCACCTTCGAAGGCCAAAGCCAGGCGGCCATCAAGGAGCACGAGGCTGGACTCACTCTCATTCGC
>Ga0193716_1000582_pt1 | contig 22107 bp, 22 predicted proteins | sample U2c1metaG_FD_145901 | JGI IMG/M metagenome (GOLD analysis project Ga0193716, IMG submission 145901) | Soil microbial communities from a riparian zone of the East river system, Colorado, United States - U2c1 | ecosystem: Environmental > Terrestrial > Soil > Riparian zone | place: USA: East River...
ATGGGTCCAGAAGTTTGAGAAGACATTTGGGGAGATGCACGAAGTCAAGCATGCGATCTCCTGTTCCAACGGGACGGTTGCCCTCGAGGTCGCTCTTCGTGCGATGATCGATGAGGTATCTATGGGCCTTCAGAACGGCCGTTTGGAATCGTTTTCAGCGCAGTCAAGATATCGTCCTCCCGAGAGAGATGTCAACTAAAAGATGGAGACCTATCTCCGACCTCTGGGGCTGATTCGAATGGTGAATAACTTCTAAATGCACGAGAGCCGTGCGGTCAAAGCCTGCGCCGCTCTCGTGCTGTCGCTAACTCTGCCGTCTACATCGGGGGAATCTTCTTATAGTTCACGCGTACGGTCTGGATCTCGAACGGTGTCACGGGAATTGTCATCTTATTCCCAGAAACAGCGATTGGCTCACTCTCAGGTTTCTCCATAAGGTTCACCAGTGTTGCTCCAGTTGCTCCCGGAGGCACAGTCACAGTCACACTACCGCCTTTACCCGCCCACTCGTAGAATCGAAATATCAGACCGTCGCCTGACTCGGTCTTTTTCACTGCGGTCAGGACGACATTATCCTGTGCCACGCTGACGGTTCTGGTGCAAACTCTGAGATGGTTGGAATGGACGGTGATAATGGTCCAGGGTGAGAGCATTGGATTTGTTCAAGGGACGACATTTCGACCGGGAAATTGTTGTGCTTTGCGTGCGCTGGTATCTCACATACAAACTGAGTTCTCGCGACTTGGTACAAATGATGGCGGAGCGAGGAATTGATGTGACGCACACGACGATTCTGCGTTGGGTACAACGCTTTATTCCTGAGTTTGAGAAGCGCTGGAGCCAGTACTCTCGGCCAAGTGGGTAGGTCATGGCGTTGCGATAAGACCTATATTAAGGTGAAGGGCCGGTGGACCTATCTGTATCGAGCAGTAGACAAGCTGGGTCGAACGGTAGACTTTCTGTTGAGCGAACGGCGGGATGTTGCGGCAGCGAAGCACTTCTTCAGCAAGGCAATGAAGAAGCACGGCACCCCGCGGGTCATTACACTCGATGCGTACGCGGCTTCGCATCGAGCCATCACGGAATTGCAATCAGTGGGAACGATAGCGCGTCGTGTAGGGATACGATCTTGCAAGTACCTGAACAATGTGGTGGAGCAGGATCATCGCCGCATCAAACAGCGGGTTCGACCGATGCTCGGGTTCCAGCGATTCGACACAGCGACAATAACGATAAGCGGCATCGAACTTGCAGAGAAAATTCGAAACAGCAATTCAAGATCGGGACCTTGCCGGGCAGACCCGTAGCCGCTCCTGACATTGGGCTGCTGTTCTTGCCGCATAACCCTGCAAATAATTCTTCCCTAACCATCCGCCACTCATTCTGAGAAAGTTTGCACCAGAACCTTGATGTGCGTGTCGAAGAGACGGGGGCCGACCTTCTTGATGGCGGTGACGGGGTCGATTCCGGCACGCATGGGTGTGGCCGAGGTCGATGCAGCAGCCGATGCGGGAGTCCATGGTCTTGACGGCGTCGAGGACGTCGAGGGGCGGGGGCCACTGCTTATCTTCGGGGCCGTGGTTGTGGATGGCGAGCTTGATGTCGTACTGCTTTACGAACTTCTCCACGCGTGGCAGGACCTGTCGGGTGGGGGCTCCGACGATGATGGGACTCCGGCGGCCTTGACGTAGTCGAATTTGGTGCGGATGTCGTTGTCGTCGTCTTTGTCGAAGTAGATGGTTCCGGCGGCGGTGAGGGCGAGTCCGGCGACGCGGTACTCGGCGGCGCAGGGCGACCTGGTCGGCGGGGATCATGGGCAGGTGGACGTCTTTAAGGTTGAGCAGAGTGCACTTAAGCTGCTTCATGAAGTCGATGAGGTGGGCCTGATCGAACTTGCGGAAGGTGTAACTGGCGATGCCGAGACGGATGGCGGAAGAGGACGACGGGGCGGGGGCGGCGAAGGAGAGGGCGAGTTGGAGAGCAGGGCGGAGGCGGTGAGTATAGTTCCGCCACCGAGCAGAGCGCGGCGCGAGATGGAAGGGTTTATGCAGGGCATAGTAACTGCGGACGCAGGTGGTCGTCCAGTTGGAAGACGTGTTGGCGAGAGGGACGACGACGGTTTTATTCCAGTTGACAGGTCTGAATCGGACTGATACCGTCTCGTTCGCTCTCCGAACAATAGGTTTTCTCACGCGAAGTTCACGATGTTTTTTTTCTGGAGGTTTCAAGTGATGAAACGCAAACTGCTCTACTTCTGGGTTGCTGTGTGCCTGTTGGCGTTACCGCTGTCGTCGTATGGACAGGCGGTGAGCGGAACGCTGTTGGGTACGGTTTCGGACTCGACCGGCGCGACGGTGGCGAATGCGAAGGTAACGGCGACGAATGTGTCGACGGCGACGGTGTATGAGTCGGTGACGAACGAGGGAGGCAACTTTACGATTCCGAACCTGCCTCCGGGAACGTACACGGTGTCGGTGGTGGCCCAGGGCTTCAAGAAGGAGACGCATCAGAACATCGATGTTCTGCTCAACTCGTCGACGCGCGTGGACTTCGATATTGCGCCGGGCAGTGTAACGGAAGAGGTGATGGTGACGACAGCGCCCCCGCTGCTGCAGACGGACCGGGCGGATATCAGCACGAAGCTGGAGACGCAGCAGCTACAGAATCTGCCGATGACAACGAATCGGAACTTCCAGTCGCTGTTGAACCTGGTTCCGGGAACGACGCCGGCGACGTATGAGCACTCGCAGTTCTTCAATGCGCAGGGCGCGCTGCAGACGCGCGTCAACGGAATACCGCGTATGGGCAATCTGTACCAGATCGAAGGCATTGACGATGACGAGCGCACGGGGCTATTGCAGATCATCATTCCTCCGGCGGACGCGATCCAGTCGGTGGATATCTCGACGAATAACTTCAACGCCGAGTTGGGCCGTGCGACGGGCGCGGTGACGAACGTGATCCTGAAGTCGGGGACGAACTCGTTCCACGGTTCAGTGTTCGAGTACATCCAGAACAACGCGGTGAATGCGCGGAGTTACTTCGGGCCTCCGCTGGGCCATCTTTCGTACAACAACTATGGCGGATCGATCGGCGGTCCGATCATCAAGGACAAGCTGTTCTTCTTTGGCGATTATCAAGGGAGCTCGTCTCACGAGACGGTAGGCGGTACGTTTACGATTCCGGATGCACGGTACTTCACTCCGAATGCACAGGGAAATATCGATCTGAGCTCTATGCTGGGAGCGGCGGGTGCTGGTGGAGTCAGGCAGGGCCAGATCTTCGATCCTTCGACCGGCGATGGACGGACGGTGGCCCAGGGTGGAACTCCACGTACGCCGTTTGGGAATAATCAGATTCCAATCGGTAGAGTGAATCCGGTGTCGTTGGATATTTTGACGAGATTGAATGCAGCGGCTGCGCAGTATGGCAGGGTGAATTCATCGACTCCACTGGGAAACCCGAGCAACAACTACACGACAACCCTGCCGTTTACGAAGGGTACGAATAGCTGGGATACAAAGATCGACTGGGCTATGAACGAACGGAACCACCTTAGCGGACGGTTCAGCTGGCAGAAGGTGAATACGTTCCAGGCGCCGACGTTTGGATCGTTCCTCGGTGGACCCTTCGGCGGCGGCTTCCAGGGCACTGGCGGACAGACGTCGTACAGCACGGGTGTGAACTACGATCGCGTCTTCTCGCCGACGCTGTTTACGGAGGTGCGGGTCGGCGTAGCTCACCTGCGGAACAACGCGCAACCGAGCAACTATGGGTCGAACGATGCCACTGCACTGGGAATTCCGGGCGTAAACTTCAATCAGTTCTCGAGCGGTCAGGTTGGAATCTTCTTGACGGGCTTCGGCCAGTCGGGACAGGACTATCCGTTGATAGGTTACTCTGCCTCTATACCGTGGATTCGCGGGGAGTCGAACATCGACTTCGTGAATAACTGGACAAAGATCATTCGGAACCACACGTGGAGGTTTGGAGTAGACCTTCGCAGGGTTCGCGACGATCTATTGCAGGACCAGACGTTTAGCCCACGCGGCATCTTCCGGTTTGCCGATCTGCAGACTTCGGATGCGACGAGCACAGGGACAAATCTGGCCAATAATGTCGCGAGCCTCCTTCTCGATCAACCGAGCCAGGTGGGCCGCGACGTCAACACGTTCTTTCCTGCGTATCGCCAGTGGTGGTTCTTCGCGTTCTTCAGCGACAAGTGGCAGGTGACGCCAAAGCTGACCCTGGATCTCGGGGTACGCTGGGAGTTCTATCCCCCGGCTACACCAAAGATCCCGAGCGGATTTACGAACTATGACCCGGTCGCGAACAATCTTGTAATCGCGGGAATCGGGGGTAATCCGTCAAACCTTGGGATGCAGACTCGATACCGCTACTGGGCTCCGCGCACGGGCTTCGCGTACCGCGCTACGGAGAACACGGTAGTTCGCGGTGGATTCGGCGTGAGCTACATGCCGTTTGCCGATAACAACTATGCCTACAACTATCCAGTCCGGTCGAACAATGCCTATGGACCTACCGGTGCCAGTTCCTACACGCCAGCGGTGTTGGCGGATGGCAGTACCGTAGCGACGTTCCAGGCTGGATTCCCGGCGCCGGTCGCGGTTCCGATTCCTGCGAACGGCATCATTCCCGTAATTACGCCGACCCTGGCGGCTCAAACCATGTTTTATGTTCCGCTGGATTACAAGAACCCCTACGTTGCATCGTGGAACGTTGCGGTCCAACAGGCGCTTCCGTATGACATGTCGATGCAGATTGCGTATGTCGCAAACCATGGCGTCGGCATACCTTCAAACCTCGACATCAATAATCCCACGGATATTTACGGCGGAGGCAATGCTTCGAAGCCGCAGTACAACTGCGTGGGATGCCCATCGACGGTTCATCGCGTCGCAGCGACGAACAAGATCTTCCAGGGATTTTCTTCAAACTTCCAGTCGTTGCAGCTGCAGCTGAACAAGCGGTTTGCCAGGGGACTGGCATTTACTTCGGCGTTTACCTGGGGCAAGGGACTTGGGTATGTGACGGGCGATGATGGCAACGTCATCTTCCTGACGACCGCAAACCTGCGGAGGAACTATGCTCCGAACGACTTTGACCGCAAGCTGAATTTCCAGGAGAGCTTTACGTATGAGCTTCCGGTCGGACGCGGACACAGGTATCTGAACTCGGGTGTCGGTGCATTTGTACTGGGCGGCTGGAAGTTGTCGGGAACTATTTCGGCGGTTTCGGGTCTTCCGTTCTCGGTGTACGCGAATAGCGGTACCCTGAACACGCCTGGAACGGCGCAGCTGGCGAACCTGACCGGCGTGTACAAGGTGTTGGGAGGAATTGGACCAAACAACCCATGGCTGGATGTGTCGGCGTTCTCGCAGCCTAGCGGGTGCCCGACCACCGGTTGCACGGCGCAGAATGTTGGCCTGGGGAATACGGGAAGGAATCAGTTCCGTGGACCGGGCTTCATGCAGAACAATCTGTCGATCTTCAAGAGCTTCCCGATCTGGCATGAGGCTGCGCTGGAGACGAGGTTGGATGCATTCCAGTTGACCAACACACCACAGTTTGCGGTGCCGAACTCGGGCAGCGGCACCCTGTTTACGGCGGGTACCTTTGGACGCATCACGAATACGCTGGGCAGCGGTCAGGGCAGCGTGAACGGCGTGGGCGGAGGACGCAGCCTGCAGGCTTCAGTGAGGATTACGTTCTAAGCTGAGGACGGGGCGGTTGTTTCGATAGACAAGACGGACCGGCCTCTTCTGTATGACGAGGCCGGTCTTCATTGTTTGCAGTGAACAAAATAGGAGAGATGATGAGCGTGATCGCGCGGCGTGGATTTGTGGGTGCGGTGGCGGCAGTGTGTGCGACGGCTGCAGGGCGTTTGGCTTTGCGGGACGCAGCGATTCAAGGTTGCGGTGATCACGGACGAGATTACGCAGGACTGAGGAATAAAGCCATCCATACCAAAGGAACCAACAGATCGCCAGGTCCGGCATTTGAACACTCATCGCCCTTATGAAACGTTTCGTGCCTGTACCGGTGGTTGGTATGAGCGCCTCGCTGGCGCTGATGCATGGGGCGGATGCATCTCCGCTCGACCGCGCTGCGGCATTCCAGGCCTTTGCGCAAGATGGTGCTGAACTCCGTCGTCTCCGATCACTCCAAACGCAACTATGCCAAGGCGCTGGATGAGGTCTTCGCCTTGTGTGAGGAGTGTAAGCAGCCCTATCGCGCGTCCTCTTGATGGAGTACCGTGCCGCCATGTTGGAGAAGAAGCTGAGGGCCTCCACCGTGAACGTTCGTTTGTCTGCCGTTCGCAAGCTGATCGGCGAGGCTCAACGCAATGGAATCATCGGCGCGGAAGGGGGCCGCCAACCTCGCCGGCGTTCCCAACCTCTCGCAGAAGGGAACGAGGGTGGGGAACTATCCTCCTTTCGATTCTCTGCGGCGCGCTCTTCGGCCTCGCGCCGGCAGTGCAGAAGCCACTCGGCGGAATGCGTAGTGGGCGCACTCTCACCACTGTCTCCCATGCGACCGTGCGACAGTGGCTGGTCATCACGCAAATCGCCGCAAGCATGGTCTTGTTGGCTGGAACAATGCTATTGATGCGTAGCTTCAGCAATCTCGAAAACCAGAATCTAGGCATGCGCACCGATAACACACTCACTGCCAGCATCACCTTGGGAGAGCACAATTTCCCACGCCCGAAAGCAGGCGCAACTTCTACCCGTCCGGCCGCACCGCTACCATGTCATAGGAACAAATGCGTCGCTTGGAGGCAGATTGGCTCATGGCTTGTCACACGTTTAAAATTTCACCGTGACTCTCCCTCACAAACCTAAGTTGTCATTCACGGCCACGGTGATTTCCCTGTTCAGAACCGAGGTAGCGCTCCGTTGTTTGGATTGAACTGTGCCCGAGAAGAAACGTGATCTGTTCCAGGTCTCCTCCGTTCTTGCGGCAAAGCTTCGCATAGTGCGACTTCACAAAATCGTCAGCCGCCGGAGCCTGGGCACTTATCACACGTCCTACCGCCAACAGACACACCACTACCAGCTCAAGCCTGATCCTCATTGAGTCCCTCGATATAAATTTGCAGTATTCGCAGTCTACTCGCGAGGACATTCTCGACAAGGAGAATGTTTCACTTGGCCACTGGCACCCCATCCAAATTCAACAGCCGCCCCACGGGATATAGTCCAACCCGATTCGCCGCATACCACGGCGACCGCTCATAAAAGAAGCTCAGCCGCGCATAAGGGCTCCCCGCAAACACCGGATCGCTCGCCACCTTCTTCTCAAACTCCGCCTTCAGCTTTGGATCCTTCGCCATCATCTCTCGCGCCAGAGTCTCAACGACATAGTTCTCGCCATACTCCTTCTGCTCGAAGGTCGCGTCAAAGAACCCCCACTGCATCGCCGAATCAGGCGCCAACGGCTCCAGCCACTCCACCGCGACCTTTGAGAGCCGCTGATTCAGCCGCACCACTCCCGACCCCGCGGGAAAGCTCATCCGCTCCCGCACCAGCACGCAGCTTCCAAACTTCCCCGGCTCCCGCATCGCCTCGCCATTGAAGGTCGGATGCCGTCCCTCAAACGGAGGGTCCTGCCACGTCATCCCCGCGCACCTGTACGTTTCGACATCGCCCACCCAGGCAGCCGTCGTCCGCTCCATTGCCACCTGATGCGCCGCCAGTACATCGATCACCTTCGTCCACTGAGCCGGGATAATATAAGCCGCAGGGAGCGTCGTCTCCGCCTTCACCTTGAACCCTGTCTGGAGCGGCAGGGAGACATTCCATGGCTCATGCGAGTACTCCACCCGCATCGCTCCCGACACCTCACTCAGCGAGCGCTTATACGCATACCCGCGAAACAGAAACGGAGTCGTCTGCCCACTCCACCCCAGCGCAAGCGGATACTTCACATTACTCAGCGGATGCGCCCCCATCCCCTCAGCCTCTCTGTCCGCCTCCGCATTCAGCGCAATCACCTTATCCGCATCACGATTCATCAACTCCATCAAACCCGCGAGAATCTCATAGTTTCCCGTTACCCGAGTCTTGTAGTCCTTCAGCATATGTAGCTCGACCAGCATCCCCGGACGCCCTTCAAGAATCACGTACCCCGTCGAAAACCGTGGCGGATCGTCATTGAACCCCAACCCCTCCGCTGGATCATTGTCATTCACGAGATTGATATAAGTCGGTGCCGCCAGATGCCCATGCGCATCCACATACTTCTCGAGCGCCGGCGTAACCACCTCATCTACCCACTTAGCCGTACCACTCGGAACATTCGGCCCGTCGTCGATTGTGAATGTGACGTCGTACTGATAGTCCGCCCCGTCCGTCACATGATCATCCACAAAGAAGTCCGGCAGCCAGCGATGAAACATCGCCATGAAGGCTCGCGTTTCGGGAGTGTCCGCCTTCAAATAATCACGATTCAAATTCAGATTTGTCCCATTGCCCCGCCACCCCATCTCCGCCGGACCATCCTGATTGATCCGGTTATAAGCGCTCCTGCGCTCATGCCCATCCGCGTTGTACATCGGGATAAACACAAACACCGCCCGCTTCAGCAGTTCCGCCTTCGACTTCGTGATCACCATATCCCGTAGCAGAGCGAGGCAAGCGTCCTTGCCATCCATCTCTCCCGCGTGGATCGAGTTCTGCACCAGCACAATCGGCCGCTTTGCCGCATGGATCGCCACGGGATCGAACACTCCATCCCGCGAAGCGATCACAATATCCAGCTCTCGCCCTTCGCCCGTCTTCCCAAACGCCTCAATCCGCACCTGCCCCGGAGCCGCTACCTGTAGCCGCTTCAGATAAGCCATCGTCTCCGCATAGTCAGGAGTTGTCGCATAGCAGGTCTTCTCCGCCGGAGTGATCCACTCGCCCCACTCCCCGCCCGGTGCTGAGCAAGCTATCCGGGGAGCGTCCATCAACCGCCTCTGCGCCACGGTCTGCCCCACAGCCGATCCCCCACACACCATCGCAATCAGCAAGCCACCACAAATCCGCATCACCTCCCCAAAGAAAGCGCAAGCCTACGCAACCAGCCTAGCAGTCGCTGGTACAAAGATCGCAAACCAACAAGGTATCCTCTCAGCATGAGCCAGGAACTTTGGACCGCGGTCGACGACTACATCTCAACCAGTCTTATCTCTTTAGACGCCGTTTTGGAAGAGGCATTGCAAGCCAACTCAGCGCAGGTCTTCCGGCAAAGGCTTAGACTACGACGGACAGAAGTAGGCAGGAGCAGGAAGAGAAAAGGTACAGGATAAGTAGGGGTTGTAAAATGGTTGAATCGAATTCCCATAAGAACATCGAGTGTGAACACACCCTATTTAATTGCAACAGAGCCCATATGTGGCAGGTATCGCCCGTTGCGGCACCCGTACACTTTCTCATCTTCAGGAAGGTGTGCCAAATCCACTCTCTCGTCGAAAATGTTGCGGGATTAGCTCCAGACAGTCTTCAAGGGCTTCTTGCAGTCTGCAAGTCAGATGATGGTGCTTCAACGGACAAGCTCCTATGAAAAACTAACAGTCACGGAGCCCAACCCCTCGATTGTTGAGATAAAGCAAGTGCTTGGTTTGATTGCGACGATTGGACCAGCGCGCCGGTAAGAATTACATCGCCCTCTTCGAGCGGAGGCCAGCTTTGACCATTCGCCACGCTAGCCATACGAGTGAGGCGCGAATCTCCATAAATTCTTGCAGGAATTCTGAAACGGTTTTGTCAGTTGACGCAAACTCGCTATGTCACTCAGTAAAGAGATGTCCCTTGCACCGAATCCTGCAACTGGGTACTTTCACAATCTCCCCAATCGGGCCTCAAGACCGGCCCCATCCCTTAGCCAGGCGAGAGTTGCAAATTCTGATTTGCAAAAGTATCTTTTGTGGCTAATATATGACCGACGTCGGGGCGCACCCATGGCGAAGTCTTCTGCAGTTGTTCAGATCGGCGGTTTCGGCAGCACGCTGCGGCGGGATGCGTGGTGGGTTGAAATTGTGCCGGTTGCCATACTTCTGGGCGCGTTCGGCATCTACGCTACCCTTCGAGCCTTCGAAGGGAAGTTCTATGCGTGGGGGCCTTACCTCTCTCCGTTTTATTCTCCGCTGATCGACCCTGAGCACCACTGGTGGCGGTTTTCCCCGGCACTTTTGATTCTGGCAGGGCCGCTCGGATTCCGCGCGACCTGCTACTACTATCGGAAGGCGTATTACCGCGCGTTCTTTTTGGATCCCCCGGCTTGCGCGGTGAGCGAAGGAGGCAGAGGGGCGTACCGCGGCGAGACTCGCTTTCCGTTCATTCTGCAAAACCTCCATCGCTGGTTCCTTTACCTTGCGTTTGTATTTCTCGCCTTCCTGTGGTGGGACGCAATTCGCGCTTTCTTTTTCCCCGACGGGTTTGGAATCGGCGTGGGTTCACTTGTCCTGCTGGCAAATATCGTATTGCTGACTCTTTACACTTTTTCGTGCCACTCCCTGCGTCACTTGGCGGGAGGAAAGCTCGATTGCTTCTCCTGCACGTCGTTTGGCCCCCCGCGTCACACTGCATGGCGATGGCTCAGCGGGCTGAATGGACGCCACATGCTCTTTGCATGGATGAGTCTCATTTCAGTGGGTCTGGCCGATCTCTACGTGCGCATGGTCTCCGCTGGTCTCCTCAAGGATATTCGGCTCCTGTGACCTCCGCATACGAAACTCACGAACACGACGTACTCATCATCGGCGCGGGCGGCGCGGGCCTGCGGGCCGCAATCGAAGCCCTGGCCCAGGGCGTGCGTGTCGGCGTCGTGTGCAAGTCTCTGCTCGGCAAAGCGCACACGGTTATGGCCGAAGGCGGCATCGCCGCGGCAATGGCGAACGTGGATGCGTCGGACGACTGGCGCGCGCACTTTCGCGACACCATGCGCGGCGGGAAGTTGCTGAACAACTGGCGCATGGCTCAACTCCACGCCCAGGAAGCCCCTGAACGTGTGCGTGAACTGGAGCAATGGGGCGCCCTCTTCGATCGCACTGAGAACGGCGAGATTCTGCAACGAGCCTTCGGCGGCCACACCTTCAAACGGCTGTGCCATGTCGGTGACCGCACCGGGCTGGAGATGATCCGCACCTTGCAGGATCGCGGCGTGCACCAGGGCATCGACGTTTACATGGAGTGCACCATCACACGTCTGCTCAAAGACGGCAATCGTATCGCCGGCGCTTTCGGCTACTGGCGGGAGCAGGGGCGCTTCGTCGTTTTCAAGGCTAAGTCTGTGGTCATTTGCACGGGCGGCATCGGCAAAGCCTGGAGAATCACTTCTAACTCCTGGGAATATACAGGTGACGGCATGGCGCTCGCCTTTGATGCGGGCGCCGACCTGATGGACATGGAGTTCGTCCAGTTTCATCCAACCGGGATGGTGTGGCCGCCGGGCGTGCAAGGCATTCTCGTGACCGAAGCCGTGCGCGGCGAGGGCGGCGTCCTCCGTAACAAGAATGGCGAGCGCTTCATGGAGCGCTACGACCCCCAGAGGCTCGACCTTTCCACCCGCGATGTCGTCGCTCGTTCGATCTATACCGAAGTGCGTGAGGGCCGCGGCACCGAGCACGGAGGCGCATTTCTCGACATCTCCCACAAGCCGGCCGACTACGTAAAGCGAAAGCTGCCTAGCATGTATCACCAGTTTCTGGAACTGGCCGATGTGGACATCACGAAGGGGCCCATGGAGGTCGGCCCGACGTGTCATTACATGATGGGGGGAATCCGTGTGGATGCAGAGTCGGCGCAGAGCTCGATTCCGGGACTCTTTGCAGCAGGAGAATCAGCTGTGGGCCTGCACGGTGCAAACCGGCTGGGCGGCAATTCACTCTCTGATCTGCTGGTATTCGGCCGGCGAGCGGGACTGGCGGCCGCCGAGCACGCCAAACGAAGCCCAGCACCCGCGATCGATTCCTCGCAAATCGAGGATGCGGAACGGCAGATGCTCTTGCCCTTCGAACGCTCCGGCGGCGAAAGCCCTTACGCCATACATGATGATTTGCAGGGCGTCATGCAGAGTCTTGTCGGCATCTTTCGCAACGAGGAAGACCTGCGCCGGGCCTTATCGGAGATCGACAGCCTGAAAGAGCGGGCGGCCCGCGTGCGTGTTGAAGGTTCACGGCTCTTCAACCCCGGCTGGCATCTGGCGCGGGATCTGCAAAGCATGTTGACCATCGCCGAAGCGGTCACACGCAGCGCGCTGACGCGCCGCGAGAGCCGAGGCGCTCACAGTCGCATCGATTACCCCGGGCTGGATGATGCGTCGGGAAAGATGCATAATGTCGTGGTGAAGAAAGCGGACACCATGACGCTCTTCGAATCTCCAGTCCTCGAGATGCCGGATGACCTGAAGCAATTGCTCGCAGAAGATAGCGGAGCTAAATAGCGGAGGCTAGCCATGGCTGATGTTCCGGTGGCACAGGCGACGTTGCAAGTCTTCCGGGGTAACCGGGAAGAGGGCAAGGCCGTTGACTATCGAGTTCCGCTCGTTCCGGGAATGGTCGTGCTCGATGCACTGCATTCAGTCCAGGCGCACCAGGCGCCCGACCTCGCCGTTCGCTGGAATTGCAAGGCGGGTAAATGCGGCTCGTGCTCAGCCGAGGTCAATGGCCGTCCGCGGCTCACTTGCAAGACACGCATGGACTCGCTTCCACTTGATCAGCCCATCACCATCTTTCCCATGAAAGCATTCCCGGTCATCAAGGATCTGGTGACTGACGTCTCCTGGAATTTCAGAATGAATCAAAAGATTCCGCCTTTCCAGCCGCGTCCCGCCGTCGAGTGGAAGATGTACCAGCGCGATGTGGACCGCGTGCAGGAATTTCGCAAGTGCATTGAGTGCTTTCTCTGCCAGAATGTCTGCCACGTTCTGCGCGACCACGGCAAACAGGAGGAGTTTGGCGGACCGCGCTTCTTCGTGCGCACGGCTTCGCTTGAGATGCATCCCCTTAACGGCGTCTCGCGTGCCCGGGTGTTGAAAGAGGAACTGGGCCTCGGGCTCTGCAACATCACCAAGTGCTGCACCGAGGTGTGCCCCGAAGATATCCACATCACCGACAACGCCATCATCCCGCTCAAGGAGCGGGTAGTGGATGAATACTATGATCCGCTGCTCATGCTTGTCCGCAAGATCCGCAGCGCCAGAAAAGCTTAGTTTTAAAGGAAGGCGCCATGACATACGAGCTGAAACGTATCTCGGCCGCAGGCATCACCGAGGCCATCGCAAAGGCGGAACTCTACCGCAGCCTCAGCGAACCGGAAGAAGCAGAGTCGATCTGTCGCGATATCCTGATCATCGAACCGCAACATCAACTTGCATTGCGGTTGCTCGGGCTTGCCCTCACAGATCAGTTCACCGGCGGCGCGTCCGATCGTTACCGCGAAGCGGAAGCGACCTTCCAGCATCTCAACGATCCCTATGAACGGCTCTACTACGCAGGGATTTTATACGAACGACGCGCAAAAGCGCAGCTCCACGCCGGGCAGCCATCTCATACGCTGCTGCCGCTCTTCGAGCAAGCTCTGCGTTCTTTCGCAGAGGCCGAAAAAGTCCGCTCAGCAGGAAACGACGATGCCATCCTTCGCTGGAATCGCTGCGTACGCCTGCTGCAAACCACAACCTACGTATGGGAACAGGAACCCTCTCCGTTCGATGTACAGGATGCACCCCCGACATAGACGACGTCGTGTCCTCTTCCCGGGTGGCAAGATAACAGTGTAACAGCCGGCGGCGGACTACTTCATGCAGCTGCGTCGTCAATCCTCGCGGGCGCGAAGCTTTCTAGGGTTTTCAGAGTCGTGGTCAAAGACGGGATCGAACTGACAACCCGATTTCGGACGTCGGCAAACCGGAAGCTGACCATTATTTTCATATCGCCCGTTACTGGAAAGCAATGCTCCTAGATCTTCCATCTGGGTCACAAGGGAGCTGGTGCGTGGCTGTCGCCATTGACCCAAACCTGGGCTCTTGCAGTAACAATCCTTTGACGGACGTGACCTGGTCATCTGGCGGATGTACTCAACCCATGGAAGTGCCACCATGGACCCGTCAGGTGGAGGAGATCATGGGAAACGAAATTCAGAGCTCAGGACTTTGGAACTCGCTGTCCAAATCCATATCAGAAGCAATCGAAGCAGTCCAGGACAGCATCGTCGCCATCCATAGAGGAGGCCGCTCGACCTCAAGTGGAGTTGTGTGGCGACCTGGCGTCATAGTGACTGTGCGTAACGGTCTCCGTCGCAATGAGGTAGTCAAAGTTGCCAACCGCGGCGAGCCATTCAACGCCAGCGTGGTGGGAACTGATGCTGGAACCGATCTCGCGGTCCTTCGCGTAGAGTCCGACAATCTGAAACCCGCTGACACCAGCGGTCTCGAGAGTACGCGCGTCGGAGAGCTTGTGCTGTCAGTCGGCCGTTCTGTGCTTGGCGACATATCGGCCAGTTCAGGAATCATCGCGCGTCTTGGCAGCCCCTGGCAAACCTGGCGCGGTGGACAGATTGATCGCCTCATTCGACCTGATGTTCGACTTTACGTGGGCCAGTCCGGGAGCGCACTGGTGAACGAGCATCATCGCGTCCTGGGTATCAATAGCCCGGCTCTGGCGCGCAATGCCATCATCACTGTGCCGACACAGACTATAGATCGGGTTGTCGACGCAATCCTTGAACGTGGCCACTTACCACGGCCTTTTCTCGGTGTTGCGATGCAGGCCGTTCCCGTTCCCGAGACTCTGCGCGCTCAGTTCGCGGAGGGAGCCGACCAGGTTCTCTTGGTTTTGCACGTCGAACCTCATGCGCCTGCAGCTTCGGCGGGAGTGCTGGTGGGAGATCTGATTGTGTCACTAAATGGCGATCCCATTCATGACGTTCGTGATGCCCTGCATCGGATTGCCGGCTTGAGCGTCGGAGACTCGGTATCTTTTGTCGTGACCCGGGGAGGCGCGAGAATGGAGTTGACCCTTATTGTGGCGGATCGTGGCTGACCATCGCAAACACGAAACACAAGGTCGAGCGGAGGCCGAGGCAGTACGCCCGCTCGGCCCGTTGCTTGTACTGCCATGTGTCGATTCGACGTTGTACTCGAGCTACTTCGAAGATCTTCGAGGTGCGCGAGGCGTGGATTTGCTGCGCGTCGCACTTCCATCAACTCTGCTCTTTCGCGCGCAGAGCGACAACCCGAATGTTATCGTGATTGTCACCGAAGAGTTATTTCCATCCGTGTGGGGAAAGAACAGCTCTCTGGAAGAAGTCTTCTCTGACACTCCTACGGTCCTACTAGCCGCAAGGCTAGATACTGCCATTGCGAGAAGCGCTTCGCGCTTACAGATACGCTCCGTGCTTCCGTTGGCCATAACCACTCATCAGCTTGTTGCCGCGATTGCAGCGACGGTAGCGGGCTTCGCTGTCACCCTGCCACAACCCTCTTCCCCAGCAGGTGACGAGATTCACGATATTCGCCCCGAGCCGAGAAACCCCGCACAACTATCTCTAGCGGAACATCTAACCGCAAGAGAAGTGGAAGTCTTACGTCTAGTTGCTCTTGGGCACGGAAATAAGGAGGTGGCCGCGCAGCTCAACGTCTCGGAACACACCGTGAAGTTCCATGTCAGCTCCATTCTCGCCAAGCTCGGCGCCCGAAGCCGGACAGAAGCCGTAACGATCGGCATCCTGCGCGGCCTGGTTGCCATTTAAAGATAAGTTTAGGCGCGGTCCCGAGAGGGGCTTCTGATCGACCGTTACCGCCATACAGACCTCGTCTGGACACCTTCTCTTGGCCAACTCATTGCAGCGGCTGAGCAAACGACAGCTCGTGGCCATCCGGATCGAGCATGTGGAAATAGCGTTCACCCCAAGACGCGTCCCTTGGGATTTCAGGATCGAATCCTTTCTCCTTCAGATGTGTCCAGAACGCATCCACATCCGTAACGTGGAAGATCAGCCGACCCCACCGCGACACAGTGTCACCTCGTTCGAGGTTTAGGATCGCAGATTCTGAATCGTTCGCTCGCAGTGAAGAGAAACGCGCCTGTTCTCCGCCGTAAAGCAGCTCCATGCCGAGCACATTTCGGTAAAACTGCACCGAAGCCTGCATACTCAAAACCCGAAAAGTGATCGCAGAGATCTTTTCAATCGTCGGTGCCATACGCCAGCAGTGTACGTCGAATTTACTTTCCGGAGGGCATACGGTGAAAGTTGAACCTGCTCCAGCCATAGGTCTAGAATCCATCCATAGCCATTCAGAGGCTGGGGAGGTCAGTATGCCCCACTATGAGTTCATCTGCAACGACTGCAAGAAAACATTCTTGAAGATTCTGACCATCGCAGAGCATGACGCGGAAAGGACCGCCTGCCCGCACTGCGGCAGCCACGAGATAGAACAACGCTGGTCTGCCTTCTCTGCCATCACCTCGAAGAAGAGTGTCTGAACACGGCGGCACGAGGAGGCGCGTATGCACTTCGACAAATTTTCCTTCGGTACACTCCGAATCGACGGCAGCACGTACGAACAGGACGTGGTGATCGACTGCGGGGAAATCCGCAAACGCAAGAAGGCACCTTCCAGGAGATTCCGTGACGAGTTTGGGCATACGCCCCTGTCCATCGAAGAAAAGATACCCTGGAAATGTCGGCGGCTTGTGATCGGCACCGGAGCGTACGGCCGTTTGCCAGTTATGAAGGAAGTGAAACGTGAGGCGGAACGCCGCCACGTCGAGCTAGTCATCATACCGACCAGTGAGGCCATCCGGCTAATAGAGAAGGAGTCCGCGACAAACTCCATTCTCCACGTGACATGTTAGGAACTCATGATCCTCGCAGGCACTCTCGCACCTGAGGTGAGTGCTCGTCTCTCCCATTTCGTTTTAATGCACCGTGCCTTCCACCGCATGTCCATGTTCAGAAGATGATGCTCCCTCAGTTCTGTCGGCATTCACATTCCACCACCTGCCAACCTCGATCACCCATAGCGGGGTACCGAAGTGGTCGCAGTCGGCATTTCTCATCTCCGCCTGGTCTGCTTCCGCGCCAGATGTGTGCGATCAATGGCGATCAGACACGCCACGTCGTCATCCTTTGTTTCGAAGATCTCTTTTATCGCGTCGCTGCGCTTGTCAACCTTGCGGACCTGACAACGTAGCGGCTGCCAAGTCGGAAGTTAGCCATCGCTCTACGCTCAATTGGTAACAAATTGCCTTCTCACTCAGTAGAGAAATGCCCCTCGCAGTATTTTCATTGATAATTCCATACCTATACTGCGCGTAACCTCGTACCATGTCACAGATGTGCTCGACTTCTAGAAACTATTTTTGGCTAGTTAGACAGGGACATGCAAATGACTGCGAAAAACAGCCTCCCCTTTCGAGCAGCAATTGCTACGCTAACTCTGTTCGGCGCCGCCGCACACGGGCAATCAGCAATACCATGGACCGGTACATGGTCCGTAGCTCCTCACCAGACAACCGTTGACGCGAGCTTCAATAACCTATCGCAGCAAACGCTTCGCCAGATACTCCATACCAGCATCGGCGGCTCCGCTGCTCGGGTCCAGATTTCCAATGCTTTCGGCAAGATGCCGCTCGTGGTGAGCGATGTTCACGTCGCACGGGCCGTGGTGAATTCTGATGGAAGTCCCACATCATCCTCCGTCGCCGGCACCGACCACGCCGTCACATTCGACGGATCCCCCACCGTCTCCATCCCCGCAGGCCAAACCATTGCCAGCGATTCCGTCGCATTCTCGCTGCCCGCCGAGACTGACGTCATGGTCAGCATGTACTTTCCCCAGGGTGTCGATAGTGCCAACTCCACTTTCCATCAGGAAGGCGGGCAGAACGGTATGTTCTTGGCCAATGGAGACGTCAGCGCCAGCACTGTCATCTCACCCTTCAGCAACTTCAGCAGCTACTTCTATCTCACTAATCTGGATGTGCAAAATACGAATGCCGCCGGCGCTGTCGTAGCTCTAGGTGCTTCCATCACCGACCGAATCAACTCCAGTTTCAATACCAATCGCCGTTGGACAAACTTTCTGGCAACGCGTCTGAACCAGGCCGGCCTGACCGTAGGTGTTCTCAATAAAGGCATCAGCGGCAATGACCTGTTGCGAGATGGTGCTGGCCAGTCCGCCGAAAACCGCTTCGCGCGCGACGTCAACTCTCAGCCTAACGTCAAGTGGGTCATCTTCTCCGACGATCCAATCAATGACCTAAGCGGCTCCGGTCAGCCTCCGAGCTTCGACTCGCTGGTTGCCGGCGTGCAGCAGATCATGCAGCAGGCACATGCGCAGGGTCTCAAATTCTACTGCTCCACGCTGACCCCCAACGGTGGACGTCCCGCCGATCAGTGGAGCCCGGCCGCAGAGACAATTCGTGAACAACTCAATGCCTTCTATCTAAGCGCAAACAGCGGCTGCGACGGCATCATAGATCAGGACACCGCAACACACGATCCCAGCACGCCCACACAATATCGTCCTGAATTCGACACCAAAAACCCGGACGGTACTCCGGGACCTGGCACCGGGGACCACCTGCACCCCAACGATTCCGGCATGCAAGCCATCGCAAATTCAGTCAACCTCGGCCTCTTTACAACCTCAGGCGTACCACCCTTCCATGCCCCTTCCAATAGTTGCGGCATCCTGCTTCCCGGGGAGGGAATGCTGCCCGATCATCCCATCTTTTCCTGTGACGGGCGTTTCCAACTCTACTTACAGGACGACGGGAACATGATTCTGTACTCCGGGGCACTCCCATCTGGACCTCAACTTCAGAGGGACACACCCCATCCGTGGTCACCTTGCTGGGTGACGGCAACTTCGCGATCTTCGGCCAGAATGGAAAAATCTTCTGGCAAACAAACACCGCAGGCCTGTTAGGGCAGGCATTGTTTGTGCAGAACGATGGCAATCTTGTCATCTATAATGCGCCATCCGGATCGGCGGCACCTATCTGGGCCTCGAACACCTGCTGCCACTAAATAGACGGAGTCGAGATGTCGAGCTTTGAGCAGCGCGACATCTCGGGGCCAGTCAACCGGTAAGGCGTTCTCACTGCTATCGATCAGTTCAAGTGAGCGACTAAGGAGAAATTAAGAACCGTTCTTGGCGACGGCGCGGAATGCGTTACACGCCGCACGGCGAGCATGCAGGAGCGAACCCTCGTCGACATGTCGATCAATTGTTTGGAGTAAACCTGTACGGATCAACGTCCGCTGTACAAGTGCATCACTGATTCCCGAGCACTGTGGAAGACATTAGACTCGAGTTTGCGACATGCACAGTGTGCGCTGTTGTGTTCACGGCAATCGCGTAGGGATGTTCGCCCGCAATCAGCGTTTTCACCACTCGGCGCGTCAGTACATCAATGACACTTACGGTGCTCTCCTGCGTATTCGCCACATAGACGAGCCCTTTTGTTGGATCGACGGCAATCGCCTGCGGATGCTTGCCTACTGCCACCATCCCAATCGCCGTACCTCGATGACTATCGATCACAGTTACCGAGCCATCGCTATAGTTCGCGACATAGACCTCATTCGTATCTGCGTTGACCGCCAGACTGCATGGCATAGCACCCGTCGGAATCGTTCGCACCATGCTCGTCTCCACATCAATGGCCGCTACATTCGCGTCCTGCACATGGGTTACATACAGCACCTTTCCAACTTGTACGGTTTCCCAGAGATGCATTCCTCCGGCGGGCATCTTCGTGATCGCGCTCGTTTCCGAGTTGAGCACGGTGAGCGAGTTGCTCTCGTAGCCCAGAAGATAAACCCGTTTTCTCTTCGCATTCACTACGGTTGCATCGGCTGAGCCGGTCTTCAAATTGCTCGCGACATTCGTCCCGCCATCGATCACTGTAAGCATATTGCTGAATTATTCGACACATAAACCTTGTCTGCTGACTCATCGATCGCAATAGCATAAGGACGTGCCGCAGTAGCTACTGTGGCGACCACGGTGTCACTTTTCCCATCTATCACCGATACGGAATGGTCGGCTGAATTTGCCACATACACCGCTCCCGTCTGCTCATTCACAGCAATAGCCTCAGGCTCTGATCCCACCTTTACGCGCTTCGCAGTGCCCGTCGCGTTCACGATCGACACGGCCCCATGCGCTTTGTCCACGGCATAAACTTTGTCGGTACTCCGGCTGTAGACAATTGCGTTGCGATTGATTAACCCAGCGGTAGGTTAACCTGTCTGCGTGCTTGCGCGCACACTGACCAGACTCATGCTTAATGCGATCAGCACGAGCCACGAACCACACCATGTTATTTTCTTTGAAGAGGCACGCTTTCCTCTTGAGTCCCGTATTCCAGCACCAAACTTCATAGTCGCCCGCGCAATGTCAGTTGTTACTTCGACCTTGCGGCCAAAATACAGAAAATGACAAGTCCGAATACAATCGTTGTCTAATGGTTACTGACCTCGGCAGATCGATCTGCCTGGCAACGGCAGCGTCTCGTGCAGTATTTGGAGCGATATCTAAAATTCTTTCAACTGGAATCGACACGTGTCCTTTAGCCTTCATCGTTACCTGCGCTCGTATGTCTTCGTGATCGTTCTTGTTCTACTCTCTTCCACTTCAAATTGCGGCGCAGAGCCCCGTCACCACTTTTAGAATACTCGCGATTGCCGAGCGCGGCGGGCTGCATCAGCCCTTTGTCGATGCCGCCAAGCTTTGGCTGCAAAAAGAGACCCCTATCGACAACTTCACCGTCGACTACATCGAAGACACGAAACCCATTGATGCAGCCTATCTCTCTCAATACCAGCTTTTCATTCAGATCAACTATCCACCCTACAACTGAACACCCACGGCTGCTGCTGCCTTTACCAAGGCGATTGAAGATAGCTCCATCGGTTGGATTGGTTTCCACCACGCGACACTCCTTCGAGAGTTCGACGGATTCCCCATGTGGCCCTGGTTTTCTCAGTTCATGGGCGGCATCCGCTTTACCAAGTACATTCCTGGCTTCGCAACCGCCACAGTAAATGTCGAAAGCGCCCAGCCATCCCGTAATGAAGAATCTTCCGCGCTCTTTCACCATCGACAATGAGGAGTGGTACACCTGGAGTCAGTCACCGCGCAAGAACGTGCACGTGCTCGCTAGTGTCGATGAAAGCACTATCGCCCTGACAGTACGATCAAGATGGGAGATCTTTCATGGGACACCATCCAGAACTCTTCCCGGACTGCTGCTTTCACCACGCTTCTTCAATTCCATTCTTTGGGCGGTCGGCAAATGAAACTCATTGTCCTCACATTTTGCACCTTTGCAGTGCTCTCCCTGACGGCTTATGCACAGAAGCAACCGGCATTTCGCGTGCCTGCCTTCTACTCCGACGACGTCGAACACGATCATGTCCATTTTGCGCATCAAGTAATCCAGCTCTACACATCCGCTGCGCAGCGCAATCATTTCGCGTTCGCATCTACGACCAATTGGGACGATCTAACCATAGCGCCCCTCGCCGGGTATCAGCTCATCCTCTGGCTCGATGACTTCCCCCACAAACAACAGCAGCGTATGCGTATCCCGAACACTTTCTCTCTCCGGCCAACGAGTGGTATATCTGGAAGCCGTCACCACGGCTGAACAAAGACGTGAAGGTTCTTCTTGCACTTTCACCTTCGAACTATCCTCTCGGACTGAAAGACGTGGTAACAGGTGGCGATCTTCCGGTCGTCTGGACTAACACACGCTACCGCATGCGTCTCGCGATAGGATGGTGCATGTCGTCGACTGTCAGGACGGCGGGGAGCGGGGGCCAGTGAAGATGCTCTTCTCTGGCTCGGTACGGCTAAGTCATCAGCGTCAAAGTCGAGAATCACTAGGGCGGCAACGTCGCATTAGTAAATTGGAACATCGTCAGGAATGCGCTAATGTCTAGCGGTCGGCATTCCGACCAACAAAGCCCCGCAAGCAGCCTCAATGACTGCATTGGCCTGATATGGAGTGACCATGTCAACCAGCGCAATCTGTGGGTTTGTTGTTGTCGTTGTTTGCGTCCCTTTTCGAGGACAGAGCGAGCAGCA
>Ga0193716_1000583_pt1 | contig 22106 bp, 7 predicted proteins | sample U2c1metaG_FD_145901 | JGI IMG/M metagenome (GOLD analysis project Ga0193716, IMG submission 145901) | Soil microbial communities from a riparian zone of the East river system, Colorado, United States - U2c1 | ecosystem: Environmental > Terrestrial > Soil > Riparian zone | place: USA: East River...
TATTATTGTGTCGCGGCCGATGACGGAAACGTGGGGGGAGAGAGTGAGGACGAAATTGGATTATGAACCGGCGGAACTGATGAAAGCATGGGGATTGTTTGTGCAGGCTTCTGATCTTTTTGGGGGGAGCGATGGGTTCCGGTATGACCTGGTGGATATTACGCGGCAGGTGCTGGCGAACTACGCGTTGCCTTTGCAGCAGAAATGGGTGTTGGCATATCTGCAGCATGATGTGGCGGGATATGACCGCTATACAAAGGAATTTTTGGAATTGATGGATGATATGGATGTTTTGTTGTCGACGCGCAAGGACTTTTTGCTGGGCAGGTGGATCGGGGATGCGCGGAGGTGTGGCGTCGATGCGGCAGAGAAAGACCTTTATGAAAAAAATGCCCGGGATCTGATAACGTTGTGGGGCGATAAGGAAAGCGGGCTGCATGAGTATTCGTGCCGGCAGTGGGCGGGGTTGATCCGGGATTTTTACAAACCGCGGTGGGAGCAGTATTTTGTTTATTTGCGTCACAAGTTTGTCCTGGGTGATAGGATGGAAACCTCGGATTTCGAACAGACTATCAAAGAGTGGGAGTGGAAGTGGGTGAATACCCATGGCGTTGTATATCCGGAAGAACCTGTGGGGGATCCGGTGGAAGTGGTTAAGAGAATGTATAAGAAATATGCGTCACGTTTATAGTTTGCTTTTGGGTTGTATGGGAATGATGGCTGTCTGTGCCCAGCAACCGAATGATCACATCTTTCCTGCGGCGGCCGTCGCCAGGGCTTCGATCAATTTTGATAAGACGGGATTTTTTGTAAATGGCAAGCGGACCTTTTTGGTGTCGGCGGGTCTGGAATATGCGCGGGTGCCGAGGGCTCTGTGGGCCGATAGATTGCTGCGGCTGCAGCGTGGTGGGTTTAACTGTGTAGAGGTATATACTTTTTGGAATATTCATGAACCCCGGGAAGGGGTTTTTGACTTTAAGGGGGAGAATGACCTGGATGCTTTTTTGAAGCTGGTGAAGAAGATGGGTATGTATGCAATAGTAAGGGTAGGTCCTTACTATTGTGCGGAGTGGGACAATGGCGGGTATCCGTTGTGGCTGAAGTTCAAACCCGGGTTGAAGGTGAGGGAGCCGAATGTCCTTTTTGAAAAATATGTGGGGTTGTTTTTTGACAAGCTCTTGCCTATCGTGTTGTCCAACCAGGTGCATAAGGGTGGGGCGGTGATCATGGTGCAGCTGGAGAATGAGCATCCTGCGGGATGGGGGACGGATGAGCCGAACAGCTATTTTTCGTTTTTGCGGAGGAAGGCATTGGCGTTGGGCTTGGAGGTGCCTTATTTCTTTAGTGGTTTGCATCATGACAGTGATCCGGCGGGGGATCGTTTGTCTTTGAGGGATCCGGCGAGGCCTAATCCATGGTTCTCGACGGAGTTCTGGAGCGTATGGTATAATGGCTATGGCTCGGGGGATTCGGCTGCGCGCGTGTATGAGCGCAGGACCTGGAAGATAATAGCGCGTGGGGGCGGCGGCTACAACTATTATATGGCGCATGGCGGCAGTAATTTTGGGTATACGAACAATGATGAAGACGCTGCATCCTATGATTATGGCGCGGCGGTGGGACAGGCTGGTGATCTGCGGCCGATCTACTATGCTTTTAAGAGGGCGGCTTATTTTGCGAGGAGTTTTGCGGCGGAACTGAGTGCGCCGAACGCCATAGGGTTTTTGGATAGTGCCGGTTCCATCATGCCGGTGGTGCATGATTGTGCGCTGACGGGAACTGTTCGCCTGGTAGGGAATACGATGCCTATATTGGGTAAGTTTGGGGCAACGCTGGTGGTTTATGGAAAAGCGGGGAGTGAAGGGAGGTTGAATTTTTTGAATGCGGGGAAAAGGGTCTCACTTGAGGTTGGGATGCCTTTGAGTGGGGAGCCGGTAAGTTATAGGGTAGGACAGGTAAGGGTGCTGGTTATGAATACGGAGATGGCCGACAGGTGCTGGATAATCGGAGACAGGATCATAGTAGGACCGCGTTATGTGGGAAGGGTGGAGGTGAAAGAAGGGCATTTGTTTTTGGAGACGGAAGACACGGTTGGAGCGGTGGTATATACTGCGGCGGGGAGCACGCGATTGGCGGCGCCTTATGGTGGGCGGGTATTGAAGGGACAGGGTGTTTTGGGTAGCTGGCAACGGCGGCGGATGACGGGTGTGGCTGCAATTGATTATAATGATAGTTCGTGGAAATATAGTGAATGGCCTCTGCAGATGGGGGCCGATGGGAATACAACGGCAAATGCCTGGTACCGGACGAGGGTAACGGTTGATGAAGCGGGCTTGTACACGTTATTGGTAGAGGGTGCGGATCGGGCTGCTGTCTTTGTGGATGGGCGGCCGACGGGTGCGGTGAATATAAAAGATGGGGCGATACCGTTACAATTATCGAAGGGCAGGCATGTGCTGGCAATGATGATGTCGCATGATGGACGGGACAAGCTGGCGGCTTATATTGGGGGAATGGATTCGGTGGCGAGAAAGGGATTGTTTGGGAGGGCTTTGCTTGTAAAAGGCGGACCGGCCATTAAAAATCTTACGGATTGGCGGGTGTTGAAAGGGGAGTGGAAACCGTATAAGATAGGGGAGGATGTCTTTGACAAAAAACAGGGTACAGCCTGGTTTGAAACGATGTTGCCGAATGTGGCGGATGGGGTGAAACAGGCGGAATTAAGATTTAGCAGCGTGGATGAGAATGCGGTAGTCTATCTCAATGACCGGAAGATATTAAGACATGACGGGTGGAATATGCCGTTCAATATATTGATCGACCGGATCGATACGATGAAGCGTCCGATACGATTGGCGGTGTTTGTGGAGAATTATAGCAATGAGGGTGGGATCGATCAGGCGGTGCGGTTCTCGCCCTGGGTCTCGCCGGTAGAGGTGAGGGGGTGGCGTATGATGGGTGGGGTGAGTGATAGTTCAGGGACTGTGTCTGGTCCTTGTTTGTGGAAAACGGACTTTACAGTACCGGAGAATCCGGGTTTAATAACGGTATGGCGGGTCGTGACAGCAGGGCTGGGGCATGGGTCTGTGTGGGTGAATGGGCATAACCTGGGGAGGTATCCGGAGAAAATACCGGTGAATGGCGTTTATGTTCCGGAGTGCTGGCTGCTGAAGGGGAAAAACAGTTTGATGATCTTTGATGAGGATGGGGCATCTGTTGGGTCGGTGCGGATTGAGGCGGAGGTTGCGGCAAGCCGGCCGGTGTGTTGGTTGAGTACTTCCGGACCGGCGCAGCCGGGCGATACGAGGAAGGTAACGCCGGGCGATGTACTGCATTTGGTCAATCCTATGATCGGAACGGCGAAGAGTGATGTCTTTACGCGTTGGGGGGATGAAGGGGGGACTTACCCGGGTGCGGTTGCACCTTCGGGTTATATGCAGTTAAGTCCTGAGACGAGGCGGGTTCCGGCGGGGGGCTATGATTTTCATGACAGTCTGATCTATGTATTTAGCTGTACGCATCATTCGAGCGGATTCCCGGGTGGATCTGCGGGCAGGTTTTTTGTGATGCCATTACGCGGGGATATTGTTAATGGGAGGCCTTTTTCACATGGAGAGGAGGTGGCGGAACCGGGGTATTATAAGGTGAGATTGAAAGATGATGGGACGGTGGTAGAGGCGGTAGCTACGGTGAGGACGGGGATATTTAGAATTACGTTTCCGGGGGGAGTGGAACCGAAAATTTTTGTTGGAGATACGGCGGGTTCTGCATTTGTTTTTAGTGAGCCATTTGTGAGCAATAAAGGAAATATATACTCTTTTGCGACGAGTGAGGCGCAGCGGAGCATTCTTGTTCGGGTGAGCAGAGCTGAGGCAGGCGCGGAGAGTGCGGGGAGGAATATTGATAAGGAATGTGTGGGGAGTTTTGAGACATTGAGGGCGTGGGTGGCGCAAGAATGGCGAAAGGCTTTATCGGTGGTGGAGGTGGAGGATGATAATCAGGATAACAAGACGATATTTTATACGGCTTTGTATCACTCGTTGCTGGTACCCTGGGTAATATCGGATGTAGATGGCTATTACCGGGGGGCTGATCATGGGATACACCGGGTAATGGGTCGGAATGAGTATGGGAATTTCTCACCCTGGGATAGTTATCGAAGTCTGCATCCATTATTGACACTGCTGTACCCGAAGAAACAGTCGGAAATACTGCAGTCTCTTTTGGATATATATCAACAGGAAGGGAATTTGCCGGTGGAGTCGATGACGGGAAATCATGTTGTTTCAATTATAGTCGATGCTTACCGGAAGGGGATCAGGGGAATCGACAAGGGGACGGCTTATGATGCGATGTTGAAGAGTCTTGTCCGGGGGCCATTTCAGCAGGATGACCGGGCTGTATATGCGGAGAAGGGATATATTCCGCTGACTCATCCGGAATCTGTGACAAGAACAGTGGAATATGGATATGATGACTGGGTATTGGGGCAATATGCGAGGAAGGTAATGGGGGATAAAGAGATGGCAAGGAAACTGGAAGATCGTAGCATGGCTTATCGTCATTTGCTCTATCCTCCTTCATTGTTGTTGTTGCCGAGGGAGGGTGATTCTTTTCGTGTGAGGCCGGGGAATTCGGGGTATAAGGAAGGGGATGCCTGGGTATACAGCTATTTTGCACCACAGGATGCGGATGGGCTGATAGATAGGATGGGTGGGGATGTTGATTTTTCCTTGCGGCTGGATTCGGCGTTAATGGATGGGCGAGTTGTCTTTGACAATGAGACGGTGTTGCATGTGCCATATTTTTTTAACGCAGCGGGAAGAGAGGATCTGACGCGTAAGTGGGTGGAAAAAATATTGAAGGAGCGGTATAGTGATAAGCCCGGCGGGTTACCGGGGAATGATGATCTTGGCGCGATGTCGAGCTGGTATGTTTTTAGTGCGTTTGGATTTTTTCCTTTTTGTCCGGGCGAGCCGGTTTATTCGATGGGGGTGCCGCTCTTTAAGAGGGTGGTGTTGCATCTGGCGGGGAGGCGGCGATTTGTGGTTCGTCGTGGTGAAGGGAATGGAGGCTGGCTGCTGAATGGGCGGGCTTTTGATTCGGCGGGGCTGTCACATGGGACGGTTGTAACTGGTGGGGAACTGGTGTACAGGCCGGGAGGGCGTCTGGTCGTTGAAAAGAGGAAAAGGCCGAAGTTTTTGGTGTCGGATGTGCGGATCGCGGCGGCGCAGGTGAGGTCGGGTGAGGTGAACAGGGTATATTTTTCACTGGAGAATAAGGGAGTGACTGGTTTGAAGCGTTTGGTATTGTTAAGTGGAGGGAAGGCTGTGGGGAATGTGAACTGTCTTGTGGGAGAGGGTCAGAAGGTTAGTGATTCACTAACCTTTCGATTGTATCAGCAGGGAGCGATGAAAATGGAGTTTGGGGATATGGACGCGGGGACGGTGCGGGTGATCGCGCCGGCGGGAGCAATGCCGGAGCCGGAAGTATCCGGCATTGACATGCGGGTAATGGTGAGGGAGGGGGATAGTTTGCATTTGCGATATACTGTGAAGAATGTGGGATGGGAGCGGAAACAGTTTAGGCTGCCGCTGAAGGTGGATGGAGAGGTGAGAAAGGTGGATAGTGTGTTGTTGCCGGCAGGGGAAGAAGGAGTACGGTCGGCAGAGCTTGCGGGCGGCAGTGTAGGATGGCATTATCTGAAGATTGGGATCGGGGAGAAGGTGCAAAGGTTCCGGGTCTATCGGGCGGCGGAAGATGCCGTGGTGCTGGATTTAGACAGCGTGTTTCGGTTAGGGAAGGACAGTTATATACGAATAGCTGGTAACCCTGGCCTGGGGGATCTGGGTGAACGACTGACGATGATGTTATGGGTGTATCCGGAAGAGGCGCATAAGGGGTTGGTGGATATATTTACTAACGGGGATAATCATGTTTTGCAGGTAGTCGATGGGCGGCAGCTTACTTTTTTTGCCGGTGGCTGGGGGAGGGGTGACAATACGGTGGATCTGCCTGCGGATTGGGTTGGGCACTGGCATTTGATCGCGGGGGTTTGTGGTGCTGATGGGTTGCGGGTATATATTGACGGGGCCTTGAAGGGGTTTACTCCGTTGGAAAAAAGCGTACATTTATTTGGAGGAGACAATAGCTGGATCATCGGCCGCAATGAGGAGTTTCCGGGGCAGAGGATCTTTACCGGTTATGTTCGGAGACCGAGGATATTTCAGGAAGCTTTGTCTGGTGAGGATATTTTATCTATTTATCGTAAGGAAAGAACTAATCCATGAAACATTTTTTGTTGTTGAGTGCCCTGAAGTGTGTAGCGATCGGGGTTTTTGCGCAGGTGAGTGGTGGGGCGCGGGCGTCGGGTGGGGCCGGAGAGCGATTGTGGTACCGGCAGCCTGCTGCGGTGTGGACAGAAGCTTTGCCTGTGGGGAATGGGCGGATGGGGGGAATGGTCTATGGCAGGATAGGGGACGAAGTAGTATCGTTGAATGACGCGACGTTGTGGTCGGGTGGGCCGGTGAAGGATTCGGCGAATCCGGAGGCGAAGCAGTATCTGGCGCCTTTGAGGAATGCTCTGCTTGCGGAGGATTATGTAACCGCCGGGCAACTGGCGAGGAAGATGCAGGGGGTGTATTCGGAGAGTTATCTGCCGTTGGGGGATTTGCGGATACATCAGGATTTTGGTAGGGGGACTCAGCCTTCGGCCTATGTGCGGGAGCTGGATATACGGGATGGGGTGGCGCGGACGAAGTATACGGTTGATGGGGTGGAATATGTGCGGGAGGTATTTGTATCTGCGTTTGACCAGGTGATGGTCGTGCGGTGGACGAGCAGTAAGGCGGGGACATTGGATATGACGATCTCTGCGTCGAGTCTTTTGCGGAATGAGCATGTGGTGGAGGGTGGAGATTGGGTTATGAAGGGCAAGGCTCCGGTGCATGTGTCCCCCAGCTATGTGGATTATGATAAAGAGCCGGTTGTTTATGATGATAAGGATGTTCATAGGGGAATGCCCTGGGAAATGATGGCCAGGGCGGTGAGTGGGGATGGGGTTGTAAAAGTGGATACGGGTGGGATAAGGGTAAGCAGGGCATCATCGGTTGTGTTGTATGTTTCGATGGGGACGGGGTTTAATGGATTTGACCGCGACCCGATGGGTGGAGCGGCGCTGAGAAAGGTGGAAGAATATTTGCGTCGGGCTATGGCGCGGTCTTATACGTCAGTGCGGGATGCTCATCTTGCGGATGTACATCAATTTTTTGATAGGGTTTCGCTGAGATTGGGGGCAAAGGAGGAGGCGGAGAGCGGGGTGCCAACCGACGAACGGCTGATGGCATATACGAAGGGGGGCAGTGATCCGGGGCTGGAGGCTTTGTATTTTCAATATGGGCGTTACCTGCTGATGGGGAGTTCGCGGACGCCTGGTGTACCGGCGAATTTGCAGGGGATCTGGAATGCGGAACTGAGGGCTCCGTGGAGCAGTAACTATACGACGAATATCAATGTGCAGATGAACTACTGGCTGGCGGAAGAGTGTAACCTGTCCGAGATGACGGAGCCGCTGAATGAATGGATGGAGGCATTGCCGGTGACGGGGCGAAAGGCGGCGAAGGAATACTATGATGCAAGGGGATGGGTGGTGCATCATAACAGTGATATATGGGCGCTGGCAACGCCGGTAGGGGATAAGGGGCGGGGTGAACCAAAGTGGGCGAACTGGCCGATGGGTGGAGCATGGCTGGTAAGGCATCTTTGGGAACATTATTTATATACCGGAGACCGGAGGTTCCTGAAGGATACGGCTTATCCGTTGATGAAGGGTGCGGCGGAATTTATATTGGACTGGCTTGTGGAAGTCGGACGGGCACCCAAGGCAGATGGGCGCCTGCAGTCCGACGGGGCTGGGCTTCTGGTGACGGCGCCGTCGATGTCACCGGAGAATGATTTTATATATGGGGATAAAAAAGTGGCTGATGTTTCCGTTGCTACGACGATGGATATGGGGATCATCCGGGATCTGTTTGGCAATTTGATCGCGGGCGATTCGGTGTTGGGGGGTGATACAGCGTTCCGGCAGCGGCTGGTGGCGGCGAAGGCAAAGCTATTTCCTTACCAGGTGGGTAGCCAGGGGCAATTGCAGGAATGGTATAAGGACTATCCTTCGCCTGACCCGCATCATCGTCATGTGTCTCATCTTTACTCTCTTTATCCCGCTCATGAGATCTCCGTCCTTAGGACGCCGGACCTGGCAGATGCGGCGAAACAGGCCTTGATCTTGAGAGGCGATGTGGGCACGGGTTGGAGTATGGCGTGGAAGGTCAATTTATGGGCGAGATTATTGGATGGGAATCATGCGTATCGACTTTTCAGGCATTTGTTGCGGCTGACTCGGGAAAACGAAGTGGAGTATGGGGGTGGGGAAGGCGGGGGTGCATATCCTGATCTGCTGGATGCGCATCCGCCGTTTCAGATAGATGGCAATTTTGGTGGTGCTGCGGGGATTGCGGAGATGTTGTTGCAAAGCCAGGATGGAGATGTGCATTTATTGCCGGCGTTGCCGGATGCGTGGCCGGAGGGATCGGTGAAAGGTCTGGTGGCGAGAGGAGGATTTGTGGTGGGGATGGATTGGAAGGCGGGCAGCTTGGTGTCAGCCCGGGTATTGTCGAGGAATGGGGGAAGTTGTATGGTGAGGAGTGCTGTGCCGTTGAAGGTGACGGGTGCGAGGTCGAGGAGAAACGGGACGGATTATGTGCTGGTTTTAAAGACGATGAAAGGGCAGAGTTATTTATTGGAGGCAGATGCTACTGCGGCGATGATGGCGCGCGATACCGTTGATGTAGCGGCGTTTGGAGTCAGGCCGGGTAGTGGTGAAGACGCTGAACCGGGAGTAAGGAAAGCAATATTAGCCTGTGCCGGAAAGAGGTCTGTTGTGTTGAACTTTCCGAAGGGGAGATATGAGTTCTGGCCTGAAGGGGCGGAGAAAAGACATTATTTTATGTCCAATACATCTTCGGAGAAAGAAGACCCCTTGAAAAACTATGCGATCGGGTTGTTGTTCGAGGGGATGAAGAACCTGGTGATCGAGGGGAATGGATCTTTGTTTGTGTTTCATGGGAAAATGATCACTTGTGTTTTTGATCAGTGTACTGGAGTGCGAATGCAGCATGTGCGGATGGATTTTGCGAGGCCGACGATGTCGGAGATGGAGCTGCGTTTGGTGACGAAGGATAGTGTGGTGGCGAGGGTGCATCCGGATTCGAAGTTCAGGATCGTTGATGGGAAGTTGATATGGGTCGGTGAGGGATGGGAGGCGAAGAATCATTTTGCAATAGCCGTGGATACGGTGAGGGGGGAGTGGAGGTATAGTAAATGGGTGCCTTTTGAGAAGAGCAGGGCGAAGTTAGAGGGCGGGGGCAGGCTGGTGAGCTTTAAAGGAGACTTTTCGGGTGTCAATCTCAGGCCGGGGCAGGTATTGACGGTACGTGATCCATTGCGGGATGCGGCGGGGGTGCTGGTGAATCATTCGTCGGAGATTCGCCTGGAGGACATTGATGTTTATTACATGCATGGATTGGGTATTGTTTCGCAGTGGTCTGAGAACCTTTTTTATAACAGGGTGCGGGTAGTTCCCGCGGCAGGCAGTGGCCGGGTGATCGCGTCATTTGCGGATGGGATGCATTTTTCGGGGTGTAGCGGAGCGGTGCGGGTCGAAAATTGTCATTTTCGCGGCTTACATGATGATGCTGTGAATGTACATGGTACGCATCTGCAGATACAGTCAAGTCCGTCGTCTACTTCGCTGGTGGTGAGATACAAACATCACCAGACCTATGGCATGGAAGCCTTTTTCCCCGGGGACTCGATTGCATTCGTTCATGCGTTGACGTTGGAAACTTATCGGGTGGGGCGGATAGTCGGAGCCCGGATGCTGGATGAGCGGAATATACTACTGGAGCTGTCGGAGCCGATAGACAGTGCCGCGTTGAAAGCCGGTGATTGCCTGGAGAATATGAGCCGTGAGCCGTCGGTGGTGGTGCGCAATTGCCGGATTGAAGGAACTAATACGAGGGGGATGCTGGTTACCACGCGGGGGAAGGTCCTAATCGAAAACAATGTTTTTTACCGGACGGGTATGCAGGCCATCCTGATCGCTGACGATGCTAAAAGCTGGTATGAGTCGGGGCCGGTAAGGGATGTGATGATTCGTCACAACCGTTTTGACGAATGCGGATATAATTCTGCGCCGGATAATTACACTATAGCTATTGTTCCCGAAAATTCCGAGCTGGTATCCGGGTATGCGGTGCATCGGAATATCCGGATCGAGGACAATATTTTCAAGGTATATGATTACCCGGTATTGAAGGCCCGCAGTGTGGACGGGCTGACGTTTCTGCATAATACTATACTTTCTTCTTCTTTTCTCCCTGCAGGTCAGCGCAGGCCGAGGGTTTTGTTGACTGCGTGTACCAGGACACGGATTTCGGAGGGTCTGTAACTTTGCACGCTTCTTGTACGTCTTATAGGGTGTCATGCTCTTATTCGCTGAACTATAGAGAGTTCGAGCGGATATTGGGAGGCTGTGTGTCCGGTTTTGATACAATTGCTGTACGGTAATGGGGCATGCAACATTCTTTTTGTGTATGACGACTTTAGAAAAAAAACAACTACAATATGAAGAGGATACTATTTCTGATTGCCTGCGGATTGCCTTTTGTAACGTTGAAAGCGCAGTCGCCTTATATGCAAAAGTCTTTTCCCCGCGAATCGGTTCATGAAGTCAGGGCTGAGACTTCGGGTGGGAATATTTCAGTTTCCGGTGAGACATCCGGTGAAGCGCGTATAGAGGTGTATATCAAACCAAGCAATGGGCGGGATCGTGACATGAGTAAGGAGGAGATAGAAAAAAAGCTGCACGATCAGTTCGACCTGACCGTGGAAGTCGAGGGGGGAGTGCTGAAGGCCATTGCCAAACATAAAGAGCACTTTATGAACTGGAATAATTCCCTGTCTATTTCATTTGTGATCCATGCGCCCCAGACGGCGAGCTCTGCGCTGCGCACCAGTGGTGGTAATATCGATATCAAGGGATTGTCGGGCACGGAGGATTTCAGGACCAGCGGTGGCAACCTGGACGTACAGCAATTGAGCGGAAAGATCACAGGCCGGACTTCCGGCGGGAATGTCACTATCATAAATTCAAAAGACAATATCGATCTGCAGACGAGTGGCGGGAACATGCATGCGGAGCGTTGCGAAGGGACTATCCGGTTGCAGACTTCGGGTGGGAATGTTCATCTGAAGGGACTCAAGGGTAATATCCGTGCGACCACTTCGGGTGGCGAAGTAGAGGGCGGAGATATAAGCGGGGAATTGCAAGCGAGGACTTCGGGTGGAAATGTAAACTTTGAGAATATGGCCGGCAGTCTTGCCGCTTCGACGAGCGGTGGCAATATTCATGTGAGCATGACCGATCCGGGGAAATACGTCGATCTCTCCAATTCCGGCGGGGATATCACGCTGGTACTTCCGCAGGGGAAGGGATTGGATCTGAATATCTCGGGTGAGCAGGTTCATTCAACCGCCATGAATAATTTCAAGGGCGACCTGGACAAACATCGGATCAATGGAACGCTGAATGGTGGCGGGGTGCCGGTGAAAATAGACGGGAATAGCGGAAGCGTGCATCTGAGCTTTAAATGATTTTCAAACAGATAAGCGAAAAGTGAGTATAGAGTCCTGGCTGCCGGCCGGGACTTTTTGTTATATTAGGGCATGAAAAAAACTGCTTTATTGGCCATCCTGGCCGGTTCGATCACTATTTGCAATGCCCAAACGACCATTCAACGGGATCCCGAAATAGAAAACATGACAAAGGAAGTTAATGCCGACTCATTGCAGTCGTATATAAAGACTATGGTGGCGTTTGGGACGCGTAGTACGGTGAGTTCTACGACGGATAAGAAAAAGGGGATTGGGGCTGCCCGGGAATGGGTGCTGGCGAAGTTCAATCAGTTTGCTGCTGCTTCCGGTGGTCGATTGTCCGCATTCGTAGATACTTCTACTTATGCCGGAGATGGCCGCAGGGTGAAGACGCCGATCAACCTGGGTAATACGGTGGCGACCCTGAAGGGGACCGATCCGAACGACAAGCGTGTCTTTATCATCAGCGGTCACCTGGACAGCCGGCGTACGGATGTAATGGATGGGACGAACGATGCACCTGGCGCGAATGATGATGGCAGCGGGAGTGCAGCTGTGATCGAGTGTGCGAGGGTGATGAGCAAACATTCTTTTCCGGCGACCATTATTTTTGTAACGGTGAGCGGGGAGGAGCAGGGGCTGCTGGGTTCGGGTTATATGGCCAAAAAGGCAAAGGCGGAGAACTGGAATATCGAGGCGGTGCTGAACAATGATATCATGGGCAGTAACAACAGCAGCGAGACCAATATCATTGACAATACGCGGGTAAGGGTTTTTAGCGAGGGGCTGCCTTTTTATGACCTTGACAAGCAGGCAAAACAGATCCGTCAGCTGGGATTAGAGAATGATGGGATAGCCCGGCAACTGGCGCGTTATGTGAAGGAGGTGGGCGAGCGGTATGTGGACAACCTGGAAGTAGTAATGGTCTATCGCAACGATCGGTTTTTGCGGGGCGGGGATCATTCTCCTTATGTTGAGAATGGATTTGCGGCGGTGCGGATCACTGAAATGAATGAGAACTATAACCATCAGCACCAGGATGTCCGGACGGAGAAGGGGGTGGTTTATGGAGACCTGGCGGAGTTTATGGATTTTGAATATCTGCGTAAGAATACGGCTATGAACCTGGCGAATCTGGCGAATCTTGCGAAGTCGCCAGGGAAACCGCAGGAGGTGAAGGTGGAGGTGCGCAGTTTGACGAACGGGACGCAGCTGATGTGGAAGGCGCCTGCCTATGGGAAGGTCAAGGGATATTATATCCTGATGCGGGAGACGACTAGCGCGGTGTGGCAGAAGAAGATCTTTACCACGGAGACGGATGTGAAGGTGCCATATTCGAAGGATAACTACTTTTTTGCTGTACAGGCGGTGTCGGAGACGGGGAATGAAGGACTGGGGGTTGTGCCGGTGCCGGGGAGGTAGTGGGGCGGAGCATGGCGACGGTTTTTTGGGGAAGCCTGTAACGTTTGTAACGGAAGGATCGTCCCAAAGGGCATAACCTTCAACCATGCTCCGTAATTATCTCAAGACGGCCTTGCGCAGCCTTTGGAAGAACAAGGGCTTTTCCGCTATCAATATCATTGGTTTAGCTATTGGTCTGGCGACCTGTCTGCTGATCCTTATATACGTAATGGATGAGCTGGGGTACGACCGGTATAATGTCAATGCCGACCGGATCTACCGGCTGGATGGGGAGATCAAGTTCGGTGGGAATCATTTTATCCTGGCGGTAGCGCCGGCACCGACGGGGCCGGCCATGTTGAGGGATTTTCCGGAGGTTGAGAAGGAGGTGCGTTTCCGGGGTTATGGCGGAATTACGGTGAAGAAGGGCGGCCAGAATATCCGGGAGGATGCGGTGATCCATGCTGACTCGACCTTGTTTGATGTCTTTACCCTGCCGGTACTGGCTGGGAATCCCCATACGGCACTGATGCAGCCGCGCACGGTGGTGATCACCGAAAAGATAGCGAAGAAGTATTTTAACGAGACACAGGTGGTTGGAAAAAACCTGATCATCAATGACAGCATACCTTATAAGGTGACTGCCGTGATCCGGGACCTGCCGGCGCAGTCTCACTTCCATTTTGATATTTATATTTCCCTGGCGGAGTCGGATGAAGCGAAGAATGATGAATGGCTGAGCAACAATTTTAATACATATATCCTGTTGCGGAAGGGGGCTAACCCGCAAAAACTGGAAGCGAAGTTCCATGGGATGATCGTCAAGTATATCGGGCCCATGCTGCAGAGCGCCGTCCATGCTTCGCTGGACGACTTTTTTAAGAGCGGCAGCTTTGTGGGCTTTTCTTTGACACCGCTGACCTCCATACACCTGCACAGTAATAAGACGGCGGAACTGGAGGCGAATGGGAATATTCAGTATGTATATATTTTTAGCGCGATAGCCCTATTTATTTTATTGATCGCCTGTGTGAACTTTATGAACCTGTCGACGGCGCGGTCGGCGAACCGGGCGAAGGAGGTGGGCGTCCGGAAGGTGCTGGGTTCATTGCGTGTGAATCTGATCACGCAATTTATGATCGAGTCGATACTGATCAGCTTTATTTCCATGCTGCTGGCGCTGGGTCTGGCGTGGCTTTTACTGCCGGTCTTCAACGATCTGGCGGCCAAACAGATGTCGATAGGACTTTTTTCCCGGCCCTGGCTGGCTCCGGCGATGCTGGCGCTGGTGGTGGTCGTGGGGACACTGGCCGGCAGCTATCCCGCATTCTTTCTTTCGGCCTTTCAGCCTATCGTAGTGTTGAAGGGGTCGGTGGCGGCGGGATTTAAGAGAAGCTGGTTAAGAAATTCACTGGTGGTCTTCCAGTTTGGGATATCTATTTTTCTCATGGTGGGCACGGCTGTGATCTATCGTCAGCTGGGTTATATCCGCAGCCGATCACTAGGTTTTAACCGGGAGCAGGTGCTGATCGTAAATAATACTTATGCGTTGGGCGATGCGGTAAGGGCTTACAAAAATGACATATTGAAGCTACCGGGTGTAGAAGGTGCGACGATGACGGGATTTCTTCCTACTTCGGATTACCGTAGCACCAATGCTTTTTTCTTTAACCCTGAGCTGGATCCGAAGAGGGCGATCTCTTTACAGAAATGGAGTGTCGACGAGAATTATATCCCGATGCTGGGCATGCAGCTGGCGGACGGGAGGAATTTCTCCAGGGATTTTCTGACAGATTCCAGCGGCGTGGTAATCAACGAAGCTGCTTTAAAGCTGATGGGTGGTGGTAATCCTTTGGGAAGAAAGCTGTATGAGCTGAATGATATAAAGACAAAACAGGTTACTGAAAAACATATTATCGGTGTGGTCAAGGATTTCAACTTCAATTCGTTGCGTGAGGTAGTGACCCCAATGGGGCTTTTTTTAAGGGAAGAGCGGGGGAAGTTGGCTTTGCGGATACACGCTAAAGATGTGCGCCGGGTGCTGGCGCAGGTAGAGCAGGCCTGGAATAAAATGGTGCCGGGCCAGCAGTTCAGCTATGTCTTTATGGATGATGAATTTAATTCCATTTATAAGTCCGAGCAGCGGATGGGAGGAATATCGTTGTCGTTCTCTTTGCTGGCCATTTTTATTGCTTGTCTGGGTTTGTTTGGTCTGGCGGCATATGCGGCGGAGCAGCGGACGAGGGAGATCGGCATCCGGAAGGTGCTGGGTGCCACAGTGGGTGGGATCGTTCAATTATTGTCGAAGGATTTCCTGAAGCTGGTGCTGGTGTCGGCCCTGATAACTTTTCCCCTGGCCTGGTGGGCGATGTCACATTGGCTGCAGGATTTTGCATACAGAATCACTATCGGGTGGGATGTGTTTGCGCTGGCGGCGGTGCTGGCGGTGGGGATTGCCCTGGTGACGGTGTCCTTTCAGGCGGTGCGTGCTGCACTGGCTAATCCGGTGAAGAGTTTGAGATCGGACTAAAAGAGCCCGGGTTCTGCGTGAGGCGGCGGTATTGTCTGAGATAGGACTTGCTGCTTTTTAGGCCGAGGGTAGAAAGCAGGCCGCTGGTTTGTGCCTTTACCCAATAATTAAAAACAAATTTTTCCCTGTCGCGCTGAACGAAGATGGCGGAGGACTTTTTACGTTGTGCGGGCAGGATAAGATTGGCGAGCCAGGTCTCCAGGGTTGGAAGAAGCCCTCTTTTTGTGCTGTCGGTTTTGTTGAGCACTTTTACGTGCAGCTTCTTATACCAAAAATTCATAGAGCCGAATGTGACATATTTGTTACCCTGCCAACTGGACCAGGAGGTATCGACATGACCACCCGTGATGCTGACGGCTGCTGCGGGGATGGATACCTGTGAGAACTGAGTAAGGTCTATAGCGGAGAACCAGGTTTTGGCGGAAAAAGAAGAGAGAGAATCTCCATATGATTCACGATAGGAGAAATGACGGATATAGCCATCGAATAAACTGCCTGCTGCATTTATTTTTAGAGTGTCCTGATCGTTATTGCGATTGTAGAGGTTTGTGATGGTACCATTGATATCCCGGATGGGTATGGAGCTCCACCGGCCTGTGGCGATTGATCGTTCGTTGTAGGTAACTGTTGTGGAATGAATGGATATAGTGTCGATGTTCACGGGAAAGGGGATGGCATTGATCAGTTTGGTAGGCATTGGTTTTTCGAAGCCATGTCTGAAGCTCATATGTTTGTCACGGGAGGCGCTGAGCTGTATGCTATCGAGGATAATCCCGGACATCCGGATTGAAAAGGGCTGGTGTTCGGCGGGGAACCGGATGCCGGTGAGCGTCAGCTTTTTTCCTTTGGCGTGGATATAGTCGCTCTGCCAGTGTGTTTTGCTGAATGTTGTTTCGAGATTCTCGTTGGGGGTTATGTTGAATTTATTTAGCTGTAATGACTGGCTGGTTGGGTCCCATGAACAGGCTGCGGCTGTCGCTGTCAGCTTTTTGTTTTTGTAGCGGGCTATTCCCGTGCTGAGGGCTGTGGTGCTGGCGAGCCACCGCCAGTCAGTCCTTATCGACGGCGACCAACGGAAGCTGTCTTCTTTGAAGAAGCCGGACAGGTCATTGATCGCCAGGGCTGAACTATCCTTGTTGTATTTAAAGGCGGCTTTATTCAAGGTCAGGTCGATGGCTGAGCTGAGACGAGGTGAGGGGCCCGGTGTAAAAAGCAGGTTGGTGATCCGGAGGTTTGCGGCGCCTTCTGCCTGAATGGTATCTTTTTCAGTGATCTTATTGTACCGGATGTCAAGATTGTCGGTTTTGATATTGATAAGCGGGAGATGGCTGAGGTCTGAGGAAGAGATGGCAGTATTGATATGGATGAGGGGGGCGGATATGTTGAGGGTTGTTGGCCCGCCGGCTGAATGCAGGTCGAGGTTTTGAATGGATAATCCGCTGTCGCTGCTGAAATTTGCGGTTCTTATTACCATCCTCGTTTTTGGTGTTTCGAGGCCGATATCGGAGAGGTTCATTTTGAGATGGGACCAGGTGAAGAATTTATCTGCTGAGGTGAGGTTGGTGGCGTGCAGGTCGTTTATTGTGAAATGAATAGAGTTGTTGGGGCTGAGACGGTCGAAGGCAAGGGTGTCGGCTTTTAATCGGGTGATACGAATGACAGGAAGGGAGGGGGTGGCTGCGGAAGTGGTTGTCGCGGTGGATTCAGCTGGTTTGGTGTGAATGTTCAGGCGGCTGGCGTAGAGGGAATCTATTTGAATGTCTTTGTTCTTTTGATAAATGTCCCAGTCGAAGATATTCCAGAAGACGTCTACTCCTTTGAGCTGAAAGCCGGTGTTGGTCTCAATATTCAGTTCTTTGATCAGGCTATGCCGTTGAACGCCGTCGAAGGAGAACTGGCTCGCGATTGCGGTTGCTTTACCCGAGGCCAGGGTGACCTTGCCGATACGGAGGTCGGGAATAGCGTGTTTGATATCTACGAGAGAATCGCTGACAAAGAACTTATTTAACAGGATATGGGCATCGATCTTTTTGACAGTTGCGTCAAGCGGCATTTCTCCTGTCAGATGGTAGTGGGCTGAGCCGTCGATGATGTCAAAGCCCGGGGTATTTATCAGTTCGCTGATGTGATGGAGGGTCCGGTAGAACAGGGCCATTTTTTTGTCAGAAGCCAGCTGGGATCTGTTGTTCCGGGAGCCTGGGAGGTCTACCTTTTGTTTGTCGTTCAGGATGATGAGCGGCTGCCTTAGCTCGGCGGCAGAAGCTTTTAGCCGCCGCCGCATCAGTTCGACGATGTTTATATTTTTTAAGAGCAGGGAAGGTGCAGTAAACGCCATCGATCTATCAGAAGTATGGCGCACGGGTTCGAATTTTACCTGGCTGAAGACAGCGTCATTTCTGTGAAAGCTAAATTCATCAATGGTGAGCTGGTACAGGCCGTCCCTTGTAAGGAAACCAATGTTTCTCAGGTCGATGCGCATACTATCGGTGAGGGGATAAGGATCAATGGCAGGATGGACTGCCAGGTTGAAGATCTGCATGTTAGCCTTTCGGTAAGTGGCCTTTCCGGTCCTTCCTTCTTTATCCTGCAATAATAACTCACCGTTGGTGACGGCAATGAATTTGATATTTATGAAATTGAACAGATCGTTTTTCAGGCGGATGTTTTCGGAAGAATCCGGGTTGTTTTTTTCCACGGGATAACCGGGGATGGACAGAACCGGGTTTACACAAAGAAGGGAATCAAGCAGGAGCTGCTCCTTCTGATAGATAGCGGGGAGGTGCCGGGATGTAAAGAGGAACTTGTCTGCTTCTAAACGGATGGTTGCTTTCCCGATGGGGACTTTTTGGGAAAAAGAAAAAGAATCGAGCTCAAAGCGTTGGTCTTTGCTGTCAAAGGAAAGCTGTTTGAAGCTGATCTCATGTTTGCCGTCGGGCAAGCGCCAATTTTGCCTGCCCAGGAAGATCGAAACTTTGTCGGAGCCCAGGAGGTGGCTATCTTCATTGTTGATGGCGGCGAAATTGGAAACGGAAAGGTTGATGTGGTCGCCCCTGAAGGGGAGCGGGGTGTTTTGTTGCTGGTAGCTGAATGCGGCGTCTTTTAAAGAGAAGCTATGAACGTTGAAACGTGTCAGGGCTTGCTCCAGGTAGCCCAGGATATCGGAGGCACGAAAGTCGGGGTGTTCTTTATGTATTAGAACGGTGTGGACATGGAGGTCGATAGCCGGTTCGATGATGGAAAGGCTATCCACCATGATCTTTTTATTGAAAAGAAGCTCTTTCCAGGAGGAGAGAGAGAAATAGATCTCGGGGATCCTGATGGTGAAATACAGGTTTGTGTTGGTTGTATCGGGGGTAAACAGGACAGCTTTTTTGAGCCGGATGGATTTATCTCTTAATGAAACCTCCGCTTCGCTCGCATTGAATGCATATCTCCCTTTTGACTCTTTGCTGATGATGTATGAAACTCCTTCTTTAAAGCGATGGGCTACAAGGAAATAAAGAACAGCTCCGCCGATCAGCAGGAGAATGACAGGGATCAGGAGGATCCACAGGAAGCGCTTTCTCTGTTTGCCTGAAAGGTTCATCAATACCTATAAAATTATACTAACTTTAGCTGCAAGCGGCAATTTATGAATAAATATATTCAAAACGACTCCCGTAATATCATTGAGACCGTACTGGTACTTCTTCTGTTGCTGAGCCTGATGCTGGCCTTGTTTGACGTTTTAAAAGTTTTCTTTGGAGTGTTGACATTTGCACTGATCTTTTCGGTGTCTTTTGCGAATCTGTTCGAGCGGCTTGTCCGGCTTCTTAATAAGCGTCGTAAGCTGGCGGCTATTGTTTATTCGATCCTGCTGATCGCGATAGTTGCGTTGCCTCTTATTTATATTGTTTCGGCTGTAAGGGGACACGTAAAAGAAGCGATCGTCGAGATAAACCAGCTGAAGACGAATGGTTTTCCGGCGCTGCCCGCCTGGGTCGTCAACCTGCCACTTGTGGGACAGGACATTAGTTCGTTCTGGCAGGAGCTGCAGGAAAGTCCCAAGGATGTGATAGCCCACAATGAGGAACAGATAAAGCTGACTTTGCGTCATTTGCTGAGCAGCGGAGTGGGGATGATCGGGACTGTTTTGCAATTGATCGTTGGGATCATTATCTCGGCCTTTTTTCTTGTTTCGGGGGAAAAGATACTTGAGCCTGTGAAGGCTACGATGGAGCATTTGCTGGGGCGGCGGGATGGGCTTACGTTGCTTGCGGCCACTATGCAGGCTATAAAGGGGGTTTCCATCGGGGTCATGGGGACTGCATTTATTGCGGCCATCATTGCCTGGATCGGTCTGGCGATAGCGGGTATTTCTTTTTCGCTGGTTTTAGCGGGGCTGATCTTTTTCCTGGTGCTGATACAATTGGGGCCTTTGCTGGTGTGGGTGCCTTTGGTGATATGGACGGCATTGCAGGGGCATACCGGAGTCACGGTGTTTCTGATCATTTATGGGATTGGGCTGTTGCTGATAGATGCTTTGGTGAAGCCGATCCTGATAGCGAAGAGCGGGGGGAAGCTGCCTTTTTTGGTTTTGTTCATAGGGGTAGTTGGTGGGTTGGCAGCGTGGGGGTTTACGGGGATGTTTAAGGGGGCTATTATTATGGCAGTGTTTTATACGTTGTTTACGTCGTGGTTGCAGAGGAAGCGGATCGCGGCCGGCTAGCGCCGTCCGCGATCCGCTTAGTGCGAAAAAGGGGCCCCGCCTTCGGCGGGACCCCTTTTTCGCGCAGGCCATTGGCGAGAAGCTTTTTATCGAGATTCGGGAGCTGGGCGATTAGGTGGTGGTATTGCTTTTTTTAGTGCTTCGGTGATCTCGGTGATGGCGCGTTCGAGCTGGTTGTCTTTGCCCTGAGCGCCTTGGGTCAGGTCTTCGGGGAGGAGGATGTCGGGATCGACGCCATGTCCTTCTTTGAACCAGGTGCCATCGGGATTGTACATACGAAAAGTGGGGACGGTGATGCCTCCGCCGTCTATGAGGCCGGGTGCGCCGCTGATGCCGATGAGACCGCCCCAGGTCCTGGTTCCAATGAGAGGGCCGAGACCTGTTTTGCGGAAGTAGTCGGGGAAGGCGTCGCCGCCGGAGCCGCTCCATCCATTTATTAGCATCACTTTTGGTCCGAAGTTACCTGCGGGTGGCCATTTCCAGGCGATGCCGTCGCGGGTAGCCCACCAGGCCAGGGGTTTGCGGTTGAGCATTTCGATGAAACGGTCGGGGATCTGGCCGCCGTCATTGAATCGTTCGTCGATGATGAGCGCTTTTTTATCCAGCTGGCCGGTGAATTGCCGGATCAGCTCGTTCTGACCATCGACGCCGGTGCTGCGGACATAAACATAACCGACCTGGCCATTGGTAGCCTCTTCTACGCGGCGTCTTTTTTCTTCTATCCAGGCCAGGTTGCGCAGGCGGTTTTCTGCCGCAAGCGTTTGGACTATGACGGTATGGGCCCCGCTGAAGGAGGCACTGGTGCTATATGTAAGCTCGACGGATTTGCCGGCCAGGTTGCCGAAGACGGCATAGGGGTCGGTTTTGGTAGTCAGCGGTACCCCATTTACGGCCAGGATATAATCTCCTTCTTTGACGGGAACGCCGGGCTGGTCAAGGGGGGAACGGACCTCTGCGTCCCAGGCTGCGCCGCGGATGATCTTTTTGATCTTGTAATAATCTCCGTCGGCGGTCCAGTCGATGCCGAGATAACCTACAGATGCCCGTTTGGTGTCTTCAAGTGCGCCACCTCCATGATAGGTATGAGAGGCGCTGAGCTCACCGATCATTTCCCCGATGATAAAGTCCACTTCTTCGCGGGTGGAAGCTTCTTCGATCAATTTTCCGTATTGTGTCCTTACTTTGTTCCAATCGACGCCGTGCATAGCCGCATCATAAAAATAATCCCGTTCGATGCGCCAGGCGTCTACAAAGATCTGTCGCCATTCTTCGCGGGGGTTGACCCATTGTTGCATTTCGGCGGTACGGAGCTTCTTTTCCATTTTTTGACCTTCGTCGGCGCCAACGATGAAGTAGGCTCCGTCTTTGGTGACCAGGAGGTGTTTGCCATCGGCGGCAAGCTGGTAACCACTGATGTCTGCAAGGATCGTCTTTGTTGTACGTTTGTCGAGGTCGAAGAAGCGAAGCGCCTGGCTCTTTGATTCAGAGCCGGTATTGGATGGCTGGAGAAAGATCAGTTTGCCATCGATGGCCTGAAGGTTATTATAATTTCCGGCATCCGCGGGTAATAAGATCAGCCTTGCTTCCAGCCCGTCGAAGTCGATGGATGTGGCGGGGATGGATGGTTTGGATGGAGGAGGGACAACGGGAGGTTTTGCTTTTTTGTCACTGGCTGCGGCGGCGGGGGCGCTTTCTTCTTTTATGGCCGTGGTATCATTCTTTGGATAAAGAGGAGAGGGTGTTGACTTTTGCAAT
>Ga0193716_1000584_pt1 | contig 22098 bp, 20 predicted proteins | sample U2c1metaG_FD_145901 | JGI IMG/M metagenome (GOLD analysis project Ga0193716, IMG submission 145901) | Soil microbial communities from a riparian zone of the East river system, Colorado, United States - U2c1 | ecosystem: Environmental > Terrestrial > Soil > Riparian zone | place: USA: East River...
TATGGCGCGGCTCCCTTCCCGACGTGTAACCGGTTCGCACTGGCGAGGGCCTGTAGTGGTCCGCTCAGGTCCAGCAAGTTCATCTGCTCGAAGGCCAGCAGCACCACTCGGCGTGCCTTCATACTGCTCTTTTTACTCATTTCTGGAACCCCGGGTATTCGAACGCTGCCGCTACCTCGTAGGCCGTGCTTCGGCCGTAGCGGGTGGTGATGCTGGCCAGCGCCTGGTCGAGTATGCGGGCCGGCGGCGTCGTGTCGAAGGCAGGCAGCATTACGTCTATACGCGGGGCGGCGCCTTTGATGCGTGCCGGCAGTATCGTCAGTCCCTGTTGCGTCAATACGGGAGCATCCGCTATCGCGAACGCCTGGCTGCGGCCCGTGCGCGAATACGCATCAGCCGTCAGCGCGAGCGCGATCTCGTCGATGCCCGGCGTGACATTGATGCCAACGCGTTGCGTGGAGTGGAACAGGCGGTTCGTGATCTGCATGGTGCTGACCGCGTCGAACATGGCCCCATGACCGCTCGAAAACCGCTCGCTGTCATGTGCGGGGCTCCAATCCGTTGTGCCCAACGTGCCCGCCACCGTTGCCGCGACGTCGTGGCCCGCGATTGCCTCGACGATCGCCAATGACATCGGCAGTGCCGCACTGATCCCGGCGCTGCTCGCGACGGGCCCGTCGACCACGTAGCGCGCGTTGTTGACCCAGCGCGTCTGTCGATACATGTCGCGTCGCATCGATTCCGAGGCCCAATGCGCGGTCGCGCGGCGCTGCCGCAGCAGGCCTGCCTCGGCCAGCACTATCGCGCCGTCACAAATGCTGACCATGGTGCTGCCCGTGTCCGCCTGCGCCTTGATCCAGCCGAGCAGCACCGGATTTTTGAACTGCACCATAAAGGGCACGATCACGTAGTCGGCGCCCTCGGGAAAGCGGGCATCGAACTGTGCAATCGTCGCCTGGGGTTCGATCTGCAGCGCCGGGCGCATCGTCACGGGACCCTCGCGCGTCGCGACCGCGATGACCTCGGCGACGCCCGAACGGGCCAGCACGCCATAGGGCACGACGAAATCCACCAGTTCGGTGCCGCTGTTCTCCGCGATCACTGCAACGATCGGCCGATCGCGGTGGAAGCGCGCGTGATAGGGCGCCATTGCTTCCGGCGACTCGGCAGGACTCCCGGTGGGAGCGGCGTTGGGCAGGGAGGAAGCGCGTGCTGTGGATATGCTCTCCAGCGTGACGCCTGTGAGGGCAATGGTCAGCAGCATTGAGAAGATGTATCGCATAGGACGGACTCGGTGGCGCGGCACATGCCGCGAGAGCCATGATGCTGGGGAGCATATTGGCTGGAAGGACGAAGAACAGTCAATTCCTGCCAATGCGTAAGGCCCGTCCCGACCACAAACTGCCGGGGTGTTAGGGTCGATTCTCACGTTAGCCTCCAATTGCTTCGAACTGTTTGCTTCCCAATTCAACTACCGGTCCGGTCAGTGTCTCGAGGAACGCCTTGATATCTTGAATCTGCGCTGGGGTCAGCCGGATGACCTGCCGCTCGCCCTGACTTTCGCCCGGGCGAGCCAACTCGCTGTGACCGATGATCGCAGCCGGTGATTGGGCGTAGTGCTCGATAACCTGATCCAGGGTCGAGATCTGCCCGGCGTGCATGTACGGCGCGCGTGCAGCGACATTGCGTAGGCTGGGTGTACGGAATGCACCCAGTTTCGTGGGATCATCCGTCGCCAGGTAGTGCAGCTCGGTGCATTGTTCGGGTCGGGCGTCACTGTAGCGACCCAGGCAATTGAATTCGTCCTGTTGCAACTTGCGCACGCCCACCGCGCGACCGGCATCGGGCGCAGTCGCATCGACCGGCGGCACGCCCGTATTGTGAAAGGCGTAATCGGTGAGCAGGGGGCCGTTGTGACACGTGGAGCACTGTCCCTGGTTCAGGAACAGGCGCAAACCGCGAACTTCCTGCGCAGTCAGGATCTGCTGCCCGTCACGGTTGCCCGCTGCAGTAGTCTCTGCATAGCGGTCGAAGCGCGTTTCGCCGTAGGAAATATTGCGTTCGTATGCGGCGATGGACTTGCCCATGTTCGCAAAGACGCGATTGACGCGCTCGCGCTGGGTATCCGTCAGGCCAGCCCAGTTGGCAAGCTCCACTTGAGTCCCATTCGGGCCGGCAGATTCAGGGAGCGGTCCGAGATCGGGCATCAGGCCGAATATCTGCTCATAGGCACTCAGATAGTGTGCGCGAACCCACTTGACCAGTGCGACACGGTTGCTACCGTGCTCCAGCCCATCCTCCCATGGCCCCAAGGCCTGCGACCAGAGGCTGTCCTTGCGTCCGTCCCAGAACAAGAACGGTAAGTGCGCGGCGCCCATGACGGGCATGGTGCGCCGACGGCCGGCACCCACGCCTTGTCCCCTGGGGCGGCCATCTTGGAACTGCGCGCCCGGCAGGTGACAAGTTGCACAGGCCACCTGTCTATTGCTGCTTAGGCCCGTGTCCTGAAACAGCTGCTTGCCCAAATTGGCAGCGGCCGGAAGCTGCTCGTAGGCGTTAGATGGATCGGGCGGCCGCTCGCCGGCCTCCGTCAGGCGCATAGATGCGATGGTCGCGATTTCGGTGGCGGACCAGGCATCGTGGACGCCCGCGGCGCGGGATGTGCTCGCGAGGCTGACCGAGAAGGTGATCACCACGACTGCAAAGGAAATGACCCGGTTCAGTGATGTCATGGCGCGCTCCGCTTAGATCTTGTGAGGCGATGCCACGACGGTGTTGAAGGTCACCGTGTCGGCGCCTTGCGGACCCTGGATGTTGAGCTTGATCACCCACCAACCCGTCATGCTGAATTTCATGCCGTCGAGCCGATAGGTTCCGTTCCCGAGCTCATTGGAGACTCGCGGCTTCGTCGGCAGGCCGTGGCCATGCTGCGGCATGCCGCCATCGACGGTGAACAGCGCGCCGTGAACAGGTGCGCCAGCGGAGTCCGAGAGCTTCACGGTCCAGCTGTGGATCTGATTGATCGCGGGTACCGTTGCTGGCGGTACCAGCGCGACCCCATAGGCGCCGGTCGCGGAAGCCTTGGCGAGAGAGAGGTCCAGGTTGGCGGGCCGTGTGGCGCAGGCGGTCAAGCCCAAGGCCGTGAGTGCGAAGAGTGCTGAGGTGAGTCGGATTTGGTGAGACATGTTCTTCTCCAGTTGGGTCGTAAAGTGGTGGTTCAGGCGGAGGTGAACAACGCGGCAATGCTCAGCAAGGTGATGCCGGTGAGAGCGATGGACAGCAGCGCAGAGAGGATGTATCGCATGGGGCGGACTCGGTGGCGCGGCACTTGCCGCGAGAGTGATGATGCTAGGGAGTGCATTGGCTGGAGGGACTACTAACAGTCAATTCCTGCCAGTCCGTCCGGTCCGCCGCGTGCCGCATCAATCACGCGCCGCAGGTCTGCGGGCACCGGCATCGGCCGAAGGCATTGACCGCGCTGCCGCCGGTGTTTCCCGTGGGCAGGATGCCGACGATCGTGAGGGACCCGGCCATTCAATGTTGCTACTAACCGTTTCGAGCAGGCCAGAGAAGAACGAGCCTCTACATAGCTGCCGTACCTACTCAGAGCCCGGATTTAGCGGCGACAGATTCGCAGGTGTCCGACTACTGACAGTCGTGACCCATTGTGGCCGGTCAGTAACGACCGGCCTAGGGCAGGCCACTGGCCAGTGACTGCCGAGCGAATTTTAGCGCCCGCGCTTGAACGCGCACTTCAGCCACGACGGCGCCGCGACACTAGAGGCGCTGCGCAGACAAACTTGTTGGCCTCAGCCTCCTCAAGCATCCATCGACCCATGGCCTCATACGAGACTGGCGCCCAAGAGTTCAGAGCGCCGCCCCAATCGGCCGCGCCCACGGGAGGCTCATTCCTTCCCCGTGAGTTGAGGCCACCCCGGACCAGCGTCCAGCGCAGCGAAGAAAACGCGCGGCTACCGAGAGCATCGATGACAGCTTGTTGTTCTGAAGCCCCGCGGCCCATCGCGCCTGGCACCCATGAGAAGAAACGCAATATCCGGCTCGCGGGGCTTCCCGGCAGCGACGCGAGCAGCGTGTTGATCACTACAATTCGGTCGACGCCGGCAGCTAACATTGACTCCTCAACTGCATTCATGTTTGCCGAGAGCAAGGCTGAGCGATCAGCGCTCGTCGAAGTCAGTCCTATGGCGGTGAGCACGGCGTCCGCGCCGGCAAACGCTTCCGTGAGCGCGGGTCGATCGGCGAGAGAAGTGACAACCGCCACGCGTGAGCCGCTGGGAACTTCGGCGATGCGATTCGGCCGCGAGCGGACTATCGCAGTGAACTGGACTCCCTCGGCCTTGCACACGCTTAGAATGCCTTGACCCAGTCCGCCCGCAGCGCCGAGAACCGCCACGCGGCGGGGCAGGCGACGAACGAGCTTATCAGCAGATATCTCTTGCACTCCTAATTGTCCATTTGAGGCGGCGACCCATAGGGTGGCGCTGTGCGTGTTGTTAGGTAACAACGGACTTCTTCCGGAATGAAAATGCCAGGTACGCGATATAGGCTCCAATCAGAACATCAACCGACGCGCAGAATTCAGGCCACCACGTTGGAGCACCAGCATTGACAAAAAAGAAGTTGTGAGAAAAATCGTAGGCGGCATGCATGATATAAGCGAAGGCTAGCAATAGCAGGGTGACAAGCGATTTGACCTTGTAGGCGATATAGGCAACCGCCAGAAACGCCAGGCTCACCACAAGTTCCCTAAGCAATGCAGCGGAATCGGATCCGTAGACCGCAAAAATCCAATAGTTAACGGGAAACTCAGCCAGAAGAACTGGGTACGCCCACTTGGTTTGTTCCAGCCCCCAGGCTTTAAAGAGCAGTACCACGACAACCGCACTGACAACCCCAACTGCTAATGCGTAAATGTTCATCTTTGTCGACTCTCAGGTAATCAACGACTGGCGCCCCGACATGTCCAACAAAGTCGCCGCGCTTTCAAGCCGGCATGATTCTGCTCTCATCGAACCCTTTCTTCTGGCGTCTCGCGGTCCATCGATGGCGTTGTTGCTAATGCCGTAGCCGCGCCGTTTATTGGATACTGTCCTGGCACAATGGTCGGCGACAGAGGTTGGTACTGAGCGCCATACATTCCCGGTGTCACCGAGCCCAGCCTCGTAAACTATGGTGACCAACCCGTGGCACTCGGTATGCATTGACGAGTCGGCCATCGGCAGGATCTCGAGGCAGTTGGCGCCGCCGCTAGCAGCGACACCGGAACAACGGCGACGGTCTTCACAATTAGGTTCATGGTTGCACTGGTTCAGTCGTGGGTTCTGAAGTCCACTCGGGCCGCTCATCGAACGGCCCGGGTGAAACGCCTGTCGTCAGGCCCCGCACTTGCAAGACGGCGTGCAGGTTGCACCTGGCCGGCACTGGCACGTGGAACCGCACTTGCAGTTCGGCCCACAAGCGCACGAAGCCGTGCCCGTATTGGAGTCAGTGCCAGCGGCAGCCTTGGCTAAGTCAAATTTGTTCGTGGATGAGTTCATTTGATGATGTTCCTGTGGTTTGGTGATTGAGCGCGGCACACACCGCATGAATCATCATGCTAGGCATCGCGGTGGCTGAAAGGACAACGAACAGTCAATTACTGCCAACCTGCCGCCTCGTCCTTGGACAGAGAACGAAGGGATCGTGAGCGGAATACTTTTGCTCTAGACGATAGGGTGGCGAAAAGCGGACATCAGCGACCGCCCGGCGCGTGACAGAGGATGGGCGCTGATGGAGCGTGAGCCGCGGCTACCGATCCGTCGCGCCCCGCTTGCGGCGCGTGGCTACCTGAGCGCTTCGACCCTTTCAGCATCTATCGCCGTCTATCGCGTCTAAGCGGAAGTTTTTGGCGGTAGATTTGACGGTAAGTTTGGCGAACCCTCAGTAGAAGTGTCGTTATTTCAGGTACTTAGAAGTGCCGGAGACGATTGAGTGGGAGTAAGGATCTATCGCCAGCCGCTCCACGGGGCGTCCGCGCCGATTTCGCACCACTTACCCGGCTCCAGTCCTTCCACACTTACCTTACCGATGGCCGCGCGTATCAGGCGGAGCGTCGGAAACCCCACCTTTGCCGTCATGCGCCGCACCTGGCGGTTCTTTCCCTCACGTATCGTGAGCTCAATCCACGCCGTGGGAATTTTCGCCCGATAGCGGATGGGCGGATGGCGGGGCCACAGTTCTTGCGGTTCCTCGATGAGATTCGCGTTCGCCGGCTGCGTCGTGAAGTCGCCGAGGCTCACGCCTTTGCGCAGATGATCGAGCGCAGTTTGAGACGGAGAACCTTCCACCTGCGCCCAGTACACCTTCGCTATCTCGTGCTTCGGCTCCGCGATGCGCGCCTGCAAGACGCCGTCGTCGGTGAGCAGCATCAGGCCCTCGCTGTCGGTATCGAGGCGTCCGGAGGGATATACGCTTCTCACGTCGATGTAATCCGCCAGAGTCTTGCGGCCCGGCTGCGGGCTGAATTTACAGGCGACACCGAACGGCTTGTTGAAGGCGATGAGCACGCGGGCGCGTTCAGGCCAGCGCCCGCTCGATCAAATTCGGCGGCACAGTTGTGCGTGGCACAGCGTCAGCCGCGCGGCGGCGAGCCCCTTTGCTGATAACAGGCGCGCGTTGCTCGAACCATTCGCGTACGTCGAGATCTAGTCCGATGCCGTGCATGTAGTTGTACAGCGCTTTCTTGAGCGCCACACCAAACACATCGTGGTCGATGCCGGTGGCGTCCGTGAAATTGATATCGTTGTTGGCGAATGTGGTCCGGAGCGGCGGAGTCAACGTCACGCCGTACAGTTCCGGATGTTTGGCGACCGGCGAATGCACGGTGCAGGTGAAGCGATGGAAGAAACCCGATTGTATGCAGCCGGCCGCGAACAGTTGGCGAACGTATTCCAGGGCGTCGACGGTGTCTTGCGCGGTTTGAGTGGGGAATCCGTACATCAGATAGGCGTGTACGAGGATTCCCGCGTCGGAGAAGGCGCGCGCCACCCGCGCCACTTGTTCGACCGACACTCCCTTCTTCATGAGTTTGAGCAGGCGATCCGATGCCACTTCCAATCCGCCGGTGACGGCGATGCAGCCGCTTTCGGCCAGTAGTCGGCAAAGGCCGGCATCGAATGACTTCTCGAAACGAATGTTGCCCCACCATGAGATATCCAGTTTCCGTTGCAGCAGGGCGTTCGCAAGCGACTTGAGTGCCTTGGGCGGAGCGGCTTCGTCGACGAAGTGGAATCCGGTTTGCCCGGTTTCGCGAACTAGAGACTCGATTCGACCGATGAGCACCTCGGTAGTCGCCGCGTCGTAGCGCGAAATGTAGTCAAGGTTTACATCGCAGAAGCTGCATTTCTTCCAATAACAGCCGTGTGCGACCGTCAGCTTGTTCCACCGGCCGTCCGACCAGAGGCGGTGCATGGGGTTGAGCATGTCTAGAAGCGACAGATAGTCGTCCAGCGGCAGGCCCGCGTAGGTGGGCGTGCCGCTTTCAGAGAAAGCGATATCGGGTTCTCTGAAGTCGACGTACTGATGCTTGCGCGTATACGTGCGCACCAGCTGATCGGGCGGGCGCTTGTTTTGCAGGTGTTCGATGAGTGCAAGCAGCGGACGTTCGCCGGCATCAAGCGTTATGAAATCGAAATAGTCGAAAACACGCGGCTCGTTCATGGTGCGCAGCTCTGTATTGCAATAACCACCGCCCAATACCGTGACGACGGATGGGTGGATTTGCTTGGTGGCTTGCGCGATGCGAAAGGCGCCGTAGACGTTGCCCGGAAAAGGCGCGGTGATCAGCACCAAGTCCGGTTGATACTTAGACAGGGCTTCGAGTGTCAGTGCATGCAGGGATGCATCTACCAGGTTGTGCGGCGCACTGAGCGCCGTTTGCAGCTGATCGAACGCCGGTTGGCTCGCCGCCAGCGATTCTGCATAGCGCACGAACTCGAAGCGCGGGTCGATGGCATCCCGGATGACGTCCGCGAGGTCATTCAGATAGAGGGTGGCGATGTGCTTGGCGCGATCCTGCAGTCCCAGCGCACCAAAGGCCCAGTCTAGCGCGTCGCCTGCGTGTTGCTGGTTGTCGATGTAGTGCTCGAGCGATGCAAAGCGCGGGCCTTCGGGCAGGTAATGCCTCGAAGCGATACGGTGAGCCAGGCTGGGATCACGGCCTTGCAGAAATCGAATGGCCGGCGAGATTGTATTGCGGTAGGACTCGAAGTGCTTGGCAAAAAACTGCGTGGCTACCGTGTGTTTTTTGCGAGGCAGCGTACTGGCTTGCCGGTGAATAGCCTCCACGCCCTCCACCGACAGCAACTTGAGCGCCAGGGCGATGGAGAGATCTGCCTGTTCCGCATTGAACCCGCGCGAGCGCAGGAATCCCGTGAGATACGCCGTCGACGGATACGGCGTATTGAGCTGAGTCATCGGCGGAATAATCGACAGAATGCGCATTTCTCAGGATTGGGATTAAGATTGGGTCATGGAGTTTACCCTCGATTTCCCCTTTATTCGCGACATACTAAAACAGGAGCACGCGCGGGCACGTGACGAGATCCGAGACTTGGGAGTACTCCGCGCGCTCGAGAGTTCTCAGCAGCGCCATGACGCTCGGATTGCCGCTGCCCCGGATGTCGGCACGCTGGCCTGTCGAGCGGGTTGCACGTGGTGCTGCTACTTCACGGTGGATGTTCGTGCCGCTGAGATCTTCAGAATCCTCGATTTCGTCGAACAGTCGTTCACGCTTGAGGAGAAGGCCCGCGTCTATGCGGAGGTGCGCGCCAACAGCGTGGCGATCAGGAAGCTGGGCGAGGGCGAACGAGTCACTCGCAACGTAAAGTGCCCGTTTCTGAACGAAGCACGATGTAGCATTTACGCGGCACGGCCCCAGTCGTGCCGCAACTATCACGCGACGAATGTGGCAGGGTGCCGGCAATCCTACGAAGAGCCCGAAAACCTGGACATCGACCCGGATTTCGCGCCCGGCGTGTACCAGGCAGGCGTCGCTCACGTCGAGGCGGTCAGCACAGCGATGTGCGACGCGGGCTACGACGCGAATGCGTACGAGCTCAATTGCGGGCTCGAGGCCGCCCTTTCGGAGCCCGGTGCGCGCGGGCGTTTCGAATCCAGGCTAAAACCGTTCACCGGCCTCAGCGGCGAGGAAGTACCCGCTGAGTTCGATGATCTGGGGCCCCGAAAACCCGATAGGGCGTAGGGGCGGGCTGCGTGTGCAACCACCATGATGGCTAAGGCAAAGTGCGAGCGGGCGTCAGGAAGCTTTGGGCGTTGTCATCACCGACGCCCCAGAGCGGCCGCCGCTGCCTTCAGCGCCGCTCTCACGCAGTCACATCGCCACTTTATCCAGGAACACTCATATGTCGCGCATCTTCATTTCCGGTTCGTCAGCGGGTCTCGGTCTCATGGCTGGCGAACTGCTTGTTCAACAGGGGCATCAAGTTGTCCTGCATGCCCGCAACGCTGCGCGCGCCGAAGACGCACGCCTCGCGCTACCCCGAGCCGAGGCTGTTGTCGAGGGCGACCTCGACACCATTGCGGGAGCCAAGGCGGTCGCGGAACGCGTCAACGAATTCGGTCGCTTCGACGCGGTGATTCACAATGCCGCGGTCGGTTATCGCGAGAGCCACATCCTCACCAAGGACGGTCTCCCGCATGTCTTCGCAATCAATACGCTGTCCGCGTATATCCTGACCGCATTACTCGAAAGGCCGAAGCGGCTTGTGTATCTCAGCTCCGGGATGCACCACCATGTCGATGCCAACCTCGACGATATTCTCTGGAAGAAGCGCCGCTGGGACGGTTCGGCAGCATACGCTGAGAGCAAGCTCCACGATGCGATGCTTGCCTTCGCCGTTGCGCGACGTTGGCCAAGCGTTTCGTCAAACTCGCTGGAACCCGGTTGGGTACCGACCAAGATGGGTGGCGCCGGCGCGCCCGATGACATGGGACAGGCGCATCTGACCCAGGCTTGGCTTGCCTCCGGGGATGACCCCAAGTCACGGGTGACCGGAAAATATTTCTATCACCTGAGGCGAAGGGAGCCGAATCCGCAAGCCCACGATCCGGCACTGCAAGATCGCCTCATCGCGATCTGCGCCGAGATTTCGGGCGTGACCCTGCACACTTGAGCCGACGCTTGCGGCCAGCCACGGGCGAGCAGCGCCGCTTGCTGCAACGTAATACGTTGGACGAGCGGGTCTGTTTCGCTGCGCCGTTCTTGAAGTATTGCGATAGCTCAGCCAGCCGCCTTGGGCTGGCATCGAATCCATGGCTCGCAGGGCCGCCGAAGGGCTGCATCAGCGTGAAATCGTTGTCTGCGCCAGACCGGCAATCCATTCGCTCGGCCTAAAGCTGTGATTGATCAAACGAAGGCGCCGCGGAAGGCCACGCCCAATTGCATCGCCAAGGCATCAAGATTTTTATCGACCGTCCAGAGCAAGGTGTCCGGAGTGAGAAGCACGGATGCAAGCAGAGATATATCGACTGCCCCGCAGCCCAAGTCTTGAAATTGCTCTCTCTCGATCAGTTCAAGCGTTTCTTCGGTCGTCGCGATGACGGATTGCTGCAGCTTCTTGAGGTCGCCGAGTGTGCGCCCACGCGGAGACGGGGGTGTAGCGCAGGCGAGCTCCAACACGATCAGCGGATGACACAAAACCTGGTCCGTCGCCAACAGCGATTGAAGTACCCCGTTGGATTTGCGGAAGTGCGCAACCCAGACGGACGAATCCGCTAGTACGGCGGTCAACGGCTTGGAACGCTATGCGGGCCGGCGACGCGGAATCATCTTCATCTTGGGTGATTTGCCGCCGAGAGCGGAAAGTCGCTTCCCCGCTTGAACGCGGACGAACACATTCATCGCTTCGCGAAACAAGTCGGCCTTGTCCATTCCGGGGTCTGCGACCTCGAGCGCTCGTTGATAGAGATCATCATCAATGGTAACGGTGGTTCGCAAGGTCACGTCCTTTTACGCATCAATAATGATGTATTATAGCATCAATAGTAGAGTACACTGCGCCGAAATTTCTACGGCGAATGTTGCGATTTGTGCAGCAGTTGATCCGGGCCACTGGTGCGTTGCTTTCACATGAGGCAATTTAACCGCGGGCTGAGAATAATTCGTTTGACGTCAAAACCAGCTGATTTTCAGCGAATTGCACCACTTGGCCGTGACCCAGGCCGAGCTTGAACTCATAGGAATTGCACCCATATAAGGTGGGACGACGTGTGGCCACTCCCAGGCTGCACCATTTTTGAGAGAGTGAACATGCTTGGACTAATTGCCCGCTGGGGCCACAACGTTTTAATTACCACAATGGCCTTGTTGACGATCGCGATGGTTGTCTTCTTGGTTCGATAACCATCAAAGCGGGCGCCGCCTATGAGCTATTAGAGCGGCTATTTCTGGCCTGCCTGTAGGGATTCAGCCATCTTCTGGTGAATCAGATTGACAGCCTTCAATGGACGAAGCATGACTTTGAACTCGGTTATCTTTCCGGCTTCGTTCCACTTGATCATGTCGACTCCATTGACGGTGATTCCATCCAGATTCACCTCGAACTCCAGTATGGCGTCCTGATCGCCCTGCAGTTCACGGACGTAGCGAAATGATTCGTTGAAAAAGACGTGAAAGGCCGCTGCGAGGTATTTCTTCGTGATGGCTTTTCCGACTTGGGGTGTATGCACTACCGGTGAATAGAATACCGCTTCGTCGGCAAGGAGCGCGTCAAGCCCTTGGGTATCGCGTTTCTCGACGAGGAGGTGCCACATTTCGATTGGGCCAGACGACATGAACATTCTCCGGAGAAACGGTGGTGTGAAGATATCATGCTAGGATTTCAAGTAATTTAGAATCCTCGGGGGAAATCTTGGCTGCTTCCGCCCTCTCCCAACCGTCCCGTATCGTAATGATGGACGCGGTAACGCTGGCCGATGCGATTCGCGCCCGGCAGGTGTCGTGCGTGGAAGTCATGACTGCGTATCTGGATCACATTGACAAGATCAATCCGCGGGTCAATGCCATCGTCGCTCTGCAGGATCGCGTGTCGTTACTGGCTCAGTCCGAGGAGCGAGACAGGCGCCTTGCTTGTGGTGAGTTGATGGGGCCGCTACATGGCTTCCCGTTGGCGGTGAAGGATCTCATGGCCGTCAAGGGTATCCCCATGACCATGGGCTCGCCCATCTTCAAGAACTTCGTACCGGAAGCTGACGACATCATGGTGGAGCGGCTGCGGAAAGCGGGCGCTATATTCATCGGCAAGACGAATACGCCGGAATTCGGCTTAGGTTCGCATACGTACAATTCGGTCTATGGGCCTACGCGCAACGCTTACGATCAAACTCGTTCGGCGGGTGGTAGTAGCGGCGGTGCGGCCGTCGCTCTCGCGTTGCGCATGCTACCCGTCGCGGACGGCAGCGATTTCGGCGGGAGTCTTCGCAATCCGGCGGGCTGGAATAACGTCTTTGGCTTTCGTACCAGCACGGGACTGGTGCCTAACAGCGCGCTAGACGGCTGGTTTCCATCCATGAGCGTTGTCGGCCCGATGGCACGCAATGTACCGGACCTGGCGATGCTGCTCTCGGTTCAGGCCGGCTATGACGCTCGGACGCCGTTGTCCACCCGCGGTGACAGGGGGGTATTTCAGCGGCGCTTGGAATCTGATTTGAAGGGAAAGCGGATCGCGTGGTCCGGGGACTTCAAAGGCCATCTGCCCTATGAGCCCGGCGTGCTCGACGTTTGCACGCGTGCGCTGAAAGTCTTTGAGTCCATGGGCTGCGTCGTGGAGGAAGCTCAACCCGACTATTCGATCGATGCCGTCTGGCGAGCATGGTTGACGCTGCGCGCATGGCAGACCGGCGGAAGCCTGCTCACTTGCTACAACGATCCTGAAAAGCGTGCGCTGTTGAAACCGGAAGCCATCTTCGAGGTTGAAAGCGGACTGAAGCTTACGGCTTTTGAGATTTCCGCCGCTTCGGCCGTACGCACCGCGTGGTATCAAGCGGTACGGCAGTTCTTCGAGAAATATGATTACTTCATTGTTCCGACTGCGCAGTTATTTCCATTCGACGTCAATCTGCATTGGCCACGGGAAATTGCGGGAGAGAAGATGCAGACGTATCACGAATGGATGAAAGTGGTACTGCCTATCACTATGAGCGGTTGCCCGGCCCTTGCCGTGCCTGCCGGATTTGGCAATGGCGGCTTGCCTATCGGCATTCAAATCGTGGGGCCGATTCACGCTGAATTGGCTTGTCTTCAGTTGGCTTACGGATATGACACGGCGACCAGCTGGTCGACTAAACGTTTGCCGGGGTTACTTGGCTAACGACGATATCAAAATCCGCCTTCGTTGCCGGAGGTCTATGCCCCTTATTCCACGAGATTGACGCCGGAGCCCCCCATCTCCTTGGGCATGTCCTTGAATTTTGGCTTGCCATCCCGAATCGGCAGCACCGTTTCCTGATAATGCACATGCACGCCGGGTTCGAACTTCAGTTTTGGCAGCATTGCTGCGTAGATGTCCACGAGCCCCATGGTCGGATGTTCGGTGAACAGGTGTCCACCGCATTTCTGGCACCACTTACGAAAGCTGATGGGCGTCTTGTTGTAGGTGCCGATGCTGGCTGCGCCCTGAGTGACCTTCAGCGCCTGCGGGTTCCACAGGCTAAACGCGTTGACGGGCCCCGCTGACCAGTGCCGGCAGGACTCGCAGTGGCAGTACCCCATCCCGGCCGGTGCGCCGGAAACTTCGAATTGCACTTCGCCGCAAAAGCAGCTGCCCTGGTAGCGGTTTTCAGTACCCATTGTGCATCTCCTCTGTAATATTCAGCGAACTTCGATGGTTGCGGTTCTACTTTTCACCGCCCGTCCGAGTACTCAAGTGTTTTGAGATCAGTAGCCGGATTGGTGGCCATGACTACTGAGCCATGCTCGGATCAATCGCCTCGGCGAATGCGATGCTGTTGCCGTCAGGATCCTTGATCATCAGTACCTTGACCTGGGGGCCGCGTAAGGGCTCGCCGGCATCAATCCCACATTCCCTCAGATCGTCGATCTGTTGATCGAGGTCACTCACCGCAAGTGTCACCGAGCCTTTGCCGGCCCGCTCAGGAAGCTGATAAACCTGCAGCCATCCGCCGCGCTCGAATTTCCACTCCGCCACTTCGGACATGGGCTTCGAATCCGCGGCCCGGCCGAGCAAGCGCTCGTACCATGGCGATGCAGATGCAAGATCCTTGACTGGGAGACTGGCAATGGCGTTGCGAATTGACATGGCGAATTTCCTCTTCGATATGTCAGCGAGGCTAGCCACGATGGCAGTGCGTGTCTGTAGGACCACGCCGCGGCTGTGATATCTCCGCATGCGCAAACCGCAAACCAGGCGCCGCGCACCGGCGTTGCTCTCAGGCTAGCGCGGCGCCGGAATCTTCTTAGCTGTGGTGTCCGGATCGGCTCCGAATCGCGCCATTCGGCTGACGAGCTCCGGCGGAATCTCCGTTGCGCGGCCGAGTTCCGCGGAAATGAAGACCAGCACCTGCCGTGCGGTCATGCGAAGTTCGCCGTGATGCGATGCCTCGATACGAAGTTCACACGAGGTTCGGCCCACCTTGGTCGTCCAAAGATTGAAGGTGAGTCGATCGCCATAACGCGTCGGCTTGGGAAAATCGACCGTAAAATGCACGGAAGGAGTCAAGATCTGTTTGTGATGAAACAGTCCGGGCGCACTCGCGGTGAGGCCGTCTTCGAACCAGTCCTCGACGAAATCGCTGATCATCTCGAAATATCGCGGGTAGAAAACCCACCCCGCGGCGTCGCAATGCCCAAAACGCACCAGAATCTCACGCTGAAATGCCGACATCGATGCCCCGCCGCAGTCACGAATATCCCAGAGTATAGCGGGAGTTCACCGGCGATCGGCAAGTCATCGCCCGCCCGCCCGCGGTGCTCCGCAGGCGGGCCCTGACAGTGGTTAGTGAACCGAGGCAACCAATAGTTCGGCCTCGATGATCAGCAGTTCAGCTTGACGCTTGTCGATCGACTTATTGTCGAACGCCACGCTTTCCAGCATGTCGATCATCTTCTGGGCGATCTTGTTGCGCGTATTGGTCAGTTCCGTCAGTTTCGCCTCCAACTTGGCGTAAGTCGCGTCATCGCCGGTGAGCGCGTCGGTGGAGATCGCAAAGGTCTTGCGGCCAAGGCGGCCGACCGGGGCATTGATGTCCTTGTAGGCTTGAGCCAGGCGCGTGATGACGTTCCTGTCGCCTTGCTTCCCTCGAAGCACCGCATTGTCCTGCAGTACTTCGAATAGCACGCGACCGTCATGCGCGTAATCATCCTTGAGCCCCACCAGACCCATGATCGTCGGACGCGTGTCGGTGTGATCGCTGAAGATTGCATCGGTAGGTCCTGCATGCTGGACGCCGGGTCCAACCAAGCCGAGCCAGGTCTTCGTGATCTGCTCCTGGAAGTCGCCGTGATTCCAGGCGAAGCCGCCGTGACCCTCCAACGTGACGCAGGCGGGCGCCTCGTCGCACGAATCAGTGCCGCTGGCGAAATTGAAGTAATTGTCGTTGGCGAACATGACAAAGGTTGGCGTTCGATTCGGATCCGAGGTCACCATGTGCAGGAAGCGCTGCTCGGTTTGATCGGCCAGAGCTTGTGCGATCTTGTCCGTATTTCCGGTAATGGGATTGACCGCCGTTAGAGCGCCCACGTCGCGTTCGAGCTGCCGGGTAATGGGATCGGTTTGTCCGGGATTGCCATTGATGTAGAAGGTCGGAGCCGAGTCGGAATGCACCGAGAACGGCGTGGTGTTGCTCGCCTGCGTAGCCAAGAGACGGCTCAGGTTCGCATCGATCTCACCGATCTGCTGATAGGTGCAAGGAACGTGGATGCCGTCGCAATTGGCGGGCGAGGGTGCTCCGCCGACAAACTTGTCGTTCTCATCCGCAGTCACGACGAACAGAGTGTTGTCCTTGGTGATGCCGTCGTGCGCAAGCCGCGCAAAGAACTTTCCGAATGCCTCATTCGCGGCCGCAAGCTGCGCGACGTACCCAGCCTCTCCCGGACCGAATGTGCCGGTACTGGCATGGTTGTCGTGCATGTCCTCAATGTAGCCGTACACCACCGGTATGCCCGCTTCGAGCATTGTGGCGAGATAGCCCAACGTTTGCGATGCCGAAGGATTGAAGGTATTTGGGAATCCGGGGTTGCCGCTGGCGTCTGCAATCACATTGCCGTCGATATCCTTGACCGGTCCGTGCGGCGAGACTGCAGGTTGAACGTTTACGCTGCCAAAGAGCGCATTGAAGCCTTGGTATCCGCCCGGTTCGTCCGTCAATACGTCCGGCTTGCCCTTGGCGCAGATATGACTGGATTGCGCGCAGTGAACCGCGATCCCCAAGAAATCAGCTTTTGCCTTCGTCGGATTGCTGGTCGCCTCTGCAGCTTCGGGAGATCCGTTGCCAAAAACATTCGTGACATCGGTGGTGATGTTTTCGAACTCTATGTTGGCGATTGAAAATGCGCCGACATCGCAGCCCGCGCGGGTGAACGGCACCCAGGGTGCCGGATGAATCTTGCCTTGTTGGTCGACCATCACGGGAATCGAGACCGGCGTCGTCTCCAGGGGGTCGGTCCAGTATTCAAAGGTGCTGGGGAATGAAGCGGTACCCGTGGGCTTGAAGAACGGCAGGCTGTTGCCGATGGGCGCGCCCATCTTCTCTCCATACACGCCGGTGAGTGTGGTCAGAATATCGACCGAAGTATGCGATATCAACGGAGTATGGTGATCGGTGAGGACTGTGCCGTTGTCGACCAGAAAGTTCCGCAGGTTCGACATCTGTTCGAGGTCGCTGGGAATATTTTGCAGGTCGCGTCGAAAGTGCACGTTATCGAATTGAATATAAACAACGTGCTGTATTCGATTGTTATCGGAGTGCAGCTGGCAACCGCCATTGCCGCCATTGCCGCCATTGCCGTGGCCGCCATTTCGGAAGTCATTTCCCGGCTGAGCGAGCACGCTTGCGCTCACCAGCGCTGCGGCCGCCAGAAATCCCGTCGCGATCAATCTTCTTCCTTGCATGTTCGTTCTCCCCTTTGTGCTGATGGTGGACCGCGGGATTGTTCACTCATGTGTTTACGTCACAAAGGCATATTGATTACATCGCCGTGACACCGACGGCGATTTGCCGCAGAGTGGATGGCGTCGCGACTTCACAGGGAGAGAACGTGCAAAAATTTCAATTCGAAGGATCCGCCGCCGCGATCACCGGTGCGGCGAGCGGCATCGGTCGAGCCCTTGCCTTTGAGCTGGCCGCCAGAGGCTGTGATGTTGCGCTCGCCGACCTGGACGAGGCGGGCTTGGAATCAGCCGCGAAAGAAATCAGCGCAACCTACCCGCGACGAGCCACCACTCGCCGTGTTGATGTATCCGATCCGACGCAGATCCAAGATTTTGCCTTGTCCGCAGTCGCCGACTTCCCCTCGCTGAACATCCTCATCAACAATGCCGGCGTTGCGTTGCTGGGCCAATTCGATGAATTCGATCAGGCGCAAATGGCGTGGCTGATGGACATCAATTTTTGGGGCGTGGTACGCGGAACGCGCGCCTTCATGCCGCATCTTCAAAGCCGCCCGCAGGCGCATATCGTTAATATTTCGAGCATTTTTGGAATCATCGCGCCACCGGGTCAGTCCGCTTACTGCGCGTCGAAGTTTGCGGTTCGCGGTTTCTCGGAGGCTCTGCGCCACGAGCTGGCGATGAGCAACAGCACGTTGAGGTTGTCTGTGGTCCATCCCGGCGGCGTGAAGACCAACATCGCGCGCAAGGCGCGCGCGGGAGCTCACTTGCGCGAGAGTGTCAGTTCGACGGAGCTGGGGGATCGGTTCGAACAGTTGGCGCGCACCACTCCTGCGGCGGCTGCACAGCGCATCGTCCGGGGTATTGAGCGAAATGAACCTCGCATCCTCATCGGCCGTGACGCACAGTTCCTCGATATCATCCAGCGCTTCAGGCCTGCAGGTTACTGGGCGCTGCTGGCTCGTGCCTTCAAGCGGATGTCGGTCTAGGGCTCATTTCGCCTCGAGTTCCCTCAACAGATCTTTCGCGCCATACACCTTTTCGAGCGCCTCGCGAATGATTGCCGGGTGTACGCCGACGGCGCGGTTGATCGCAGGATTGAACCAGTAGCGACCTGCGATCGAGTGAATGTTGCCGTCGAACATCAGGCCGACCAATTTTCCCTCGGCATCGATCAACGGACTTCCCGAATTCCCGCCCACGATGTCATTGTTGGTCGAAATACAAAATGGAGTGCTCATATCCAGTTGAGCTTTTGCCCTCATCCAGCTGTCCGGTATCTTGAACGGCGAGGACCCGGTGGCCCGTTCGAACGCCCGATCCAGATGGGTGAACGGGTCCACCGTCGCACCATTTTCGATCCATCCTTGCACCGCACCGTAGTTGAGCCGAAGTGTGAATGTTGCATCCGGATAGGTATCGGTTCCGTAGGCGCTGAAACGCGCTGCGGCAATCCTCCGCGACGCCGCAGCGATGGGCGCCTCGACCTCATCCTCGTATTGCTTGCGGATGCGGCGGGCATCGGCATCAATCGAGCGCACCAATTCGATCATCGGATCATGGGACGCCGCTACAGCAGTCCTGCCCCCGTCCCATAGCTTTTTGCGGAATGCGGCATCATCGAGTTTGGTCTCGGCAATGAGCCGAGTCGCCAACTCATCCGGCGATTCCTTGCTCATCAATCTGCGCACTACGGGGTGATCGGGGCCCAGCCATTCACGCATGCGCTCGAGCGAAAATGACAGGGTCATTTCCTCGAATTCAGGGAAAACCGGAACTCGCGCGTACAGGTCGCGCTGCAAAAGGGGCAGGGCGGTGTCGCTGAACTCTCGCAGCCGATCCTTGTTGGGTTTCGGCCGTTCATCGCCGCCTCTCAGCAACAGGCGCGCATTACGGAACAGTGCACTGCCGAAGCCCGCCCCATTTTCGATGAATATATAGGGAAGGTAGAGAGCGCGTTCTCGATTCGATGCCGACGCGATTTCAGCCCACGGATCGATGCCTTCGAGTCGCGCGACGGCGCGCAATTCTTGTTCTGCTTTGGATTTGCTGGCCAAAAAAGCATCGTCATTGAGCGCATCGAGCTCCTTTCGGCGCACTTTGATGCCGTTCTGCAGGCTGTTGAGCGGTGCCAGCACAATGCGCTCTTCGCCGACATTGGATTTGCCAAACTGAATATAGCGTCCACGCAGCTCAGACGCCCGCATTAACGTGATGGGCAATGTCACGTCGCGATCGAATTCGAGTTGCGCACGCGTCTGCAGGCGGGCGGTTGAGCCGGGCGCGCCCGAAACGAATACCAACTGATTGGCGCTTGGACCGGCAAAATCGATTTGCAGATAGTGGGGCGTCTTCGCGGGCTTGTCGTCCTCATAGGCGCGGAGCATCGAGAAATCCAAAGTCCAGCGCGGAAATTGAAAGTTGTCCGGATCCCCGCCAAATGAGGCGATGTCGGCCTCCGGCGCAAACACCAGGCGAAGATCTGCGTAGCGCTTGTACTTATAGAGGTAGTACTGGGCGCCCTGATACAGCCGCACCGCTTGGCACTCGAGCTTGCCGGACTTCGATTTGGCGCTTGCTTGTTGACAGGCCTGTTCCAGCGAAGTCAGTAATTTTTTACGTGCATCGTTGGCCGCCGCCTCGCCGAGCCCGGAATCGGCCCTTTGGACTTCCTCCGTGATGTTCTCTGTGCTGACGAGAACGTCGGCATGTTGTGCCGGGCAACGCAGTTCTTCCTTGCGGGTCGGCGCGCTGAAGCCGAGTTCCAGCAAGCTTTTCTCCTTCGATGAAAGCTCCGCAAGGCACGACTCGATGCAATGGTGATTCGTGAGAATCAAACCCTCGGGCGAGACGAACGATGCGCTGCAATTGGTCAGCCGGAGTGTCGACAACCGCACATGCTCGAGCCACGCAGGCTTGATGTCCGCGCCGAAATCCCGTTTTACCGTGGCCGATGGGAAGTTATCGAACGTCCACATTCCCTCGTCGGCATGTGCGGGTAGAAACACTGCGCTCGCGGCAAGCAGTACCAGTCCACGCATGGAATCCTCGTCGTTTTGTAGTCCGTCAAAGCCAGGACGATAGTCTACTGAAATGGCGTGCTTTGGACTTACAATCGGCGAAACACTCGTGTTAAGGGTACTGGAAGAAATTGGAACCTCGAATCGACGCCTCCCCATCGCAGGCTCCTGAAGGCCGCACCTTTACTTCGCTTAGCAATCGAGATTTTCGGACTTATTTCTTTGGCGCCAGCGCCGCGATGACGGCGGACAATATCGAGCACGTGATCTCGTATTGGGTCCTCCACCAGAAGTTTCACTCTCCCGCCTTGCTGGCGTTTGCAGTCGTATCGCATTGGGCGCCGTTTCTCGTGTTTGCGGCCTATACCGGCGGCTTGGCCGATCGCTTCGATGTCCGTCGTCTCATTCAGATCGGAATGCTGATGTTCATGGCAGTATCGATCGGCTGGGGCGTCATGTTCCTGACCGACTCGACCGCGCAGTGGAAGGCGATGGCTCTGCTCGTCATCCACGGTTTGGCTGGTGTGATCTGGGTACCCGCATCGCAGGTTTTGATACACAAAATCGTCGGTGCGGAACAATTGCCCAGCGCAGTGCGGCTAAACGCGACGGGCCGCTACCTGGCCTTTTTGTTGGGCCCCGCCGTAGGGGGTGCCTTGCTGCTCCTGCTCGGTCCGGTCCGGGGTATCTTCATCAATGCGCTTATCTATGCACCACTGTTTCTGTGGCTGATCAGGGCTCCGTATGGCCCTCGCAGTTCAACCGTCCCTCGTCCGCAGGGAATCAGAGGCTTTGCCGACATTTGGCGGACGATGAAAGTGGTGAAGCAGAATCCGGTGCTGTTATCGATGACGGTGCTGGTGGGCGCCTCCGCGTTTTTCATCGGGAATGCCTATCAAGCGCAGATGCCCGGATTCGCGTTTGATCTTGGCCTTGGGCGTCCAGACTATAATTACAGTGTGTTGTTGGCCGCTGACGCGGCGGGCGGGCTGGCCGCCGGCTTGATATTGGAGAGCCGCGGACTGTTGCCGCCGAGGGTGCGAACGGCGTATGCATTGGCGATGATATGGTGCTGCGCACTGGCGGGTTTCGCGCGCTCGAGCAGCTACGCTGTGGCGATCAGCTTGTTGTTCGTGGCGGGCTTCGTCGAACTCGCGTTCAACTCGATGGCCCAATCCTTGGTGCAATTGAATGCGCCGGCCGAGATTCGTGGTCGAGTGATCGGCGTTTTCGCCATGTCCGCGAACGGCATGCGCACGTTCAGCGGCCTCAGTGTCGGCCTGCTCGGCGCGAGCATCGGCATCCACAATTCCTTGAGCTACTGTGCCGCTGCTCTGTTGTCCCTATATGTCGCGATTTTCGTCACGCGCTATGTTACGCGGCCGAAGCGATTGGCCGGACCGCCGTGAATCGGCCCAGTGATACCGAATTCATGCGACGCGCGCTCATTCTTGCGCAGCGTGCTGCCGATGATGGCGAAGTACCTGTCGGGGCGCTGGTGGTTCTCGATGATGAGGTGATCGGAGAGGGGTGGAATCGACCGGTTGCGAGTCACGACCCGACCGCGCATGCCGAAATCATTGCGCTGCGTGCCGGTGCCCAAGTGCAGCGCAACTATCGGCTGAGCACGGCGACGCTCTATGCGACATTGGAGCCTTGCGCCATGTGCATGGGCGCCGTGCTGAATGCTCGCCTGGCCCGGATCGTATTCGGTGCTTGGGACCCGAAGGCAGGCGCCTGCGGCAGCGTGATTGATCTGCCGCGCGAGCCGCGGCTGACGCATCGCTTGGATGTATTTGGAGGGGTGTGCAGCGATGAATCCGCGAGCCTGCTACGGCAATTTTTCGAGCGTCGCCGCTAGGCGTCGCCGCTAGTTTAAGACGAGCGCGCGAGGGCCATCGCCCCAAGCCCATTCCAACAGGTCGCGATAGCCG